>ENA-UOJR01000044-UOJR01000044.1-human-gut-metagenome-genome-assembly--contig:-C115P-NODE-44-length-192536-cov-49.878700_pt1 | contig 192536 bp, 171 predicted proteins | sample MGYA00242354_ERZ723901 | MGnify/ENA metagenome assembly ERZ723901
CTCTCATTTCTGACGTTCCTGCGCTTTCGCGCTGTCCCGTCCCTCAAGTGCTCGACTATAATAACACAACCGGCTGGACTTGTCAACACTAATTTTCAAAAAAATTTCAGATTTTTTTCATTTTATTTGACGCGGCCATGATATCAAAGATGCCTGCGCGGACACAGAGAACCGCACAGGCATTGATATACAACGGATTCAGGCCTTTGCGGGTTCTGCCGCTTTCACTGCGCTGTCGAAAAATCCGACGAGATCGCGGAAATATTCGTCGCGGCACTTCTCGTTGTGCAGTTCATGACGGGCATCTTTATATATATGTATCTCGGCATTGAGTCCGGCTTTCTGATAGCGGCGCAGGAGCTTCTTCGCCTTTGACGACTTCGTGCCGCCGATGGGATCCATGTCGCCGCTGAATATGCCGATTCTGACATCGTGGCTTATCTTCGCGATGTTTTCTTTTTTATATATCCTGCCGAACGCTTTTATCATGTTCCAATCGAAGTTGACGCTGATATCTATTCCCGCCATCGGGTCATCGATAAACACCTGACGGCGCGCAACATCGCTCGTCACCCACTGGCTCGGACCTTTTTCTCCCTTATAGCGCGCATCGAAAATCATATCGCTGACTGGGTTGACGAACTTCGGACACCAGTCCTTTGCGAACAGCTCGAGCGGCCAGAGCAGAGCGAGAGCCGCCTGCGCGCCGTCCATATCGGCGGTTCCGCAGAGCGCGACTGCCTTGACGTCAGTCCCCTGCTGGAGAAAATCCTGCGCCAAGAAGCTGCCGTAGCTGTGACCCATAAGCACCTGCGGGAGATGGTAGCGATCCTTGAGCCAATTATAGAAGAAGACAAGGTCTTTGACTGTTTTCTTCTCAATATCGCCGGGATGCCTGCCGCGGTTTTCATCGGTCTCGGTGTTTCCGTGGGCACGGTGATCGTCGGCAAAGACTATATAGCCGTGCTCGTTGAACATCTGCGCTGTCTCATGATATCTGCCGGCGTATTCGCACATTCCGTGGGATATCTGGACAACGCCCTTGGGATTCTCAACGTCATCCCAGAGATAGCAATGTATCGGGGTTGAATCGAAGCTTCGGATATCCAGCTGCTGCATAAAATTATCTCCTTTGTGTTTTTGACCAAATTATACCAATTGAAAATGTCGGTGTCAATAAAACGGAATGCAAAAAGAATATACCCGCTCTCAAAAAGGGCGGATATATACATATATAGTTATTTTATGTTCATCCAGACTCTCATATCGCTCTCGCCTCGATTGGCAAAGGCGAAATACGGAATGAGTCTTATGCGCGTAGGTTCATATTTTATCTCATCCGCCGGGGCATACAGAGCACACGCTCCGAGCTTTCTTGTTCCGTCAACATCGAGCGCGGGAATGCCGAAGCCGAGATCGACTGGCTCGGCGTTGAGCTCCGGAGAAACAGCGAGTGAGAATATATCGCCGTTATCGACTCCCTCGGCGCAGTAGACGACGGGGCCGCGCATGACGGCGACCTTGCCCGAGTCCTCATGCACTGACGGGTCGGCGGAGATAATGACCGGTGACATATCGAAATCCAGCTCTATCTTAGCGCCGTCCTCACAGTCGAAGAACAGATAGCCGCCGCTGATACCGAGATTTTCGGCTCTCTCGGCTCCCGCCGAGCAGTCACGGCACCATGAGGGTATTCTGACGGCAAGCTTAGCGGGCGCGCCGCTGACGCGTATTGTCACCGAGCCGTCGGACGGGTAGTCCGTCGACTGAGAGATATGCGCCGTGCCGCCGTTTATCGCGACATCCGTATCGCTCTCCATGAACTGATGGACATAGACGGTGTCGCTGTCATACGAATATATATACTTTCCGATGCTCTCGACAAAGCGGGTTACATTCGGTGGGCAGCAGGAACAATCGAACACCTCGACGCGCTGAGTTATCGGCAGGCGGACTTCATTGCCGCGCCAGTATTTTATCCTGCGGTTCAAAAGATCTATAGACAGCGGATTTTCATAGAAGAAGCTCTTTCCGTCGAGCGAAGTGCCCGAGAGAAATCCGTTATAGATGACCCGCTCCACGATATCGGCATAGCGCGAATCAACGGCGGTCAGTGACATACGCTGGGCGAACATCGCGAGAGATATAGCGGCGCAGGTCTCCGCATAGGCGGTCTCATTGGGCAGGTCGCCGTCAACGGTGAATGCCTCTCCGATGCGGGTCGAGCCGATACCGCCCGTGATATACATGCGGTGCTCCGTCATATTTTTGAATATTCTGTTCGCCGCCGCGAGCAATTCTTCGTCGCCGCACTCGTAGGCGATATCAGCCATCGCGCTGTAGAGATAGCAGGCTCTGACGCTGTGACCGACCGCTTCGCTCTGGTCGCGCAGGGGGATTCTGTCCTGGAGATAATCCTCGGAAGCAAATCCGCTCGTCTCTCCCCTGTCCTTTTCGTTGTTGCCGCGCTTATCTATAAAGAAGCGGCTGAGATCGAGCCAGCGCTTTTCGCCCGTGCAGCGATAGAGGCGCACGAGAGCGAGCTCTATCTCGGGATGCCCGGGAGTCGTGAACGCCGCGGAATCGTCTCTGCGGAAAATATCGTCAATAAGTCCGGCATAGCGGCACATCAGGTCAAGAAATCTGCGCTTGCCCGTGGCTTCATAGTAGGCAACCGCCGCTTCGATAAGATGTCCGGCGCAGTATAATTCGTGGTGGTCGCGGTCGGTGAAGCGTTTGCCCGGCTCGACAACGGTATACCAGACATTGAAATATCCGTCGGGGGTCATGTTCCTCTCGATGCGGTCGATAAGATCCTCGACATAGCTTTCAAGCTGCTTGTCATTCTTTCTTTCAAGCACATATGCCGCCGCTTCCATCCACTTCGCCGCATCGGAATCGTAGAAGAAATGCGGGCGGTCGGGCTCGCCCTGCTTCCACTCGCAGCTGAGTGCGGAAAATCTTCCGGTGTCCTCAAATCTGCGGCGCACGCTGTCGAGCGTCACGGACTCGTTGAGCGCAATGCGGTCTTTCCAGAATCCGCCTGTGATATTCACTTTATCAAACGGTATCGGGTGCTGTTTGTTCATATAATAGTCCTTTCGCGGGATAAAATTTTCAAAAGCCAATATGATTTACTCGGCTCAACAAGAATACCACAAAATAGTCAAAATTGGTAGGACATTTAAAAAATTTTATGAACAAATCCGCCAACGGATTGAAGATTGATGAAAAATATGCTAATATATCCGTGCTTATAATTTGCACTACTGCGCTTTTTGAGGAGGTACTCTTATATGGAGTATAAGCTAAACACGACAAATTACCGCGATTTCAAGGTCATTGAGGACAACAAGCTCGCGGGAAGAGCATATTTTATACCGTATTCAAAAAAGGAAAAGCTGTGCGCCGTCGATCTCAAGCACGAGCGCACTGATTCCGACCTTGTCGAGGTTCTCTCCGGCGAGTGGGATTTCAAATATTACAACGATATCTCGCTCATCCCCGAAGTGTTCGACGCGGCAGGCGTTGAGTTCGACAGGATACATGTCCCCTCGACATGGCAGCGCACCGGCTACGAACCGCCGGTCTATCTCAACTGCCCCTACGAGTTCGACCTGCCCAACCCGAATGTACCCGAGCATATGTCCGCCGGAATCTACCGCAAAACTTTTGAAGTCACAAATTCCGACGATGTTCATATTCTGAGCTTCCTCGGTGTTGTTCCGTGCGTTGACCTCTATGTCAACGGAATGTATGTCGGCTACAGCGAGGGCGCGCACAATTCGGCGGAGTTCGACATCTCGGAATTTATATACGAGGGCACGAACGAGCTGCTCGCAGTCGTTCACAAATGGTGCTCCGGCACTTATCTCGAATGTCAGGACATGTTCCGCGAGAACGGAATATTCCGCGACGTGCTTCTCTACAGGCTTCCGGCAGTCTACATAAACGATTACTATATCCGCCCGCGCAAGGCAGACGGAAAATGGACGATGGATGTCGAAATCACGCTCGAAGGCAAACTCAACGGCTGCGAAGTCGCCCTCTCGCTCGAAAAGGACGGCAAGGTTATCGCCGGAGAGGCTGTAAAGGCAGAACGCCTTACATACATGGCATTCGATAATCTCGATGTCACCGAGTGGAACGCGGAGATCCCAACCGTCTACAGCGCTTATATAACACTGTATAAGAACGGCGAAGAGCTCATGACGCTCAGAAACATCACGGGCTTCAAGACAGTGGAGATAAAGGGCAACACCTTTACATTCAACGGACAGGTTATCAAGTTCAAGGGCGTCAATCATCACGACACAAACGGCAAGACCGGCTATGTCATGACCTTTGACGACTATGAAAAAGATGTAAAACTCATCAAGGAGTATAACGGCAACGCGATACGCACCTCGCACTATCCCCCCGACCCGTGTCTGATAGCTCTTGCCGACACATACGGTCTTTATATAGTCGATGAGGCGGATATCGAAACTCACGGCGCATTTTTCGCTCCGCACAATGATATAAACAAGATAAGCCACGATCTCAAGTGGGCTCCGAGATACCTCGACAGGGTCAAGAGAATGTATTACCGAGACAGGAGCCACCCGTGCATCACGATGTGGTCGCTCGGCAACGAGGCGGGCGGCTATGCATGCCAGGATGTCTGCTACGATTATCTGCACGAGACCTGCCCGGAGATACCCACTCACTACGAGGGTGTTATCCACACAAAGCGCAAGGCTTACGATGTGGTCTCCGACATGTACCCGACACACGCGCAGGTTGAGCGCGTCGGCATGGGCACACAGAGGGGTAAATGGTACAAGACGAAACCCTACTTCCTGTGCGAATATGTCCACGCGATGGGCTTCGGCCCCGGCGCGATGGAGGAATACTGGGACAGCTTCTATAAATACGACAATCTCATGGGCGGCTGCATCTGGGAATGGGCAGATCACGCGGTATATCACGCGGACGGCCCGTATGAATACACCTACGGCGGTGACCACGGCGAGAAGAAGCACGACGGCAACTTCTGCGTTGACGGTCTTGTTCACCCCGACCGCACACCTTCGAGCGGCGCGCTTGAGATGCAGGCGGTCTATCGCCCCGTCAGAGCAAAATACAACCGCGACGGCAGCTTCACTTTCACGAACACAAACCGCTTCCGCAGTTCGGGATATATCACAATCGTCCGTTCGATGACGGTTGACGGCATCGAAGGCAAAAAGAGGGAGCGTTTCTCGCTCGACATCGCGCCCTGCAAGAGCGAAAAAGTGACATTCAAAACAAAGATCCCCGCCGGCTGCGACTGCCGCATGAACTTTGAATATTTCGACGGCGACGCTTTCATCGCACGCGAGCAGGTTATAATAAAGAAAGAGCACAAGAAAGTCACTCTGCCGACCGGCAGCAAATTGGAGTGCAAAGTGGGCAGAAACTCCGCAAAAGTCAGCTTTGACGGCGGCTCGGTGAAATTCGACCTCAAGACCGGCGAGATAGCGTCATACAAGCTCGGCGAAAAGGAGCTCATTAACCAGTCCCCCGCCGCGCACAAGGGCTTCATCCCGAACATCTTCCGCGCGATGCTCGACAACGACAGAGTTATCATTGAAAAGTGGGAAAAGGCCGGATACGACGACATAAAAGCTATTCCGCATTCAGTGAACTTCTCCTCGGCCAAGCACTCGGCGAAATTCACCGTTGACTTCAACCTTCGTTCGAAGAAGGGCGTTGTTGCAAAGGTCAATCTTAAATACACTGTTGACGCCGCAGGATGCATAAAAGTCGAGACGGTATTCAACTCGAAATCCCAGCAGAGAGCCGCTGCAGCTCTGCCGCGCTTCGGTCTTGTGTTCGAGATGCCGATGAGCTTCGAGAACATCGAATATCTCGGCTACGGTCCCGGTGAAAACATGATCGATTTCAGAGAGCACACGACATTCGGCACATACAAGACCACGGTCAACGATATGGATGAGTTCTATATCAAGCCGCAGGATTACGGAGTGCGCACAGGCGTTCGCAAGCTCAGCATCACGGATGCCGACGGCGTCGGACTGATGATCTGCAACCCTGACAGAGATCTCAGCTTCACAGCGAGGCACTTCACGCAGGCTCTGATGCAGCGCTCGATGCACCGCGACGACCTCCACTCCGAGAACACGACGGCAATCGACATTGACGGTTTCCTCAGAGGCACGGGCACCGGCAGCTGCGGCCCCGATGTTCTCCCGCAGTACACAGTTGACGGACGCAAGGAGCTTGCATATAGCTTCGTTATCGTCCCGATAAAATAAAAGTTTGGCGAAGCGTATAACAAAGCAAGAATCCTACCCACGGTTTTCCGTTGGGTAGGATTTTTTATATTTATGCGTTGCAAGAGAAGTATTATTTAAAATGTACCTTTGTGAGATAGGTAAATTGGGATTTGTAGCTGTAAGTGCCGACAATAACCAGCTACTGCAATATTATAAATCGGCACAATTGTTTAGGACGGGTATTATCCGCCCGTGAAATTTGTACAATTTTATTGCTATGCAACTTGTAGGGACAGCCCTCGCGGCTGTCCGATATCGGCATAGCCGATACAGGGTCATAGCAATTGTAAATTGTTGATAATTGGCTTACTACCTTCGCGTCCCACTATAATCAAACTTTTCACACTTTCCGCGTTTCGGCATTTTCTTTTTATGTGAAAAAGAAAACGCCTGCAAAAGAAAAGCAAAACAGGGGGAATCCCCCCTGTACCCCCGCGAAGCCGCGCCGCGGTACCTAGCTCGCGGCTCTCAGTCAGCAGCTCGGCACATTCGCCCGTAAACTCGCTTCGCTCAAGCAATACGGGCTCGTGCGTCTTGCTTCGCAAGCCGTTCAGCCCTCTCAAAACATAGTCGCCTATCGCCCTTGGAGCGGGCGCTATGCTCCTTGTTTTTCGCCAACATCGCCTCGCTTCATCCGCCACAGGCGGCGCTTCGGTGATGTTGCCCACCTGTCCCAGTTAGCTATCTAACACTGCGGCGCGGCTATTAAAGGTTTTATTATAGAAGTCAACTAGTCACTTGCTTTTATTTTGCTATAGCTAAAGTGATAGATAAATCCAAATTTGTACATTTTTACCGTACCAGCATTTATAATTTAATATGAACACATCAAATTTCCGCATATTGATACAAAAAATCGGTTGTCGTTTTTATTCGACAGCCGATTGATTGTTTATATTTACTTTTTCATCTGCTCGCGCAGGTGGTTTGAAAGCAGAGCGAGCGACGACGCCATATTCTCGTTCTGGACGAGTATGCCGTCCGGGACGACGAGATGAACCGGAGCAAAGTTCCAGATAGCGCGGATGCCGCTTTCAACAAGCAGGTCGCATATCTCCTGCGCGCTCGATGCAGGGACAGTGATGATGCCTATATGCACATTCACCTTGCGGCAGAAGCTGCCGAGCTGGGCTATCGGGAAGACCGTCTTGCCCTGGAATTCGGTCGGCTCTTCGCACAGGTCGAACGCGGCGATTATGTTGAGCCCGTATGCCTTGAAGCCGCTGTAGTTGAGCAGCGCCTTGCCGAGGCTGCCCGCGCCGACTATCACGGCATTATCTATATCATTATAGCCGAGGAAAGCTTCAAGCTCCGCGATAAGATCCTTGACATTGTAGCCGACCTTCGGTTTGCCGGACGAGCTGACGCTCGCGAGATCCTTGCGAACCTGAACATCATTGAGCTGAAGCGCTTCGGCAATGGTTGTGGCGGATATATTTTTCGGTGCATCCTCCGGAAGCCCCTGGATATAGCTCAGGTACATCGGCAGTCTCTGAAGAGTGTGTTTCGAGATATTCGGAGTCATAAAAATTTCACCAACCTGAAAATTATACTTGTACTGCAACTATTGTATCATATTTTTTCAGATAGTTCAAGTAAACTTCGGGGCAAAAAAATCGGGGGAGCCGCCCGAGGGCGACTCCCCTTCTCACCTGCCTTTTGAGCAGGATTTCAGTTTTTGTTCACAGCCTTAGACCGTGAAAGCAAAGTCGGTGGTATCCCAGACCTGCTTGCCGTTGTCGATGTACTTCGCGGTTGCGGTGTAATCGCCTTCGGTGAGCTTAACATTGATGGTCCAGATCTCGCCGTCGCCGTTAGAAGCGATGGAGACATTGGCGTCATCTCTGTTGAAGGTTCTGGTAGCACCCGAAGCGTAGGTTATCTTGACCTTCTTGGCAGTGCCGTTGACGGTGACTGCGACAGAATCAGCAGAGGTATTGACCTCGGTAACGCTGACAGCCGTTGCCGGCTTAGCGCTGATAACTACGTTGACTGCAAGGCCTTCGCTCCATGTATTTCTTCCATACTTCGCTCTGACAACATAGTTGCCTGCGGGAAGGTTGAAGTTAACAGTCCAGATCTCATAAGCGAGGTTGGTGCTGTTTGCATAGACCTCATTGCCCTGTGCGTCATAAGACTTGATGGAGACTCTCGGATCAAGTCTTGTAAGGGTGGTGGTTCCGCCGTTTGCATAGACGAACTGGATCTTACCAGCCTTATCGGTGACCTTAACGCGATAGTCCTGCTTGCCGCCGTAGTTCGGGGTGTCGTAGGTAACTTCGGTAACGTCGCCGATCTTAGGCTCGGGCTTCTGATCGAACGAGACTGTGAAGCCATAGCCATCATTCTCCCAGTATTCCTTCGCCATCTTCGCATAAGCAGTGAACTTGCCTTCTGCGAGGTTAGCATTGATGAGCCAGATTTCGCCGTCCTCAGTCTTCTCTATCTTCAAGATACCGAGCGCATTGGCATCGCTTGTCATGGAGGTGTTTCTGTCAAACGTGCGGGTATTGCCGTTTGCGTCAACTATCTTGATCTTCAGAGGCTCGCCCTTGACCTTGACTGCATACTGATGCATGCCGCCGTAGTTCGGGGTCTCCGGAGTGACGGAGATGATGGAGGAGTTGTTGGCAACAAGGATAGCGTCAAATCTGACATCCTCTGTGCCCATGGTTCCGACTGCGGGATCCCAACCGTTGAAGTTGTAACCGTCGACAGACGGATCCTTAGGAGCTATGATCTGCTCGCCGACCTTCGCGGTAACAGCCTTATAGAGCTGGCCGTTGACATAGAAGTTAGCGGTGTAGGTCATGAGCTCGAGAGCTTTGACTGCGTCGTTGATAGCAGCAGTTGCTGCATCAACATCAGCCTGCTCGGAATACTTCTTATTGGCAACGTCTATGGCAAGAGCTGCATCGAGAGCCGCTCTGGACTCTGCTGTGTAGGTCTTGTCATAGTCCGCCTCAGCCTTCTTCGCCTGAGCGGCCTTGACTGCTGCATCATATGCAGTGTAGTCAGCGCCTTCCTCGGTCCACTGGGAAACGAGGGTCAGGTCGGATGCGGGCATGGTGGCAGGAACTTCGACGTTCCAACCTGCGAAGGTGTAGTGATCCTTGGTGGGCTCTGCGATGTTGAGCTCAGCACCGTAGTAAACCATGGACTCTGCACCGTCAACCGTAAGCTTATACTGGTTACGGCTGTAGTAAACCTTGAGAACAAGGCTGCTGTCAGCTGCGACTGTGCCGGAGAGGACGCTGTCAGCGGCGACCGTGAAGCCCTCGCGAGCCTCGGGATCGACGGAGACGGCCGCGCCGGTAGTGGCAGGAACGACCTTGACATCAGCTGCGCCGTAAGCGCCGTTGACATCCATGACGTAAGTCTCAACCTTGTAGGAGACTTCGCCGGCGGAGAACTGAGCGTTGAAGGAAACATCCTCGGTGCCCATGACTCCGACTTCCTTATCCCAACCGGTGAAGACGAAGCCTTCCTTGGTGGGATTCTCGGGAGCGATGATCTGCTCGCCGACCTTCGTGGGAACGACTCTGTACTCAGCGCCGTCAACATAGAAGGTTGCGTTGTAGGTCATGACCTCGAGAGAGGCAACTGCATCGTTGATAGCCTTGGCGGCTGCATCGACAACAGACTGCTCGGAATACTTCTTGCCGGAAACTTTTTCTGCAAGAGCTGCATCGAGAGCCGCTCTGGACTCTGCGGTGTAGGTCTTATCATAGTCAGTCTCGGCCTTCTTCGCCTGAGCCGCTGCAACTGCCGCATTGTAAGCGGTGTAGTCAGCGTCGTTCTCGCTCCACTGGGAAACGAGGGTCAGGTCGGATGCGGGCATGGTGGCGGGAACATCAACGTTCCAGCCGATGAAGGTGTAGCCCTCACGCGCTGCCGGGGTGGCAATGTCAAGAGCTGCGCCGTAGTAAACTTCGGACTCTGCGCCGTCAACAGTAAGCTTGTACTGGTTACGGGCAAAGTAGACCTTCAGTACGAGGCTGCCGTCGGCTGCGACGGTACCGCTGACAACATTAGCTGCCGACTCGTCGAAGGTAAAGCCTTCGGCGGCAGTTGTGTCTGCAGTGACCTCAGCGTCGGTGGTGCCGTAAAGGGTCTTTGTCTCAGCTGCGCCGTAGTTGCCGTTGACATCCATCGTGTAAACCTCGACGGTGTAGGCAATGCCGGACGCCTCTTCGAACTGGGCGGCGAAGGTGATATCCTCAACGCCCATCTTGCCGACTTCCTTATCCCATCCCTTGAAGACATAGCCTTCCTTAGCGGGATCCTTCGGAGCGACGATCTGCTCGCCAACCTTCGTGGGAACGACTTCGTACTGAGCGCCGTCGACCGTGAAGATCGCGTTGTAGGTCATAACTTCGAGAGCTGCAACTGCGTCGTTGATAGCCTTGGTAGCTGCATCGACAACAGACTGCTCGGAATACTTCTTACCGGCAACATCTATGGCAAGAGCGCCTGCGAGAGCATCTCTGGTCTCGGCGGTGTACATCTTGTCATAATTCTCTTCGCCCTGCTTTGCCTTAGCCGCTGCGACTGCCGCGTTGTAAGCGGTGTAGTCAGCGTCGTTCTCGCTCCACTGGGAAACGAGGGTCAGGTCAGATGCGGGCATGTTGGCGGGAACTTCGACATTCCAGCCGGTGAAGGTGAAGCCCTCTCTTGCTGCCGGAGCGGCAATGTTAAGAGCTGCGCCATAGTAAACATCGGACTCTACGCCGTCAACAGAAAGCTTGTACTGGTTACGGCTGTAGTAGACCTTAAGAACAAGGCTGCTGTCGGCAACAACAACGCCGGAGAGGACACTGTTGTCAGCAACGGTGAAGCCCTCGCGAGCCTCAGGCTCGACGGAGACGGCTGCGCCGGTGGTTGCGGGAACAGTCTTGGTCTCTGCTGCGCCGTACTGTCCGTCAAGACCCATGACATAAGTCTCAACCTTGTAGGAAACCTCGCCCGCGGAGAACTGAGCGTTGAAGGAAACATCCTCAGTGCCCATAACGCCGACTGCGGGATCCCAACCGATGAAGACATAGCCGGTCTTGGAAGGAGCTTCGGGAGCAACGATCTGCGCGCCGACCTTCGTGGGAACGACTCTGTACTCAGCGCCGTCAACATAGAAGGTTGCGTTGTAGGTCATGACCTCGAGAGAGGCAACTGCATCGTTGATAGCCTTGGCGGCTGCATCGACAACAGACTGCTCGGAATACTTCTTGCCGGAAACTTTTTCTGCAAGAGCTGCATCGAGAGCCGCTCTGGACTCTGCGGTGTAGGTCTTATCATAGTCAGTCTCGGCCTTCTTCGCCTGAGCCGCTGCGACTGCTGCATCATATGCGGTGTAGTCAGCGCCGTCCTCTGTCCACTTGGAAACGACTGTTACGTCGTTCGCAGGCATGGTGTCGGGAAGCTCGGGCTCCCAACCTGCGAAGGTGTAGTGCTCCTTAGAAGGCTCTGCCACGGAAACAGCTGCGCCGTAGTAGACTTCGGAAGCGACACCGTCAACGGTCAGGGTATACTTGTTGCGGCTGTAGTAGACCTTGAGAACAAGGCTGCCGTCAGCCTTGACTTCGCCGGAAAGTACGCTCTCAGCTGCAACCGAGAAGCCCTCACGAGCCTCGGGAGTAACGGAGACGGTCTCGCCGGTAGTAGCGGACTTGTTCTCGATAGCAGCGTCGCCATAGTTGCCGGTGACATCCATTACGTATGTCTCGACAGTGTAAGCAACGGTGCCTGCGGAGAATACTGCGTTGAAGGAAACATCCTCAATGCCCATCGTTCCGACTTCGGGAGTCCATCCGGTGAAGGTGTAACCCTGCTTGGAGGGAGCCTCGGGGGCGACGATCTGCTCGCCGACCTTGGTGGGAACGACTCTGTACTCTTCGCCGTCAACATAGAATGTTGCGTTGTAGGTCATCTTCTCAAGACCCTTAACAGCAGCGTTGATAGCTGCGGTCTGAGCGTCGACAACACCCTGCTCGCTGAGCTTCTTGCCGGAGACGTCAACTGCAAGAGCGGCGTCAAGAGCTTTTCTGGAAGCCTCGGTGTAGGTCTTGTCGTAGTTGGCCTCTGCCTTCTTAGCGTTGGCAGCTGCAACAGCTATGTCATAATCGGTGTAGTCTGCGGGATTCTCGTTCCACTTAGCCGTAAGAGTGATGTTCTGTGCGGGCATGGTGGAGGGAACCTCTTCCTCCCAACCCTGGAAAACATAGCCAGCCTTCTCGGGAGTACGGGCGGAAACAGTAGCGCCATAATAATATGTATCGGGTTCGAGATCCGTGTTAGCATAAGTTATGGTGTACTGGTTACGTGAATAGTAAATGCTGAGGACAAGAGAACCGTCAGCGGCGATAGTGCCGGTAAGGGTGCTCTTTGCCGAATCGAGCGAGAAGCCTTCAGCGGCGACTGCATCGGCAGTGATATCGGCTGTAGAATTGGTCTCGCCTACGCCCTGATAGGTGCTGTCGGGAGTTGCCGGATAGTTGCCGGTGGTGTCCATATTATAAACATTCACGGTGTACTTTGTATCCGTGTTGTTTGCGAACTGAGCTTCGAATGTAGCGTCAGCGTCAAACGTTGCGGGTACGTTGCCCCAACCGACGAAGTGCATGCCGACAGGTGCGGCAGGAGCTTCGATGGAGCTAAGATCAACGGGATCGCCCTGGTTGCCGGTAAGAACCGCGTGAGTCTCGCCATTCACGGTGAAGGTGAATGTGACGGTGACAACGGGGTTAGCAATAAGGCGCTTCCAGTTGTAGATAAGGTTGTTCATAGCTTCTCTGACCTGCGTGCGCATGGTCGTAGAGGCGTTGAACGAGGTCGAAACCTTCTGAGCATAAGCAAATGACTTTGAATATGCTTCCCATCTCTCCGCGTCATACTTGGAAGCATCGGCGGAGTCGATGGTGCACATCTTGATAGCCGCATCGAGGTGCGTCTTGACAGCGGCAAGCTTTATAAGTCTGGGACCCCAAAGCTCGACCTGCTGCTCAGCATAAGCAACATCGATAGCGGATATTGTGGGCGTCTGCCAAGCGACAATCGCGGTCTCCCACGCTGCGTGGTCGGTCTCCCACTGTGCATATGCCTTCTCATACTTCTGCTTCTCGATCAGAGTAGCGTCATCGCCGGGCTTCTCGGGAGCAACGGGCTCCTTGGGAGCTATGGTCGAGTTGTAGAGATTGAGAGCGCGGTTTCTGGCTTCCTTCCAGCCGTTCCAGGTGACTGAATTGAAATCGTCATAACCGAAATAGTTATAACCGTCATCCCAATAAACGGCGCCCTCTGCGTTGTCCTTGCCCTGGACTGCCTCAACGGCGGTCTTGAGCGAGTCAACAGAAGCGGAAACCAAATGCGTCTCCAAAGTTTCAACTGCAGAGGCAAGTGCCTTCTGTCTAGCTTCAAATCCTGCAAGGAATTCGCTATTGGTGTAGAGCGCAATCGTACCGGGAAGAAGCATATATATAGCCGCATTGTTAAGGGCGGTTATATATGCGTCCCAAGCTGCATCCGCGCTGCTGTCATAATCTGTTCTTGCGCGATTCTTGCCAGCTTCTATATTGTAGAGCTCAGGAAGTCCGTAATCGTTATAACAGATAATGCGGGTAGCACCATTGTAATGGTCGGTTTTGTTACCCTTCTTTGCCGTAGCAGCCCAATTGATCGTAGTGTCAAAGCCAACTTCAAACTTTGCAATAGAAGCTGTCTCCTCCCAAAGATCAATGCTGTCATAGGCATTTGAACCTGAAATAACATTTCCGCCATCCATTGACGCCGAGGAGGTCGCACTCTTAAGGTTGGAACTAAGGCCACCGAGATTAGCCGATGCATTAGATCCTGTATGTGCGCCCTTGCCCTTCGGCACCTTGAAAGTAACACTCTGCGCACATATCGTCTTCAGCGGGTTGGTGTTGTTCTGATTAAACAGCAGAAGTTTGGGCGGGCAATCATTAACAGACGCACTTGTCTTGTTTGAGCCCGTATTAATTCCGCTGGTATTGTTATCAACATCAGCACCATCAAGCCTGTAAGAATAGAATCTGCAAACCGAAGCATCGTTTGTCAGCTTATTTCCCGCCTCATCGAGGGCAAAATAATATACAGTAAAGACAACAAGCGTATTATTACTGTCGATTCCGCTTATCTTCACCGACCTATTATCGCCGCCATTGAGTTCCTCATTGGCAGTAAGACCGGATACCGAAAGATCCTTTTGTTTGCTGCCGTCATAGTTATAAGCAACAGCGCTCCAACTATCGATTGTATAACGGGGAAGCTTATCCTGAGTGAAGTTATTGTTCTTATCAGTATAACCTCTGTTAATGCCCTGGCTTCCGTTATAAACCGTGAGATCAAGTTCGCTGCTGTTCTTGATTCTCTTTGAACCGGCGATCTCCATTTCCTTGAACTTTGCCTTATCAGTCAGCTTCATGACCTGAGCCACGATGTTGACGATAGGCGGAACAAGCTTGTCCTTGTTGGAATTCAAAGATCCGAGAAGGTTCTCGACTATCGAGCCGAGCTCAGAGTTCGAAACGATCTCATTGAGCGAGCCGTAAGTCTTGGTTACCGTTCCCGGAAGAACTGCGTTGAGGATATCGGTGACGAGTCTCACGATGCTCTGCTTGAGAGTCTGAGTGGCGAATGCGCCGGACTCATTCTTAACAAACAGGTCTGAGATGCAGGTCAGATCCTGATCAACGAGCAGTCCGTTGAGGATAGAATAAACAATATCCTTGAGGATAGTCTCGCTTCCGCTGTTGGCAAACTTTGCGGGAAGAACAGATTTGTCTAACAGCTTGAAGAAGATATCATCAAGTGCTTTCCATCCGTCAGAGGTATCGATAGCAGTGCTGGGAAGAAGACCCGTGTAATACTGCGGGTCAGCGGCAAGCCACTGAACTGCAGTAGTCAGCATCTTATCCATACCGTCGCCGTAGTTGAGCGCCTTCTTCAGATCGCCTGCGTTGAGGTCGATACCGGGATTGACGTTGTAGGCGACGAAATCCGCAAGCATGTCAAGGATACCCTGAACAGTCTTGGGATAACCGCTGTAATCTCTTTCGGGAAGGAACTGAGCCATGAGCTGCTTAACAGCCTCCCATGCAACGCCTATAACAGTCGTGACATCCTCGGGGATGTACATATAGCCGACTGATGCGTTGATGATCGAGCGCGCAAGATAAGCGATAAGCTCTTCCTTGCTCATTGCGTCGATCTCTTCGGCTGTTGCGATGTGCTTCTGCCAATCCGGGAAGAAGTAATCGCCGGTCTCTTTGAGAATGTATCTCGCAACTGCGACAACATTATCGGTGAGCTTTGAATTGTCACCCGAGACCCAACCGTTGTAGTTCTTCAGAAGTCCGTTAACAATGCCGCCGGCAATGTTATTGAGCTCAGCAACAAGAGTGCTGCCCGCGGGGACGGTATAGGCCGAAACCCTGAAGTCCCTGTTGAACAGACCCGCAAGAGTACCTGTGGTATCCTTGTCGATCTCCTGACCGAGCCACTTCATTGTCTGGTCATTGAGCATCGGAACAGCTATATCGTTATAAGCTGTCTGAAGAAGATCCTCGATGAAGTCATATGTAGACTTTGTCGAGTTGAGGTCAACGAGATTTTTGACGCTGTCAGGAATCTCTTTAACGCCTGCAAGAGCGTTCTGAATGATGACCTGAAGCATGCTGTCGATGTTATTGGAGCTGTTGTATTCCGTATTCGGATATGCAAGACCCCAAATCATCTCTCTGAGCATAACTTCGACATTCAGATCGACCTTTACGAACGAGTTGGCAACGCCGAGAGAGACACCGCCGTCTCGCTTGTACTTACCGACACCGCCGACGACAACCTTCTTGACGATTCCCTTGTTGTCCGCAAGGAACTGAAGGAGCGCCTTGATGACTGCGACATCAGTGGTATTGCTTCTGCGCGGGTTCTTGATTGCATCGACATTGACGCTGTTCAGATCGCCGGCCATCCAAAGGATGATCTTGTTGCCGTTGATCAGCTTATAGACGCTCGAAAGAGCATTGTCTATAGACGTCGCATCAAGCTTACCGAGAATCGAAAGATCCATCGTGATGTTCTCTTTGGCAAGCGCCTTGTCAGCGTAGTCAAGAAGCGCAGACGCATACTGCTCTGTGGTCAGAACCGCAGTGTCAGTAAAGTCGTACTTTGTCAGCGCGTCATCCTTATAAGCCTGGTACGCACTCGCGCCGGCGGTAGCCGATGAGAGTATGAGCAGTGAAGCAAGGATGATTGCTAACAAGCGTTTCATTTTCTTCAAATTTACACCTCCATTTTAAAAATTTCACCATATATCAGAGCATTCCGTCTCCCGCAAATTGACGGAACACATTGGCGACAAAGTCATTTTGCTCTGTTCAGGCAATACAAAGCAAGAGGGTATGATTATCCCCCATGTAAAGAATAACCCCTCGTTCGGCACTTTGTCAATAAGTTTAAATTTTTTTAATCATTTTTGTGCGTTTTGTACAATGAAAGTTCAATTTTTTATCGTATGCTAACAATACAGATTTAACAAATATGTTGAAAAATGTCATTTTTGTTCTATATTTCCATTAAAATTAACGTTTTTATGATTCTGAAGAATTAATTTTAATTTTTTGCGGGTAAAAATTGCACAAAAAATCATGAGTTCTGAGAATAATAACGTCTATTTATCATATTAATATTTGTTATGGAAATAAGTAGGGCTTTTATTTGCTGATAATTAATAAAGACACGGCTTTTAAGGCTATATTTGTTTTACATAACCGCTATATAAAAAGGCTTATATATATAATGTATAGTAACATGGCATCGCGGCAGTGGTTTATCGGGGTAAAAAGCAACACAGATAAGCAGAAAAACCGGCTCCGTCACCCCTATACAGACTTCAAAAGCAGGCGAACGAAGTTCGCCGCTACGGTCAGTAGAACAAATCTTGCGAAAACTTTGTGCCGCTCGCGCACAGCGGTGCGTCGAGTCGCCGCACCCTACAAGGTGCATATGCGTAAGATAGTGCAAATTTCGCAGGCGGAAGGCATCTGCCCTACATTTACTGCTTTGAGCGAAGTGCGCTAACCCCTCAGTCGCTTCGTGACAGTTCCACTGCAGGGTAGCCTGTCGGTGCGATTTTGTGCGGACAGTGCGTGGGCGGTTGTAGGGGTCGGCGACCTCGCCGCACCCTACAAGGTACAGGGTAATAAATTTAGTGCGAATTTCGTGAAATAAGCTCTCAGTCTCGGCTTCGTCAATCAGGTTTCCCTGCACGAAAGCATGACAAGCCTATTAATAACACAAAAACCAGCCGTAAAGCGATTATACTTTACAGCCGGTTTTCGCGTTTTTTCACTTTTTCTCCCTGCACGCGGCTATTATGCTCAGCGCCGAGCAGGCGGCTGTCGCTATCGCCGCGGCGGCGATAAGCTTTTTGATTATATCGAGCCAGCGCATCGAGGTCAGTGCGCAGCTGACGAGCTTCAGGCTATTTGAAACACTCTGCACAGTATCCATTGCTATCCCCTTTCAGTTTGCCAACAGGACCGCGTGAGCTATCGACGGCACTGTCTCGCCCTGGAGCGGCGAGACTGCCGAGAGCAGCGCGCCCGTTCCGACGAAGAGCACTTTATTGAGCCTGCCCGAACGCATCTCGCTGACGATATGCGAGCAGACAACCGCCGCGCTGCACCCGCAGCCCGAGCCGCCGGAGTTCACATCCTGCTCGTTGAGCCGATAGAGCATCAGTCCGCAGTCGTTGTGGCAGGTCGTGATATCGATATGCTCCTGCTTTCTCATCAGCTCGCGCAGGAGCGTTGAGCCGACATAGCCGAGGTCGCCAGTCAGGATAAGGTCGAGATCCTCCGGCTGTGTTTTTGTGTCCTGCAAAAAGGCAGTTATTGTCGAGCACGCGGCGGGCGCCATAGCCGCACCCATGTTGTTTGCGTCTTTGACTCCGTAGTCGGTTATCCTGCCGAATGTGGCGGCTTCTATATGCGGCGACGCGGACTTTCCTATCACGGCGCACCCTGCCGCCGTCGCCGTCCACTGGGCAGTCGGAGGACGCTGACCGCCGTATTCGAGCGGTGTGCGGAACTGCTTCTCCGCCGAGCAGAAGTGCGACGAAGTTGCCGCGGCGGCTATACGCGCCGCACCCGAATCGACACTCAGCGCCGCCAATGCCAGCGACAAAGCCATTGTTGAGCACGCGCCGTAAAGCCCGACAAACGGTATGCCGAGATCGCGTGCGCCGAACGCCGAGCCGCTGCACTGGCTGAGCAAATCGCCCGCCATTAGCATATCTATATCGGCGGCGGTCATGCCGGATTTTTCAATAGCCTTCACCACAGCGCGGTGCTGAAACGCGCTCTCCGCCTTCTCCCATGTCTTTTCGCCGAATGTGCCGTCGGTTATAATTTCATCGAAGTTCCCGCCGAGAGGTCCGTCCCCCTCCTTGCTGCCGACTATCGCGGCGGATGCGATTATCCCCGGACGGCTGCCGAATTTCAGCGTGTATTTTCCAATTCTCTCTGCCATCGGTTCACCCCATTATCCTGAGCGCGATATAATAAATCACGCCGTAGACGACCGCCGCGGCGCTGCCATAGACTATGACAGGCCCCGCAACCTTGAACATATTCGCGCCCGTGCCGAGAATCCTGCCCTCGCTCTGGAACTCCATTGCGGGCGAAACGACTGCATTCGCAAAGCCGGTTATCGGCACGAGTGTACCTGCGCCCGCATGACGGGCGATTTTATCGAACACGCCGAGTGCGGTCAGCACAGCGGCAATGACAACAAGAGTACATGGTACAAGGCTCGACACCGTCTTTTCGTCCGCGCCGAGCGACTCATAGAGCATCGAAAATCCCTCGCCTATCGCGCAGATGAGCCCGCCTATCAAAAAAGCTTTCAGCAGGTTCATCAGCTTCGGGCTCGGCGGCGAGGCGCGCTTCGTCATTTTTTCATATTCTTTTCCGGACAGCGACATACTTTCATCTCCCTTGCGTCTATTTTCTGCACGCGCGAAAGAAATATACCGCCGCGAAAATAATTTACAAATGTTGACTTGACTTGATGAACAACATCGCGATAAAATTATAAAAAACACTTGAGGAGCTTTGCAATGGCGCATCTTATCGAAGTCAAGGACGCATATAAAATATACAATCCCGGCGAGAACGAAGTTCACGCGCTCGACGGAGTTTCGCTGACCGTTGACCGCGGAGAATTTCTGATGATAGTCGGTCACTCCGGCTCGGGCAAATCGACACTAATGAACATGCTCGGTCTGCTCGACATCTGCACGAGCGGCGAATATCTCATCGACGGCAAAGATGTTTCTAACCTGTCGGACGACGAGCTTTCGGAGATACGCAACAAAGAAATAGGCTTCATCTTCCAGGGCTTTAATCTTATTCCGAGCCTCACGGCAAAGGGAAACGTTGAGCTGCCGCTGATATACAGAGGAGTAAAAAAAGAAGAGCGCGAGAAGCTCTCGGTCGATGCACTGCGCCGAGTCGGGCTCGAAAAGCGCATGAACCACCTGCCCTCGCAGATGTCCGGCGGTCAGCAGCAGAGAGTCGCAATAGCCCGTGCAGTCGCCGCGCGCCCGCCGATAATCCTCGCGGACGAACCGACCGGCAACCTCGACTCGCACTCCGGCAAGGAGGTCATGAAGATACTCCATGAGCTCAACGACGAGGGGCGCACGATAATCCTCATCACCCACGACAACGAGATCGCCGAAGAGGGAACGCGCGTTGTCAGAATATCGGACGGCAGGATAATTGAAGACCGACCGAGCAACAGAGTATAAAAACTCAGCAATGATTATAAGACAAAAATCCTATCCGCTATTGGATAGGATTTTTTGTTGGGCGTGGTGGTGAAATAGGCATGAAAAAAGGACTGCCTGTTCAGACAGTCCTGATTTTTTATTCATCAGAGAACGTAGATGCGCACGCCTCTGTAGCCCCATGCACAGCACTCCTCGTATGTGTTCATATAGAGGTCTACAGTGCAGGAATTTCTCTTTGCAAATCCGCCGGTATCGGCCGCTATGCAGTAGCCGTAGACGAACTTGCCATCAAGCGAGACGATATAAAGCTCGGTTCCGTAAGGGAACTGCTTGGGGTTGACCGCGATGTGTCCGGGCATTGCCCTGCGGCCCGATGCCGTTCCGCCGCCGCCGTAATAAGCGGTCGCGGTGCCGTCAACTATTCTCTTGTAGTTCTTGGGCACGCCATTTGCATCAAGCTGAACGCGCGCTGGAACTTTGAGCTCGGATATCGGCGTATGAGTCTTGAGTCTGATATTCTTGACGCGCTTGACTCTGCCCTTGAGGATGACCTCGGTCACCATCTGCTTGGTTATCTTTTCGTTGACGGTCTCGGAAGAGTCGAGGTCGCCGTTGACATATTTGTCTTTATAGGTGACTATCTTCTCGCCGTCCACGCCCTCGACGGAAACCTTTGTCTGGTCAACATAGAGGTCGGGGGTTCTCTTTGTGACTGTGTCAAACGGGATCTTGACGGTCTCGGTGCGCTCCTTGTACTCAACACGCAGGACGTTTATCTCCATGCCGTTGGTGAGCTCCGTATCGAGCGCGGGATCGGTCTCGTCATTATCGCCGAGTGTGATGCCTGCGCGGGCAACTGCATCTTTGACAGTACCGGAGGCTATCTGGACATCGTTTGATTTTCCGTCCGCTATAACAGTGACGCCGAATGAACGCTTGATTTCAAGTGTCTTGTCGCTGCTGACGAACTCATTGTCGGCGAGGTTTATCTCGTCGAACTTGCCGAGAGCCATGTTGTGCTTATCGAGCATCTGAGCCGCAGGACCGGCTCCGTTGAGGAAGTGCTCCTCGCCGTTGTCGATGACTTTGATGACCTGCGCGCGAAGGACGGTCACTGTGCAGTTCTCGCCGACTTCGAAAGAAGAGGTGTCGAGATAATCATACTCGCCGAGTGACAGGGCGTCCGCGTTATCCTCAACAAATTTTTCAACTGAGTCTGCGCGGGTCGAAACTGTGTAGGCCTTTTTGCCTGCCTCGTTTACGGTGACTTTATAAGTCGCCGCAGCCGCGAATGCCGTTATCGTCACAACAGAGACAATAACCACAAGGGCTGAAACCGTTGCCAGAACTTTGCGTTTTGACATATTTCTCACGGGCAGTTTTGCAAAGAAAGCCTTGATATGCTCTAACATCAGGTAAAACTCCTTTGTTCTTTGCTTTGGGTTCCGTGGGTGTGCTGAGCCGTTTTTGAAACGACTCCTGCTATTATATTGACACAATCGGCATTTGTCAAATTTTTTGAGGCTCTCATTTTGTGCAGTTTGCACAAGAGCGTACTTGCAAATCAAATACGATAACGCTCAAAGTGTGGCACTGACCCTTGAAACCGCCCGTTAAAATGGGAAAAAATGGCTAAACTTTTGTGAAAAGTCCAAAAAGTTACAAATGGTTACAAATCAATGAAAATCCGTAACAAATTTAGCTATTTGATGTTTTAAAAGAATCATTTTCAAGTTTCGCCGACCTGTTTCGTTGCGCACCAAACTATATCGGCAAAGAAAAATAAACAGGGCTTGTAAAACTCTTCGCTTTACATAATTTTACCTGTAAAAAAGGCTGAAAAAGTGTAAAGTAAAATGCTTTACACTTTTTAATAATCACCTGCCGCCGTTCCGTCACATCGGCGCAGCTTTTTACTTGCATTTTTCGACGGATTTTTTGCCCGAAAATGCCCTATATATAAAAGGTATACAAAACACTTTGTTAAACGCGTATCATTACATATATTGAAGCAATATATAAGTGATTTTAAGCGTTAAATATAAAAAAACAGCTCCGCCGAAGCGAAGCCGTAATTCTAAAAATTCAGGCAGATTACTGCTCGACAGCGTAAACGCTGACTTTCTTGCGATCCTTGCCCATTCTCTCGAACTTGACGTTGCCGTCGACGAGAGCAAAGAGGGTGTCGTCAGAACCCTTGCCGACATTGTTGCCGGGATGGATGTGGGTTCCGCGCTGTCTGACAAGGACATTGCCTGCGAGAACGAACTGACCGTCGCCTCTCTTGACGCCGAGTCTCTTGGACTCAGAATCACGGCCGTTCTTGGTCGATCCGCCGCCCTTCTTATGTGCGAAAAGCTGAATATTTATCTTGAGCATTGTGTTACACCTCCGTAATGACTTTGATCTTTTTCGGGTACTGCTTTGAAAGCTCAGTCAGATGCAGTTTCAGTCCATCGAGAACCGCTGCAGCCGAATCATTTTCCTCGCCGACGAAAAACTTCAAGTATCCGTCCTGCTCGGAGATATCGGCGTGAATCTTGATAACATCGGTGACGGTATTCGCCGCCATATAAACTGCGGAAGAAACAGCCGCACAGACTATATCCGTGCCCGCGCTGCCGCCCGCATGACCGCTTATCTCGAATCCCCTGCCGTTTTCGCCTTCAAAAAATACCGCTCTTATCATTGGTTAAGCGTTGATAGCAGAAATTTCCACCTTGGTGTAGGGCTGTCTGTGACCGAGCTTGCGCTTCTCGTTCTTCTTGGGCTTGTAGGTGAAGACGGTGACTTTCTTAGCCTTGCCGTTCTTGAGAACCTTAGCCGAGACAGTGGCTCCTGCGACAGTGGGGGTACCGACAACGACGCCGTCATCCTTGCCGACGACCATGACCTTGTCAAAGGTGATTTCCTGCTCAGGCTCAACGTCCAGCTTCTCGATGAATACGACATCGCCGGCCTGAACCTTATACTGCTTTCCGCCGGTTTCGATAATTGCGTACATCAATATTTACCTTCCTTTTTTAAGACTCGCTATGTGCGGGCGGGATAATCCGCTTCATAGTGCATAGCACTGCCCGAGATATGCGGCATAGGTGATTATATCATATACTGCACCGGGTTGTCAAACATTCAGGCAAATTTTTTTGCGGTTTTCCGCAGTTTTTTGCAAGTAAAAAGCTCCCCGGCTAAAAACCGGAGAGCCGATGCTGTTACTGATCCACGCTGTTGTCATAAGGAAGCTGAATATCATCCTCATCGGGCATGACAAGCGCCATTATAACATAAACGAGAAGTCCCGGGAATCCAGTGGTGAAAAGCGAAAGAAGTACAAAAAGTACTCTAACGACCGTCACATCGATGTTGAGATACTCGGCAAGACCTGCGCAGACGCCGCAGATTTTCTTTTCGCTCGTCTTTTTATAAAGTTTCTTTTCCGACGCCATAAAAATCGTCCTTTCCAAAATGAGTTATTTCTGATATCCGCAAAAGCGGTTTTATCTTATATTATTCTGATGCGCCGCTGCTTCGGCGGTGTTTCGCATCAGCATCGCTACCGTCATCGGTCCTACCCCGCCGGGTACGGGCGTTATTGCGCCGGCTATTTTGCTGACGCTTTCAAAATCGACATCGCCGCAGAGCTTGCCGTTTTCGTCCCTGTTCATGCCGACGTCTATGACCGCCGCGCCGGGCTTTACCATATCCGCGGTTATCATCTTCGCCCTGCCGACCGCCGCGATGAGTATATCCGCGTTTGAGGTAAACGAGGCAAGATTTTCCGTCTTAGAATGGCAGACGGTGACGGTGGAGTTCTCTCTGAGCATGAGCATTGCCATGGGCTTGCCGACGATATTGCTTCTGCCGACGATAACGCAGTTTTTGCCCGCGGTCGCTATATTTTCATGATGCAGCATCTCAATTATTCCAGCAGGGGTGCAGGGCAAAAACACATTGCCCCCCGTCACTACCGCGCCGACATTCTGCGGGTGGAAGCAATCGACATCCTTTTCGGGTGAGATGCGGCGGATAAGCGCTTCTGAGTCGATATGCTCCGGCACGGGAAGCTGGCAGAGTATGCCGCTGACGGATGAATCCGCATTGAGGCGGTCGATGAGCGCGATGAGCTCCTCCTGCTTCGTATCGGCGGGGAGCGCAAATTCGAGCGACTTTATGCCGACCTTTTCGCAGCTCTTCTTTTTATTGTTGACATACACCCTCGAGGCGGGGTCGTCTCCGACGATTATAACCGCAAGGCACGGCTCAACGCCGCAGCTTTTCAGATATTCCACGCGCTCGCGTACCGAGTCGAGCACCTCTGCGGAAATAAGCTTTCCGTCTATCAGCTTTGCCATCTTATCCACTCTTTTCGCTTGATTTATTCCGTTTTTCCGCTGTCTTCGTGCTTCTCCTCTTCGGGAGTCTCCTCGATTTTTTCTTCGGGCTCTTTTTCGGGAGCTTCTTCGGAAACCTCCTCGGACTTCTCCGCGGAAGCCTCCTCGGCCTGCGCCTGCATAGCGGCGGCCTCGTCCGCAAGGCGCTCCTTCTTGGTCTTTACGGCGTCCTCCGGGAAGTAATCCACGCCCTCAATGGGCTTGGGATGCTTCGTATATTTGACTGTGAACACTATATACAGCACAAGGCAGACGAGCATAAGCACGCCCGAGACTACCTGCGAAACTCTTATAGTCGTGTGTGCGATATAGAGGCTGTCGGTTCTGAAGCCCTCGATTATCATTCTACCAAGCCCGTACCACGCGCCGTAGCCGAGGAAGAGCTGACCGCTGAACTTTCTGAACTTCTTATAGATAACATAGAGGATGAGGAATCCGATGAGGCACCACAGCGACTCATAGAGGAAGGTCGGATGAACGGGCTTATTTGGATCCATGGTTATGCCCTTTTCCGCGAGCAGCTGACTGTCCTGAATTATCGTCGCCGCTATCTTTTTGCTCCACATTCCCCACGGGGCGTCGGTATTCGTGCCGAAGGCCTCCTGATTCATGAAGTTGCCCCAGCGTCCGATTCCCTGACCGATAAGCAGGCTGATGCCGCCCATATCAAGGAGGTTAAGAATATTTATCTTTCTGACCTTGCAGACTATGAACGCGGCGATGAGTCCGCCGATTATTCCGCCGTAGATGGCAAGTCCGCCCTGCCAGATCTGCGGAATCTCCGCCGGATGGAGCTTATAATAGTCCCACTGGAATATAACATAGTACGCGCGCGCACCGATTATTCCCGCGAGGGTGCCGTAGATGAGCACATCGAGCATCTTATCGAGGCTTATGCGCCACTTGTAGGCCATTCTGCCGCCGAAGAGCGCGGCGAGTATAAAGCCGAAGGCGATAATGACTCCGTAGAACTTGATGCTTATCTCGTTTCCGAAGAACGAGAACTCAACGAGGGTCGACGGGATGTTGAATCCCCTCTTGATCCATGTGAAATAGACGGTTGTGAAATCGGACATAGACATCATCCTCCCATTCAGAACTGTAAATCAATTTACTTTACAGAATTTATACCACTGAATTATCGGTCGAAGCTGATTTTTAAAATACACTCAGCCGCAGAATCCGATATTTTTCAACGCTTTTCGCGTTTATATGCGATTGGCAAACGCAAAGCTGAAATCTGTCAGATCAGCCTGTAAAGTTATATAACTTTACACATTATTTTGCTTATTCCGCCGCGCTCGCGATTATTTTTCTGAGCGTATCCACGCCCTCGCCGGTCTGCGAAGAGAACGGGACAGTCTCATAATCCGGGAAATCGGCGAGTTCTGTTTTGAACGCTTCAAGGCGCTGAGCGCGCTCGGTTTTGTTGAGCTTATCTATCTTCGTCAGCGCGATAACGGTTCTGTATCCGCCGGATTTCAGGAAGTTCAGCATGTCGTAGTCATCCTTGCTCGGCTTGTGGCGCGAGTCGATGAGCTGGACGACGAGCGCGATATTGCGCTCGGAGCCGAAAAAGCCCTCCATAAGCTCCGCCCAGCGGAGTTTTTCGCTCTTTGCCGCCTTGGCGTAGCCATAGCCCGGGAGGTCAACAAAATTCACCTTGTCGCCTTTGAAAAAGTTGACGGTGACGGTCTTTCCCGGAACGGAGCTGACGCGGGCAAGATTCTTGCGATTGAACAGCTTGTTCATCAGCGACGACTTGCCGACATTGGAGCGCCCGGAGAAAACTATCTCGGGCTCGGCAAACCTCTTGAGCTGAGCCGAAGTGCCGTAAGAACGGTCAAATTCAATGATATCAAATCTCATAAAAACCTCACTGCGTGACGCGGCTTCTGCGTCCGCCTGTTTTATCGTGCGCCGGGATATCGGCGTGTTTGCTGTCTTTAGAGTCATCGTGCGCGTCAACGACCTCGGCGGGCTTGCTGACAGGCAGGAGCGCGACGCTCAGCACCTCGTCAACATGGCTGACGGGAACGAACTCGACATTCGCTTTCACCGCATCGTCGACCTCGTCGAGATCGGGCACATTCGCCTTGGGTATGATAACGGTCTTTATGCCGCGTATGTAAGCCGCCATGGACTTCTCCTTGAGTCCGCCTATCGGCAGGACTCTGCCGCGCAGGGTGACTTCGCCGGTCATCGCCACATCTCTTCTGACGGGGGCACCGGTCAGCGCGGAGACGAGCGCCGTGGTCATCGTGACACCCGCGGACGGGCCGTCCTTCGGGACTGCACCCTCGGGGCAATGGATATGTATATCTTTATTTTTATAGAATTTGCTGTCTATTCCGAGCACATCAGCGCGTGAGCGGACATAGGACATTGCCGCATGGGCGCTCTCCTTCATCACATCGCCGAGAGAGCCGGTGAGCTCAAGCTTGCCCGTGCCATCGAGCACGGCCGCTTCGACCTCGAGCAGCTCGCCGCCGACGGAAGTCCACGCAAGCCCGTTGACCACGCCGACCTCATCGGAATCCCTGAGCTTCTCTTCCTTGAACTTCGGGTTGCCGAGCAGAGCCAAAAGGTCGCTCTCCTTGACGCTTATCTTCTCCTCGCCCTCGGCTATGCGCTTGGCGGCTTTGCGGCAGACGGAGGCTATAAGCTGTTCAAGCCTTCTGACGCCCGCCTCGCGGGTGTAGCCGTCTATGATATTTCTTATCGCGCCGTCCGTGAAGCGGAGCTGACGCGCCGTGAGCCCGTGCTTCTTGAGCTGCTTGGGGATAAGATGCTTCTTGGCGATATGGAACTTCTCCTCCGCAGTGTAGCTGCCCAATTCAATGACCTCCATGCGGTCATAGAGCGGCGCGGGGATATCGGACGCGACATTCGCCGTGGTTATGAACAGCACCTTGCTCAGGTCATAGGGAATCTCAAGATAATTGTCCCTGAACGCATAGTTCTGTTCGGAATCGAGCACTTCGAGCAGCGCGGAGGACGGATCGCCCTTGTAGTCGCTGCCGAGCTTGTCGACCTCATCGAGCAGAATGAGCGGATTCGAGCTGCCCGCCTGCTGGATAGCGGCAATTATTCTGCCGGGCATTGAGCCGATATATGTCTTTCTGTGGCCGCGTATCTCCGCCTCGTCATGGACGCCGCCGAGAGATATGCGGGCATATTTTCTGCCCATAGCACGTGCGACCGACTTTGCGACCGAGGTCTTGCCGACTCCGGGAGGGCCGACGAGGCAGATTATCTGACCGCCGACATCGGGCGCGAGCGAGCGCACAGCCATGAATTCGAGGATGCGCTCCTTGACCTTTTTGAGCCCGTAGTGATCCGCCTCAAGTATCTTGTGGGCGCGGGTAAGGTCGAGGTTATCTTTTGTATATTTGCCCCAGGGGAGTTCAAGGCAGGTCTCAAGATAGTTCCTGCTCACCGCCGCCTCGGGCGACTGAACCGCGTAGCGCTCGAGCCTGTCGCACTCGCGCAGAAGCTTCTCTTTTGACGCATCGTCAACGGGCAGAGCCGCGATTTTGTCGCGGAACTCCTGAATCTCCTCCTCGGGAGACACGCCGTTGTTGAGCTGGGACGAAATCACTTTGAGCTGCTCGCGAAGATAGTATTCGCGCTGGCTGTCGTCCATCTGCTTTTGAACCATCTCCTGAATCTCGTCCTCATATTCGAGCAGACGGGACTCTTTGAGCAGGAGCACGCAGAGCTTTTCAAGACGCTTTATCGGGTCGAGCTCTTCGAGAACAGACTGCCTGTCCGAGAATTCGAGAGCTATATTGCCGGCGATGAAATCCGCCATGTCGCCGGGATGATCGAAGCCGAGCACAGCGAGCACGACATCGGGAGAGAGCTGGGGCGCACTCTGCGCATAGCCCTCGAAGATGCTCTTTGCGCTTCTGATGAGCGCCTGACCGTACTCGTTTTCTCTGTCATATTTGCGTATTGCGCAGGCTCTTATCGCGCCGACAAGGTGCGGCTCGGACGAGACGATTCCGTTCAGGCGTGCGCGGTACATGCCCTTGACGGACACGCGCACTATATCCCCCTCGCCCGGGAGCTTCGCGACGCGCGAAACAGTCGCGACAACGCCGAGCTTATAGAGGTCGTTGAAATCGGGATCGTCGACCGCTATATCTTTCTGCGCGGTCAGGAAAATTTTTCTGTCGCCCGCGAGCGCCGCTTTCAGCGCATCTATAGATTTTTCTCTGCCAACATCAAAATGCACCTGCATGCCGGGAAACACCACGAGACCTCGCAGCGCAACGGTCGGCATAAGCAGAGCCGCAGATTCAAATTTATCTTCCATAATATATCTTCCTTTTTCGTTGATATGCCGCCGAAAAGCGGCTTTCCCCGTCTTTAAATCGTAAACGCTTTATCTGTTTATTATACTTCATATTACCCGCTCCGTCAACAGACAGAGCCGACGGGAATATGTAAAATAAAGGACACAGACGGTTTGATTATATAAAAACGCGACCGGAGCGGTGCGTGCCGTTCCGGTCTGAGAAATTATTTCTTCTTTTTGCCAAAGAATCCGCGCTTCTCATCAGGGGTGACATCGCTGTAGCCCATGGTATCCTTGAAGTTTTTGAGTGCCTCGCGCTGAGGCGCAGTCAGATCCTTCGGGACTTCGACGATTATGCGTATATACTGATCGCCTCTGCCGCGCGAATTGAGATACTGAATGCCCTTGCCCTTGAGGGACATGACGGTGCCGGGCTGAGTGCCGGCGGGCAGGTCGAACTTGACCTTGCCGTCAATGGTAGGCACCATGATGCTGTCGCCCAGAGCCGCCTGGACGAAGTTTACCTTGCAGTCATACCAGATGTTATAGCCCTCGCGTTCAAAGAACGGATGCGGTCTGACGAACACTGACACATGAAGATCGCCGGAGGGACCTCCGTTCGAGCCCATGCTGCCCTCGCCGCGCACGGAGATGACCTGTCTGTCGTCGATACCGGCAGGGATATTCACCTCGAGTTCACGGCGCTTGGACACACGTCCGCCGCCGCGGCACTTCTGGCACGGCTTCTCGACAATTTTGCCTTTGCCGCCGCACCTGGTACAGGTCTTAGTGGTCGAAATAACACCGAACGGTGTTCTCTGCTGGACATTCACCTGACCTCTGCCGCCGCAGTCGGGGCAGGTCTTGGTGGTCGAGCCCTTTTGGGCGCCCGAGCCGCCGCAATCGGGACAGGTCTCAATGCGGTGTATCTCTATCTTGCGTTTGCAGCCCTTCGCCGCCTCTTCAAACGAAATGGTGACGCGCGCCTGAACGTCGTCGCCGCGCCTCGGGGCGTTGGGGTCGGAGCGTCCGCCGCCGAAGCCGCCGAAACCTCCGCCGCCTCCGAAGAAGCTGCCGAAAATATCGCCTAAATCGAAGTCAACGCCGCCGGAGCCCGTGCCCCAGCCGCCTGCGCCGCCGCCCGCGCCGAAGTTCGGATCGACGCCGGCATGACCGAACTGGTCGTACCTGCCGCGCTTATCCTTATCGGAGAGCACCTCGTATGCCTCGTTGACCTCCTTAAATTTCGCCTCGGCGTCAGCGTCACCGGGGTTGAGATCGGGATGATACTGCTTCGCCTTCTGACGGTATGCTTTTTTTATCTCGTCCTCAGTGGCATTTTTGCTGACCCCGAGCACCTCGTAAAAATCTCTTTTATCAGCCAAGGGAAATTACTCCTTTTTACCCAATATACAATTCATCCGAAACCCATTTTAACGGATTTTCATCAATGTATTGCCAAATTTCTAAATAGTCTTTTTCGCCGCGTATCACGCGGTCAAAGAATGATTTCTGCCAAATCGACACGCCGAGTTCTTTTGAGACCCACCGCTTCATCGAGCCCACAACATTCGACACCGTAGGGGCGGATATCATCCGCCCGCACTCATCGGCGGTAATTGTAAGAATCAGATGAACATGGTTCGGCATAATGCAATATTTGTCTACCGCAACACATTCATAGTGTTTTCCGATTGACTAAATTGCAGTTTTCACCGTTTCGCCGCAGCGAGAAAGCCCGAAATCAGCGTCGGAGCACCTCCACAGCAACGGCTTTCTATCCACGGTACAAATCGTTATGAAATAAGCGCCGTTTGAAGAATAGTCATATCCAACAAGGCGAATCTTCTTTCTCGACGGTTTCGTCGTGTCCATAGGCATCATCATATCACGGGCGGATGATATCCGCCCCTACATTCAAACGCGCAAACCGCGCAGAGCCCACGGATATGCGTAGGTTCATGCGCGATAACCGCGTAAAACATTATTTTTTATGCAATGCGTATCCGCGAAAGGCAATCGTGACCGTATCGCGTGCGGATGATATCCGCCCCTACAGCGGTGACCGAACGGGCATGGTTCTCACAACGCCGTATCACGCAGAATTACGCATTGCCGGCTGTCAATTCCTGCGAAAGGTAGGCAATATCGGAATTTTGTGCAAGACAAGGCGTGGGGTTCTGCCCGCGAGGGAGCGTACATCGGTACGTGACCGAACGGGCATGGTTCTCACAACGCAGTATCACGCAAAATTACGCATTGCCGACTGTCAATTCCTGCGAAAGGTAGGCAATAGCGGAATTTTGTGCGAGACAAGGCGTGAGGTTCTGAGAACGCGGGAGCGTACGTCGGTACGTGACCAAGTTCTCAGGTTCTCACAACGCAGTATCACGCAGAATTATGCATTGCCGACTTAGTCGTTGTCTTCGGGAACGTCCGTGTAATTCGCCTCAGTGTATCCCGCATCATTGCCGGGCTGAGCGCCGTCGGCACCCTGCTGAGCCTGAGCCTGCTCGGCAGCTGCCTTGTAGACCTTCTCGGAGATCTCATAGAACTTAGCGGTGAGCTCCTCCTGGCGGGACTTGATGAGGTTGATATCCTCGCCCTTGAGGGCTTCTTTAAGGGCATCGACCTTGTCGTTGATGTCCTTCTTGTCGTCCTCGGAGAACTTGTCGCCGTCCTCGCTGACGAGCTTCTCGCACTGATAGACCATCTGGTCTGCGCCGTTTCTGATATCAACTTCCTCGCGGCGCTTTTTGTCTTCCTCAGCGAACTTCTCAGCCTCGTCAACAGCCTTCTGGATATCCTCCTTGGACATGTTGGACGAAGAGGTGATGGAGATCGACTGCTCCTTGCCGGTGCCCAGATCCTTTGCGGAAACATGGACTATGCCGTTTGCATCGATATCGAAGGTAACTTCGATCTGCGGCACGCCTCTGCGCGCGGGCATGATGCCGTCGAGGTGGAACACGCCGAGGGTCTTGTTATCCTTAGCGAAGTCTCTCTCGCCCTGGAGGACATGGACTTCAACTGAGGGCTGATTATCAACTGCGGTCGAGAAGATCTGGCTCTTCTTGACGGGGATTGTGGTGTTTCTGTCGATGATCTTGGTGTTTATGCCGCCCATGGTCTCGATGCCGAGTGACAGCGGGGTAACATCAAGAAGAAGCAGTCCCTTGACATCGCCTGCAAGGACGCCGCCCTGGATAGCAGCACCGATAGCGACGCACTCATCGGGGTTGATGCCCTTGAAGGGCTCGACGCCGGTGTACTTCTTAACAGCTTCCTGAACAGCGGGGATACGGGACGAACCGCCGACCATAAGGATCTTGTGGAGATCGGAAGTCTTGAGTCCGGAGTCCGAGATAGCCTGGCGTACAGGACCCATTGTCGCTTCAACGAGGTCTGCGGTCAGCTCGTTGAACTTAGCTCTGGTGAGGGTCATCTCAAGGTTGAGCGGAGTGCCGTCGGAATTCATGCCGATGAAGGGCAGGTTGATGGTGGAAGTGGTGACGTTGGAAAGCTCGATCTTCGCTTTCTCGGCAGCCTCTTTCAGTCTCTGCATAGCCATCTTGTCGCCGCGAAGGTCAACGCCCTCGCTCTTCTTGAACTCGTCGGCAATCCAGTCGATAACTCTCTGGTCGAAATCGTCGCCGCCGAGGCGGTTGTTACCGGCAGTTGCAAGAACCTCCTGAACGCCGTCGCCCATCTCGATGATGGAAACATCGAATGTGCCGCCGCCGAGGTCATAAACCATGACCTTCTGATCATTCTCTTTGTCTATACCGTAAGCAAGAGCAGCTGCCGTGGGCTCATTGATTATTCTCTTGACCTCAAGGCCAGCTATCTTGCCTGCGTCCTTAGTCGCCTGACGCTGGGAGTCAGTGAAGTAAGCGGGAACGGTGATAACAGCCTCCGTGACCTTCTCGCCGAGATAAGCCTCTGCGTCGGTCTTGAGCTTCTGAAGAATCATCGCGGAAATTTCCTGAGGGGTGTACTTTTTGTCGTCAATCTTAACTTTGTAATCGGAACCCATCTGTCTCTTGATGGAGGAGACGGTTCTGTCGGGATTTGTGATAGCCTGACGCTTTGCGACCTGGCCGACAAGTCTCTCGCCGGTCTTGCCGAATGCGACGACGGAAGGCGTGGTTCTTGCGCCCTCGGCGTTGGGGATAACGACGGGCTCGCCGCCCTCGATAACTGCTACACATGAATTTGTTGTACCTAAGTCAATACCTATAACCTTTGACATAATAAATTACCTCCGAAGTAATGAATTGTTTAATTTATATTCCAAAATGCCTTGCGGCATCAGTTGGCAACCTGAACGACTGCGGGTCTAATGACCGTGTCGCCGAGCTTATAGCCCTTTGTGAACACTTTGACGATAACATTCTCGCCGACATTCTCATCCTCGACATGCATGACAGCCGAGTGGATATTCGGGTCGAACGCGTCGCCCTCGGCGCCGAACGCCTCAATGTCGAGCGCTTTGAGAATATCGCCGAACTGCCTGTATATCTGCTCGACTCCCTTGCGGTAGCTGTCGGCATCCGCCTCAGCGTTCATCGCCGCGCGCTCAAAATTATCTATGACCGGGAGAAGCTTCTCGACGACATCCGTTTTTGAGCGGATTTTTATGTCGTCCTTCTCGCGCAGCGAACGCTTGCGGAAGTTATCGTATTCCGCCGCGAGGCGCAGGAAGTTGTCGGCACTCTCCTTGAGTGACTGCTGAGCCTTTTCGAGCTCCTTTTCGAGCTCGGCTATGCGGTCTTTCTTCGAGGACTTTGAGGCTTTCTTTTCAGCCTTCTTTGTGTTCTCTGCCGGAGCGGTCTCGGGGGTGGTGTTCTCCTCCGCCTGCTCGGGCTTTTTCGTGCTCTCGCTCATTGGTGTTACATTCCTTTCGTTATTCTTCAAGTGCTTTTTCCATCGTTTTACTGATGCACTGAGAAATATATTTAAGACCGGGAACCAGTCTGCGGTAGTCCATTCTTGTCGGTCCGATAATGCCTATCGAACCGCTGCTGTCCTCGCCAACGGTGTACCGCGCGAGGATAACGCTCGAATTGTCGAGCTGAACGAAGCCGTTCTCTCTGCCGATCCTTATCTCAAGCTCGCCCTTCATGCTGTCTGCGAGGGTTCGCAGCGGAGTGCCGCGGCTCAAAAACTCGAGCAGCTCATACGCTCTGCCTGCATACTCTCTGTGGTGCAGCAGATTTGACTGACCGGAGAGGAACACATGCGGCTGTGCGGCGCTCTGCGACAATTCGGCGACCGCCGAAAGCATTGGGAACATCGCAAGTGACTCCATTCCGAGCCGCGCCGCTATCGACTGGAGATAAGCGGGGGTCAGGCGGCTGACCGGCACGCCTATAAGCATCGCCTGCGCGACATTATAAAACGTTTCGCAGATTGTCGTGTCTATCGCGGAGTCAAGCCTGAACAGCTTGCTTCTGAGGATACCGTTGCTCGCCAAGAGCACTATCATCGCGGTGTGCGGTGAAATCGGAACCAATTCGACGCGCTTTATCTTTGTATTCTCGCCAGACGGCGTCGTCATAACGGCGGCGCACTGTGTGAGATAAGCGAGCGCTTCGCCCGCGTGCCTCAGGAGGCTCTCGGGGTCGCCGTTCGCATTGCCGATACCCGCGTCGATAAGCCTGCGCGATTCCTCGCTGAGCTCGCTCTCGGGGACGAGGTTATCGACATAATATCGATAGCCCTCGCCGGTGGGGACACGCCCCGCCGAGGTGTGCGGCTGATCAAGCAGCCCGAGATAGCCGAGATCCGCCATCTCGTTTCGCACGGTGGCGGAGGAAACGGACATATCAAGAGAATCAAGCAGAGCCTTTGAGCCAACGGGCTCACCGGTCTTTATATACTGCTCGACAACGGCTGCAAGGATCTTCTCTTTTCTCTCGCTGAGTTCCATTTGTCTCTGCCTTTCGTTTTGTTCATTAGCACTCTCGATGTTCGAGTGCTAACTTACAATTCATACTATACAACTCCTTGCAGATTTTGTCAACAATTTATTTGTAAACACTTTGTGAACTCCGCATTGACATAGAAAAAATCTGCGATATAATAAGTATATGCACGAAAAAAGCAAAATCTGAGGAGCATACTCATGAAATACAATTATATTATATTCGACCTCGACGGAACTCTGCTGAACACGCTCGACGACCTGCGGGACAGCACTAACTACGCCCTGCGCCGATTCGGCTTTCCCGAGCGCACAACGGACGAGGTCAGACGCTTTGTCGGCAACGGCGTGGCGAGGCTCATTCATCTCGCAGTGCCCGAGGGCACGGACAAAAAGACCGAAGCCGACTGTCTCGCCGTTTTCAAGGCGCACTACAAAGATAATATGACCAACAAAACAGCCCCTTACCCCGGGATAATCGAGCTGCTCAAAAAGCTGCGCGAGCGCGGGGTCAAAATCGCCGTTGTGTCGAACAAGTTCGAGCCGGCGGTAATCGGGCTGTGCGAGGATTATTTCAAAAGCTTAATTGACGCCGCGGTCGGTCAGACCGAGGACAGGCAGAAAAAGCCCGCTCCCGACGGCGTTTTATACGCGATGAAGCTGCTCGGCGCGAATCCTGCCGAGACAGTCTATTCCGGCGATTCCGAGGTCGATGTTGTGACGGCGAGAAACTCAAGATTGCCTTGCATCGGCGTGTCATGGGGGTTCCGCGACAGAAAGGTGCTCGTTGACGGCGGTGCTTCTTATATCGCCGACAGTGCGGAAGATATATTAAGTATTATGGAATAACGGCTTTGGGGGGAGGGGGAAACAATGTCCGAATCTATTTACGAATTTTTATGGTATGTCAACAACATAATGCTCGCTCTGCTTCAGGGCGGCTTTCTTTGGTATAACCTGACGCCTAAGTTTAATAAGCACCTTGTCTTTTTGATAACCACCGTTCCGTTTACATTTCTTGTGCTGTCCCAGAAATTCGTGACCTTTGTTGCCCCGTCGTTTCTGGTTCTGCTGCCGCTCGCGTATTATTTCATCTGCGCGGCGGTGCTATACAAGGACAAGTTCCGAACGAAGGCATTTGTGTCGATAGCAATTTTTGCGTTGGAATCCAGCTTCTCCGCCGTTGTGGCTTCGATGTTAAATCTGTTTGGAATAGGCAGCAACGACCCTGAGGCCAATCTGGTTCTCACGCCGTTTCTGCTCGTGTACACAGTGATTTTCCTTGTGTTTACATATTTCAGAAAGCGAAAGCTTGAGGGCGTGGCAATAAAACCGACTTCGATGCTTGCATTTATCATCTTTCCGCTGAGTCAAATGCTGCTGCTCGACACCTGCATGATCCTGTTAAATCACTTCGATTGGGCGGGCGAAAACAGCCCTCTCTCCCTTTTTAAAGACCGTGATCGCACAACAATAATAATTTTTGCCGTCGTCGCAATTTTCAGTATCGCCGCGGACGTCATACTTTTCTATGTCATGAACCGCTCTTCGCAGAACGAGAAGCTGCGCGAGGAACTCAAGATGCAGGAGTATCAAAACAGCGTCAACCTCGAATACTACAAGAATGTCGAGAAAAACAGCGTTGAGGCGAGAAAGATACGTCACGACCTCGCCAACATGGTGCAGACCGCCTGCGAGATAATGGAGAACGGCACGGACAGCGACAAGGAGTCGGCGAAAAAGATGTTCGCTCAGCTCAAGGCAGAAGTTTCTGATATAAAAATTGAGCGTTTCTGCCAAAACACGCTCGTAAATGCGATAGCCTCTAACAAAGCGGCTGAATGCAGGAAGAACGACATTGATTTCGACTTCGATCTGCGCGTTCCGGAGAATCTCGGCATAGAAGAAGTCGATATCTGCAAGGCGTATGTCAACATTTTTGACAACGCGATAAACGCAGTAAAGGCAATCGACGGGAAAAGATATGTAAAGATAAAGAGCTTTACAAGCGAAGACGACGGTATGCTCTATATTTCCGGCGAAAATGACATTGCGCCGGACTACGAAGAGAAGAAAAAGGCAAGAACAGGCGAGCACGGCTACGGGTTGAGGATTCTCAGAGATACCGCCGAAAAATACGGCGGACGGCTTGTGACCGACGACAAGGGAGACACCTTTACAGTCGTCATGACGATGCGCGCGTCCGCGGGCAGCCCGAAAAACTGATTCCGGCGCGGAAAACAAATAAAAAAAGAAGGTCATAATCGCAGCAACCGCTCGAATTATGACCTTTGATTTTTTCTTCAGCTCTGCATTAAAATGCAGTCTCTCTTATTTCGGAATGAACCAGAAAATGTGCTCAAGAATAAATCTTACATACTCAAAGTACGCTTCTAAAATTCTCTGGATAATCTCCATTACTTTTCCCTCCTCGTTAAATTTAAGCGATTCCGAAAATCAGCTTTATAAGCTCTATTATCGGGCCTATAGTAACCCAATAAAGTGCCTTGCCAGACCACTCGAGTGCCTTAAGCAACAGTTCCAATGCCACTTCCATTTCGTCCCCTCCCTTCGCATTGTAAGATTGACTTATAACTGCATTTATAGTATAATCTTTACGCTTTGTTGCGTCAATCAACAAAAATTTACGATTTGTGCGCAGCTGAACAAATCGGGGCTTTTTTGTTCAGTTGACAACCTACGGAGGCAAAGATTTCATGGAAAACCGCCGCATTTTAATAACAAAGCAGCTGCTTTGCGAGAGCTTCATTTCACTGCTCAAGCAAAAGCCCATAGACAAAATTTCGGTAACGGAACTCTGCCAAGCAGCCAACGTCAACAGAGGTTCTTTTTATGCCCACTATGCCGATGTTTACGACCTTTTGGGTCAAATAGAAGGCATAGTCTACGAGCGTCTCTGCGACGCCGTGAGAAACTGCAACTACACAAAAAGCGACTTCCCCCGTATAAACAAAATAATAGAGACCGTGGAGGCTGAGCGTTCATTTTGCGACGCACTGTTCGGCAAATACGGCAGCAAGCAGTTTTTAGACAAGTGCTGCGAAATAAACAGACAGGACATAACGAACGAGTGGCGGCAAAAATATCCCGGTTTGGACGACCTGACCTTAAACACAACATACACCTTTATGGTCAAGGGCTCCTTGGGCACAATCGAGGAATGGGTCAACAACGATTTTTCGCAGTCTGCCGACTTCATTTCGCTTTCAATATGCGATATGTACGCCGCCGTTCTTGCTAAGCTTGACAGTATGCAGAAAAGCGTTGCCGCCAAAAAATAAATCACAGACAGTCAAAAAAAAGCAAAAAGCTGTAAATTACCGATCGCCGCAAGGCAGGTAATTTACAGCTTTGTTTGTTTTGTCTATCAATCGTCGTCGAGCTTGAGAACCGCCATAAACGCCTCCTGCGGCACTTCGACCGTGCCGAACTGGCGCATACGCTTCTTGCCCTCCTTCTGCTTTTCGAGCAGCTTTTTCTTTCGGGTTATGTCGCCGCCATAGCACTTGGCAAGAACGTCTTTTCTCATCGCCTTGACTGTTTCACGGGCTATGACCTTGCCGCCGATGGCTATCTGGATCGGAATCTCAAACAGCTGGCGCGGGATGTTGTCCTTGAGCTTTTCGGCTATCTTTCTTGCGCGCCCGTACGCCTTGTCGGCGTGGATAATAAACGAGAGCGCGTCGATTATCTCGCCGTTCAGGAGAACATCGAGCTTGACGAGGTTCGAGCGGCGGTAATCGGTTATCTCATAGTCAAACGACGCGTAGCCGCGGGTGCGCGACTTGAGCGAATCGAAGAAATCATAGATTATCTCGTTGAGCGGCAGCTCATAGAGAATGTCCACGCGGTCGGAGGCGATATAGGTCATGTTCTTGAACACGCCGCGGCGCTCCTGGCACAGATCCATTATCGCGCCGACATATTCGGGCGGCGAATAGATGTGCGCATTTGTGAACGGCTCTTCGCTGTAGTCTATATTGACCGGGTCGGGATAGTGGGTCGGGTTATCTATCTCTATAACGCTGCCATCGGTCAGGTGTATCTTATATATAACGCTCGGCACAGTTGTTACGAGGTCGAGGTCATATTCGCGCTCAAGGCGCTCCTGTATTATCTCGAGATGGAGCAGACCGAGGAAGCCGCAGCGGAAGCCGAAGCCGAGCGCGCCGGAGGTCTCCGGCTCATACGAAAGCGAAGCGTCGTTGAGCTGGAGCTTTTCGAGCGCATCGCGCAGATTTTCGTAGTCCGCGCCATCGGCGGGATAGACGCCGCAGAAAACCATCGGATTCACCTTGCGGTAGCCTGCAAGCGGCTCTTTTGCGGGATTCTCCGCAGTCGTTACGGTATCGCCGACGCGGGCGTCACTGACGGTCTTTATCGAGGCGGTGATATAGCCGACCTCGCCGGAGGTCAGTTCATCGGCGGGCTCCATACTCGTGGCGCGCATATAGCCGACCTCAACGACCGTGAACTGCGCGCCGGTCGCCATCATGCGCATGGTGTCGCCGGGCTTTATCTTGCCCTCTTTTATTCTGACATAGACGATAACGCCCTTGTAGCTGTCATAGACAGAATCGAATATGAGTGCTCTGAGCGGCGCGTTGTCATCCGTTACGGGCGCGGGGATATCGAGAACGATGCGTTCGAGAACCTCTTCGACATTCTCGCCCGTCTTTGCCGAGACGCGCGGAGCGTTCGAGCAATCGAGGCCTATGACCTCCTCGACCTCGGAAGCAACTCTGTCGGGGTCGGCGGCGGGCAGGTCTATTTTATTGATAACGGGGACTATCTCAAGGTCGTGGTCGAGCGCCAGATATGTGTTCGCGAGCGTCTGCGCTTCGATTCCCTGCGACGCGTCGACTATGAGCACCGCACCCTCGCAGGCGGCAAGGGAACGCGAGACTTCGTAGTTGAAGTCGACATGGCCGGGAGTGTCTATAAGATTCAGTTCATAGACCTCGCCGTCGCTCGCGGTATAGTCCATTTTGACCGCGTGCGCCTTTATAGTTATTCCGCGCTCGCGCTCAAGATCCATGTTATCAAGTATCTGAGCAGTCATATCGCGCTTCGCCACGGAGTCGGTGAGCTCAAGAAGTCTGTCCGCGAGGGTTGATTTGCCATGGTCGATATGCGCTATGATGCTGAAATTTCTGATGTTTTCTTTCTTGGTAGACAATTTATTGATCCTTTCGTGGGTCTTTTAGTCAAGCTCGGTCACAAGGGTCTCTGCGGAGGGTTTGCCGATCCACATATCGCCGAAGCTCTGACCCGCTATCTCCTCGCAGCGTTTCATCTGCTCGGGAGTCAGTGAGCACTTGCCTGTCTCTTTCTTCTCTTTTATAGCCTCGGTTATCATCTTGTGATCCTCGCGGGTCATCTTATAGGTAAACACGCAGACATAGACGAGACCGACGAAGATGAGCGGCAGGATGCAGTAAGTCACTTTCAGTCCGAATATACCCTTGGCTGTCTGTTCGAGGGCATTCGCGCCCTCTGCGCCGGTGCGGAAGCCGAAGCCTTTAAGAATAAATCCGGTGAACGCGCTCATAAGACCGTTTATGGTCTTTTTGATGAGCGTATTGAAAGTTGAGATAACGCCCTCTCGGCGGCGTCCGGTTATCATCTCGTCAACATCCGTGACATCGGGCTGGATATTTGTGGCGGTGAAGCCGGGGCCGGAGAAGCCGAAGTTATAGAGGATTATCGAAACAATGACGACCCAGAGCGGAGTGCTCTTGCCGATGAACAGGTTTATGATAAGTCCCGCCGCCATGAGCGGAGTCAGGAGCTTTCCGCACAGCTGCTTGCCCTTTTTCATAGTCAGCAGATAGTTGACGGGGAAGCCGGATGCCTCAGCCGCGCCCGCAATCGTTTGCAGGGTGTTGAAATAGCCGAAGCGCTGGGCACTGTATTTGATGAAATACTGGTTGGAGTTTGCATAGAAGCCCTTTGCCATGGTGTACATCGAGCTCAGGACAAAATAGCGTCTGAACGCCTTGTTGCGGAAAACCTGCTTGTACTCTTCAAAGAGCATAGTCGCGTTGAAAGGCGGCAGCTTCATGCCGAGCGAGCTCGGCTCTTTCGTGCATTTGAATGTCACGAGCAGCGGCAGCGAGAACCACAGGCACAACACTGCGCCGAAGAACATGAACTTCGGTCTTGACGCGGCGGTCATCTCCATGTTCGTAAAGCCGAGCGACAGCGACACGAGCAGGAACGACGAAACCATGCCGACGGAGTTCATTATATACTGCACGGAGTTATACTGAGTGCGCAGGGAATAATCGGGCGCGATAACGGGCAGCATCGCAACATGCGGCACGGTGACGAGAGTCAGCGCCGTGTTATAGAGCATATACGCGAGCATGTAGTAGAGCATCGTCGCGGTCTTGTTGCCTGTAGCGGAGATGCCGAACGAGTTCCACAGGCAGAAATACGAGACGGCTATCGGAATAACGCCCCAGAGCAGATATCTTCTGTGTCTGCCGTATTTCGAACGCGTGCGGTCGGTTATAATACCCATGACGGGGTCGGTTACGGCGTCCCAGATATGAGCCATGGCGATAACCATACCCGCCTGATCGACGCTGAGCTTTTCGACCTCGGTCAAAAACGACAGAAAATAGAGCGAGATGATGTATCCGCCGCCGCGTGATGCTCACCCGCATTGTAGCCCACCATCGGGCCTATCTTCTGAAAGAATGACGAAACTTTTGATTCCTGTCTTGCCACAGTCTTCCCCTCTTTGCATTGTTTTCTCAAATATCTACCCATTATAGATAATACTATAATTTTACATTAAAACACGGATTTGTCAATACAGTGTTGAAAAAGCCCCGAATGGGCAAAAAAATATTTTTTAAGGCGGCTTTGGCGAAAAAGTTTTTATTGTGCTTTTTATATCGATATTTCGTTACTGTTTATGTTTTTAAGCCCTTTCACAGCATTATTTTCGGCAAAATGCACAGACAAAAACACATACCCGAAAAAGCGCACAAAAAGACGGGCGGACAAGGGCTCAAAATCTCTTTTACGCGCCTTGACTTTTGGCATTTTTTAGATTATTATAGGCTACAATGAATAATAGGGGAGTAAGCGCTTATGCTAAATAATACCGAAAAAACAATGGAAAAAATCGTCGCTCTGTGTAAAAACAGAGGTTTCATTTTCGCCGGCAGCGACATCTACGGCGGACTTGCGAACACATGGGATTACGGCCCGCTCGGCGCAAGAATGAAGAACAACGTCAAGGACACCTGGCGCAAGAGATTCATTCAGGAGCGCAGAAACAGCTACGAAGTTGACGCGGACATTCTCATGCATCCGAAAGTCTGGGAGGCAAGCGGCCATATCGCCAGCTTCTCCGACCCGCTTCTCGACTGCAAGGAGTGCAAGATGCGCCACAGAGCGGACACGCTCATCGAGAACTTTGATCCCGACGCCCACCCCGACAAGATGACGAAAGAGGAGATGTTTGAGTACATCAAGGCTCATTCGATCCCCTGCCCCCACTGCGGCAAGCACAATTTCACGGACATAAGAGAATTCAACCTCATGTTCCAGACCTACCGCGGAGTCACCAACGACGCAAAGAGCGTTATCTATCTGCGCCCCGAAAACGCGCAGGGTGAATATGTAAACTTCCTCAACGTCCAGCGTTCGATGAGAGCGAAGCTGCCCTTCAGCATCGGTCAGATCGGCAAGGCGTTCAGGAACGAGATAACCCCTGGCAACTTCACCTTCAGAACGATAGAGTTCGAGCAGATGGAGTTCCAGACCTTCTGCAAGAAGGGCTCGGACAATGAGCTCTATGACTACTTCAAGCAGTTCGGCAAGAAGTATTTTGAGGATCTCGGCATAGCTCCCGAGCATCTTCGCTTCCACGACCACGAGAAACTCGCTCACTACGCCAAGGCCGCGTGCGACATAGAGTTCCTCTTCCCGTTCGGCTGGGGCGAGATAAACGGCACCCACAACAGAACGGACTTCGACCTGACGAGACATCAGGAATACAGCGGTCAGAAAATGGACTACCTCGATCCTGAGACGAACGAGAAGTTCATTCCCTATATTATAGAGTCCACCTACGGACTCGACAGAACCGTGCTCGCGCTGCTCTGCGAAGCATATGACGAGGAAGTTATCGACGCAGAGAAGAACGACACCCGCGTGGTGCTCCATCTCTCCCCCGTCGTCGCGCCCTACAAGGCCGCGGTGCTTCCCCTCTCGAAGAAGCTTTCGGAAGAGGCTATAAAGATCTGCGACGACTTGAGCCGCAAGTTCATGGTCGATTTCGACGAGACCGGCTCCATCGGCAAGCGCTATCGCCGCCAGGACGAGATCGGTACTCCGCTGTGCATCACCTATGACTTCGACTCCGTCGATGATCACTGCGTGACTGTGCGCGACCGCGACACGATGAAGCAGGAGCGCATCGCAATAGACGAGCTCGAAAGCTACATCGCTTCGCGCATTGAGTTCTGATTCAAATAAGTTTATAAAATCCAAAGGAGAGCGAAATATATGAAAGTAAATTTCACTGAGACTGTCCTCAGAGACGCGAACCAGTCGCTTATCGCGACCCGTATGCCCTATGAGGATTTCGAGGCAATACTGCCCGAGCTTGACAAGGCGGGCTACTATTCGCTCGAGTGCTGGGGCGGCGCTACGTTCGACTCCTGCCTGCGATATCTCAACGAAGATCCGTGGGAGCGCCTGCGCAAGATCCGCAAGGCGTGCCCGAACACCAAGCTGCAGATGCTCCTCAGAGGTCAGAACCTTCTGGGCTACAAGCATTATCCCGACGATGTCGTTCGCCTTTTCGTCAGAAAGAGCGTTGAAAACGGCATCGATATCATCCGTATATTCGATGCGCTCAACGACCTGAGAAACATCGAGACCGCCGTTGACGAGACTATCAAGTGCGGCGCTCACGCATCGGGCACCATCTGCTACACCACGAGCCCCATCCACAACATCGAAAGCTACATCAAGCTCGCAAAAGATCTCGAGAGCATGGGCGTTCAGTCCGTGTGCATCAAGGACATGGCGGGCATCATGGATCCCCAGACGGCATATGATCTTGTCAAGGGCATAAAAGAGAACATCAGTCTCCCCGTTATCGTTCACACTCACTCGACCACTGGTCTCGGCCCTGTGACATTGCAGAAAGCCGTTGAAGCCGGCGCGGATGTTATCGACACCGCTATCTCCTGCTTCTCCAACGGCACCTCTCAGCCGCCCACAGAGACCATGGCTTATATCCTCCAGAAAGAGGGCTACGAAGTTCCGCTCGATATGGCTCAGCTCAAGAAAATCAACGATTTCTTCAAGCCCGTCCGCAACGACGCTCTCAAGAGCGGCCTGCTCAACCCCGTCGTGCTGACCACTCAGACCGACGCGCTCAACTATCAGATCCCCGGTGGAATGCTTTCGAACCTTGTCGCTCAGCTCACCGCTCAGAACAAGCTCGACAAGCTCGACGAAGTTCTCGCAGAGACTCCGAGAGTCCGCGAAGACCTCGGTTATCCTCCGCTCGTCACCCCGATGAGCCAGATGGTCGGCGTCCAGGCGACCGCAAATGTGCTCGCGGGTGAGAGATACAAGAACATCTCCAAGGAAGTCAAGAACTATATCAAGGGCGAATACGGCAAGGCTCCCGGCAAGATAAACGAGGAGCTCCAGAAGAAGGTTCTCGGCGATGAGAAGCCGATAACCTGCCGCTACGCAGACCTGCTTGAGCCCGGTCTCCCCGCCGCAAGAGAGTATCTCGGCGACAGAGCGACCTGCGACGAGGATGTTCTCTCCTATATCGCTTTCCCGACTCAGGCGGAAGCATTCTTCGACAAGCGCGACGAGAGAAAGAAAAACACTTTCACATATAAGATAGAGAGACTCGACTGAGCCTCGGCAGAAAGGATAGGTTTTATCAATGTTTGATAATTTTGACATGGGTATGCCCCTGGGTGAAAAGCTTGTTTTCGCTCTTCAGGTCTCCCTCTTCGGAATACTTATGGTATTCCTGCTGCTCATTATCCTTGCCGTGCTGATAATGATAATCTCCCGCGTCGTCAGACTCGGCGAGAATCTTGCAGGCAAGAATGGCGAGAAGAATGCTGCTTCCGATGAACCCGCACCCGTGCAGCAGAGCGCTGCTGCCGGAACTCCTCTGCCCGGCACTCAGTCGCAGGGCACGCTCGAACTTGACGGCGTTGACGAGCCGACCGCCGCGGTCATCATGGCTATAGTCAGCGACGAGAGCGGCATCCCGCTCAACAGGCTGCTGTTCAAATCCATAAAGAAGAAAGACTGATGCGGCTCGCCGCCAACACCTGAAAGGAACGATCATCATGAAATATGTTGTTACATTAAACGGCAAAAACTACGAGGTTGAGGTCGAGGAGACCGACGCCGTTATCACCGCTGTTACCGACGCCGCTCCCGCAGCTCCCGTTGCTGCAGCCGCACCCGCTGCCCCCGCAGCAGCTCCCGCTCCTGCCGCCGCTCCCGCAGCCGCCGCAGACGGTCAGAAAGTTCTCTCGCCCATGCCCGGCACGATACTGAGCGTCAATGTCTCGGTCGGCTCTGCCGTCAAGGCGGGCGAAGTCATCCTCATTCTTGAGGCTATGAAGATGGAAAACGAAATAGTCGCTCCCTGCGACGGCACCGTAAAGCAGCTCGCCGTCCAGAAGGGCTCGACCGTCGCTACGGACGCACTGCTCGCCGTAGTCGGCTAAGGGGGATAGCAAATGGACATACTCGGAATCTTGAAAGGCTTCTGGGAGAGCTCGGGTCTCGCCGTGCTCACCTGGAGAGAAGGCGTAATGATCCTCGTATCGTTCGTCCTGCTCTATCTGGCCATCGCTAAAAAATTCGAACCGCTGCTGCTTCTTCCCATCGCGTTCGGCATTCTGCTCGCGAACCTGCCCGGCGCAGGTCTTATGGATGACCCGACCGGTATCATCGACCCGCTGAGTACGACGGTACGGGAGGGCGCGCACTGGTATGACATCGGAATCCTGCGTCTTATCTACGCAGGCGTCAAGAGCAGTATCTTCCCGTGCCTTATCTTTATGGGCGTCGGCGCAATGACGGACTTCGGTCCCCTGCTCGCAAACCCGATGAGCCTGCTGCTCGGCGCTGCCGCTCAGCTCGGCATCTATGTTGCATTCACCATCGCTATCCTGCTCGGCTTCACCCCGCAGGAGGCTGCCGCTATCGGCATCATCGGCGGCGCGGACGGCCCGACGGCTATATTCCTCGCCTCGAAGCTTGCGGCTCACCTGCTCGCACCGATAGCAGTTGCGGCATATTCGTATATGGCTCTTATCCCTATAATTCAGCCCCCGATCATGAAGCTGCTCACCACGAAGAAGGAGCGCGCAGTCGAGATGAAGCAGCTCAGAACTGTCAGCAAGACAGAGAAGATTATCTTCCCCGTCGTCGTGCTTGTCATCTGCGCTTTCATGCTTCCCTCCGTCGCTCCGCTTATCGGCATGTTCATGCTCGGCAACCTGTTCAGAGAGAGCGGCGTTGTTGAAAGACTCAGCGACACCGCACAGAACGCTCTGACCAACATCGTCACCATCCTGCTCGGCGTTACCGTCGGCGCAACGGCGAACGGTCAGACCTTCCTGTCGAAACAGACCATATTCATTATCATCCTCGGTCTGACTGCATTCTGCTTCTCGACCGCAGGCGGCGTGCTTCTCGGCAAGCTCATGTATCTTGTCACCAAGGGCAAGGTCAATCCCCTTATCGGCTCCGCAGGCGTCTCCGCCGTTCCCATGGCGGCGCGCGTTTCGCAGGTCGAGGGACGCAAGGCAAACCCGACGAACTTCCTGCTCATGCACGCAATGGGTCCGAACGTCGCGGGCGTTATCGGCTCGGCTGTTGCCGCCGGTTTCCTGCTCCTGCTGTTCGGCAAATAATTAAAGATAAAATAAAAAATCCGGCAGTCCTGTTTTCATGCAGAACTGCCGGTATTTTTTATGTTCAGGCGGCGCGCTTTTTGGCAAGACGCCGTCCGAGAAAATATAAAATATAGACAAGCAATAAGCGCAGCGGCTCGAATATCAGAGACGAATCGGGCATATTTTCGAGCATGGTCTTGCTGCGGAATAGCTTTTCGGCTATCAGCCCATACGCGGGATAGAGGGACGCGCAGTAGCCGTAGAGCAGCGGATAGACGACAACGAGCGAGAGTATCAGATAGCCGGAGAAGCCGAAGAGGAAGCTTCTGTCGTTTAAGAAATAGCTCATTAAGAGCGCGCCCGCGAGCGAAAGTGCTATCCATATAACAGAAAGCACTATAGATGCGGTGGTTATCTCTCCATGCTCGCCCTGCGGGTCGGCAGAATAGCTGAAGCCGAAAAAGCAGAAGTCAACGACCGCGCCAAAAATCGCTAGCAGTATACCCAGCCACATCTCACGGTTGGTTATCTCTTTTTTCGTGCGTTTCTTTTTCATACCGATTCTCCTTTCAAGTTCATAATAACAGATTTTTTTGCGCCGTCAATATTTTCTCTAAAGATTATATATTTGTTTATTCCTTTTTCACAAGCCGTTCATCAAATCCGCACACTTTTTAAATCAGGTTGACTAAATCGTTAAAATTTAATATAATATGGTACTGTAGCAAGCGGAGAGGAGGAAGATCATGTCAGCACCGCTGGCGCAGAGAATGCGCCCACAGACTATCGACGATATCGTCGGTCAGAGACATCTGCTCGGCGAGGGCAAGCCGCTGAGAAATATTATACTTTCGGGCGAGCTGCCGAACATGGTCTTTTACGGTCCGTCCGGGGTCGGCAAAACTACGCTCGCGAGCATCATCGCAAAGACGACCGACCGCCATCTCGTTAAATTAAACGGCACGACCGCTTCGACGGCAGATATAAAAGATGTTGTCGCGAAGCTCAACACATTTGTCGCGCCAAACGGCATTCTGCTCTATCTCGACGAGATCCAGTATTTTAATAAAAAGCAGCAGCAGACGCTGCTCGAATACATAGAAAACGGCGACATAACGCTTATAGCGTCGACGACCGAGAACCCGTATTTTTATATATACAACGCGATTCTCAGCCGCTCGACCGTGTTTGAATTCAAATTTGTCTCGGCTGAAGATGTAATTCCCGCCGTCAAGCGTGCATTTGATTATATAGGCACCGAGCGGCACGAGACATATGATATAGAGGACGGAGTGTTTGAGCACATTGCCAACGCCTGCGGCGGCGATGTGAGAAAGGCGATAAACTCCGTTGAGCTGTGCGTGCTTTCCTCCCCTGCCGACGAAAGCGGCGTTTGCAAGATAACTCTTCAGCGCGCACAGGAACTGACCCAGCACAGCGCTATGCGATACGACCGCGAGGGCGATGAGCACTACGACATAATCTCCGCATATCAGAAATCGATGCGCGGCTCCGACCCGAACGCGGCGCTCCACTATCTGGCGCGGCTGCTCGAAGCGGGCGACCTTGTCAGCGCGTGCCGCAGGCTTATGGTCTGCGCGTGCGAGGATGTCGGGCTTGCGTATCCGCAGATAATACCTATAGTAAAAGCCGCCGTTGACGCGGCGAATATGCTCGGACTGCCCGAGGCGCGGATACCGCTCGCGGATGCGGTTGTGCTTGTGGCGACGAGCCCGAAATCAAACTCCGCCTACAACGGGATAAACGCCGCGATGGCCGATGTGCAGAAAGGCCGCACGGGACCCGTTCCGAGGCAATTACAGAATGTCCACTGCGACGGCGAGGATAACCCGAACAAGGGACAGTTCTATATCTATCCGCATTCATACCGCAACCACTGGGCGCCGCAGCAGTATCTGCCGGACGCGATAAAAGACGCGGTATACTATGAGTTTGGCGACAACCGCACCGAACGCACCGCCGGGGAATATTGGGAAAAGGTGAAGAAAGCAGCTCAAAAGTAAACTATGCCGCGACGCGGCAAGAAAGAAAGGATATTTGGTATATGTTCATCCCCATTCTCTCCGTTGTGACGGCGATATTTGCGACGCTCACGATTCTTCTGCGCCGCAAGGGAAAATCATTCGAGGGCATGCTCTGCAAGTTCATTTCGAGCTTCGGCTTCATGTCCATGGCATTTATCGGCTTCTGCTACCGCATTGAAGAGGCGGATAAATTAGTCCACCCGTTCTATTTCTGCCTTGTGGCGTTCGGACTGCTGTTCGGGCTCGGCGGCGACGTTCTGCTCGGCATAAAAGAGATCGCGCCGAAATACAAGAACAAGCTCATCGCGCTCGGCACTTTCGCGTTTCTGATAGGGCATTTCTTCTATCTTGCGTCTTTTTACAAAGCGGAGCCGACTTTCTCAATAATCCCGTACATAGCGGCGTTTGTAATAACTGCGATAATCGCCATTATCATAAAAGCGGTCAAGATGAAGCTCGACAGCAAAATGTATATTCTCTGCGTGTTCTATTTCTTCGTCATTGCGCTTTGCGCCTGCGTCTCGGGCTATATGCTCTATCTCACGCACTCGCTGACATTTATTATAACCACAATCGCTTCGGTTGTGTTTGTAATCAGCGACTCGGTGCTCGCATTCGTCTATTTCACGCCCGTGAAGAGAAAGAACCCGCTCGTTACAATTGAGCTTGCGACATACTACACCGGTCAGATACTCATGGCGGCGACGGTGTATCTGATAAAATAAAAATCAGCATAACAACAGGCGCAGCAGAACAAACTGCCGCGCCTGTTTTATTGAAATCGGAGAATCGCTATGATAAGAAAATTGGAAGAATCCGACCTGCCGCGCATTATGCAGATATGGCTCAGTGCAAACAAAGAGGCTCACGGATTCATAAAAGGAAGCTATTGGGACGAAAATTTTGAAGCGGTGAAAGCCGCGCTCCCCTGCGCCGAAATTTATGTGCACGAAAACGCAGAAGCCGAACCTGACGGCTTCATCGGGCTCAACGGCGAGCACATTGAGGGGCTGTTCGTGGACAGAGCCGCACGGAATCTGGGCATCGGAAAAGAACTGCTGGATTTTGCAAAAATTAACCACACGCGGCTGACACTCAATGTCTATATAAAAAACTCCGGAGCTGTGAAGTTCTACCGCCGCGAGCAGTTTTCAATAGACTCGCGCGGCATTGATGAAGAGACCGGAGAAGAAGATTATCTGATGAGTTGGAATAAAAAATAAAACAGCACAAATGCAAAAGCCCTCCCAAGCGGGAGGGCTGATTTGATTTTACGACTCTTTTTCTTCCTTCTGTCTCTTGATGACTTTCAGGCGCGAGAAATCCTCGCGTTCTTTTTCTTCAAGAGCTTCGGTGATATATTTTATCGTCGCGGTGAACTGCGGAATCATGATATTGTCGAGCGCGTTTGCTCGCTTCTGCGTTTTCTTTATCGCATCGGCGAGGCGGTATACGCTGTTCTCTATCTCCGCGAGCTCTGCGGTCATGTGCTTGACCTGCACGAAGCTCAGATAAGCCTCGTCGAGCTGTGAATTCGTCGAGTTGAGTCCGTAATACATATCGAGCTTCTCATCGCCGAGAGTCACAACCGGCAGTTCAACGCCCATGACGCTGCGAAGATCTATATCGAGCGACTCATCGACCGGTATCGCCTGCGCGAACTCGGCGCACATGCCGAGCGTGACATTCGCACGCTGGAGCGCAAGATAAGCCTTTGAATAGGTCTCGTCTATCTTCTGCTGTATCTTCGACGCCTTGTCTATGAGCTGCATCATCTCATGCACGAGTATATTTCTTTTGCGGTCGAGCAGATCATAGCCGAGCTTGGCGAGATCCAGCGACTTCTTCGTGCTCATCAGATTGCTTTTTGTCGGGAATACCTGTGCCATGATGCTCTCCCCCTTTCTTTACTGCTGTGCGGGCTTGTAATGCTCCTTGAGGACATCCTCATCAACACGGTCGAGCTCGGATTCGGGCAGCATGGAGAGCAGCTCCCAGCCGAGGTCGAGGGTCTGGTCTATCGTCCTGTTCTCGTCATAGCCCTGGTTGATGAACCTCTCTTCGAACGCTCTGCCGAACTCCATGAGGCGCTTATCCGATGCGGAGAGCTCATCCTCGCCTATAACAGACGCGAGTGCCTTGGCATCCTGCACCTTGGCGTAGGAAGCGAAGAGCTGGTTTGCGAGCATGCTGTGGTCGGAGCGAGTGTAACCCTCTCCGATACCGTCTTTCATCAGACGCGACAGCGACGGCAGGACGCTGACGGGCGGATAGATGCCTTTGTAGTCGAGTCCTCTGTCGAGCACTATCTGACCCTCGGTTATATAGCCCGTGAGGTCGGGGATGGGGTGCGTTATATCGTCGTTGGGCATGGTGAGAATCGGTATCTGAGTGACCGAGCCTTTCTTGCCCTCGACTATTCCGGCGCGCTCATAGAGAGACGCGAGGTCGGAATAGAGGTAACCGGGGAAGCCCTTTCTGCCGGGAATCTCGCCCTTTGACGAGCTGAACTCACGAAGAGCCTCGGCATATGAGGTCATATCGGTCAGTATAACGAGCGTCTGCTTGCCGAGATCAAACGCGAGATATTCGGCGGCGGTCAGCGCGCAGCGAGGCGTGATGATACGCTCGATTATCGGGTCGTTCGAGAGGTTCATGAACATCGTAACACGGTTCATAACGTTCGCGTTTTCAAACGAAGTGCGGAAATATTCGGCGACATCGTTCTTGACGCCCATGGCGGCGAAAACGATTGCAAAATCGTCGCCGTCGGCAACATTTGCCTGACGCACTATCTGAACGGCGAGCTCGTTATGCTTCATGCCCGAGCCCGAGAATATCGGGAGCTTCTGGCCTCTGATAAGCGTTGCGAGCGCGTCTATAGAAGATATGCCGGTGTTTATATAATTTCGCGGATAAACACGCGAAACGGGGTTAATGGGCGAACCGTTGACATCGCGGCGGCACTCGGGATATATCTCGCCGAGGCCGTCTATCGGTCTGCCGAGGCCGTCGAAAACTCTGCCGAGTATCTCGGGCGACAGCGGCATCTCCATGGGTCTGCCGGAGAGCACGGTGGTGCTGTTGTTCATCGATATTCCGCGAGTTCCCTCAAAGACCTGAATGACCACAAGCTCGCCGTCTATTTTGACTATACGGCCCGCGCGCGAGGTGCCGTCCTCAAGCCTGAGTTCGACCATCTCCTCATAGCTCGCGCCCTTGACGCCGTCAAGCACAACGAGCGAACCGTTTATCTGATTTAAACCGATGTGTTCAAAAATCATAGCTGTTTAAATCCTTCCTTGCCTTCAGAATAAGCGGACTCAGCGCAGCAGCGGAGCGAGCGCTTTGTCTATCTCAGTGCGGTAATCGTCAAACATATCGAGTCTGTCGTTGGGCACATCGTATTTTATCTTGACGAGCTTATCGAACAGACCGAGCTTCGTTATCTTCGAGATCGGCACCTGCTTTGCGACGACCTCGCGGCACTGATGATAGAGATAGAGGATTATTTCCATCATCTTCATCTGCTTCGCGAGCGGAACATAGGTGTCCTCCTTGTGGAAGGCGTTCTGCTGCAGGAAGCCGACTCTTATAACTCTTGCAATCTCAATGACAAGCTTCTGATCGTCGGGCAGAACGTCCGCGCCGATAAGCTTGACTATCTCCATAAGGCTGTTCTCCTCGAGCAGGATGGAGCACAGCTCATCGCGGTAGTTCATGAACTCCGGACCCGCGTTGTCATAGTACCATGCGGACAGGTCGTTTACATATTCGGAATAGCTCGTATTCCAGTTTATCGCGGGATAGTGACGCGCATAGGCGAGCGACTTATCGAGCGCCCAGAAGCAGCGGGTGAAACGCTTCGTGTTCTGGGTAACAGGCTCGGAGAAGTCGGAGCCCTGCGGCGAAACAGCGCCGATTATCGTTATCGAACCCTCGGTGCCGTTCAGATTCTTGACATAGCCTGCGCGCTCGTAGAACTCGGAAAGTCTCGACGGCAGATAAGCCGGGAAGCCCTCGTCGGCGGGCATCTCTTCAAGGCGTCCGGATATCTCACGCAGAGCCTCAGCCCAACGGGAGGTGGAGTCCGCCATGATAGCCGTGTGATAGCCCATATCGCGGTAATACTCGGCGAGGGTTATACCAGTGTATATGGACGCTTCACGCGCGGCGACGGGCATATTCGAGGTGTTCGCTATGAGCACCGTTCTGTCCGTCAGGGGCTTGCCTGTACGCGGGTCGGATATCTCGCCGAACTCTTTAAGAGCCTGGGTCATCTCATTGCCGCGCTCGCCGCAGCCGACATAGATTATAATATCCGCGTCGCACCACTTTGCAAGCTGATGCTGGGTCATTGTTTTACCGGTTCCGAATCCGCCGGGGATTGCCGCCGCGCCGCCCTTTGCTATCGGGAAGAGCGTATCTATGACACGCTGACCGGTTATCAGCGGACGCTGCGCAGGCAGTCTGCGGTTGACGGGACGCGGGATACGGATAGGCCAGCGCTGGCAGAGGGTCAGCTCGTGGTCTTTCCCCTTCTTGTCCCTGAGGGTAACGATAGTATCGTTTATCTTGTATTTTCCGTCGGACTTGACATCGACAACTTCGCCTTCAAGTCCGGGCGGTACCATGAATTTGTGCTTGACGACGGGAGTCTCGGGGCATTCGCCGTAGATATCGCCGCCCTTGAGCTTATCGCCGGGCTTGACGAGCATATTGACCTGCCACTCGCGCTCCTCGTCGAGTGCGCTCTCGGCGCAGCCCTTTGATATGAACGCGCCGTTGTGCTCGGCGATAGCCGAAAGCGGGCGCTCGATTCCGTCAAATATATTTCTGATTATTCCGGGGCCGAGGGTGGCGAACATTGCGCCGCCGGTAGCATAGACCGGCTCGCCGGGCTTGAGCCCGGTCGTCTCCTCGTAGACCTGAATGGTGGTGAGATCCTTGTCAAGGCGTATGACTTCGCCGACAAGCCGCTTCTCGCCGACGTAGACCATCTCCATCATGCTCAGTCCCGTCTCGCCCTTTATCGTAACGACGGGTCCGTTTATTCCGTATATAACATTATTCTCGGACAAGCCGTTCACCTCCGACCGTTAAAGTATTACTGACATTCCCGAATTTTCGAGGAACCACTCGCGCTGCGCTTCAAGGCGTGTGTCGAGCGTATCGTCAGCCACGGTGCTGCCGCCGATGACTCCGGCGCGGCATCCGCCAATGGTTATTTCATCGCTGCTCTCGACCTTGCAGTCCCTGCCGAAAGCTTTCTTTATATCATCCGCAAAGCGCATATCGCCGGGGCGGACATAGACGGTCACATCCCCCTGCGGGAAAACCGCCGCAAAACCTGCCGCGCTCTTTTTGAGAAAATCCGCGTAGCCGTCCGACTCTGTAAAGGCAGTGAGCTTTTCACGCGCGTCACCGAAAACCTCGTCGGTAATTGCGCCGCGCTTGTCGGTCAGGCGGGCGCGCTGCTGAGTTCTCTCATTGGCGACGGTGCGGTTGAACTCCTGCTCCTTGAGCATACGCTCGCGCTCTATTTTAGCCTGAGCCTGGGAGTGCGCCTTCGTCTTTGCCTTTTCAAGTCCGCTTTCGACCGTTTCGCGGGTCTTGCGGGTCATCTCCTCGTGGCGTTCCTCGGCGTCCTTGGTTATGGCGTCAAAAAACTTTGCGGCTCTTTCTTCCTGATTGAGCATTGGTTAAACACCTCAAATCTTTATGCCGATAGTGTCGCGCACATAGCGCGCGATGGAGTCGCTCCCCTGCGAACCGTGGCGGTCTGGGATCTCGACTATCAGCGGCTTATCGTAGCTGCGCTTTGTCTGCGTTATGAAATCGCCGCACAGCTCACACAGCGGGCGCGTGATGAGAATGATGCCGACCTCTTCATCGGCGAGGCAGCGGTTGACCGCATCCTCGACCGACTGGGCGTCGTGCACAAGCTCGCCGTCGATACCCGCAAGGCGCATTCCGACAAGCGTATCGGCATTGTCGCTTATCAAATAAAAACGCATAACTTCCGTTCCTTTCAACGCAGCGTAAAGTTATATTACTTTACGCTGCCGTTCTTCTGCCCTGCAGGCGTCAGACCTTGTTGAGGATAAGTATGGAGATAACGACACCGTAAAGGGCTATCGACTCACCGAGGGCGACGAAGATAAGCGCTTTACCGAATGCCTTGGGATCCTCGCTCGTTGCGGCGATAGCTGCGGGAGCGCCGGCGGCAACTGCGATACCGCCGCCGATACCGGCAAGACCGGTAACAAGACCAGCGGCAAGAAGTCCGAGACCCTTGGAGTTATCTTTAACGGTTGTCGCTTCTGCGCTCTCGGCGACTGCGTCGGAAGCCTGAGCGGCGGTTGTATCAGCCGGAGCTGCTGTAGTGTCCTCGCTGCCGGTTGCAAAAGCGCCCATAGCGCAGCCTGCGACGAGCAGAACCATTACGGCGAAAGTTGCCGCGTTCATGCGAAGGCTCTTTTTGATGCTCTGACCCTCAGAGTGCTTCTTCATTGTGTACACAACGGATGCGAGAAGCACCGCCGCGGGAACTACGATCATAACGGAATAAAAAAGAGTTGTCATTTTACTTTACCTCCGATTAGTCTTTATTGGCTAAAGCCTTTTTGGCCTTTTTACCGGCAATTTTAGTTTTCAGATTCGTCTGAGCCTGCTCGAGCTTTGCGGGTGTGAACGCCCTGCCGCCGCCTTCATAGAAGCGGCTGAACATCTCGTAGAACTCAAGACGCAGTCCCTGAATGCCCGAAAGCAGACCTTCAAGGGCGATGACGATAATGTTGCCTATGATGATAACGGGGATGTTGCTGCCGTCACCGCCGAGGGTGAACACGACCATCATCATACTGGCGTGGACTATAACAAACGCGCCGACACGAAGGAAGGACACGGTGTTGCTGAAATAGGACAGGACATATTCGATAAGCTCGAACAGATTCTGGAGCAGGAAGTCAACGATGCTGTCGGGCTTCCAGTCCGGATGCTTGTCGATAATGCCGATCGGTATCTCTTTGATATAGAGCAGCACGGCGCAGACGCCCATGACGCTGAACAGCACGCTGTTCGGGAGAACCTGGGGACCGTTCATGAACGCTACGCAGAACGCAACGCCCGCGAGATAGAACAGTATGCCGACGAGTCCGTTGTTGCTGAATATCGCTTCGCCTATCTTTTTATGCTTGAGGCAGGATATTACATTCAGGAGCATCGCGGTCACGACAAGGACGACGCCTATGCCGATAGCGACTATCAGAACGGTATTTATCGAATCCATAACGCTCAGCGGCTTTGACGCCATACCCAGCGCATGATAAACGGGGTCGAGCATATCTTCATATCCGAACACCGAGCCGAACACGAATCCGAACACCGCACTCGAAAGACCGCACGGAATAAGTATGCGCGCGAGGGGCATCTTCTTTATCTTCCAGCCGAGGATACCGAGCAGGAAGAGCACAAGTCCCTGGCCGAGATCGCCGAACATGATACCGAACAGCAGTGTATAAGTTATCGCAACGAAGCCCGTGACATCGATATCCGAATATGACGGCAGGCCGTACATATCGACGAAATACTCATAGGGCTTGAATATCGCGGGGTTTCTGAGCTTCACGGGCGGAGTCTTTCCGGAGCTCTTGTCGGGGTCATTCTCCTCGACTTCGACATTCTCTATTGCCTCCGCTTTCTTCTCGAACGCCTTTGAATCGTGTGCGAGCACCCAGCCGACATAGAAGAAATACTTGTTGTGGCACGCGGCGTAGCGGCGCATCTCAAAGACTGTATTAAGATCGACGAGCTTCGTATATATCTCGTTGCAGCGTTTGCGGTTCTCTTTCCAGAGTGCCGCGGCGCGCTCGTCAAGCTGCTTTAAGTCGCCCTCGATAATCTCGATATTGCTCTTGAGCTGATCTATTACCTGCTCAACGGTACCGACTGCCGAGGGAACCTGGAGACGCTCGAAATTGAGTCCCGCGAAGATGCTGTCGACCTCGTCGACGCGCTCTCTCGGCGCGCAGTAGACGCCCCAATAGTCGGTCGCATCGGTCGAGCACGGGATGAAGAGCACATAGGGGTCGTCGTCATAGGCGACAAGCTTTTCGTAGCTCTCCTTTGGCATATGACCGAAGCGGGTCTTGATGAACTTGCAGTTGAACAGCTCATCGAGTCCGACATCGAAGCCCGTGAAATGCTCATATTTCGCAATGCCGTTTCGGCACTGCTCGAGCTGATCCTCAAGCTCCTTGTACTCATCGTGCATCGCGGACAATTTTTCGTCCAGTTCGTCGATGTAGGCGCTGGTCTTATCGTCGAGCTGAATCTCACGCGAGCGGTCGCCGACTATCGTCGGGTCGGGCGCGGAATCATTCTCGCGGATAAGCTCCTCTATTTTTTGCAGCATCGGCGCATACGGGTTTTCCTCGCTGAGCGTCGAATAACCCATTGACGCAGACATATACTGCGTTGCCTGCTCGGGATGGAACGATCCGTCCAAGCAGCAGGTTGAAATGAAATTGTTAAGCTGGTCGAGCGGACCTGTGACTTTAACAAGCTTCATTTTTGCAACTGCCAAGGTTTATCACCGTCCTTTTAAACTCTTAAAAAGCTGTCAGTCGCCCACGCCGATAAGAAACCGGCTTATTTCTTCGGGCGGAATATTATATCTTATACCCTCAATAATGTGGGTAAGATTTTCTGCTTCATTCTCCGCGAGCGCGACATAACTCATCATCACGACGCTCGGGAAGGTTGAAAACCGCACAAGCCCTTTCGCGCGGTCATATCTGAGCTTTGCACTCACCTGCTCGACCGATCGGTCACCCCGCTCGGCAAATGCGACATACGCCGTGCCTTTGAGCGTTTGGAGAGCCTTTTCGGCATCCGGCGCTTTCATAAATCCTGTCAGCGCTTTCTCATCGAGCGTTCCGCCGGGCATCAGCATCGTGGTGAGCACGCTCTGCGGCATATTGGTAAGACGCTTGAGCCTGTAGAGCGAGACGATATTCTCGGCATCCGTATCGAACGCGTGCATCGCGTCAAGCTCCTTGCGTTCCTTGCCCTTGTAGTTCTTTTTGATGAGCGCCTCCGCCTGCGAGTGGAGATATTTGTTGAGCGCAAGCTCCATGGCGAAATAATCGGGTCTGCCGTCGGAACCGACAGAGGCAAACGGGGAAAGAACCGCTTTATACGGTGAGCCCTCGACTGCCGCCAAAAGCAGATCAACATTTGTCGCGGTCTCAAGCGCTGCGGCGTTGAGCTCCGAGTGGCGCACGAAGAAGTCGGGCACTTTGGCGAGGTTCTTCTCCGGGTGGCGGCTGTTGAGATAGCGCACCGAATGGAGCAGCATATCAACATCGCTCAGCGTCACGAAATATTTATAAAAGCCGTCGCCGATGGATTTTTCATATCTGCAAAGGGAAGCGAAGTTGTTTGAAAGATGCTCCCTGAGCAGTATTTCTATCTGCCAGCGTCTGAGCGAGCCCATTGTCACGCCCTCGAACGCGTCGGCATAGGCGGTGTGAGCCTTCAGATAAGCCGCCGCTTCGTTGACGGAACGGCAGGCGAGCAGATCGGTATAGTTCTGCGCGGTCAGGCGTTTGCCGTACATAGCACGAGCCTTTGCGAGCACTGCGTTTGCGGCGGACGAAACTGTCATACGGCACACTTCCTTTCAAAAAAATCTGATCAGTCGGCGTTCACGGCTCTGTCGGCGAGCTCCTGCGCCCATTTTTCGCGGTTAGCCTTGCTCTGCTCGTCGAGAGTATCGGAGACTGCCTGAGCCTTCTTCTCTATCTCGTCGAGAGCCGCTTTCAGCTTTGCGTCATATTCGGATGCGGTCTTTGCTATCTCGCTGTCGGTGCGCTCCTGCTCCTCAGCTTGAATCTTCTTCGCCTGCTCGGCAAGCTCGGAATCCGCCTTGTCGAAGAACTCCTGTTCCTCCATGGTGCGCTTTCTCGCGCGCTTGTCCATATCGACTATCGTTTTAATGATGCTTTCCATAACTGCACCTCTTTTGCGCTGTTTTGGTATACATCTTCGGTATACCTATTATATATACTATTTCTGCTTCTTTCAGCTACTAAATTATATCACCAACATAGCAAAAGACAATATGCAAAAATAATAAACAATCTTCATTTTTCAAATTATTTTTGTACCGCGATACAAAAATTTAACAAAGATATCAAAGTTATAAGAAAAAGTGCTTTCAAAGCACAGTGCACCCCTCCGGGAAAAGCCAGAGAAGTGCCGCAGTTTACTTTTTGATGTTATCCTCGATGAGGATTCTTATCTTCTCGGCAATGAGCGCACCGAGAGCGAAAGAATGGGAATGATAGAACTTCATGAACTTCTGACCCGCTTCGGTCTTGAAGACCCAGAGCGCCCAGCTGGGGACAGGCTTATCTATTCTGCCCTTGTACTGAAGCTCGAACGGCTGAGAATAGGTCACGCCGCCGCTGCCCTTCATCTGGAAGCGGATATAGCAGCCGAGATCCTTTTCATAGTCGTTGAGGTCTATGGTGTTGCCCGTGGTGATAACTTTGCCGTCGGCTATCCACTCGATGACCCGGCAGTCGCGGGTAGGATCGGTGGCGACGGTTATCGTGTTCGCTTTTTGGTCGACTTTGATACCGGTCACGAGCGGCACATTGCCGTCGCCGTCAAAGTCGCCTACTCCGTCGGTGGTCTTGTAATATTTGCTCGCGGCAAAGAAGTTGCCGTCTTTCATCGCCTTTTTGACATTCGCTTCGTTGTTTTCGGGCAGGACGAAGAACTCGAAAGATCTGCCGACCTCGTTGAGCTTTTCGGAATCGTCATCGGCAAAAGCCCAGATGTTTCTGCCCTTGGGGATAACGACCTGAAGCAGCTCATCCCAGAGCTCGCGGTCGCCGCGGGTGACTCTGTCGGTGTTGTTGACTATCTCCATGCCGAGGCAGCTCGGGCAGTCGATGAATATGCCCGCGAAATAGGCTATGTAGACGTTCCAGTGAGAACGGTGCGGGAATCTGCCGGAATCGACCCAGTCGCCGACATGGTTGAGCACGGAATAGCCGCCCGCCTTTTCGATTTCAACGGGAGCGGTTCTGTAATCGTTTTCGATTCCCCACTCTCCCTGTCCGTAGGTGGTGAAATATCCGTTGACATGAGTCTTCGAGATAACAGCCATATTGCATTCGATTCCGCCGCGGATATCGGTCATGCCTCTGCCGCCACGGTCAAGTCCCTTTGTGATGCGCTCGTAGTTCTCTTCGCTCATCAGGTAGACTTTTCTGAACTTGTTGAAAATTCCGTTCGTCTCTCGCTCACTCGTCCAGCCGTTTGTGATAACGCCGTGGTCGGTCATCGCAAGGATATCATAGTCCGCCTTATAATATTCCTCGACCATCTCGTCGAGCGTCGGGTCGCCGTCGCTCGCGTCGCAATGGGCGTGGAGGTTTGCTTTGTAGGTTTTCCATGTGCTCCAGTCGACCTGCTCATAGGGGCTGATTATCGTATAATCCGTCTCTTTCGAGCCGAACGCGAACGCCGCCGGGAAAGCGGTGAACAGCATCACGACAACCAGCGCAGCCGACAGAACGCGCTTGAAGTTCTTCTTCATTTATATATTCTCCTTAAATCAATATGCGTCGAAGAAATGATCGAAAGCATTGTAGCCGAGGAAGAAATACTTGAACGCCCAGACAATGGGATTGAACTTGAAATAAGTCCAGTCGAGCACTGTAACTGTGGCGCGCAGGGCGGTCGAGAGGTCGTGGGTTCTCGGAACTCTGACCTTGCCGAAGTCCTCGCCGTTTCTTCTGATAACGAAGGGCTGAGAATAGCAGATGCCGTTGTCGCCCGTGATATAGAATCTGACATAGAGATAGGGCGTGTCGAGCAGATCGTCCGCGCGGAGATCGAGGGTCGCCTTGCCGCTGTCTATATCCGTCTCGCGCTTGATAACATTGCAGTTCGATACCCAGGTTATCGCATTGAAGTTTGTGCCCTCGATGCTTATCGTGTCGTTTTCGTCGTCGACGGTCACTCGGGTGACGAGCGGAGTGTCGTCGCGAAGATATGCCTCGGTGTCATAGACCTTATCCTCGTCGAAGCCGGGCATCTCTTCCATGCCGTTGAGCTCAACGCCGTTTGAATAGTGGGAGACTGCGAAGCACCAGCCGTTCTCCATACCCTTGCGGACATTCTCGTTTGTGAGTTCCGGCAGAACCATCATGGTGTAGGCATCGTTTATCGAGCGGACATCGTGAGAATCGGAGAAAGCAAAGCCCCACGGGACGACATCGTTGGGTATGGTCTTCTGGAGTATCTGATCGTAAAGTATACGGTCGCAGCGGGTGTGCGCGTCGGTGGCGCTGTTGATGCCCATGCCGACGCTCGAGCCCTTGTTGTCAAGGAAAATGCGCGCAAATTTATTGGCATAATAATCGTCTATCTTCTGACCGACATGATCCGCGCTGTCCTTTTCGGGATAGACATACTCGCCGACATGGGAGAGCATGGATATTCCGCCCTTGCATCGCACGCCCTTCGACGGGGTCTCATAGTCGCCGTAAACGCCGGCGAGACCCTGACCATAGTCGGCATAGTAGCCGGTCAGATGGCAGTCGCACTTCGGGGTCGCCATATTGAGCTCTATGCCCTGCGGGACATCGAGCATACCGTTGTTATGCGTTCTCGTCTGCGATGCGGCAGTGCCGGTCGTATAGGCCTTGTACTCCTCATCGGTCAGCGGGTAAATGGGCGCGAGCTTCGTGCGCTCATATTTGACGAGTCTTATCAGCGGCACGAGCTGCGGCTTCTGATCCCAGCCCTTGTTTATCGTGCCGTGGTCTGTGAGCGCGAGGATATCGTAGTTGAGGTCATAGTGTCGCTCAACGACTTCGTGGATCGGCAGATAGCCATCGCTCGCGTTGCTCTGGGTGTGCAGCTGAGCCTTGTATATTCCCCAGCTGTCCCAATCGACATCCGCATAAGGGTCTGTTATCTCGTAGCTTATCTCCGCAGGAGACACCTCGTTCTCCTGCGCAAAGGCGCAGAACGCGAGCGAAGGCACCGCAACAAGCAGGCAGAGCAGCAGCGACAGGGGGCGTTTGAACATTGTCATTCCTCCGTATGTTAATTTTTTATTCTGTAACATAGTTTAAAACATTCGGCAAATTAAGTCAACAAAGTTAACATAAATTTCACAGCAAAATATAATTTTTTATATATTTTTTAGTCACGCTTTTCACATCCTCCCCATATGTTTGTTCAAATTGACATTTTTTGGTGAATTTTCGTTGACAAGTTTTGCATATTTTGATATACTCAATTTGAGATTGACCGAACGGAATTATTCCGTGAAGTCTTCTCAGGGAAAGAAAAAAGAAAAGTCAAAAAAAGAAAGGAAAAGACAATGAAAAGAAAACTTATCTCCGCCGTTGCGCTCATCATGTGCGCGATAATGTTCCTCTTCTGCGGCTGCAAGTCGAAGAAGAACGGCGACGACACAACTGCCCCCTCAGAGAGCGGCGCATCAGTCGATGTCGCCATTGACGAGAGCACCGAGCCCTCAACGGAGGGAACAACGGAGCCCGAAAAGAAAGAGCCCGCTTCCGACGCCGTCAGAAGGGTTACAGACATCTCAAGAAATCCCGGTCAGGTCAACACCACCACTCCCTCGGTCAGAAAGCCCGAGTGGAAAAAGGACGGAAAATATACCTGCGGCAAGAACCTCGCGGCAGGCGAATACTATGTAGTTCCCAATTCAAAGAAATGCTCGCTTATGCTTACCGACGGCAAAAACGGCGAGCTTGAATTTGATATTCTTCCCTGCGGACTGTTCGTCACCATGAAAGCCGGATATACTCTTGAAGTCAAGAACGGCAAATTCATCCTCGCCTCCGAAGTCAATAAGATGGGCGCCACCAACGGCAAATACAAGCTCGGCTCCTACAGAGTCGGCGTTGACATCCCCGCAGGCATAACCACTCTCGGTTCATCCGAAGGCTCGTTCTTCACTGTTTTCTCATCAAGCGATTATTTTGACGAGGACGCAACGGCAATCATGTTCGCCGAGGATTATCCCGTTTATTACAACCTTGAAAAGGGTCAGCGCGTCCTGTTCATGGAAGACACTTCCCTCGGGGTAAAAATCCCCGGTGCAAACAGCGACGGCAGCTACAACTCCGGAATGTACAAGGTCGGCAAGGACATAAAGCCCGGCAAGTACACCCTCGTTCCCACGGATTCCGAAAACGGATACATGGTCTATTACGATCTGAGATATATCGAGCTCTCTATCAAGGACTACAAAGAAGATGTTAAGGCAGGCACTGTAATCACACTCACAGATGGCACCTATTTCCGCAGCAGCGGCTTAAAGCTTGTTCCGTATGTCGAGCCCGGCACAACCGCCGCTCCCGAGACTACAACAGAAGCTCCCGAGACGACCACAAAAACTCCCGAGACGACCACAAAACTCCCGACACCACAACCACTACAGCTCAGGGAACTCCTTCCGAAAGCTAAATAACAAACCAACCGATTGAAGAGTCGCAGAGATGCGGCTCTTCCTTTTTTTGCCCGTGTTGACTTGAATGTTCAGGTTTGGTATAATGGACAAAATGGGTAAGCCCGCAATAATCCTCACGAAAGGGAAAAAAGATGAAAAAGCTTATATCTATTATTCTCTGCATGGCTATGCTCGCCGGTGTTCTGGCGTTTGCAGGGTGCAAGAACAATAAGGACAATCAGGACACAACAGCCGCCTCGGCGGAAACTGATGCTGCCAACGCCGCCGACACGACCGAGCCCTCTGCGGACAGCACCGCAGCTGAAAGCTCCAACGCAAAAGAGACAAAGCCCTCGGGCAGACCGACTCAGACTGTCCCCGCCGCGGCAACGACCGAAGCGCAGGTTGTCACTCTCCCGACCAACTCGACCAAAAAGCCCGATGACGGCAGCTCCACCGGTTGGAACGGCGCGGGCAACTACAAATGCGGCAGCGGAAGCGGCAAGCTCGCTCCCGGCGAATATTATATTGTCAAGACCTCTTCAAACTACTCCGCGCTCCTCTGGGACGGCAAGAAAAAAGATAACAAAGGTCAGCCCCTCGCCTATGATATAACGATAGACGGCACGCATACGCTCGTTACTCTTGAAAGCGGCTACGAGCTCTACATCAGCGGCTGCAAGTTCATCAACACCGCCAGCGAGCATCCCAAGGCGGTCAACGGCAAATATGCCCCCGGCACATACAAGATAGGCAGGGATATTCAGAAGGGCGAATACATAATCAAGAAAGCCTCCGGCGCATACGGCGGACTCAGCTTCAAAAAGAGCGTTGACCCCTATGTTCAGAATGTTGCAAGCGATTTCAAGATGGTCGATGTCTCGGTCTATTATACGCTGTCAAAGGACGGATATGTCCACATCACGGGCTGCGAGCTCTATGACGCCGCTTCGCACGACATGGCTTCGATAGGCTGCGACGGCACGACTCCCGCAATGTACAAGGTCGGCAAGGACATAAAGGCCGGCACATATACAATAACCCCGGACGGCAGCGGAAAGAGCTACTATGCGGTCTACAAAAATTCAACGGATGCCACAAACTCCGCGAGAATCGCTGAAACGCGCATAACCAAGGCTACAAATGTCGCTGTCAGCGACGGCGAATACATCTGGTTCTACAAGGCTTCGATGAAATACTGCCAGAATCCGAACTCGGGGCTTGACTTTGACGCTACGGCAGCTTCGGAATAAGAAACAATATCATAAAAACGGACAGCCACAGCAATTTTGCTGCGGCTGTTTTATTTTTGGCAATTGAGTAGGAAAAAAATATGCAAATTGGGATTTGCCGCAAAATCCATTTAGGCGTTCCTGCAAGGGGACTGGCTTGGCATAAACTGAGACTGAGGGGTTGTTTCGCTGTCGCTCAAAGTAATATAGTATGCGACAGTGGCAGATATCATTCGCACGCAAAATTTGCAGTAATTTATTGACACGCAGCTTGTAGGGTGCGGCGACTCGACGCACCGCTGCCGCGCAAGCGGCACGATATTCTCGCAAAAGTTTATTTTACAGACCGTAGGGGCGAGCTTTGTTCGCCTGCTTTTAAAATCTATAGTAGTGACAAGTAACTAAAGGATCGCTTTACTTGCATCATCTCCAAAAAACACCGTGACGCTCACGCGTCAAAGGGTCGTCGAGGTCGCCGACCCCTACAACTCACCCCCTGAAATTTCGCGTCGCATTATCAAACTCGCGGCTCTCAATTAGTCGCTCGGCACATTCGCGCGCAAACACGCCGGAGCTTGAACGAGTGCGCGCTCGTGCGTCTTGCTTCGCAAGCCGTTCCCTCGCATTTTCCAGTCAGACTTCAAACATTGCGCCGCGGCTATTGAAAGCACGATTATAAAAAACAGTTGGGTAATGCGATTTCACTTTGCTATGGCTCAAGTTATAGACAACTTCCCATTTATTACCACTTTACCGACAAAATTCTCCATGTTTATTGCCCAATCAGCCTATCTATAGTACAATAAATCCACGCGCTCCGCTCTATGTGCAGCAGAGCTGACGCCGAGAAAATATATAGGGGATGATTTGAAATTGGATATTTTGGAGAAAGATGAAATCACAGAAGAATGCAAGCGGCTCTGGCATCTTTACCGAGAATACATAAAGAGTTTTTGCAGATTTCAGTTGAAAGACTCGCCCGACTATGTTGAGGACTGCGTCCAGGATGTTTTCATGGCGCTGCTCGAAGCCAAGCGCGCCGGGACGGAGATCCATAACCCCAAGGCGTGGCTCACCTCTGTTGCAAACAACAAGATAAAAAACGAATACAAAAACAGAAAAAGAGAATCTGAACACATAAATAAAATCATACGCTATGAAACCGTAATGGAATTTTCTTCACTTGATATACACGATTTTTCCGACATTTCCGACGAACTTGTGACCGACATGAAGGACAGTGTATTAAATCGTCTCAACGCCGACGAGCAGTCGCTGGTCAAGGATTTTTATGTAAAGCACATGAAGATAAAAGATATCGCCGAAAAACGCGGCATTTCCGAGACGAATGTCAAGCAGAAACTTTTCAGGGTGCGAAAAAAGATAGTACTTCTCTCAAACGAAGAGATAGAGAAACAGAAAATTTAACTTTTTGAAATTCGCACACTACATATGCAAGGAGGAAATTAACATGACGAACAGTGAATTCATGAAAATTCTGAATGACGATTCACTTGAGCTCACGGTTGAAGAGCTTGAAAATATAATCGAAGAAGAACTGCAAAGAGACGAATCCGAGATGGATCCGGATCTGATTGAATATTGCCTATACTATATCAACAAAGCCGAGAGCAACAACGGCAAAGATGAAAAGACTGAGCCGGATACGAAAAAGCCGAAAAAGCACCGCTTCGGCGGCAAGGCGAAAAAGATATTGATAATAGCCGCGACGGCGGCGCTGCTGCTTGTCGCCATGGGAGTCGCGGGCATCGCAACGGACGAGAAAGCCAAAAGCAATGCATTTTCTTTTTATGAAGACCACATAAGAGTTCATTTCGACAAGCCGAAAGAAGATGAGGACAGTGTACCGGGGACGAAAATTGCCGGGAAACTGGAAAATTATGATATTACCGATTTAAAACTGCCGGCAACGCTTTTCTCTAACGACTGTGTCTACAATAAAATAACAGCAGAAATCATAGGAGAAGACGGCGTTAAATATCTGACGAGTGTGAACATGGGTTATCGTACAAACGAGATATCCGGTCGAGCGGCTATAACCAAATATTGCTCAAAAGAGATCATTGCACCGATCGACTTTCTCAACACTACCGAAAAAAGCAGAACCGAGGAGCTGTCGGTAAACGGCTTAACGGTTTATGTAGTAGAGCAAAATGATTTTTCATCTATAACATATCTTGATGATTTGACCCAGTACATGATCTATTTTGAAACCGATTTTGACAGTGTGGTTGAGATAGCGAAAACCATAACTACTGCCGAGGCTCAATGACAAAAACTCATATTTATACGGCTCTCCTGATGGGGAGCCGTTTTTTTATTCATCGACGGGCATTCGTTAAACTTCACGGCAGATGCAAATACAGCGCACAGCAAAAAAAATCTGCCCACGAAAAGCCATGGGCAGGATTCGTCTTATAAAAAATCCCCGCACCTTTCGATGCGGGGAAAATTTTATCTGATATAGGGCAGCGGGTTTACTGTGCTGCCGTTTATGATTATCTCGAAGTGAAGATGCGGACCTGTCGCGTTGCCGGTTCTGCCGACTCGCGCTATCGCCTGTCCTGCGCTGACATGCTGTCCGACACTCACGGAAATAGAGCCTGCGAGGCAGTGAGCGTATCTCGTCTTGACTCCGCCGCCGTGGTTTATAACGATGCAGTGTCCGTAGCCGGAATTGCTTCGGCGCACGCTCTCGACTGTACCGTCGAGTGATGCGACTATGACCGCTCCGGTCGAACCGCCGCCGGGAAGAGTAAGGTCGACGCCGGTGTGGAAGTCGCTGTAACCGCGCAGGGTTCTCCAGCCGTAAGGCGAGCTGACGAATGTACATGCGGGTGCAGGCCATACAAAGCCGCGTCCGGAAACCTTGACATTATATCCGCCGCTGACGCGGGTCGACTTCGTGCCGATAAGCTTCTTTTCGGTCACGGGCTCTTTAGTCCTGACGCGTGAGACCTCCTGCGAAGTGACGCGCTGACCGTCGATATATGTTACAAGCTCGGTTATTATATCTTCGCCCTTTTCGCCCTTTCGGGTGACGCGGGTAGTACCCTTGAACATCGAGGCGTCGTTGGTCTTTTCGGTGTCGTAATCGACCTCGACCGTTCTTGTCTCGGTTCTCATGACCTTGACGCGGACATAGTTGACCTCGTTTGAAACCACTATCTGATCGCCTGTATGAATATACTCGCCCATATCGGGGTTGAGCGCCATGAGCTGCTTTTCGGTCAGCCCGTTCGCGACCGCTATGCCGTATATAGTATCGCCGTCCTTGACGGTGTAGGTCTTTTTCGCCTGCTTAGTCTGTTCAATCTGCTTTTTGAGCTTCGATGCGTCCCACATGGTCTTCGGGTCGTCAGGATAAAGTCCCTGGACATACTCGACCTTCTCAACGAAATCGACAAAGCTGTTGCTGTCGGTAACCTTGTGCTTTTCGAGTATAGCATTGAACACGCTCGCTGCATCCGTCTCGTTCTTGACGGAACAGATAAACTCGTCGTCGATATAAATTCCGCAGGCGTTTGTGACATTGCTCTCGGAATTTTCGATTATTCTGTCGCAGAGTATCGAAGAATCGACAAGCTTGTTGACGCTGACAAGTGAAAGCTCATATGTCGGATCATCAAGTTTGGCGGAAGAATCCGTCTTTGTAGTCGTCATTCTCGCCTTTGCGGCGCTCTGAGCCTCGTTATACACCGACTCGTCGGAGATATAGCCGAGCTCCTTGTTGTCGTAGCTGACCTTGAGCGCGAACGTGACACTGCTCCAATAGTTGACGGTCAGCACGAAAGCGAGCACTGCGGCAACGGGCAGAGCGAAGTTCGCTATGGTCTTGAACATCTGCGTATGGGTGGTGAAAGCCTTCTTCACATAGTGCCCGAGTATCGGGAACAGTGTTTTCGGCTTATGGCGGCTCTGCCTGAGATAATTCATAGCCGAGCGCACATCGCGCCTGAAGTCCTTGACCTGCTCAACGAATGTATGAGAAATGATGTGGATAAACTTCTTGAATCCGAGCCAGAGGAAACGGAAGACATATCTGAAAAAGCCGACGATATTTCTGCCGAGCTTCTTAGGCTTCGCGAGCATCTTTTTAAAAGTTGTGCCGGTTGCGAGTCCGAGCGCCGCGATATAAGAATAAAGTACGGCTCCGGCATCGCCATTATGAACCTTTTCTTTCTTCTTCGCGGGCTTATTTTCCGCGGTTTCCTGCACTTCGGGCTGCGCCGCAGAATCGGCATCCGAAACTATTTCGTCCGCCTCTATCATCACGTTTTCGTCAACGGACTCTTCTTCGTCCGCCGCGCCGCCCGCTTTCTTCATCGCGGCTCTGGTGCGCTTGTCGAGAGTTTTCTCATATGTTGCGAGGATATCGTCATAATCGCTGTCGACATCTATCTTCTCAAAAAGCTCCGAATACTTTGCAGTTTCATTTATTCTGTTTTTAAGCTCGTTCCCGTCCTTTGCGGGCGACTCTGAGCTGTGCAAATCAGGATCGGCAATATTGCCCTTTTTCTTTCCCGACATTGCTTCGCCCCCTTAAAAATATTACAAAATGATTACAAACATTATAACGCCGCCGAGCAATTATTACAAGTCTTTTTGAGAAATATATTGTTAACAATGCTTGGATAGCGCAACACACGACGCATTTTGAAGATAGAAAAATGAGCCGCCGAAAAGGCAGCTCATATCTCTCACAGGATGATTATTTCTTGTCCTCTGTCATGTTGAAACGCTTCTTGAAGCGGTCAACGCGTCCGCCGGTATCGACGAGCTTCTGCTTGCCGGTGAAGAACGGATGGCACTTTGAGCAAATATCGACACGAAGATCCTGCTTGGTGGAAGAAGTCTTGATGACCTCGCCGCAAGCGCAGCGGACCTCAGTGGGCTCGTACTTAGGATGGATTCCTTCCTTCATTATTGTCACCTCTTTCGGATTATCTGCATATAACTTTATCTTTAAGTCTAGCAAACGAAATTTTATCATACGCGGGGCAAAAATGCAAGCCCTTTTTTCATATTTTTTAAGCTGTTCCGACTTTAACGGTCGAATTCATGAAAAATGAGTACAAAAGCGTCTCTTTGACGGGCATACCGAGCGCCTGCGAGAGTGCCTCGCGGTATATCTCAAGCTGAGCCGAATATCGGTCGAGCAGAGCCTCGGCGTCAACGCCCGTGTCAGTTTTATAATCGACAATGACGAGCTCTCCGTCCTCGACGAACACGCAGTCCGCAATGCCCTGAACGACGATTTTTTCTTCAGCCGCTTCGCCCGTCAGCTCAGGATAAAAGAACTTTGCCGGGAAGAGCGCCGCAAATTTTTTCTCACGCATGACATTATCAGAAGCGAAGATTCTCTCGGCAAGCGGCGACATAAAGAACCGCTTCGCCGCGCCGATATTCACAGCCTTGCCCTCATCCTCCGAGAGGAAGCCGCCGTCGACAAGACGCGCAAGCTCAGATTCAATGCCGGCGCGCGCCGCAGAATAATCCGAAAACTGCATGAATTTGTGCGTAGCCGTGCCGCGCTGAGCCGGAGTCAGTCCGCCCGAGCTCATGAACGCCGGGCGTGACGAGGCGAAATATTCACGGTTTATGCCGCGCTCCGAGCCGTCCGAAGCGGCGCGCTTCGCAGGCACGGACGAGAGCACCGAGCGTGGGTCGGAATAATCGAGCCGTGCTTGAACTTCGTTGAAGAATACGGGCTTTGCGGCTATCTTTTGCTCATTTGCGGATTCGGTCATGAAGCTTTCCGAATCGCTGACGACAACTTTCAGCTTGAATCTGTCTTTTTCGGACAGGAATATCGGGACATCGACTCCGGATAACTTTCGCAGCTCATCTGCGGCGGGATGGCGCATGAGCGCCGTGAGCACAAGGTCCGAGAAGTTGTTCATTCTGAGCACGGCGAACGGATTCGCCCGTTCCCTTATTCCGCATTCGACGGCAACCTTCGCGAGTCCCTTTTCGGGATTCGGGACAGATGTGACCATAACGAGATTTTCTTTTGCTCTCGTCAGCGCAACATAGAGCACGCGCATCTCCTCGCTGCGCCCCATGCGTTCGGAAGTTATGATTGCGGCGCGGCGCGAGGCTGTGTCATAAACGCTGATTCCGTCCTCCGTGCGTCTCTTCATGCCGAGCCCTGCAGACGAGCTTATGAGCACTGGTTCGGTGTTGTCCCGCTCGTTGAACGCGTGCTGCATATCGGCGAGAATACATATCGGGAATTCAAGTCCCTTGCTCTGATGGACGGTCATTATGCGGACGATATCCGCATTTTCGGACGGTCGCGCGGCGGTTGCCAAATCTCCGCTCGTGCGCGCGACCTTATCTATAAATCTTATAAATCCGCTGAGTCCGAGATTACCCGCCGCCTCGTATTTTTCGGCATAATCGCACAGCAGGCCGATATTGAGCCTGCGGCGCTCGCCGTCCGGCATCGCGCCGGCGATAGCGTCGAAGCCCGTCTCCTCGCACACTCTGCGGACGAGCTCGCCCGCGCTCAGGGTCAGCGACAGTCTGCGCAGGGATTCGATCTTTTTGAGGAATGCCGCCGCTTTTTCGTCGCCCTCGTCAGCCGACGCGGCGACGCTGCGATAGAGCGGCTCGGTCTCGCCCGCCTCCAGGCGTTCTTTCGCCGAGGCGCGTATATCCGCAAGTTCGCCCGCGCTGAAGCCGAACAGCGGGGAGAGCATGACAGCCGCGAGCGGTATATCCTGCACAGGGTTGTCGAGCACGCGCAGGAGTGAGAGTATAAAGCTTATCTCGGCGGCCTCAAAGAATCCGCCGGTCTCCGGAGAAAAAACCGGTATGCCGCGCTCAGAGAGCGCGTTGGCATAGACCGAAGAAACATTTTTTGCCGTGCGCAGGAGAATGCAGAAATCGCCGTAAGACGCGGGATGCAGAGTGCCGCCCTTTGTGACGAGCCTCTTTCCCTCCCGCACCGTGCGTTCAATATATTTCGCAACATAGCGAGCCTGCGCTTCGAGCGTATCGGCTCTGTTGCCCTTGTCCGTAACGACATGCAGCTCACAGTCGGGAGTGTCGCGCTCGGGATATTTAGCGGCGGCGTTGAGCGCCTCGGAGTCGTCATATTCAAGCTCGCCCGCCTCCGTGCTCATCAGCTGGTGGAAGATATAGTTGACGCACGATGTAACTCCCACGCGGCTTCGGAAATTCGAACCGAGAGTTATGCCCAGGGGGTATCTCCCACTCTCGAAGCTGTGTGTTGTGCTGCGGCGGCGCAGGAATATCTCCGGCATCGCCTGACGGAATCTGTATATGCTCTGCTTGACATCGCCGACGGTGAACAGATTATTCTCGTCGGCAGATATCGCTCTGAATATCATATCTTGCGCTTCGTTTATATCCTGATACTCGTCGACGAGTATTTCAACATAATGCGATGACAGCTCGCGCGCAAGGTCGGTTTTTATATATCCGCCGCTGCCGTCGGAAACCGCGAGCAAATTGAGTGCGCGGTGCAGAATATCCGAGAAATCGGCGGAGTTCATTTTATCCTTTTCGGCGGAATACTCCCTGCCAAACTGCTTGACGAGTTCGATAAGCTTCGTCACAGGACCGCGCATCAGGCGCACATCTTCAGAATGTTCTCCGGACGAGACGCACATAATATTAGGTACTTTTTTCAACAGATCCTTGAGCTTTTTGCGGGCGGTCATGACCGCGTTTTTTGTCTCGCTCTCATAGCCCTTCGGCACACGCCCGAGACCCATATATTTGACTGTGTTAAATGCTTCGAGAGCCTCGTCCCAGTCTCTGTTGACTTTTTCGCGAAGCTCGGCATACATATTTATATCGCTCTGCACCGCCGCGCCGTAGGCGTCCGCGACAATAGAATCGGACTCCATGGCGGCCATCATATCATTGCTTGATGATACGCAGTAGTCGAGCATATCGCAGACATATTTTTTAATTATACCGCCCCAGCAGCTCTTGTTGATATCGGGCTGGGAATACTCCTCGATAAGCGAGTCGAGCCACAAATCAGGGAACGGATAAGCTGTCGAGATATCATACATTTTGATTATCAGCTTCGCGAAATCCTCGTCGCTGCTGCCGGAGGACATCATGTCGCTGAGTCCCGAAAAGCTGCCATCCGAATCCTCTTCGTATGCCCGTTCGAGCATTGCCTCGCAGACGTCGTTTTTCATTATGACCGCCGTCTCGTTGTCGAGCAGCGAATAGTCCGGGGATATGCCGAGCGCGTGGAAATTCTCGCGCACAAGGTCGTTGCAGAAGCTGTCGATAGTGCATATTTTCGCAAACGGCAGGAGCATATACTGGCGGCGAAGATGCCTGTCCGTCGGGTCCTCCGAAAGGCGTTTGAGTATCGCCGCGCCTATCTTCTCGCGCATCTGCGCGGTGGCGGCGCGGGTGAAGGTAACTATCAGCAGATCCTCCGCCGAGCAGGGGTTATCTTTGTCCGTCAGACGGCGGATAACGCGCTCGACAAGCACCGCCGTCTTGCCAGAACCTGCCGCAGCACTGACAAGTACAGAACCTTTACAGCACTCTATCGCGTGCTGCTGATCAGTCGTCCACTTGACTCCCATTCTTCATCCCCCTCTCCGAGTTTCAGATTGTCATTTAATTCTCTTACAGGCATATTATTCTCATGCGTGCAGATGTTCCAATATTCGCATTTCGAGCAGATTTCCTTGTAGTTTTTGCCCTGCGCCGGGAACGCGGGAATTGAGCCGCGATGCAGCTCTTCGCCCATGTTTACAAGGTTTTCGTCAACCTTGTCCCAAAGTTCGGAGAGCTTTTCGAGATCGAGAGTAGTACCCTTTATATTGCCGTCCTTATCAATCTTTGCCGGGATATACTCCCCTCCGCCGTCATGCTCCATGGCAACTATAACGCCCGCATTTTCGAGCACGAAGCCCTGCATCTTTCTGTCGTTTGAATTGCCCTGTTTGCTGAGATCTTTGTCCCTCTCAGCTGTAAAGGCAGATGCCTTTGCAGGCATATAGAGCACTCCCGCGGGAACCGCATCGCCGTAGCGAGCCTTTCCGTTGCTCACGAGCGTGAAAAGATATATAAGCATCTGCATATTGAGTCCGTTTAGCACATCGGAAACGTCAAAGGGCTTGCCCGACGACTTGTAATCTATGACTCTGACATACGGCTCTCCGTCTATCTCTGCGAGATCGACTCTGTCCACCTTGCCGGAAATATTGATGTGTCCGCCGGAGGGTATTTTCAGATCATAAGGCTTTATCGTGCCGTTATGCGATATATCAAGTTCAAGATCGATCGGGCGGAATTCGCAGTTTTTGAACTCGTCCGCAAGCCGCGCCGCGACCGCATCTATGCTGCGCGCGAGGCGTTCATAGAGATAGAGGAATCTCTTTGACCTCTGCGAGCGGTCGAGGAAGCGTTCGAGATAAGAGTCCAGATATCCGCGTATTTTTTCATAGCGTTCATCGGGATCGAGCTCGGAGAGCTCCTGTGCGCTGAATTCGCTGAGCAGCTGTTCGAGCACGAAATGTATAACCGTACCTTTTTGAAGCGGGTCAAAAGTTGCGCTCTTGTTCTCCTGAAGCTTCAGGCCGTAGCGGCAATAATAAGAAAACGGGCAGCGGTAATATGTCTCAGCCCGCGAGGGCGAAATATTCATGTCCATGCCGAAAAGGCGCGTCGCACTCTCGCGGCTGTCTATCTTGAAGGTTCTCCCCGCCGCCGCGCTGTCGAGCGACGCGAGTCTGCCGGAATAATCGGCATCTTTTTCAAAATATTTTCTCAGCGATTCATAGAGCTCGCCGCCGTTTCGCATCAGCGCTGCCGTCAGCTCAAACGCGGGCTTCTTGCCCTCGACAAGGTCGATTTTGTCCGCCGTGAGAGTGTCGGTCTGATGCACCTGCGGGAAATGCTCGCGGATGAAAGTGATTATCTCCGACTCGCTGAGTTCTTCGCCCTGCGCGCTCTTCGAAGAATAACTGACTATCAGCGTCTCTTTTGCGCAGCAGCACGCTGTATAAGCGATAAATCGCTCTTCGGCAACTCTGTCCTCACCGTATATCGCGGTCTCTATGCCCGCCTGCGCGAGACGTTCGCGCTCGCCGGCGTTGAGCATACCGCCCTGAACGGGATTCAGCGGCAGTTTTCCCGCATTCGCGCCGAGGACGAACACCGCCTTTGGCGCGATGGGTCTTATTCTCTGCGCCGAGCCTATCGTCACCTCTTCGAGGGAATGGGGTATCTCGCCGAGGGTAACGGTGGAGAGCATGAGATCGAAAAGTCTCGAAAAGCGCGAGGCTTTTACCGGGGTCTTGCCGAGCGTCTGCGCCGCGACATCGAGCAGAGAGCAGAGGGTGTCCCAGAGCCGCTCCGTCTCGAGAGCGAGCACATTTTCGCCCGAATCCTCGAGATAAATCGCGAGGTCTTTGAGTCTCTGCGCCGTATCGAGCTCGCACAGCAGCTCGAACACAGCCTTTGCGCAGCCCTCGCCGTCGTTATCTTTGAGCTTGCCTCTGAACTTTGCAAACGGTTCGACCGCCTTTTCGCGCAGGGCGTTCAGCCTCTCAAGCTCCGCCGCTGCGTTTTCGGTCATCTCGCCGAATCCGTCGGGGCTCGACTCCCATTTTTTCAGCCAGCCCGAACCGTTTATCTGCCAGAGATAAGTGTAGTTTTCAATATCCGATATCTCATCCGCCGCAAGCGGGCAGAGACCGGTTTTCAAAGCGCGCAGGACGCTGTCGGTGTCGAAGCCCGTGTCGGCTATTTTCAGCGCGGCACGAACGAGCGTCATCAGCGGCTGATTTATAACAGGTTGGCGTCTGTCCTCGAACACGGGTACGCCGCATTTCGCGAGCGCGGTCAGCATCGGGCGGATATACGAAGTTTCGTCGCGCACGATAACCGCTATATCGCGGCTTCGGTACTCGCCGGTTCTGAGCATTCGCTTTATATGCGCTGCGGCATAGGCACACTCGCTGCGGATATCTGGCGACGCGACTATAGATATGCTGTCGCACGCGCCGGAAAACACATCCGCCTCGGGGCTCAGAAAGTCACTCGCAAACGCATCGAGCGCGGGATCGCCGTTCGGGTCGCTTATCACAACGGGCTTTGCGCACGGCACGCCGACGCTGTTTGCGAGCTTAATGAGCTTCTTTGCGGTATTTTTTGTATGGTAGAATATATCGTCGCTGTCCCGCTCGACAAGGTCGGGCGCGGTCAGCGCGGCATAAACATCGTCTGCCTGGGTGAGTATCTTGCCGATAACTCCGAACTCCTGCGCAGTGAAGCCGCGGAAGGAGTCGAAAAACACCGTTTTATTTTTAAAATATCCGCTTTCGAGAATTTTATCTTTGAGGCGGGTCAGCATGCGGCTGTCGTCAAGCCAGCCGTCGGAGACGAAAGAATCATAGACCGAGAAAACGAGCGAAATATCGGCGAGCTTGCTTTTCAGCAGCCCGTCTTCCATGTTGTTCATGGCGGCGGTCATATCCTCCGGAGATATCGCGCACTGGCAGAACTCCTCGTTGAGGCTTAGCAGCTCGCGCACGACCGCGGGGCTGTCCACGCTGCGGGAATAGACATTCAGTTTATCGGCGCACTGTTCGAGGGCGCGGCTCATCAGAAGTATTTTTCCCGCTTCATTGAGGCGTTTGCCCTTGTCCCAGCCGACAGCGTTAAACACGGTATTCGCAAGGCGCGTGAAGCTCAGCACTTCGACGCGCTGGGCATCAGCCGTTCCGAGGCGTTCGAGCACTATGCGCTCGGCGGCAAAGGAATACTGTTCGGGCACTATCAGCACAGCCTCGCTGCCCGAAGAAGCAATCGAAGCCGCCGTATCATAGAGATATCCTGCGGTGCCGCCCACCGAGGGCGAAAGTATCAGTCGCAGCATTTCAAACCTCCGTTGGAAAGATTTCACACAAAGATTATATCACATCCGCGGAAATTTGCTATACCATATTTGGGACATTGATATTGTATATCCAAAAACTCTCTGATATAATAACATCAAAATGACTTATAAGGCGGTGCGCAGTATGAGAATATCAACACAGACAGACATTATTTTTCCGGCTTTCGGTATTGACGAGGGCATGAAAATATTCAAAGAGGCGGGCTTCGACGCGCTCGATTTTTCGATGTTCTATATGAACAGCTCGTTTGAGAGCGTGCTCGGCAACATGAGCGAGGACGAGCTTGTCGGCAAGCTTTTGGAATCGAGCGAGAAATATTCGCTCCCGTTCAATCAGGCTCACGCGCCGTTCCCGAGCTACCGATTCGGCAACGAGGAATACAACAAATTCGTCTATGAAAAATTGAAGCTCTCTATCCGCATTGCGGGCAAAATAGGAGCGAGTCAGATAATAGTCCACCCGACCGCCTGCCCGGACGGCGTGGATCAGAAGCAGTTCAACATCGATTTCTATAATTCACTCAAGCCCCTTTGCGAGGAGTTCGGGATAAAAATAGCTCTCGAGAATATGTTCGGTCACGACGACCGCCGCCATGTTATGCTCGCAAATGTGTGCAGCTACGGCGAACAGCTCGCCGAATATTATGACGCGCTCGACCCGAGATATTTCACCGTCTGCCTTGATCTCGGTCACAGCGGACTTGTCGGCGACGACGCGGCGCACGCGATAAGAGCGCTCGGTCACAGAAGGCTCACGGCGTTGCACGTTCACGACAACAACTATATGGAGGATCTGCATATGCCGCCCTTCACCTGCAAGCTCGACTGGAAGGCTATCGCGCAGGCGCTCCACGACATAAACTACACGGGCGATGTCACCCTCGAGGACGACGGATTCATCTCGAAGCTGCCCAAGCGCGCCCTGATAAACGGCACGCGCCTCGCCGCAGACCTCGCCTCGGAGCTGCGCGACATGATAGCTCTGTAATAATTATATTTAAAAGCCGCATTCACCCGGATGCGGCTTTTTCTTGCAATAACAAATAGATTATGATATAGTTATATTTAATATACATATGCGTAAAACCGCACTGGAGGAATTTTTTTGGATACCCGAAGTTGGGTGCAGATAATTTGCCTTGTACTTCTCATACTGTTTTCGGCATTTTTCTCGGCATCCGAAACCGCGTTCACTTCCCTCAACAGAATAAGACTCAAGACCATGGCGGACGACGGCAACAAAAAAGCCGCCAAGGCATACAAGATGGCGGAGAACTATGACAAGCTGCTCTCCACCGTACTTGTCGGAAACAATATTGTCAACATCACGGCGTCATCCGTGGCGACGGTGCTTTTCATCAGGCTCATAAACGAGAGCAAGGGTCCGACGGTCTCGACGATAATAATGACCGTGCTCCTGCTCATCTTCGGCGAGGTCACACCGAAGACGCTCGCAAAAGAGATGCCCGAAAAATACGCGATGTTCGCAACGCCGTTTTTGAGGGCGCTCACAGTTATATTAACCCCCGCCGTGGCGTTCTTCATGCTCTGGAAGAAGCTTCTGAGCAAGATTTTTAAATTCAAGAAGGACGACACGATAACCGGCGACGAGCTTTTGAACATCGTTGACGAGGCAGAGTCCGGCGGCGGACTCGACGAGGACGAGAGCGATCTTATCCGCTCGGCTATCTCATTTTACGAATGTCCCGTCGGCGATATTCTGACCCCGCGCGTCGATGTCATTGCCGTTTCAAAAGACGACAGCGTCGAAAAGATAGCCTCGGTGTTCAACGACTCCGGCTTCTCGCGCCTGCCTGTCTATTCGGACGATACTGACGATATAATCGGCTTTATTCACATCAGGGACTTCAACAAATATGTGCTCACAAAGAAACAGCCGATATCCTCGATAATTAAGAAAACCGTCTACATAGCAAAGCAGATGCAGATAAGCGAACTGCTCAAGCTCATGCAGCAGAAAAAGACTCACATGGCGGTTGTCGCGGACGAGTTCGGCGGCACGCTCGGCATAGTGACCATGGAGGACATTCTTGAAGAGCTTGTCGGCGAGATATGGGACGAGAACGACGAAGTTATTGAGGACTTCTCTCCCCAGCCAGACGGCACGGTAAAAGTGCTCGGCGGCGCGCAGCTCGACAAGATGTTTGAATATTTCGACATGGAGGAGGACGAGGAATCCGAATCCGTATCGGTCGGCGGCTGGGTACTCGAACAGCTCGGCAAAATGGCTGAAGTCGGCGACACGTTTGAATACAAGAATCTTTCCGTCACCGTCACCGACGTTGAACAGCGCAGAGTTATAGAGATCTCAGCGAAGGTCGAAGAGCCGAAAGAAGAGAGCGAAGAGGACAAAGAGGACTAAAAGATATCCGGATTTCAGCAAAGTTTTCATAAGACACAAACCCGACCTATGGTTCATGGGTCGGGTTTTATGTTATTGTAAGGTGTATAAAAGCGGGGCATTTATCAGTCCGGCAAATTGGGATTTGTCGCAGAATCTATTTAGACGCCCCTGTAGGGGAGCTGCCTCGGCGCGAGCCGAGGCTGAGGGGTTATTTCGCTTCGCTCAAAGTAATAAATATATACGGTGGGGCAGATATCATCTGCCCGCGAAATCTGCACAAGTTTATCGGTGTGCAACCTGTAGGGTGCGGCGACTCGATGCACCGCTGCCGCGACAGCGGCACGATGTAAATTTGTAGGATTCATACCCTACCTTCGCGTCCCACTATAATCAAACTTTTCACACTTTCCGCGTTTTGGCATTTTCTTTTTATTTGAAAAAGAAAACGCCTGCAAAATAAAAGCAAAACAGGGGGGAATCCTCCCCTGTACCCCGCGAATGCTGCGCCGCAGTACCTAGCTCGCGGCTCTCAGTCAGCAGCTCGGCACATTCGCCCGTAAACTCGCTTCGCTCAAGCAATACGGGCTCGTGCGTCTTGCTTCGCAAGCCGTTCAGCCCTCTCAAAACATAGTCGCCTATCGCCCTTGGAGCGGGCGCTATGCTCCTTGTTTTTCGCCAACATCGTCTCGCTTCATCCGCCACAGGCGGCGCTTCGGTGATGTTGCCCGCCTGTCCCAGTTAGCTATCGAACACTGCGGCGCGGCTATTGGAGGTCTGATTATAAAAATCAGCCGGTCACTTACTTTTACTTTGCTACAGTTTGAGTGATAGACAAATCTCAAACTATCGCTCCGTTTAATCGTATTATATACACAAAAAGTCCCGACAGATATTACTGTCGGGACTGAAATTTTTTTATGAGCACCCGGATTTTTCCGACTCTCTTTTTTGTTACATCGTACTTGCAAGACCGATAAGCAGCGGCATGGTCACTATCGAAATGAAGCTGACTATTGCGACCGTTTGGGACGCAAGTCCCGTGTCTTTGTTGTACTTCGCCGCAAAGACGACCGTTATGTTTGCGGGCGGTGCGCTCGCCGCAATTATCATTGCGGTCAGCAGCGCTCCCGTGATGCCGCAGAGTCTGAAAACGCCGAGGCATATGAGCGGTATAACCGCGAGCTTTATCAGCGCGACGCAGAGTATCCGCCACTCTTTGAGCGCGGATTTTATCTTCGCGTTCGAGAGATATGTGCCGAAAATCAGCATCGCCACGGGTGTGTTGAGCGCGGCAAGATAGTCTATCGGCGCTTCTATGACATTGGGCAGTCTTATCTTCAGCAGATACAGCGGCAAGCCGATTATGAGCGATATAGTGCCCGGATTTATCAGGATGTTCTTGAAGTTGAACTTCGTCTTTTCGCCCGTCTCGGAGCGCGACATCAGCCAGATGCCGTGGGTGAACGAAAATAAGTGGAACATCATTATGACAACCGAGCCGTAGAACACGCCCTCGTCGCCGAGCACGGCATAGGCGAGCGGCAGAGCCATATACCCGCAGTTGCCGTAGACGCTCGAATATTTGAATATTGCAGCTTTGCCTATAGGCGATTTGTTGAACACAACGGAGCTGACCGCCACGCCGATAATATGTATCGCGGCTCCGCAGGCAGCGGCTATCGCAAGGCGCGTCGCCGATTCGCGGCTGAACTCCATGGAGATGAACGACTGCACTATCTTTGCAGGAGTGATGATATAAAACATCAGATCCGTGCACAGGCGCGCAGCCTTCTCCGTGAAGAGCTTTGTCCTGTCGGCGATAAATCCGACCGCGACGAGAATATACAGTATCGCCACCTGCTCGGCGGCGATGAGAAAATTATCTAAAAACATCAGCTCTCTGTTTTCTCAGCCGTTTCGGCAGTCTCGGTGTTTTTCTCTCCGAATCCGACTCTGGTCAGGAGCAGCGCACAGATGAGCACTGCCGCGCCGAGGTCGCACCACTCTATGGGCGACTGATTGCAGAGCAGATAGTCCCTGCCGACAAGGGTCATTATGAATCTCGGCAGGAAGCAAATCAGAGAGAACATCATTGCGGGCAGTCCGTAGCCGACGAGCTTCCAGTCGAAGCCATCGCCGCCAACCTTTGAGTTGAGCTGAGAAAACGCCATTAAGAATGCCATAAGGAACACGCACATAAACAGCTCATAGAGAAGATCGGAAACGTTGAGGAAATTTATCGTGCGCATGAAGCGGTGCATGAGTCTGAAGATGCACCAGAGCACCGGGAACAGCGCCATGAGCTTTGACTCCGAGGCGTTTGACTTGCCTTTTAAGTGACCGTAGCCGAAGAGGACGAAGAACACCGCCGCAACAACGGCGCAGAAGCCCTCAAGTCCCCTTGAGACAAGACCTGTTTTGAGATACTGAACCGACTCGGTGCCGTACATGAGCGCGGTGTCGGTAGCGGTCGCGAACACTGTCTTATACTGCGAAACAGCGTCGATCATCAGCGTCAGAGCGAACATGAACGCGGCTATCGCGAGCCCTGTCGAGCCGAATTTTTCGGTCGAATAAGATATCTTCTTTCTGCTCGCTATCGCAATTGCAAGAAACGCAACGGCAGACACGGCAAGCAGGATATACGACAGCCAAATGCTCCAGTCACTGCCGCTGTAGAACCCTGTCGTGGGTTCAATCACTCCGGATGCATACTGATAGCAGCGCACCGGAATCAGCACCAAAAGAACTGCAGCAAGGGCTATCATCATAATTTTAAGCATTGAAACTTTTTTATCTTTCGGCATTGTATCAAGTCCTAAAAATTATTTTTGTCTGTTAGGCGTGCTCGTCGCTGGGGATATATCTGAGCTCGCCGGGATAATTATCGAGTCTGTCATCAAGTTTTACATAGTTGCGCTGGGCGCAGACGCTCTTATATGCCGGGCGGATTATTCTGCCGCCGGTCATCAGTTCTTCCATTCTGTGCGCCGACCAGCCTGCAACGCGGGCGACGGTGAACAGCGGAGTGAACAGATCCTCGGGGATGCCGAGCAGTTTATACACAAGACCGGAATAGAGATCGACATTTGCGCACATGACTTTTTTGTCTCCACGCAGCTCGGCAAGAATCTGCGGAGTGAGGGTTTCGATAAGCTCAAGGAGCTTGAACTCATCCTCGAACTCGGTGTTCTCGGAGAACTTGCGCGCGTGCGATTTCAAAATAACGGCGCGGGGATCGGAGAGAGTGTAGACCGCGTGACCCATGCCGTAGATGAGTCCCGAGCCGTCGCCCGCCTCTTTTTTGAGAATCTTCTTTAAGAAATCGGCGACCTGATCCGCGTCGGTAATATCCTCAACGCCCTGCTTGATATATTCGACCATCTCGGCGACCTTTATGTTCGCGCCGCCGTGCTTGGGTCCTTTGAGCGAGCCGATGCCCGCGGCGATAGCCGAATATGTGTCGGTGCCGCTCGAAGTCAGCACGCGGGTGGCGAAAGTCGAATTGTTTCCGCCGCCGTGCTCGGCGTGGAGCATGAGGCAGATATCGAGCATATGCGCCTCTTCCGGGGTGAATTTTTTATCCGCTCTTATCGAATAGAGAACTGACTCGGCGGTGCTGAGGGTCTTGTCGACCGGGTGGAGATACATGCTCTCGTGATAGAAGTTGCGGCGCTTAACCTGATAGGCGTAGCTCATTATCATGGGTATCTGCGCGAGCAGCTGTATCGACTGGCGAAGGACGTTTTCTATCGAGATATCGTCCGGATTTTCGTCATATGAATAGAGCGCGAGGACGCTTCGCGAAAGCTTGTTCATGATGTTGTGCGAGGGGGCTTTCATTATCATATCCTCGATAAACTCGTTGGGAAGCTCGCGGCTCTCGGCGAGAACACTTTTGAATATCTCAAGGCGTCTTCTCGAGGGCAGGGTGCCGAAAAGGAGCAGCCACGCGACCTCTTCAAAGCCGAAGCGTCCCTCCTGCTCGCATCCGCTGACTATCTCGCGAACATCGATTCCGCGGTATATAAGTCTGCCGTCTATCGGGACACGCTCGCCGTCCTCGACATAATATCCCTGAACGCTGCATATCTTTGTCAGCCCCGCCATAACACCGGTGCCGTCCGAATTTCTCAGGCCGCGCTTGACCTGGAAACGATCAAAATACGCAGGATTTATCTTGTTATACTTGTCTATTTCTCCGCATAAACTGTTAAGGGCATCCTGCGGGATAGAGGATATATAATTCACCATGCGTTCGACTCCTTTCTCGCTCCGTATATAAATTTATATAATAATGTATCAGAGTACAATTTTACACCAAAACGGCAGCAAAAGTCAAGTTTGCCGAGGTTCGGGAGGTAAAAAATATGAAAAACAGAGGATTTTTATTCATCATTCTGATAGCCGTTCTGCTTATCTGCCCGCTCGCCGCAACAGGCGGCGCAAAAGCGCCGGAGAAAGGCGGCAACGAAGTCACAAAAACGAATATTCAAGATGACGGAGATTCGATACTCGTGCTCTCCTCTTCAACGAAGAAGATAAACGAAATAGATATGTTTGAATATGTTGTCGGGGCGGTGGCGGCGGAGATGCCGCCGACATATCATTCGCAGGCTCTGCGCGCTCAGGCCGCCGTATGCTATACATATGCGGTCAAGAAGCGTTCCAGTCCCGACCTCACGCTCGGCGGCGCGGACATAACCGACGACAGCGCGGTGCATCAGGGATATTTGGACGCGGCGGTGCGCAAGGAAAAATGGGGCGACAAATACGAGACATATGAAAAGAAGATCGAAGAGGCTGTCAAAGACGTTTTCGGTAAGACGATAACCTATGACGGAGAGATTATAACTGCGGCGTTTCACGCGATAAGCTGCGGGCAGACCTTCAGCGCGGAGGAGGTCTGGGGCAAGGATATCCCCTACTTAAAGAGCGTCACGAGCGCGGGCGACAAGCTCTCGCCCGACTACTCATCGACGCTGACGCTGACGGCAGATGAATTCAAAAAGGCTTTCGCCAGCTCGGGCGCAGAGCTCGACGGCGACGCAAAAAAGTGGATAGGCGAAATCAAAAAGACGGACAGCGGATATATTTCCTGCGCCGTGATTGGTGGAAAAGAATTCACGGGCGCGCAGGTGCGCGAAAAGCTGGGACTCCGCAGCGCCTGCTTTGAGATAAAATGCACGGACGACGAGTTCAAAATTACCGTCCACGGATACGGTCACGGAGTCGGCATGAGCCAATACGGCGCGGACTACATGGCGCGGCAAGGCTCCGACTGGCAGGAGATAATCAAGCACTATTACACGGGAGTGGAGATAAAATAAAAATCGGCGCCCGCGCAGCTCTGCGTGGACGCCGAAGTTTTAGTTTTTAATTTACGCCTTTTTTCGCCGCGGCCTGCATAACTTTGTTGGCTATGGGCGCCGCCGCACTGATACCCTCGCCGCCGTGTTCGACAACAACGACGACCGCCAGCGGGAGATCCTCGCGCTCGGAGAACGCGACAAACCACGAGTGGGGCTCGCCGTCCGTGACCTGCGCTGTGCCCGTCTTTCCGCCGAGCTGAAGCCCGGGAAACTTGCCCTCGCCGTAGTGGGTCGTGACATTCTTTCGGAGCATATCTTTGATGGTGTTCGCTATATTTTCGTCGAGATATTTGAGCGTCGGCGAAGTCAGCGAGCTCAACGTGCTGTCGCTCTTGAGCAGCTTCGGTGCAGGTGCGCTGCCGCCGTTCGCTATCGCACCCATCATGGTGAGCATCTGGCAAGGATTCGCGAGTGTCTGATACTGACCGATGCCCGCCCAGCCGCGGTCAACACTGACCGCATCTTTCAGAGTGAAATAGCTCTTTGTGACGCTTATTCCGTCTATTGTAATGCGCTTGTTGAAGCCGACCTGCTCGGCGGTCTTTGTCAGCGCGTCGTTGCCGAGTTCCTCCGCGATGCAGGCGAAGGTGCTGTTGCAGGATTTGCTGAGTGCCTGCTGAAAATTGACCTTTCCGTGGACGGAGTTGCACTTGACGATACCCGTCGAGGTCTTGTACTGACCGGTGCAGGTAAAGGTGCGCGAATTTATATCGGGTATATTTTCGAGCGCGCTAATCGCCGTGACGATTTTAAAAGTCGAGCCGGGAGTGAACACGCCTGACAAGAAGCGGTTGAGATATATCGCCTCGTATTTTCCTGTTGTGTCGCTGTCGATATCGGTCGGCTTATTATACGGGTCATAAGTTGGGGTCGAGACCATGCAGAGAATCTCGCCAGTCTTGTAGTTATATACACCGACTGCGCCCTTTCTGCCGTTTAATGCGTTATACGCCGTGGCGCAGAGATCGGCGTCTATAGTGAGGGTTATATCGTTGCCCGCTCCGTTTCTCTTCAGGTCGTATACACCGTTTAAGAAGCTGTAGCCCGTGAGCTCGCCGCGGAACGCGCTGTGCGCTCCGGTTGAGATAAAGCCCTCGAGGTCGCCGACGGCGTGGAGGGTCGCGCGGCGCACGGTGCTGTTCGAGTTATATTTTCTCTCGCCGTTCACCGTCTGAGCCAGCACCTTGCCGTTGCGGTCGTATATCGTGCCCGCCGCGACTATCTGACCCGACGAATATATATGCTTATTGGCGCGCTTGAACACCCATGTTTCGGCGTTGATGCCGAAGGTCGCCGCAAGGACTATGACGCCCGCAAGAAAAATTGCCACGAGCGCAAACATGAGCTTTGAGCGTTTTGCTATGCCTTTCATTCAATCAGTCCTTTCCGCGGGTTACGAGTCAGAATCGAGATAATATTTCGAACCTATCCAGGTGCGGTTGTCCGCCGCCTTGATGAACGCTATCAGCGCCCAGCAGCATATCGCGCTCGAACCGCCTCGGCTGATGAACGGGAGGGTGACACCCGTAAGGGGCAGCAGATCGGTGACGCCGAAAACATTGAGTCCCGTCTGGAAGAGCAGGAGGCAGCCCGCCGCTATGCCGGATATGGCATAGAAAGCCGAGCGTGAACCGCTCGCGCAGCGGATGCTGTGAAACGCGATAAACATGATGCAGAGGATGACGAGGATGCCCATGATAATGCCCCACTCCTCGCATATCATGCCGAATACCAAGTCTTCCGTCGCCGCAGGGACCTCTTTGAGCTTTCCGTCGCCGATGCCGACGCCGAGCAGTCCGCCGCTGACGCTGTAGATGAGCACGCGCGTCTGCTGATAGCCCTTGCCGTACATATCGTCCCAGACATGGCGGTAGGTCGCAAAGCGAGCCATGACAAAGTCGGAGCGTATCAGCACAACGAGTCCCGCCGCCATCGCCGCGCCGACGCACAGGAGCACTATCGTGCGGAAGTCGCCGGAGCGCATGAACGCGAGGACTATGAACGTAAAGAAGAATATCAGCGCCGCGCCGAGATCGCGCATCAAAAACAGCAGTGCCACACAGACGACGCAGAAGATAATATATTTTGTGAGCGAGCGAGTGGTCTGCAATTTATCGAGAGTCGCCGCACCGACAAAGACGAACGCGACTTTGACGAACTCGGACGGCTGGATAGACATTCCGCCGATACTCAGCCAGTTGAACGCGCCCTTTATATTGCGCGCGAGGATAAGAGTCAAAACCAGCAGACCTATTGCCGCCACAGCCATGGGCGTTCTCATAAACATGGCGCGGTCGACATTCGATATGAGCCAGAGCAGAGCGACAAAGCAGAATATGCCGAGCATATCCGCGACGAACTGCGTCTTGACTAAATCTTTATTCGCGCCCGCAACGGTGACAAGTCCTATGCCCGTCAGGAAGAACGCTATCATTTCGAGCGCCGGGTCTGCGCGCTTTCTCGCTATCGACATCGCGATGAAATAAACCCACTCGACGGCGAGATATGCACCGAAGAATATGAGACACTCCGTGCTCAGCGAGCCGTCGTCGTTGAACACGACCTGTGCCATTGATATGAGCTGGAACGCCGTGAGCAGAATCAGCGCGGGGAGCCACCATTTTGTTCTCTTCATTGTCTTTTTCATGCGCTCTCCCCTCCCGTCGTTCTGAAAGTGAGCGTGCTGCCGCAGATATTGATCGTGTCGCCGTCATCGAGCTGAGTCATGCGTCTGACGGGTCTGCCGTTGAGCAGAGTGCCGTAGGTCGAATCCATATCCGTAACGCTCCATTTGCCCGTTCCGTCGTCGAACACGAGCATGGCGTGATGAGCCGAGACATTCTGCCGTTTTAATTTTATCTGCACATCGTCTCCGCTGCCTATCATGCAGGTTATAAGACCGTCTATTCTATATGCATTGCCTGTCTTTTCGTCGACTATATAATCCGCGTGCTCGTCCGCGGGGGCGGTCTCTTCACCGTCCGCCTGTTCGATATGCTCCTCGGGAGCCTGCTCGGGCTCGATAGCCGCATTCTCGACGAACACGAACACCGCGTTGCCGAAAACTATCGTGTCCCCGTCCGCGAGGGCGCGGGGCTTGTCTATCTTCTCGGCGTTGATATATGTTCCGGTTTTCGAACGAGTGTCTGTCACACGCCAGCCGTTCTTATGCTTTGAAAGCACGGCGTGAAAGCGCGAGACGGTGTTATATCCGAGGACGATATCGCACACCTTGCTGCGCCCGACCGACACTTCGTAGCCGGACAGCGGCAGGCGGTCGCCGTTCGCCTCGTTGACAAGATATCCGGTGACGCCGATCTTCTTATTGCCCTTGAGCAGAGAGGGCACGCAGAACGCCGCAACAAGCAGCGCGAGCACGGGCATTATCCACCGCGCCGCATCGCCGAATATGAGAGATATATCTATATTCATGAGTCCACCTCCGATAATCATAACGACTGACGAAAAGTTATTCCTGCTGTCATTTTACTTTTTTCACAGTCAAAAGTCAACCGCGCGCCCGTACTTAGTTCGTTCATATTTGGGCGATACCCTTGATTTTGTTCGCGATATAATGTATTCTATTATCACAGCGCAAAAAGCGCAAAGGATGTTAAAACAAATATTCTTAAAGGAATGATGATAAAAATGAAAAAAGCTATTCTGTGTATTTTCATGTGCCTTGTGCTCATGCTGAGCTTTGCCGCCTGCAAGAACAAGGACAGCAGCTCAGACACCACCGCACCCGACACCACGGAGGGCACCACCTCGAGCCTTGAGGACATAATCAACGCCCTCAACGGAGTTGACACTACGGATTCTTCGAACCCCGCGAGCACCACCGAGGCGACCGAGCCCGAGACGATGCCGAAGGGTCATGAGATAAAGGACAACGGCGCGAAGAAGGACATCAAAAAGACCCGCTTCTACACCTATTTCCAGAAGAACTCAAAGCGCGATTCCTACACCATGACCGCGACCTGCTCCTCCAATATGCAGGGCGCCTCCGTCAATGTGCCCCTGACGATGGTCAAATCAGGCAAAAAAGCCTATATGAGCATGAAAGCTCCTGTCGGCAACGGCGTATCAATGACGATGTCGTTCATTTCGGACGGCGACAAGTTCTATATGGTATTCCCCGAGGGCAGGATGTATCTCGCCGTTGACGCGGGCGAGGCAGGCGATGTCAACGAGGCTATGAATTCCCTCTCGGCGATAGACTTCGAGGGCATGGAATATGTCAGGACCTCGGAAGTCAAGGCTGACGGAAAGAAATACATTTGCGAAGAGTACAAGAGCAACGACAGCACGATAAAATGCTATTTCTCCGGCGACAACCTCGTCAAGATGGAGATTCTCAGCAGCCAGGGCGTGCTCGTCTGCAACGATATCAAATTCTCCTCAAAGGTCGACGAGAGCGTTTTCAAGATCCCCTCGGGCTACACTGATATATCCACTCTCTATGGCTCGAACGGACAGTTCACAGGTTTTTCAAAATGAGCGTAACTAACAAAAATGTGATAATAACCGGAGCTGCCGGCGGCATAGGCCGTGCGGCGGCTCTTGCCTTTGCAAAAGAAGGATTCGGCGTGCTGATTAACTACCACACTTCTGAGAATGCGGCGCTCGCTCTCTGCCGCGAGATAAACGAAGAAAACGGCAGGGCGGTCTGCTTCAGAGCCGATGTGAGCGCGAGAAGCGAAGTGGACGAGATGACGGACTTCGCCCGCAGGGAGCTCGGCAGAATAGGCGTTCTTATAAACAACGCCGGAATCGCTCAGCAGAAGATGTTCTGTGACATTACCGAGCAGAATTTCGACCGCATGATGGGCGTCACGGTCAAGGGCGCGTTCAACTGCATTCAGGCGGCTCTGCCCGACATGGTTCACGAAAAGAGCGGAAAGATAATCAATGTTTCCTCCATGTGGGGCGTGTGCGGCGCGTCGTGCGAGGTGCATTATTCCGCCGCAAAGTCGGCTCTGATCGGGCTGACGAAGGCGCTCGCGCGCGAGCTTGCGCCGTCAAACATTCAGGTCAACTGCATAGCCCCCGGCGTTATCGACACGAAGATGAACGCCTCCCTCGGCGAAGAGACGCTCGAACTTCTAAAAGAAGAATCTCCCATGGGACGCTTCGGCACGCCCGAAGAGGTGGCGCACCTCATGCTCTTCCTCGCGGGAGACGGTTCGGATTTCATAACCGGGCAGACGATAGGCATAGACGGCGCTTTTATCTGATGCACACATTGTGCTCAATTTTTCCGTTCATTTTTATAGTTTTTGTATAATTCTTCTTGATTTCTCATTCTTTTTATGTTAAAATCAATTGAAATGTACACAAACAAAGCCGCGGAGGGGTTTTTCGCGGCAACAAAATCTGTTTGGAGGAAACGATATGGCTAACTGCCCCAAGTGCGGCGCGCATCTCAAGCTGACTGACTGGCGCCCCACCTGCCCTCATTGCGGCATCAATCTTATCTACTACGGAATGGAGGAGCGTCTGCTCGAGGATGCCGACAAGGCCGAGAGCGAACACGCCGTATTCCAGAAGAAGCTTGACAGGCTCAAGGCTTCGTTCATCGGATCTCCCCTGACAATAATCAGAATCGTGCTCAGCCTTCTTCCCATCGGCGCGCTCATGCTTCCGCTGGCGAATGTGTCCTTCTGGGGACCGTTCTTCGAGAAGAAAGTGTCGGTAAACGCCATCACGATATACAATGCGGTGTCAGCGCTCGATTTTGACGCGCTGTTCAAGTATATCGGCTCGAGCTTCTTCGGCAACACTTTCCTGCTCTACTTCATATCGCTTGTGACGATCCTGCTTTCGGCAGTGCTCATCCTCGTCAGCCTCATTATGCTCACGATGGGATGCTCGAAGCACGGCAATCCCCGCAACATCACCCTCAACAGCATCATGCTTGTGCTCGCGACGGTTTCGATAGTCTGCTTTAACTTTTTCTCGAAAGATCTCGCGAAGTTCTTCCCTGATGTTTTCAGCGGTTCGGTCGGCTTCGGCGCATATGTGTTCCTCGGAACGCTCGTCGCGCTGCTTGTCATCAACATCGTTATCGCGAAGGTCGGCGTAAAGGTCAAGTACACTGAGACATTCATCGGCGGTATCCCGTCTGAGGAATACTTCGAATATGTCAAGCAGGGCATGAGCACCCACGCTATCAGAAAGATGATGGCAGAGATCGACGCGAACAACAAGGTCGAGCTCGCCATGAAGGCAAAGGAAGAGGCCGACAAGCTCGAAGCAGAAGCAGAGAAGCTCTCCGCAGAGGCGAAGGCTGCAGAAGCCGCAGGCGCTTCCGATGCGGGTCACAAGACTCAGCTTGCCGCCCAGGCAGTCGATGCTGCTGCGAAGAAGGCCATGGAGGCCGCGGAGCTTGCAAGAGAAGCTACCGCCGCCATGGAATCCCTCAAGCAGTTCAACGAGCCCGGCGCAGAGACGGAAGAAAAAGAAACTGTCTCTGCAGACAAGAAGTAAAAACAATATCGGATTTTCAAAGCCGTACAGTATCCGCTGTGCGGCTTTATTTTTATAATCATTGCAACCGCGCGGTTTTTATGCTAAAATCTACTGAGTATCTTTCGGAGGTGGCAAGTTGTATTTATCGGCTGAAAAACTGAAGAGCGGCGCTCTGCTCGCCCCGATGGCAGGCGTGGCGGACAGATCCATGCGCGAGCTGTGCATGAAGTTCGGCGCAATAGGCTGCATTGGCGAGATGGCGAGCTCAAAGGGCATAAGCATGAACGACCGCAAATCCTCCGAGCTGCTGAGTCTGAGCGATGCCGAACGCCCGGCAGGTGTCCAAATATTCGGCGACGTGCCCGAGATAATGGCGAAAGCAATTGAGACCTGCATGAAATATTCGCCCGATTTCATCGATATAAATATGGGCTGTCCCGCGCCGAAGGTTGCGGGAAACGGCGGCGGCAGCGCGCTGATGAAGCGCCCGGAGCTCGCCGCAGAGATAGTTGCGCAGTGTGTGAAGGTCTCCCCCGTTCCGATAACGGTCAAGATGCGCGCCGGCTGGGACGCGGAAAATATCAATGCGCCGGAGCTTGCCGTACTCTGCGAGCAGGCGGGTGCGGCAGCGATAACCGTACACGGCAGGACTCGCAAGCAGATGTATGCGCCGCCGGTCGATCTCGATGTGATAGCCGAAGTGAAAAGACGCGTAAAAAGCATACCCGTCATCGGAAACGGCGACATAGTCGACGGCAAGAGCGCTGCGGATATGTTCGCAAAAACCGGCTGCGATGGAATAATGGTCGGCCGCGGGGCGCTCGGCAGGCCGTGGGTTTTCACTCAGATAAGCGAATATTTAAAAAGCGGAAATGTTCTCCCCGACCCGCCTGTAGATGAGCGCATGGACATAATGCTTCGGCATATCAGCGCGCTGATAGCGAACAAGGGCGACTATATCGGGATCCGCGAGGCGCGCAAGCACTCGTCGTGGTATATCCGCGACATACATGGGGCGGCGGCTTTTCGCCGCGAGCTCGGCACGCTCGAAAGCTTCGAACAGCTTGAAGCGATAGCGAAAAAGGTTGTTGAATCTGCCGCTGAATAAAATAATATATAAAAAGGGAAACCGCCGGAAAGCGAGAAGCTCTCCGGCGGTTCCCCAAACCTTATCTCCTATATACCCTTCCGTGCCGATTGCACGGAACGCAGTTAGTATAACACTAAAAGCATATAGCAGTCAATATTAAAAAGCACCGCCGAAAAACTCAGCGGTGCAGTTTTATTTTTATCTGTTGAAGCTGTCAAGAATGATGCTGAACTCATCATCGGGATTTATCTCAGCAGGTCTCTTGGCGATATAAGGAGCTTCTTCCTTCTTCGGCTCTTCGGGAGCTACGGGTTTTGCGGGCTGAGCGATGCTCGTCTGAACATACTCAGTCTGCGCTGCCGGAGCTGCGGAAGCCTCTGCCTTAGGCTGCTCTTCGGGATACATCGCTGACTTCGGCTTATCTTCAAAGCCGGTTGCGATAACGGTTATCATCATCTCGTCGTCCATGCTGTCGTCGAACGCAATGCCCCATGTGATATCCGCATCGGGATGCGCCTGCTCGGTAATGAGCGCAGCTGCGCCCTCGATATCATCAAGGTCAACATCGGGAGCAGCGGTGAAGCTGATAATAACGCCCTTTGCGCCCGAGATCGAAGTCTCAAGCAGCGGGCTGGAAATCGAGCCCTTTGCCGCCTCGGTAGCCTTGTCCTTGCCGGAGGCCTTGGCGAAGCCCATGTGAGCATAGCCGGCGTCCTTCATTATCGAAGTGACATCCGCGAAATCGAGGTTGACGAAGCCGGGAACTTTTATAAGCTCAGAGATGCTCTTGACACCGTGGAGCAGAACCTCATCCGCCATCTTGAATGCCTCGACAAAAGTCATCTTCTGACCGTTGTTCATCGCCTTGAGCTGTTCGTTGGGTATGACAATAAGGCTGTCCACATTCTCGGCAAGGTTCTCTATGCCCTTCTGAGCCTGGAGCTGCTTCTTCTTGCCCTCAAACTTGAACGGGCGGGTGACAACGCCGACGGTGAGTATGCCCATATCCTTGGCGATTCTTGCAATGACGGGAGCGGCGCCTGTGCCCGTTCCGCCGCCCATGCCGGCAGTGATGAATATCATATCAGTGCCCTTGAGCGCGTCGGAGATAACATCGCGGCTCTCCTCCGCCGATTTTTCGCCTATTTCGGGTCTGCCGCCTGCGCCCTGACCCTTTGTCAGCTTCTCGCCGATCTGGATCTTGTGCGTTGCGCTGGAATGAGTAAGTATCTGCTTGTCCGTATTGACAGCAATAAATTCTGCGCCGAGCACACCGCTTTCGACCATGCGGTTGACGGCATTTCCGCCGCCGCCGCCGACGCCTATAACTTTTATCTGCGTGGTTATCTCGCAGTCATTGTCGAGTTCAAACGCCATTTCGTAACCCCCAAACTGATATATAAAAAACGGTTAGTTTTCAGATAGATTAATTTTAGCATATATTCAATAAAAAGACAAGCAAAAAAAAGACAAGCAAAAAATCAAAACAAATTTCCTGTCTTACTCTACCGCCTGCTCCGGCGATATCTCCGCCGTCGTCTGTTCGGCAGACGGCGTTTCGTTCTTCTTCGCCTCGGGTTTGAAATATGCCTTGTCCGTTATTGTTGCGTCGAGCGTGCCGTATTCGGTCGAGTCGATCCTGTCCTCTTTTTCGACCGCGCCGGCGGCGAGCTTGAGCTTCGCCGGAATATCGGCAAAAGCGCCGAGCTTTATTGTTATTCTGCCGTCATATGTAAGCGTCAGCGCGGCGGGATTGCTTACATCCGCGCCGGTTATCTTGCCCTTGAGCGAGGTCTTTTCCGCCTCGGTCAAAAGATTTTTGTATGTATCGAGCGGAGACTCTTCACCGTCCTTGACTTCAAATGCAATAACGCTTCCGGGCTCAAAAGTCTTGGCTTTCGGCAGTTTTATTTTCTGCGACACATTCTCGGGTTCGGAATCGAGCAGCTCGATAACTTTATATTTTGTATCGGTCAGCGCCCATGTGCCGTCAACGCAGACGCCGTAGAGCACCTTCGCCTGCTTATATTCTATAGAGACCGTGTGCGGCAGCTTGCGCTTTATTGTCACCGTTTCAATATACGGCAGCTTCTTCGTTATCCTGTCCTCGGCTTTGTTGAGATTAATCCACATCAGGCAGTCGCCGATATCTATCCCGGACGCGCTGACTATCTCGTCTCCGTCATATCTGCCTTCTCCGCTGAGAGAAAAGCCCTCCACGCGGAACAACACCGCACTGCCGATGAGCGCGACTGCCGCAAGAACGACAATAACAATAGGCAGAGTCACTATCGCTATTCTAACGCGACGGCGGCGTCTCGCCTTTTTGCTCAGTCTTTTCTTTTTCGGAGTCTTATTTTTCTGCGGCTGTGCTTTTTTGTTTTCCATGCGGGACACCCCTTTTCAGCTTTCTCGTCGGATCTCCGCCCCGAGTGAACGAAGCTTTTCTTCCATATCCTGCCAGCCCCTGTCAATGAGACAGACATTTTCTATCGTCGTGCTGCCCTGCGCCGCAAGTCCTGCGACGGCAAGCGCCGTGCCCGCTCTCAAGTCGGCGGCGCACACGCACGCGCCCGTGAGCGTCTCGACGCCCTTTATCACCGCGACTTTGCCCTCGGTCATTATATCCGCGCCGAGTCGGCAGAGCTCGCGCACATGGCGATATCTGTTTTCAAAAATATTTTCTATCATAACGCTCGTACCGTGCGCCACGCTGAGCATAGCCATGACAGCCGCCTGGGAATCGGTCGGGAAGCCCGGATACGGCATCGTCCGCACGGTCTGTACACTGCGCAGGCGAACGGGCGCCGAAATATGCACGCTGTTTTCGCCGCAGTCAACTTTGCACCCCGCCTGCTCAAACACGGGGATGACCGGAGTTATATGTTCGGCGCGGGTATCCAAAATATGCACGTCGCCGCCGGTCACTGCCGCGGCAGCCATATAGGTCGAGGCGATTATTCTATCCGGAATGACCGTGTGCTCGGCGGAATGGAGCTTTTTCATGCCGCAGACGGTTATCTCGCCGCTGTCCGCACCCGATATATGCGCTCCGCAGGAGCAGAGAAAATCCGCAAGATCGGCTATCTCCGGCTCGCGCGCAGCATTGAGTATAACCGTTTCGCCATCGGCGGACGCCGCGGCGATAAGTATATTTTCGGTCGCGCCCACGCTCGGGAACGAGAGGGTTATTTTTTCTCCGCGGAGACCGTCGGGGCATCTGCAAGAGAGCACGCCGCCCTCGGTCTCAATCTGTGCGCCCATAAGGCGCAGGGAGGACAGGTGAAGGTCAATCGGGCGCAGTCCTATCTCGCAGCCGCCGGGCGCGGATATCTCCGCCATGCCGAGCCTTGCGAGCAGGGGCGCCAGAAATATAACGGACGAGCGCATCTCGCACATGAGCTCGCGCGGCACGTCGCATCGGCTGACATCTGTCGCATCTACTGTAACGGTGTCGCCCTCGCGTTCGACTTTGCAGCCGATAAAGCGCAGAATTTTTATCGCGGCGTCAACATCGGAAAGGCGCGGGCAATTATAAATAACGCTAACGCCGTCAACGCTCGCCGCAGCCGCCAAGATAGGCAGCGCGCTGTTTTTTGCGCCCTGGAGGCGCACCTCGCCCGAGAGTCTGTTTTTCCCTGTGATCCTCACCGTTTCCATCTTCGCACCCCGCGCAACTCAATTAGTAACTGCGTGCCATCATATGCGAAAATGATTTGTTCTGTTACCCGACCACCTTGCACAGGCAGTCGTATATGCGTTTTGCCGCGTCGCTGACGCACATTGCGCGGGCGTTTTCGCCCATTTTATCGAGCCCTGCGCGGTCCGCGAGAAGCTTCTCGACCTCTTCGGTCAGCTTTTCGCCCGTCAGGTCTTTCTCTTCGATAACCACCGCCGCGTTCTTTTCAACGAGAGTCATCGCGTTGTGATACTGATGATTCTCCGCGACATACGGCGAGGGGATGAGTATCGACGGCTTGCCGAGAGCCTCTATCTCTGAGAGAGTCGATGCGCCGGCGCGGTTGATGAACAGGTCGCACGCCGCCATGCAGCGGGACATATCGTCTATGTATTCTCTTATTGTAACATTCTCGAATTTGTCCGGGTCGACTCCGCGCTTTTTGAGCTCGTCCGTGACCCATGTGCCACTGTGTCCGGTGGCGTGGATGAAGCAGCAGTCACCCTTGGGAGCGCGCGCCGCTATCAGCTCGACCATAGCTCTGTTTATCGGCTCCGCGCCGAGGCTTCCGCCGGAAGAGAGAATGAGCGGGCGGCTGTCAACGCCCAGTTCGAGACGGCTGTGTTCTTTATCCGCTGTAAAGAACTCGGCGCGCACGGGAAGTCCCGTCAGCACGCAGGGATTCTTCGGCTCGAGATATTTTTCCGCCGCCATGCTCGTGAGCATAACAGCGTCGACCTGCTTTGCGAGCGTCTTGTTTGTCACGCCGGGATAGGCGTTCTGCTCGTGAATAGCGGTCGGCACGCCGAGCTTCGCCGCCATTCTGATAACGGGTCCGCTGACATAGCCGCCGAAGCCTATCGCAAGCTCGGGCTTGAAATCCTCGATTATTTTTTTCGCCTGCGAGGACGATTTGAACATCTTTGAAACCGTCTTTATGTTATGAACGATACCCGCCGGGCTCAGGTCGCGGCGGAAACCGCTGATGTCTATCATCTTTATCGGATAACCCGCCTGGGGGACAAGCTTCGCCTCCATTTTATCGGCAGTGCCGACGAAGAGTATCTCGGCAGTCGGATCCTGCGAGCGGATATATCCGGCAACAGAAAGAGCCGGGTTAATATGGCCGCCTGTGCCGCCTGCGGCGATAAGAATTCTTTTTGCTTTGAGCATATTGACTCCTCCGTTGTTTTTATATTTTTTCTATTTTTGCGCTTCGCGATACGCTCAGCACAACGCCCATCTCTATGAGCAATATCCACAGTGATGAGCCGCCGTAGCTGAAAAACGGAAGGCTGATTCCGGTGTTGGGAATGAGGTCGGTGACGACCGCGATATTGAGCGCCGCCTGAAGTCCGACCTGAACCGCGATGCCCATAACAAGCAGAGACGCAAATGTGTCTTTGGTACGCATGGCGATATCGAAAGCGCGCTTGACAAGGAGCACGAACAGCACGATAACGACCAGAGCGCCGACAAGACCCATCTCTTCGCAGAATATCGCGAAAATGAAGTCGTTCTGCGGCTCGGAAACATACATGTGCTTCTGGCGCGAATTGCCGAGTCCGACGCCGAACAGTCCGCCCGAGCCGATAGCATAGAGGGAGTTGTTTGTCTGCCAGCGGGCGTCGCCGGGGTCATAGCTCTTGTCGAGCCATGCGATTATTCGCTCCGCCGCATAGGCGGGCATTTTATCTCTGAAAACGACCATGAGCACTGCGCCGCCGACGATGCAGGCTATAACGAGCGGGTACCACTTGCGGTCGATGCCGCCGAGATAGGTCATCGCTATGCCGAGAAGACCGACAAGTATGGTCGCCGAGACATGCTTTTCGAGTGCGATAAGTCCGCACATAACGCCGACGACTGTCATATAGAGGAACATCATCTTCCAGTCGGAGCATATGGCTTTTTTGCGTCTGTCCATGCTCCACGCGCAGTACATTATCAGCGCGACCTTTGCAAGCTCGGACGGCTGAAACAGTTTCTTGCCGCCGATGACGAGCCAGCGCTTGAAGTCGCCGTCGCCGTGGAAAATGAGCACGAGAATAAGAAAGAAAAACGCGACGGTTATCGCAAAAAACGATAAATCTTTGAGCACTCTGTAATTTATTCTCGACACCAAAAACATCAGCACAACGCCTGTTACGGCAAAGATCAGCTGACGCTCGATATAATAATACGCGTTGCCCTTATGTCTGTTTATGGCGTTGATATAGCTCGCCGAGAACAGGGCTATCAGTCCGATGATGAGCAGGATGACGACGAGCAGGAAGAACCTTGTGTCTATCTTCCCGAAAGCCAGCACTTCGCGCTTGTCGAGCCTTTTTATACCGTTCGGGGTATATTTATAGAACGGATAATACTGGCGAAAAAGCTTTTTTGCAGGAGACATTTCCCCGCTCTCTCTTTTTGTTTTTTCGCTCTTTGTTTTTCCTTTTGTCTTCGTCATCCCGATCCCCCTTTCGTCTGCGTTTGTTTTTTTAAAGTGCGTAGCCGCCGAAATACATCAGCGCGATCGCCGCAGCTCCGCCGACAGCGTTGACTATCGAAAACACTGCGACTATCTTCTTCTCGCTCCAGCCGCTCATCTCGAAATGATGATGAATGGGAGCCATCTTGAAGATGCGCTTGCCGTGAGTTATCTTGAAATAGCCTATCTGGAGCACGTCTGACGCGCCCTCTATAACATATATTATGCCCGTCAGGAGCAGAATAAGCGGGCAGTTGAGCGCATACGCGATAGCGACGACCATGCCGCCAAGGAACATCGAGCCCGTGTCGCCCATGAACACCTTTGCGGGGTTGTGGTTCCAGACGAGGAAGCCCGCACATCCGCCTATAAGTACGCTCGCCATGAGCGAGACGCCGAAAAATTTATGCATATAAGCAATAACGCACATGGAAAGGCCGAAGGTTATCGTAACGCTCGAGCAAAGTCCGTCGATGCCGTCGGTGAAGTTGACTGCATTTATCGCAGCATAGATAACGACAAAGCCAAATATCCAGAAGAATACGCCCATACGAACATTGCCGGCAAACGGAATGAACATATAGGGCTCCTTGCCCATGCCCATATAGAGTGATACGAGATAAGCGATTATAACGAGCGACTGAAGCACCGTCTTCTGCTTCTCGGTCAGACCGAGGTTGCGCTTTTTGACGACTTTTATATAGTCATCGGCAAAACCGATGAGCGCCACGCAGAGAGCAAAGATAATGCCGCTGTAGAACTTCGTATAAAGCTCGATTATCGACGCGCCGGTAGCGCTGCTGTCGACGATATCGCCGCCGAGGAGCTTATCGGTAATAACAGTCACCGCGACTGCGGCTATTGTGCCGAAGATAAACATGAGTCCGCCCATGGTCGGCGTGCCCTGCTTTTTCTCATGCCACTTCGGACCGATTTCAAGAATAGTCTGCCCGAAATGGAGCTTTCTCAGCCACGGAATTATGGCAAGCCCGAGCAACGCGGTGACGAGCGCCGCGGCCGCCGCGCCCATTATCAATGCTGCGATAGTGTTCATTGTTTTTTCCTCCCTGTATCGTGCGGAAGCCCGAAAATTTTTCTTACGGTCTCCCGCTCGTCAAGCGGCAATTTTTCGCCGCCGATAAGCTGATATTTTTCGTGTCCCTTGCCCGCGAGCAAAACTGTGTCGCCGGGTTCGGCTGTTTTAAGCGCGAGCGCTATCGCCTTGCGTCTGTCCGGTTCAACGAACAGATTGCGGCGTTTTTTGTCCGTGCCTTTTAATATATCGCCGATTATTTTTATCGGGTCCTCCGAGCGCGGGTTGTCGCTCGTGACGATAATCTTATCCGCATATTTGCACGCGGCGGCGCCCATCAGCGGGCGTTTGGTTCTGTCTCTGTCTCCGCCGCAGCCGAAAAGAACTATGAGCTTCCCGCGGCAGGACGGGCGCAGAGCCCGCAGAACCTGTTCAAGCCCGTCGGGCGTGTGGGCGTAGTCAATAATGACGCTGCACGGTGCTGAACACTCCACGCGTTCGAGCCGTCCGCAGACGCTTTTTGACTTTGCGAGCGACTGCGCGGCATCTTTCGGCTCGATGCCGAGATTTATCGCGCAGACAGCTGCCGCCATAGCGTTCGAGACGCTGAAAAGTCCGGGCGAGGCAAATTCTATATGTTCTATGTGCCCTTTCGAAACAAGTTCAAAGCGGACACAGTCCGAAAGAAGCGAGATGTTTTTTGCCGTATAGTCGGCGCAGTCGAGCACGGTTGAAAATGTAATTATCTTTCCCTTTGACGCAGCGATTATCTCATTAGCGCGCGGGTCGTCGAGATTGACTATTGATAGAGCAGAATGTTCAAAAAGCTTTTTCTTCGCAGAAATATAATTTTCAAATGTGCCGTGATAATCCAAGTGGTCGCGCGTGATATTTGTGAACACCGCCGCGTCAAAGTCTATGCCCTCGAGCCTCCCCTGCGCGAGCGCCTGAGACGAAGCCTCCATGACGCAGGCTTTGCACCTCTGCGAAATGGCGCGCGAGAGCAGCGAATAAAGCTCAGGCGGCTTCGGCGTGGTCAGCCCGCTCGGCAAATTTTCATCCCCGAGGCGGTTGCAGACCGTCCCGGTGAGCAGTGTTTTCGTCCCCGAATCGGAAAGTATATTCCTGATAAGCGTGGTCACCGTCGTTTTGCCGTTTGTGCCGGTAACGCCTATAATTCTGAGCTTGCGCTCCGGGTGATTACAGAGTGCCGCGCAAAGGTGCGCATATGCGCTGCGGGAATCCGCGACACGAAGCTCGTTTTCGAGCCCCAGCCTATCCTGAGTCACAACAGCCGCCGCGCCCGAGGCGAGCGCATCCAAAGCCGCCGTGTGACCGTCGAAGCTCCTGTGGCGGATGCACACGAACAGTGCTCCGGGTCGGACGAGTCTGCTGTCGTCGGTGACGAGATTTATATCCGCATCGTTTTTTATACTTCCGTCAAATTCAACTTCCCGGAACAATTCGGAAAGTCTCATTGAAAATCTCCTTTATCAGCCCGGAGAATCGGAAACGCCGGTATTCGATTTGAAGTATACTGTGACCGTCGTGCCGTAATCGACGCTTTCGCCCTTTGCGATGCTCTGTCCGTAAGAAGTGAGCTCGGAGTTGACGAGAGTGTTGCCGGATATCTTGACATTTATGCCCGTGGCAGCCGCAGTGCGGTTGACCTGGGTTATCGAAAGTCCCGTCAGATCGGGCACTTTGGTCTTTGTTTCAACGGGGCCGCCCTCGGTATAGAGCACGACTATGCCGCCCTTGGGCACGCTCTGATAGGCGCCGGGGAGCTGGCTTATAACCTTGTCACCGTTGCCGATAACCTTGCAGTTGAAGCCTGCCAAGCGAAGCTCCGAAGAGACCTCCGAAACATTCTTGCCGACATAGTTGGAAACCGTCGTGTCGAGCTTTGCAAGCTCACTCTCGGTATACTGCGGCTCAACGTTGAGATATTTGAGCGTTTTTTCCATGACCTGCGCGGCGACGGGAGCGGCTATCTGACCGCCCTGGATCTGACCACCGTGCGGCTCATCGATAATAATTATTATTGCGACTTTCGGATCGTCCGCGGGGGCAAAGCAGCCGTAGGATGCGACGTGCTCGCCGGTCTTGCCGAGCTTCTGCGATGTGCCGGTCTTGCCCGCGACGCGGTAGCCGATAACATATCCGTTTTTCGCCGTGCCTTCGTTGACGACGCGGCGCATCATCTCGGCGACTTTTGCAGAGGTCTCCTCGCTTATCACCTGACGCCTGATGGTCGGCTGGGTCTCGCTGACGACATTGCCGTTGTCGTCGAGCACTTTCGCGACGACATAGGGCTTCATCAGCTTTCCGCCGTTGGCTATGGCGGAGAGTGCAGTCACCATCTGAATGGGCGTGACCTGGAACGACTGACCGAACGAGGAGCTCGCGAGGTCGATGAGCGTCATGCCCTCGTGGGCGTGGTAGGTGACGCCCGCCTTGGGCTGAGTTTCCGCCGGGAGGTCGATTCCGGTCTTTTCGGTGAAGCCGAACGCCTCGAAATATTTGTAGAAATTATCAACGCCGAGGCGCTGACCCATAGTTATGAAATAAGAGTTGCAGGATTTTTTCAGACCGCCGACCATGTCAAGCGTGCCGTGAACTGTGTGCGCGTTGCAGTGGTAGGTCTGGGTGAGAATTTTTATTCCGCCAGCCACGCAGTCGACCTTCGTTGACTGATCCGCGACGCCCTGATCGAGAGCTGCCGAGGCGGTTATGGTCTTGAAAACGGAGCCGGGCTCGTATGTGCTGCTGACATTCTGGTTTCGGACATTGTTATAGAACACGTTGAGTTTCGCGTTGTTTCTGTCCTCTTCCTGACCCTTTTTGATTTCTTCATCGGTCGGGATCTTGCCCGATTCTTCATATTTTGCGGCGCGCAGCTCCTGAAGGCGTTTATATTCCTCCTCGACCTCCGCATCGTCCGTCTGGCGCGGATTGTTCGGGTCATAGTCGCTCATGGTCGCCATGCCGAGTATAGCGCCGGTGTTGACATCCATAACTATACCGTTTGCATAGGCGCACTTGTTGTCGATATACGCCTGCTTGAGCGCTTCTTCAAGATAGCGCTGGATATTGCTGTTGACAGTCAGCTGGAGCTTCTGTCCGTTCGTCGCATCGTAAAGGGTCTCATACTGGAGCGGCATCGCCCTGCCGTAGGCGTCCTTTGCGGTAACCTTTCTGCCGGGGATACCCGAAAGAATGCTGTTATAATATAGCTCGATGCCCGCCTGACCGTTGCCCTCGGAGTTTGTGTAGCCGATGATATGGCTGGCGAGGTTGCCGTTGGGGTAGTAGCGCTTGACATCGGGATCTATGCCGACCATCGCACTGCCGTAGGCATACTGCTTCTTGCCATCCTGCGTGTATTCGTACTTTTTCTTTTTTATCTCAACTACTTTTTCCTTGTTGTCGTATTCAACCTGCTTTGCGATGACGAGATATCTGTATTTCGTCATCTTGAGCTTTTTCATCAGCGTGTCGCCGTTTATGCCGAGCGCATTGCTCAAATCACTGCACAAATCGGCACGGACGCTATCGTCCGGCACGCTGTATGGGTCAATATACACGAGCCACACCGATGCGCTCTGTGCGAGGACATTTCCCTCGGAGTCATAAATAGTGCCGCGCTGAGCCGGTATCTCGGTATCGTAGAGCTGATTTTCCTCGGCCTTGCCTTTGTAATAATCAGCCTGAACCACCTGAATGCGGAAGAGGTTGCCGACGCAGGCAAAGAAAGCTATGGCGATGATAACTACCATCACCTTGGCGCGTCTGTCTTTTTCTTTTTTAGGCAATGTCTTCTGCATATCTTCACCCTTTCACCGCTCGGCAAAAAACCTTCTTAAATGTCCAAAAAGGGCAGACCGCGATCCGCCCTTTTCAAAGCAACTCAGGCACATAATTATATGCCGTGCGATGCCCGTACTATTCTCCCGCTTTCGATCCGTTGTCATCATTATAAACGACTGAATCAGAACCGTTGACGGTTATGTAGTTTATCTGCGAGCGGTTGCCCTTGACCATGCCGAGCCTGTTTGTCGCATAGTCGAGAATAGCGTCCGTGCTCATCTTCTGAGTCAGTCTGCTCTGCAGGTCGACCGTTCTGCTCTGTTCCTCGGCGATGCTCGTCTGTATGCTCGCCGTCTCTTTTGCAAGGATGGTAAGCCTTGTGCGCGAATACATGTTTATACCCAGAAGCATGAACATAACGACAGCCACACTGAGAATAACGGCGATGCGCCTGTTTATCTCTTTTGCCTCTGCCTGCTTCTCTTCCTTCGTCTTTTCCGGCGCTTTGATCACTCGCTGCGGGCCGACCGGAACTTCCCTTTTTTTCGGCGCGGGCATAGCCTGCTGAGGCTCAAAGAGTTCGAATCTATACGCCTGCGTGCCGTTGAGATTTGTTGCCATAGTTACCATCCTTTCTCTGTAACTTTTTCCCGTTTATACTAAAAAATTTATCTGATTTTCTCTATTACGCGAAGTCTTGCGCTTCTGCTGCGCGGATTCTCTTCGAGCTCCGCCTTGCTCGGAGCCGCCGCCTTTTGCGGCAATCTGCCGCGGCTCTTTCTCCCGCAGACGCACACCGGGAACTCCGGCGGGCATATACACCCCTCGCACAGGGAGGCGAAAGTCTGCTTGACCGCTCTGTCCTCGAGCGAATGGAAGGTTATTATCGCGAGCCTGCCGCCGACCTTGAGCGAATCGAACATATCGCCTATTGCTCTGTCGAGTCCGTCGAGCTCGCCGTTGACATAGATCCTCAACGCCTGGAAGGTGCGCCTCGCGGGGTGGCCTCCCTCGCGGCGCGCCGCTGCCGGAATAGAGCTTTTGACTATCTCGGCGAGTTCCAGTGTTGTTTCTATCGGCTTTTCAGCCCTCGCTCGGACTATTCCCGCCGCTATACGCGGAGCGAACTTGTCCTCGCCGTATCTGTAGATGATATCCTGCAGCTCGCGCTGTGAGAGCGAGTTGACTGCGTCCGCCGCGCTCATGCCCTGCATCGACATTCTCATGTCGAGCGGAGCGTCCGCGTGGAAAGAAAATCCGCGCGCGGCGTCGTCGAGCTGATGGGAGCTTACTCCGAGGTCTGCGAGAATGCCGTCCGCACCCTCGTCGGTGAACTGCGAAAGTATGCTCTTTATATTAAAGAAGTTGTCGTTGACTATGCTGACATTCTCTCTGCCCTCGAAACGCTTTGTGAGCGTCTCAATCGCTTCGGGGTCGCGGTCAATGGCAACGAGCCTGCCGTTTTCCGAGAGTCTGTCAAGTATCGCGTTCGAATGACCGCCGCCGCCCGCAGTGCAGTCTGCATAAAGTCCGTCCGGCTTTATATCAAGCGCTTCGATCGACTCATTGAAAAGTACGGGTATATGCTTGAATTCCATATTATGCCGCCCTCCGCATTAAAGCTGAACATCCGCCGCGATCTTCTCGATCTCTGCCATGTTCTCCGCGCACTTCTGATCCCAAATCTCGGGGTTCCATATCTCAATGCGGTTGCCGACTCCGACTATCAGCGCCTCTTTTTCGAGGTGCGCTTTTGCGCAATGGTCGGCGGAGAGGGTTATTCTGCCCTGCTTGTCTGGGATGACGCATCTCTTCGAGCTGCTCGCGATACGCTCGGCATAGGCGCGGGTCGTACCCTTGCAGAGAACGCGGAGATTCTCAAAGTATCTGTCCCACTCCTCGAACGTATAGATGATGATGCAGTCGGTGCTGCCGGGCGGAGTGCAGACGACGAATTCCGTGCCGAGCTTGCTGCGGAATTCTGCCGGGATAAACACTCGGTTTTTCTGGTCGAGCGTATGGACAAAAAATCCGCTGAATTCAGTTTTTTCCATGCGCTCGCCCCCTTTTGTGTGAATTCGGGTGTTCTAGTCCACCACCAGAGTGGTTTCTGCCACCTATTTGCACCACCATTATAAAACAAAAGAACCGCCTGTGCAATAGTTTCAGGCGATTTTTTGCGCTCTGATTTTAAAAAATTTTTGGCGAATAGAAAAAGTCCCGGCGCAATACACAAGATATTGTATACTGCACCGGGACGGCAATTTCAGCTTAGATTTTTTATTGTAAAAATTTACCAGATAGCCTTTTCAGCTACATCGGTCTTTGCGCTGTCGATGAAATCGGCGATGCTCATCGCGCCGATATCGCCCTCACCGCGCTTTCTGACGCTGACCGTGCCGCTCTCGACCTCTTTCTCGCCGATGACGAGCATGTAGGGAATCTTGTGGAGTTGAGCCTCACGGATTTTGTAGCCTATCTTCTCGCTGCGGGTGTCAACGCTGACTCTGAGTCCCACCATATCGAGCTGCTGACGGACTTCCTCGGCATAGCCGTGGAACTTGTCGGATATCGGCAGAATCTTGACCTGCTCGGGAGCGAGCCACAGCGGGAACGCGCCGGCAAAGTGCTCGGTGATAACGCCGATGAAGCGCTCGATAGAACCGAGAACAACGCGGTGAATCATGACCGGGCGATGCTTCTCGCCGTCCGCGCCGGTGTATTCAAGCTCGAAGCGCTCGGGCAGCTGCATATCGAGCTGGATGGTGCCGCACTGCCATGTTCTGCCGAGAGAATCAGACAGATGGAAGTCGAGCTTTGGTCCGTAGAATGCGCCGTCGCCCTCGTTGATGACAAAGTCCTTGCCCATCTCGGTGACCGCCGCCTTGAGGGTCTCGGTCGCGAAATCCCAGTCTTTCTCGTCGCCCATGTGATCCTCGGGCATGGTCGAGACTTCGATCTGATAGGTCAGACCGAACACGGAATAGACCTCATCAAACAGGCGGACAACGCCCTTTATCTCGTCCTTCATCTGATCCCATGTCATGAAGATATGCGCGTCATCCTGAGTGAAGCAGCGCACACGGAACAAACCGTGAAGCGCGCCGGACAGCTCGTGGCGGTGAACCAGACCGAGCTCGCCCATTCTCAGGGGCAGGTCGCGGTATGAATGGGGCTGAAGCTTATAGACGAGCATTCCGCCGGGGCAGTTCATCGGCTTTATCGCAAAGTCGGTGTCGTCTATAACCGTGGTGTACATATTCTCCTTGTAGTGATCCCAATGACCGCTGCGCTCCCAGAGCGAACGGTTGAGCATCATCGGAGTGGATATCTCGACATAGCCGTAGCGCTTATGCACTTCGCGCCAATAGTCGATAAGGGTATTTCTGAGAACCATGCCGTTGGGCAGGAAGAACGGGAATCCGGGGCCCTCGTCCATGATGGTGAACAGGCCGAGCTCCTTGCCGAGCTTTCTGTGGTCGCGCTTCTTCGCCTCTTCGAGCATATGAAGATAATTGTCAAGATCCTCTTTCTTCGTGAAAGCGGTTCCGTATATTCTCTGGAGCATTTTGTTGTCCGAGTCACCGCGCCAGTATGCGCCGGTGCAGGATGTCAGCTTGAATGCCTTGACGCGCGAAGTGTCGGGGACATGGGGGCCTGCGCAGAGCTCATCGAACTCGCCCTGGCGGAAGAACGATATCTTCTCACCCTTGCCGGCGTGCTCTTTGATAAGCTCGACTTTGTAGGGCTCGCCCTTCTTCTCCATCATAGCAATAGCCTCGTCGGGGTCGAGCTCATATCTCTCGAGCGGCAGAGCCTCTTTGACTATCTTCTTCATCTCCGCCTCGATTTTTTCGAGAACCTCAGGAGTGAACGGCACATCGACATCGAAATCATAATAGAAGCCGTTGTCTATAGCGGGGCCTATCGCGAGCTTAGCCTCGGGATAGAGACGCTTGACAGCCTGGGCAAGGACGTGTGAAGCGGTATGTCTGAGCGCGCGCTTTCCGTCGTCATCGTCAAAAGTAAGAATTTCGAGCTTGCAGTCTTTGTTTATCGGGGTGCGAAGATCCTTGACCTCGCCGTCGATACGGCAGACGCACGCCGCCTTATAGAGTCCCATGCCGAGGCTCTTCGCCACTTCCATGGCGGTTATTCCGTCGTCAAACTCCTTGACGACTCCGCCCTTGAGTTCAATGTTTACCATAAAAATTTCTCCTTTCAGCTTCGGGCTGATGCCCGTCTCAGGGATGAAAAAAGCTCCACCCCCGTAAAAATTACAGGGGTGAAGCAAATGCTCCACGGTTCCACCCGGTTTGCGGCTCGCGCCGCCACTCATGCGACCTTAACGCGGTCATACGTCGCAGCCTATCCCGCAGGGCTTCGGTGCGCGCTCGGCAGCGGTAACATATCCCGTATCAACACCGGCGCTCTCAGCCAACGGCGCGCGGCTCTCTTTGAGGACATTCGGAACACGTCTTCTGCTTCACAGCTTTTAACATTATCATTTTATCACCAAACGCGAAAAAGTCAACACTTTATTTCGCGCGGGATTTTGTTCAACTTCCATAAATTTTTGTACCATGTGTTGCAATAACACCTTGACATTTCTCCCGTTTAAGGTTATTATACATAATAATGGTAGTATTATGTGCCAAGCTATACTCCATATTGTTATTTTACTGAGTTTTACAATAATCAAAATTTTTATTCGGGAGTTCGGGAGGTGTTATTCGTTTGGACGTTTGGAAAATTATTCTTATAGCCGCCGCTGTCGGAGTTGCATTCGGCATCATCGGTTTCATTCTCGGCGGTTTACATAGGAAGAGAGTTGCCGAAGCCGCAATAGGTTCCGCCACAAAGGAGGCGAACCGCATAGTCAGCGAGGCTATGACCCAGGCAGAGGCCAAGAAGAAGGAAGCTATCCTTGAAGCCAAGGATGAGATTCACAAGCAGAGAAGCGAAAACGAAAAAGAACTGCGCGAAAGGCGCAATGAAGTTCAGCGTCAGGAGCGCAGAGTCATTCAGAAAGAAGAGAGTCTCGACAAGAAGATCGAGAATCTCGAAAAGAAGGACGAGACCCTCAACCGCAAGATAAAGGATGCGGATGACAGACTCGCCGAGGCGGAGAGCCTCAAGAGAAGTCAGCTCGATATGCTCGAAAAAATCTCGGGCTACAGCAAGGAGCAGGCTAAGGAATACCTGCTCAAGAACCTTGAAGACGACCTTGTTCACGAGAAGGCGGTCAAGGTGCTCGAATATCAGCAGCGCACAAAGGACGAAGCTGATACAATTGCAAGAGAGATAATCGGCACCGCTATCCAGCGCTGCGCCGCAGATCACACGGCAGAGACCACGGTATCCGTTGTCGCCCTGCCCAACGACGAGATGAAGGGACGCATAATCGGACGCGAGGGCAGAAATGTCCGCACGCTCGAAACCATAACCGGCGTCGATCTGATAATTGATGACACGCCCGAGGCTATCACCGTTTCGAGCTTCGATCCGGTTCGCCGCGAGGTCGCGCGTTTGACGCTCGAAAAGCTTATATCGGACGGCAGAATTCATCCAGCCCGCATCGAAGAGATGTACGAGAAAGCCCGCCGCGAGGTCGATGCAACTATCAAGCAGACCGGCGAGCGCGCACTCATTGACGCAGGAGTCAACGGAGTGCATCCCGAGCTCGTCAAGCTTCTCGGCAAGCTCAGATACAGAACGAGCTACGGTCAGAACGTACTCAATCATTCACTCGAAGTTTCTTATATCGCAGGTCTCATGGCGGCGGAACTTGGCGCCGACGTCAAGCTTGCAAAGAGAGCCGGTCTTCTTCACGATATCGGCAAGGCACTCGACCACGAGATGGACGGCTCGCATGTTGAGCTGGGTGTTGAGGCCGCGAAGAAATACCGCGAGAGCGAGGGCGTCATTCACGCCATCCAGGCTCACCACGGAGACGTTGAGGCAAAGACACTTGTCGCCTGCCTCGTTCAAGCCGCCGATGCCGTTTCGGCTTCCCGCCCCGGCGCAAGACGCGAGAATGTTCAGAACTACATCAAGCGCCTTGAAAAGCTTGAGAGCATCGCATCCTCGTTTGAGGGCGTTGAGCGTTCGTTCGCCATTCAGGCGGGCCGCGAAGTGCGCATAATGGTCAAGCCCGAAGTCGTCAGCGACGAGAAGATGGTTCTCATCGCCCGCGACATCGTCAAAAAGATCGAAGACGAGCTTGAATATCCCGGTCAGATAAAGGTCAACCTTATCAGGGAGAGCAGAGTCAGCGACTACGCAAAATAAAAACAAATCCCACCGTCAAACGCGGTGGGATTTTTTGAAAGGAAAATCGGAATGAATATACTTCTTATAGGCGACATCGTCGACACGCAGGGTTGCGACTTCCTGCGCTCTGTGCTCCCCGGCTTCAAGAAGCTCAAAGCCATAGATGTCGTGATAGCCAACGGCGAGAATGCCGCGCCCGGCAACGGGATAACTTCGTCCGCCGCCGAGCACATATTTTCAAGCGGCGTTGATTTTATAACGACCGGCAACCACGCTTTTCGGCGCAGCGAGGTATATCATTTTCTCGACGAGCGCAGCGATATAATCCGCCCGGCGAATGTCGGCGCAGCCTGCCCCGGCAAGGGCTTCGGTGTTATAGACATGGGCAGAGTCCGCATCGGCGTTATAAACCTGCTCGGGCGCGCATATATAAACGGCTCGGACAATCCGTTCTCCTGCATCGACTCTCTCATGGAAGAGATAAGCGACTGCCGGATAAAGATAGTTGATATCCACGCCGAAGCCACCGCCGAGAAGCTCGCCATGGGCTTCTATCTCGACGGCAAGGCGACTGCAGTTGTCGGCACGCACACCCATGTTCAGACTGCCGACGAAAAAGTCCTGCCCGGCGGCACGGCTTATATAACCGACCTCGGCATGACGGGACCCGAGCTCTCGGTGCTCGGAGTCCGCCCCGAAGCTTCGATATCGTGGCTCAAGACGGGACTTCCGACGCGATTTGAGATAAGCGACGGCGCATGCATGATGTGCGGCGCTATAATCGACGTTGATGAAAAAACCGGAAAGTCGAGAAGTATTGAAAGAATCTGTGTAAGGTGAGAAAATAAAAATGCTCAAAGAAATAAGAATCGCAAAAGAAAAAGACTGCCCTAAACTGCTCGAACTGCTCGAATATATCTGCAATCTTCACAGCGGGATAAGACCCGACCTGTTCAAGGCGGGAAAGTCGAAATACGACAGTGAAAGCCTCGCGAAGCTCTTAGCCGACGAGAACCGCATAACTTTTGTTGCGGCGGACGAAAACGACGAAGTGCTCGGATATATTTTCTGCATTCTCATCGACCACTCCGTTGACTCCGCACGCTGCCCGAACAAGGAGCTCTATATCGACGACCTGTGCGTTGACGAAAAGTGCAGGCACGAGGGCATCGGCGACGCACTGTTCAAAAAGGCTCTTGAGACGGCAAAAGAGCTCGGCTGCCACGACCTGACGCTCAACGTCTGGGAGGGCAACGACGGTGCGCTGCGTTTCTATGAGAAGCACGGCATGAAGATACAGAAGCGCGAGATGGAAATCGTGCTCGACTGAGTCAGTCTTTTCAACTTATTTTTTAAAAATATTGAAATTTTATTGAGTCGGTGGTAGAATTATCGTCGGCTCATTTTTTACGGCTTTTGAAAGGAAGATTCAATGGAAAACAGGGAAAAATTTTCGTCGAGACTCGGATTCATTCTGATCTCGGCAGGCTGCGCCATCGGACTGGGAAATGTCTACAGATTCCCGATAACGACCGGCGCATACGGCGGCGCGTTTTTCGTGCTGATTTACATCGCGTTTCTTGTTCTGCTCGGCATACCGGTCATGACGGCGGAGCTCGCAGTCGGCCGCGCAAGCCAGCGCAGCATCGCCTCGTCATACAATGTGCTCGAAAAGAAGGGGCAGAAGTGGCATCTCGCCAAGTATCTCGGCATCGCCGGAAACTATTTGCTCATGATGTTCTACACGACTATCTCCGGCTGGATGCTGATATACTTTATAAAGTATGCGGACGGCTCGATCCTCGCGTACAAGAGCGCGGAAGAACTCGGAGCGGTGTTCGGCACGATGATAAGCAACCCCGTGCTCATGGTCTGCGCCACATTCGCAGTCATTCTTGTCTGCTTCAGCATCTGCTCGTTCGGTCTGCAAAAGGGCGTCGAGAGGATAACAAAATGGATGATGGTGGCTCTCCTGCTTCTCATGGTGGGGCTCGCAATCTATTCCTGCACGCTCTCGAACGCCGCAGAGGGACTGAAATTCTATCTCGTCCCCTCGCTCAAGTCCCTTGAAAATTCGGGCGTATGGACGGTAATCTCGTCCGCAATGGGGCAGGCGTTCTTTACTCTGAGCATCGGTATCGGCTCTATAGCGATATTCGGCAGCTACATCGGCAAGGAGCGCAGGCTCCTCGGCGAGGCTGTGACAATAGTCGGGCTTGACACTTTCGTTGCACTCATGTCCGGCGTTATCATCTTCCCCGCATGCTTCACCTATAACGGCGGCGTCACCGCAGACGCGGGCACGGTCGGCGCGAGCTTCCTGTTCACGACGCTTTCGAGCATCTTCAACAGCATGCCCGGCGGGCGCATAGTCGGTGCGCTGTTCTTCGTGTTCATGATATTCGCAGCGTTCTCGACGGTCATTGCCGTTTTTGAAAACATCATGTCCTTCTGGCTCGAGTTGACGAAGCTCAGCCGCCGCAAAGTGGCGCTGATAAACATCGCGCTCATGCTCGTACTCTCCCTCCCCTGCGTGCTCGGCTTCAATGTGCTCGAAAAAATACAGATAGCCGGCAAGGGCATCATGGATATCGAGGATTTCCTCGTTTCAAATGTTCTGCTCCCGCTCGGCAGTCTCGTCTATGTTCTCTTCTGCAGCAGGAAATACGGCTGGGGCTGGAAGAACTATATCGGCGAAGTCAACTGCGGCGAAAAGGGCGCAAAAATGCCCGGCTGGATAAGACCTTATTTCACATATGTTCTGCCGATAATCGTTATAATCGTCTTTATTATGTCAGTCGTCGGCTGATAAAAAATCATGGCTCGGTTCGGGAATTTCCCCGTGCCGAGCCGTTTTTTATTTTATTCGAGGAAAAGGCTTTTTTCTCTTGAATATCCCCCACTTATTTGTTATCATTGCCTTGTAAAAAATACGTTTTAAGGACGGTGCTACCATGAAATTTCCAATAGGCGTTATTATTGACAGCTTCCGCACGGATATCCCGACGGCGGTCGGAAAGGCAGCCAAGGTCGGCGCGCAGGGTATCCAGGTCTATGCCACCAGTGGCGAGATGTCGCCAGAGGAGCTTGTCGGCTCGAAGCGCGCGGATTTCCGCAAGCTCGTTGAGGACAACGGACTCGTTATCTCCGCTCTCTGCGGCGATCTCGGCGGCGGCTTCGGCAACAAAGAGGAGAACCCCTGGAGAGTCGAGAAGTCAAAGAGAATAATCGAGCTTGCAAAGGAGCTCGGCACAGATATCGTCACGACCCACATCGGCGTTGTGCCCGAGGACAGCAGCCACGAGAGATATAAAATCATGCAGGAGGCATGCTTCGAGCTCTCCCGCTTCGCGGACAGCCTCGACGCGCACTTTGCGATTGAGACGGGACCCGAGACCTCGACAACGCTCAAGAAGTTCCTCGACTCGCTCGGCTCGACCGGCGTCGCAGTCAACCTCGACCCCGCGAACCTTGTTATGGTCACGGGCGACGACCCCGCAAAGGCGGTCTATAACCTGCGCGACTACATAGTCCACACCCACGCCAAGGACGGCGTTCAGATTTTCTACAGGGATCCCGAGATAGTTTACGGCATAAAAAAAGACCCGCTCGTCACAGGCAGCTCGTTTAAAGAAGTGCCGCTCGGCGAGGGCAGCGTCAAGTGGGACGAATATCTCGCCGCGCTCAATGATATCGGCTACAAGGGCTTCCTGACGATAGAGCGCGAAGTCGGCGACGACCCCGAAAAGGATATCGGCAACGCCGTAAACTTCCTCAAAGGATACATGGACTGAGGTGATAAAATGAAAACCTGCGTCAGCAGCTACAGCTTTCAGCCGATGCTTTCGGGCGGAGAGCTGACTCAGCTTCAGCTCATAGGCAAGGTCAAAGAGATGGGCTTCGACGGAATTGAATTTATCGACCTCATGCCCGAAGACGGAATGTCAGTTGAAGAATACGCCAAGCGTCTGCGCGACGAGAGCGAAAAGAAAAACCTGCCGATAGTCAACTACACCATCGGCGCGGAGCTTCTCAACCGCCCGCTCGACGAGGAGTGCGAGCGCCTGTTCAGGCAGGTCGATATCGCGGAGATACTCGGCGCGTCCGGAATGCGCCACGATGCGACAGGCGGCTATAATGCGCCCCTTAGCGCTTACTGCGGGTTTGAGCAGGCTCTGCCCACCCTCGTTGAGGGCTGCCGCAGAGTGACCGAATATGCCGCAGAGAAGGGTATCTCGACTATGGTTGAGAACCACGGCTTTTTTGCGCAGGACAGTGACCGGGTCGAAAAACTCGTCACGGGAGTTGCAAACCCGAACTTCGGTCTGCTCGTTGACATAGGCAACTTCGCCTGCGTCGATGACCCTTCGGACAAGGCGGTCGGCAGAGTCGCAAAATACGCAAAGCACGTTCACGCCAAGGATTTCCACATCAAGAGCGGCTCGGAGCCCGACCCCGGGCGCGGATTCTTCCGCAGCAGAGCCGGCAACTACCTGCGCGGCGCAGTGATTGGTCACGGCAACATCCCCGTGGTGCAGTGCATAGGCATACTCAAGCGCGTGGGCTACGACAAATATGTCAGCATCGAGTTCGAGGGCATCGAGCAGACGCTCACGGGCATCGAAATCGGGCTTGAAAATCTCAAGAGATTCATAGCAATGGCTGAGTAATTAAATAAAAGCTAACATCCTCCGTATGAGTTGCCACACGGAGGATGTTTTACTTTTCGTACCGTTCATTGAATATCAGTTCAAGATGAGCTATCCATTTTTCGAGCGCTTCGGGAGTGAATTCACGCATCGCGGCTTCATAGATGGCGAGGCCGTTTTTGTCGGTCTCGCCGAGATAGCGGAGCGACTTCTTCGGTCCGTAATAGTATCTGCCGATGATATCAAAATAAATTTCAAGGCTGTCCACGAGTACCCAGTGCCATCTGAAAAAGCCCTCAGCGTCATTCCGCCCGCTTCTTACGAGCATTTTCCTGCACCACTCGACCTCGTGACGCAGCTCGTCTTTATCTTTTTTCGGCGCATTTTCGATGAAGCTGCGCACTTTATTTTTTATGCTCTGTCCGATGGAGTCAGTGTCAATGATTATCTTTCCGTCGAATACTCCGAGATATTTCTCCGGATCGTAGTCGCCCGAAAAGCTCTCCGCCGGATAGCAAAACACATCGAGCGGCGTGCCGTCAATAACCGTGCTGTCATGGCATTCGCGCCCGTTATAGATCAGAAGCGCATCATAGTCGCTGCCCGCGTTCGCCGAGCCGTCGGCAAACGAACCGTAGGAGATCAGCACCGACGGCGAATACTTATCGACAAGATACCGTATTATTTTTTCCGCTGCGTCCATTCTGCGCCTCCGTTCATTTTTTCTAAGTATAACCGAAATCCTCGGCAGAGTCAACATAAATACACCCCGAAAGCCCTGCCGCTTCCGGGGTGTAATTTTATTCATTTTCATCCGATTCGGGCTCAGTCTGCTCCACAAAAATAAATTCGCCGTTTTCGGCTTTGCAGATATACTTTTTGCCGGTTGTTACTTTTCCCTCGAGCATCTGCTCCGAGAGCTTATCCTCGATCTGCTGCTGGATAACACGCTTGAGCGGTCTCGCCCCGTAGACCGGGTCAAAGCCCGCATCCGCCGTCTTTTGAACAGCCGATTCGTCAAAAATTAAAGTTATATCCAGCTGCGCCACGCGCTTTGAGAGCGTTTCGAGCATTCTGCGCGCAATTTCGGATATATCCTGCTTTTCGAGCGAGTGGAAGACGATTATATCGTCAACGCGGTTCAAAAATTCCGGTCTGAATGTGTTCTTGAGCTCTTTCATCACAAGCTCGCGCACGCGGTCATAGCTCGGGACATTGCCGCGCTCCGAAGAGAAGCCAAGTGCCTTTCCGCTGCCCGAAATCAGCTTCGCGCCGACATTCGAGGTCATTATAATAATGCAGTTCTTGAAATCGACCCTACGCCCCTGCGAGTCGGTCAAGATGCCGTCATCAAGTATCTGGAGCAGCATATTGAAAACGTCGGGGTGAGCTTTTTCTATTTCATCAAAGAGAATGACGCTGTACGGTCTGCGGCGGACTTTTTCGGTCAGCTGACCGCCCTCATCATAGCCGATATATCCGGGCGGCGAACCGACGAGTCTCGAGACCGTGTGCTTCTCCATATATTCGGACATATCGAGCCTTATCATCGCGTTCTCGTCGCCGAAAAGCGAGTCGGCAAGTGCCTTGCAGAGTTCCGTTTTGCCTACACCTGTAGGGCCGAGGAAAATAAACGAACCGGTCGGGCGTTTGGGGTCTTTGAGCCCGACTCTGCCGCACCTTATTGCCCGCGCGACCGCGCTGACCGCCTCATCCTGACCGACTATTCTGCGGTGCAGTTCATCTTCAAGATGAAGCAGGCGTTCGCTCTCCGCCTGAGTCAGCTGCGAGACGGGTATTCCAGTCCACGCGCAGACTATTTCGGCTATATTATCAGCCGTGACCTCACCTATTTTCTTGCTCGATTCCTCGCGCCAGCTGTGCTTTGCGCGCTCGAGTTCGTCGCTCAGCTTCTTCTGCTCGTCGCGTATCTGCGCGGCGTGCTCGAATTCCTGAGAATTCACTGCCGAGTCCTTTTCCTCGGCGAGGGTGCGGAGTCTGTTCTCCATATCCTTGAGATCGGGCGGCGCTGTAAATGCGCTGAGTCTGACGCGCGACGCCGCCTCGTCTATTAAATCTATCGCCTTATCGGGCAGATATCTGTCGCCGATATAGCGTACCGACATTTTCACCGCCGCCTTTATCGCGTCGTCGGTTATTCTGACTTTGTGGTGCGCCTCGTATTTGTCGCGGATGCCCATGAGTATCGCGACCGCCTCGTCCTCGCTCGGCTCGCCGACCGTGACGGGCTGGAAACGGCGCTCGAGCGCGGCATCCTTTTCGATATGCTTACGGTATTCTTCGAGCGTGGTTGCACCGATGACCTGCATCTCGCCGCGGGCAAGCGCGGGCTTCAGAATATTCGCGGCGTCGACCGCACCTTCCGCCGAACCTGCACCTATGAGCGTATGCAATTCGTCTATAAAGAGAATGACATCCCCCGCCTTTGAAACTTCTTCAATGGCGGATTTGACGCGCTCTTCAAAATCGCCCCTGTACTTTGTACCGGCAACCATGCCCGTGAGGTCGAGCGAAACTATGCGCTTGCCTTTGAGCAGTTCGGGCACTTCGCCCGTGGCGATTTTCAGCGCGAGCCCCTCGGCGATTGCCGTCTTGCCGACTCCAGGCTCACCTATCAGACAGGGGTTGTTCTTCGTTCTGCGCGAGAGAATCTGAATGACGCGCTCTATCTCCTTCTGCCTGCCGATAACGGGGTCAATTCTGCCCGCCGCGGCAAACGAAGTCAGGTCGCGCCCATATTGATTGAGGGTCGGGGTATCCGTTCTGCCGCCGGGCTTTTTGACCGTCTCCGGCTTTCCGGAATCTTTACCCGACGCCGAACCGAACGCTTTCAAAAGCTCCTGCAAAATTTCCTGCGGCGACACGCCGAGGCGGGTCATAACGGCGGTTGCCGCGCTCGAGCCCTCTTTTATCATGGCGATAAGAAGATGCTCCGTGCCGACATAGTTGTGACCCATATCCCGCGCCTGAATCATCGCGCTCTCAATAATATTTTTGCATCTGGGCGTAAAATCGCCCGGAGTCAACACCGTCGGCACGCCGAATCCGATGCTGTTTCTGACGGCATCCTCGACCTTGCCGGCGGTAAGCTTTTTGTTTATCAGAACGGTATAGGCTATCCCGCCGTTCTGGGTCAGCAGGCCGAGCAGAAGATGCTCACTGCCGATATAGGTGTGCCCCATATTCTCCGCGTATTCAATGGCGGCGTTGAGCACGTCGTTGGCTTTCTGGGTGAAGCCGGTAAACTTATACATATCATCATTCCTTTCCGCGGTGAACCGTACAATAGAGATTATTGCCGGAAAATTGCCGCCGAATCGAAAGATATATGTTTTTATATATGTTTATCGGCGGTATTTTAGGACAATGCCTCGCGCACCGCGTCCGCTCTGAGGCAGTCCCTCTGCCGCGCATCGATATGCTTGCCGTTCGCAGCGCTTATGGTGGCGGGCTGCATATTGACGAGCAGTTCGTTAAGTTTTTCTATCGGTATATCAAGTATTCCCCTTGCCGAGCCGAGGCGCACAAGGGATATAAGATCCATCATCTCATCGCAGGACAGAACACGCGCGCTCTGCAAAATTCCGAGAGCTCTGTATATTTTGTCCTGCATCGCGACATCGGCGCACATACGCTCCGCCGCCGCGCGCTCCTGGGTGACGAGCTGGCGGGTTATCGACTGGAGATTCTCTATCGCCGCCTGCTCGGTTATGCCGAGGGTTATCTGATTGCTCAGCTGATAGATATCGCCGCGCGACTCCCTGCCCTCGCCGTATGCGCCGCGAAGGGTCAGACCGAGCTTGGATATAGTAGAGCTGAGGACTGCGAGCTGGCCGCTTCTTCTGAGCGCGGGCAGATGCAGCATGACGGACGCGCGCATGGCTGTGCCGAGATTCGTCGGGCACTGGGTCAGATAGCCGAGACTCTCGTCAAACGCGAAATTCAGCTTCTTATCGAGCGCGGAGTCAATTTTATCTGCGAGGACATAGCAGTCCATGAGCGCGAGACCCGCTTTCATGACCTGGACGCGGATATGATCCTCCTCACAGAGCATGATGCCGACCGTCTCATCTTCAGTGAGCATGAGCGCCCTGCCCTCGCGCACGGAAGCGAACTCCGGGCTTATCAGATGCCGCTCGGCGAGCGATATCGCCTGCTCGCGGCTGAGCGAATCCATTGTGACATAGTGGAGCCCCAGCTCGGGCACGCATGAGAGAAGGGTGTCACGAACTTTTTCGTTGACCTTTATTTTGCCCGCCGTGTCGAGGCGGCACGGGAACGGGAACTCTTCTAAGTTGCGTGCAAGACGCACGCGGGTGCTCAGGACTATATCTCCCTGTTCGCCCTTGTCGATATACCATTTACTCATTTTCGTTCCCTCCCTCAAGCTCTTTTATCCTGTCGCGAAGCTGCGCCGCAAGCTCAAAGTTCTGCGCGGCAACCGCTTCGTCCTTCTGCTTTTTGAGCTCCTCTTTTTCGTCGATTTTTGCCTCTTCCTCGCTGACAGGCTCGGCGGTCGAAGCTATCTTGCCGCTGTGGTGAATCTGACCGTGAATGCGCTGGAGCGAGGGTTTGAGCTCGTTATAAAAAACTTTGTAGCACTCCGCGCAGCCGACTCTGCCCTCGCGGACGATATCATTGAACGAAGAGCCGCATTTCGGGCAGCGAACCACCTTTCTCGGCGCGCCGAGCGAATGGACTGCATCGCCGAAGAAGTTCCCGAAAAGTCCGGCAACATCGAAGCCGAAGCCCGAGAATGCGTCGCCGTAGCCGAGATGCTCGGCACATTCGGAGCAGAGATGGCGCTCAGCCGTGTCGCCGTTTATGACCTGCTTTATGTGAGTTGTCGCTTCATTTTTTCCACAGTTCTGACAAAGCATATGTGTTCCTCCTTTATCCGTTTCTGCCCATTTCAACGAGCAGCAGTTGTTTGAATACCGACGCCCTGACGGCGTCCCTGTCCCCGACGGCGGCAGGTCGCAGAGCGTTGTCCGACACCGCGCTGAGCATCAGCATGGCGGCGTGTTTATCTATAACACCCGTGCTGACGAGCTCCGCCAGATGCGCGCGGGCAGTTCGCTCGTCGAGCTTATCGCCTACGGCGTTGACTGCGTGCATGACCTTCTGATCCGGCTCCATCGCCGCACGCCTTATTCTGATATAGCCTCCGCCGCCTCTGCGGCTCTCGACAATATAGCCCTGTTCCGGCGTGAAACGCGACGCGATAACATAGTTTATCTGGCTCGGAACGCAGCCTATCGTCTGCGCAAGCTCGTTGCGCTGTATCTCGATAGTTCCGCTGCTGCCGAGCATTTCGAGTATCATGCCTGTTATCTGACTGCTAAGGCTCATTGCCGTCACCTCTTTTTATCTTTGACTTTCTTTGACCTTTGACTTTATTATAACCCCGATGCAAACTCCGGTCAAAAGTCAGAAAAGGTCAAAAATCACCCATCGGGCAAAATATTTTTAATTATCTCGCTCATGCTTTGATTTACTGAGTCTATCTCGTGTTTTCTTTGATTTTCCGCTTTGCGCTCCGGCGTAATTTATATAATAAGACGGGTCAATATGCTCATCCGCGCGCATAAATTCGTCGCAGAAGATATCCGACTCGTCGTAGCTCACGACTTCTCCGTTCTTGTCAAACAGCATATAAAACACCTCCGGTTTCTTATTAGTTTACGCCGGAGAAAAGAAAATTATGTTTGGGTTCAGAAAGTGTAACCGCAAAAAGCGGTGCTTCATAATATGTTGATGAAAGCGGTGCTCGAGTCAAAACCGCGGCACTCTTTCTTAGTAACTGAAGAGGAGGCAAAACGATGGGTTGCTCAAACAACTGGTGCATTTTCCTTATCATCATCCTTCTGCTCTGTGACACGGGCTGCGGCTGCAATAATGGCGTCTCCAGAGCTTCGGACTGCGGATGTGGCTGCAACAACGGCTGTGGCTGCTGACATTCCATAAGACCGCTAAAGTGAAAACGACCGCCTTGCCGAAATGGCAGGGCGGTCAAACTCATGCGATTTTCGAAAAAGATCAGGCAACTCTGTTGCCCTTTCTGCCGGGAGTCGGAGAGACGGTCTCGGGCTCGAACGCAGTCTTGGATGCGCTGCGGCGCTGAGCGGTCTTCTTCTCTTTGACAAAATGAGCCTTGGTATACTTGTTGGTGCAGAGGAAGTGAGCGATCTTCTTGGCAAGAGCAGTCTCAAACTTCTCCTCAAAATTGATCAGCTTCTTCTCAAACACAAAGCCTGTTATTATAAGAGCCACAGCGGCAACTTCGAGAACCGAAACAATTATGAATGTACTTGTCATTTTTGCTTCCTCCTTACGGAAAAAATCGGAACATTTGTTCTTTCTGTCTTTAATTATAGCACAAATATTCGGTTTGTCAACACAAATGTTCGATTTTTTTGAAGATCTGCGCCGATTCGCGCAGGGTATAATCTCCTACGATTGGATTGTATCACAATATATGCCAAAAGTCAACGGAAAAACCACAACAAATTGAAGAAAGCACGAAATAAAAATTCAATGCAAAATGACAAAAAATTTTTTAAAACAGTCGTTTTTTGTTCGATTTCGGGCGATTTACCGGGCGGTTAGCAAATCTCTGACCTCATTGTACAATTTTTCGGTCGCCGCTTCCGGGCTCATATCCGCCGGCGAAAAAGCCTTGCCGAAAACAATTTTCAGCCCGCCCTTTCTCTCGTACTCTCCGGTTATCGCAAACGGCACTATTACGGCGCCGCCTCTTTGGGCAATGGCAACGGCGCCGGGCTTAAACGGCAATAAGAGCGCGTCCGTTTTGTTGCGCGTGCCCTCCGGGAAGATTCCGACGGCGCCGCCCTTTTTCAGAATTTTTATCGCGCTTCTGACCGCGGCGGCATCGAAGCCGTCGCGGTTGACGGGTATGCAGCCCGCCCATCTGAAAAGCGGGGCGAGCGCACCGTCAAAATACTCGCGCTTGGCCATATAATTGACAACTCGCTTTGTCGCTAAAAACACCAAAAACTGATCGCTTATATTTTTATGATTTCCGGCGATTACAACCGCGCCGTCCTTCGGAATATTTTCCGCGCCTATAATTGTAGGCGAAAAGCGCAGTCTGAAGCCCGGCTTTATAAACGCTGTTATTACTTTGAATCCCCTATCGTTATCTTTTCCCATTTTCGAGTCCCTCTCTCACCGTATTTTCGAGCTCGTGTCCTATTGACGCGGCATCTCTTTCCGCCGTTTCTATCGCCGGATAAAACTCTATCTCCACACGCCTGCCGATTACGGTATATTTCCCCTTTATCGCAAACGGGACAAGCGCTGCATGGCTTCTCGCCGCCATTCTCGCGGCGCCGGGCTTAAACGGCATGACAGTTTCCTTCGTCCGGTTGAAGCTGCCCTCCGGAAAGATGCCGATGATTCCGCCGGCGTCAAGCACCTTTTGAGCCTCGCTCAAGGCGGAGGCATCGCGGATGCGCCTGTTGACGGGAATTGTGCCCAGGGCTCGAAAAAATCCGCCTGCGGCGCCGCGGAACAGCTCATCCTTCGCCATAAAATGAACCTGACGCCACAGGCACGTAGCCAGCAAAAAGCAGTCGAGGTTGCTCTTGTGATTACCCGCAAAGATAATCGCGCCGCTCTTCGGGATATTTTCCCTGCCTCTCACCTTCGGATGAAAGAGGAGGCGGAACAGCGGCCAGATGAACACATAAAGGAACCTGTAAAAAAACATCATGAATCACCTACTTTTATTTTCTCTTTTTTAACTAACAATATGCATAAATATACATACTGCGAATAAACTTGTATTATTTATAAATTTTATTTACAAACTGTTTATAATATGGCCAAAAGACGTTAAAAAATATACAAAACTCTCAATTCCCTTTTGACAAGCAAAAATATTTGCTGTTATAATTTAAACGTAAGGAGACAAGCAATTGTCTTATCAAGGGAGAAGGGAGGGCATCGCACATGTTAGCAACTATCTTTGAGATGATCGAAAAGATTCTTGGTTTTGCCGGCGCTTCTTTCGACGCACAGGCTATCGTCAAGGCTATCTTTGATGCTATCCTTGGTCTTATTAAATAAGACACGCAAATACAATTATCAAAGATTGACTTCTTTTTTGAAAATTGACTCCTTTTTGGCAGAACAGACAGCCTCACCGCTGTCTGTTTTGTCTTTTATGCTGACAAGCTTTGACATTTTTCGATATAAATATTTTTATACATGAGCAAAGTAACGAAAAATTGAGCTTGGGCAGCGGTGTTTTTTCCGATTTGGCTATTGCTTTTGCAGATAAAATATGTTAATATTCTGTTAATTCCCGTAAATATAAAAAGGAGGCAAAAGATCATGGAATTCATCACCACGCTCATTCATCAGATCGTCGAGCTTTTTGCGAAGCTTCAGACGGGCGGTCAGGAAGCGGCAGAGCTTTTTCAGGCTTTCCTGAAGTTTGTCGGCGACATTCTCAGATTCCTTGAGGAACACGGTCTGAGCAAGCAGATAGTTGACGCTATCTTCCAGCTGATTCTCAAGATTTTCGGCGCTGCTTAATGTACCGACAAAAAGCTGTCGCACCTTTTGCGGGTGCGGCATTTTTTTTGTTGCCTTTGATACCCATATATGTTAATATAGGTTGAACAAAAAATCTATTTAGGAGTGATCGAATGCTTTCAAAAACTCCGCCTATGGGTTTCAACACCTGGAACACATTCGGCGAAAACATCAACGAACAGCTTATCAAAGAAACCGCCGACAAGATGGTCGAGCTCGGTCTGCGTGACTGCGGATATGAGTATCTTGTCATCGACGACTGCTGGAGCAAGCGAGAGCGCGACCCGCAGACGGGAAAGATAGTCCCCGACGAGGAGAAGTTCCCCAACGGGATGAAGGCAGTCAGCGACTATGTTCACAGCAAGGGGCTCAAATTCGGCATGTATTCCTGCGCCGGAACACGCACCTGCGCCGACTATCCGGGCAGCTTTGACCATGAATATCTCGACGCCGAGACCTTTGCCGAATACGGCGTAGACTTCCTGAAATATGACTTCTGCTACAAGCCGGACAGTGCAAACGGTCCCCTGCTCTACAGAAAAATGGGCATGGCTCTCAGAGCCTGCGGACGCGAGATTCTCTTCTCCGCCTGCAACTGGGGCAACGACGAAGTCAGCCGCTGGATTCGCTCGGCGGGCGCGCATATGTATCGCTCGACCGGCGATATAAACGACAGCTTCCGTTCGTTTGCCGATATCGCGCTAAGCCAAATCGACAACCTCGCTTATTCCGCTCCCGGCTGTTTCAACGACATTGATATGCTCACTGTCGGTATGTACGGCAGAGGAAATGTCGGCTCGGTCGGTTGCTCTGACGTTGACTACAAGACTCAGTTCGCGCTCTGGTGCATGTTCTCGTCCCCGCTGATGCTCGGCGGCGACCTGAGATGCATGAACGACTTCTGCCTTGACCTCGTCAAGAATGAAAGACTCATCAGAATCAATCAGGATGAGGAGTCCCGTCCGGCATTCGTCGCAGCCAAGAGCTGGAACGACAAGATAGTCTTTGCAAAGCTCCTTTCAAACAATGAAATCGCCATTCTTTTCGTCAACTTCAGCGAGAGCAAGTGCGGCGTTCCGTTCTATTTTGAGAACATAGGCATATCTGCCGCCTCCGGCTACGGACTTGAGATGACCGACGCGTTCACGGGCGAGTGCATCGGAGTCAAGAAGGAGTTCATGCAGATGCATCTTGAGGCTCATGACTGCGCCTGCTTCATCTGCAAGCTGAAGAAATGACATACTGCATCAAATGTTCAAAGCTGCTGACCAATGACGACATCGGTTTCCACCGCAAGATGATAAACCGCGGCGCAAAGGAATGTATGTGCATCGAGTGCCTGTGCGATTATTTCGGGCTGAGCGTCGAAAAGGCACACGAAATGATTGAGCGGTTCCGTCAGTCGGGCTGCACACTGTTTAAATAGAAGAGGATCCGCCGCCGCAAAATAACCGGCAGCGGATCTTTTTTGCTGCTGTTTTTGAAACGGCTTGATAGTATTATATAGACTGCACACAGAAAAATCTCTTCTAATTGGAATAATAAAAGAAAAAACGCCAAGATTTTAGATTAAATCTCGGCGTTTTGTTTATTTTTTCTCAATTTCATAACAATTCTTTTTAGTAATGACGAGCACCAAAGGCGCTCATATATGCGATTTTTCGGGCAATGCGGTTTTTCGGGCTTGCCGTTTCTGTATATCTCATCGACGACGGCTATTATATCCCCTCGCCCGTGTCCGCGCTCCCAGCCGCGGCAGTTGTCGCCGCAGATTATATAATTATCGCCGTCAAAGCCGATGATTCGATGGAGCACATATTCATCACGCACGCGGTAGAGTACAATATCATATTTGCGCGGCGCGGCGGTCGGACTAACAAGGCGCACCGAATCTCTGCCCTCCTTGAGAAAAGGGAGCATACTGATGCCGCGCGGCTCAATAACGACGCTGCCCGCGGCGGCGATAAGCGTCTCGTAAGACATCGAAGCGTCCATATTATTCCTCGATGAATCCAGCGGAGCGGATAACGCCAAGGAAATCGGCGGTGTCTTTTTCGGATACCTCGCGTGAAACGCCGTATTCGGCGGCAAGCGCATCGGCAAGTTCCGTCTCGCTCGCGCCGTCGGTGAGCTTCTTCCAGAGGAAAGCGCCCGTCTCGTTCAGGCGAAGCATGCCGTCAAACTCCTTCTTTGTCTCGGGAGTGCTGGCAATTATCACAAAATCAGTGCCGATAGCGGTCAGATAGAAACCGTCTTTAACTTTCATAGCAACCTCTTTATTCTATGCCGAAAATGCCGTCGTGCGCGGTCTGCGCGGCAGATAAATCCATGTTGCAGCGCAGAAGATAGAACGGAACGGTATTTATCAGCTTATTTGCAAAGTCAAGATATTTCACCATGAGGCGGTGTTCCTCGGGCATGACGAGCTGCAAAAACAGGCGGCTCATTATCTCCCGATTGTCCTCGAGCGGTGAAATCAAATTATGTTCCGCGCGATCGATGAAGCAGATCGCCTTGAGTGGAACGGTTTTGTTGCAGCCCCAGTTTTCTTTTCCGCACCAGGGCATACCGGACGCGAAGAAGCGACCGGAGCGCAGAGTGAAAAGCGGCTTATCGCCGTTGATTATCTCAACGCGGTCGCCGTAGAGTCTCTGCCAGAGTTTTATATGCGTCGTCTTGCCGGTACCGCTCGGCGCGGCAAAGGCTACGCCCTGCCCGTCAAAAGAAATAAGAGCGGCATGAAAGACGGCGGCATCATAATCGAGGACGGCGGCGCAGACCTTTTCCTGCACTGCGACGCTCTCCAAAAAAGCATCAGAAAACACTTGAGAAGAGCCCAGAAAAAACTTTCTGAGCTCCTCTTTGTGTTCTTCATTGGCCCCAACCGAAAACAGCGGAGCCTCATCGGTGAGGTACTCACTGCACACATCCGAAAGGTGAGGGTGCGTGCAGGAGATACCTACCGGTAAATCTGCAATTTTTATACTAAAATTGCTCAATTCTTTTTACCACAGCGGGCTGGCGTAAACGTCATTCTTGCCGATGGTGTTGCCCTTGTCCTGAGAATCGTCAATCGGGACGCTCTCAGCCTCAACCGAGCCGTCCGTAGACGGGACATCGGGCTGCGGGTCGGGCTTGGGCGTGGGCTTAAAGATCTTCTCAAAAAATTTCTTTATGGAATCTCCAATCTTCTTGAAGAAGTCCTTAATGCTTGCCGACTGGGCAACGGTTGAAGCGGAAGCTGCGAAGACAGGGGCAGCAACAGCAAAGCCGAGCGCCAGAACAAGTATCATAGCTATAACAGCTTTGAGAGTTTTTTTCATAGCGAACTCTTCTCCTTTCATAAACCGCGAAAGCGCAAAATCACTTGTCGCCGTCCCAGTCGCCGGAACCGTTGTGCTTCTTGGCGTAGTTATCATCAGTACCTTCGCCAATGCTTATACGCGGAACCATTCTGACTTCTGCAAGACGAAACAGGAGGACTTCTGCGATAGGTTTCTCATAATTTTTCATAGTGCACATCTCCTATAGAATCTCAGGTTTCATCAAGCGGTGGGAGCATCTGCATAGCAGGCGGCACGGGACTCACCGTAATAGTAGGTGTTGCCCATCTTGGCATAAGGAGTTACGAAGTAAACGGTGTCCTTATTAGCATCGGTGATAACGATGTTGGTGTAGAACAGACCCGCATCCTTATAGCCTGCCTTGCCTGTAGCACCCGTAGTAACATTAGCTGCAAACTCGCTGTCCGGGGTGAAGCTCCACTTTGCATCTTCGACAGTGACGCTCTGGTGGCCGGAATAAGTTCCGCCAAGAAGCTTGTCAACATCGTAGTAGGTCTTTGCGGCGCCGGCAGCCCTGTTGACGCCGAGCTTCTCATAGACCCTGCTCTTGACAACGAAGTCATAACCGCCCTCGATGGTGGGAGTGGCGTTGGTTGTCGAGATGACGAAGCCGATCTCGTCGAAATCAGGATACTGAGAGCCTGCGATGGCAACAAAGCGAAGGAGGTTGGTAACAGAGCCGTCATCGTTCTGACGCTGAACAGTCTGGAATCTGACGTTGGAGACCTTCTTACGAGCCTCGGCGAGCTCTTCCTTGCTGTACCAAAGAGCTGTCATGGACGGGCAGGGCTGAGCGTTGACGTTAGAGTTGAAGATCTTGCTCAGATCTGCGGCAAAGTATCCGCGATAATCGAGCGTGCTGCCGTCAAGGCTGACTGTCTGACGCGCCACCTTATTGTCAAGAGTGACTACCTCGGGTCCGTACTCGTAGGAGGTATAGAACTGCCAGCCCTTGAAGTAAAGGTCTGTAAGCTCCTTGTTGGCGGAATCCTTTGAGATGGATGTCTGTGTTGCCAGTCTGTCTACGTTAGAAAGGTTCAGGAAATAGTTGAGCTGCGCAATCTTGCCATATGCCGAATAGTCCGGAACGACCTTTGCGATATCTATAGTTCCCGTAGGCTTGTTGGCACCGTAGAAGGTGAAAGTCGAATTGGTAAGATTCTGGTCAAGGTTGTTCAGGAACGGGTTGACCGACGTTGTGAAGTTGCTGGTCGAAACCGAATCGTTAAGGGTGAACGAAGACTGGTTCGACAGACCGTAATAGTGCTTATTCGCCTCGTCGAAGTTGACGGTGACATACATATTACGTGTATCGCTGTCAGTCTTACCGAAACGAAGAACGGGAGCTGCTTCGGTACCGAAGGTTGTGGTATCATAAACTACCTTGTAGTCTATGTACTTAGTCTGGAGATAAGACTTGTTCATTGTCTTCATTTCAGCAGTAAGCTGATATGAGCGCTGCGGGAAGTTAACGGTAGAGTTCATGAACTCACCGTTTTTAGGACGGAAGTCCGAGTTATCGGGTGTCCAGTCGGGATCACTTATTCTGTAAGAGGTATCCTTGTAGTAGGTCCAATAACCGCCGTTGGTTGCGATATCATATCCGGCATAGACTCCCTGTGTACCGGACGCCCAACGACTTGCGGGATACTCAACATCGTAGTTTATATATCCCTCATACGGAGAAGAATCTCTCTTGATACCGGGGTTAGATGTAGAGATAGCGGTAACTCTGTATCTGTCTTCCCAGTTATTTGAATTTGTAGCGCGAAGGTCGCAAATAGTTCTGCCCATATCATCCGTGTAATATGCCGGCAGAGTATAGTTGCTCTTCTCCCAGTTCTTATTGTTATCATCTGCATAGAAGAACTGAATATCTCTTGCTGTGGGCTGCGCTACCGAATCACCCCAGAAGGAGGCGTCAAGGTTCTTGCCTGTTGCAACAATAACACGGTTGCCTGCACGGCTGCCTGCCTGGCCGAGGCCTCTTTCAGCCTCAACGGCAGAACCGTCGGCATTGACCATATTCCAATAGTTGATGCCGATCTTGGACTCGAACAGCGAGCCGCCCTTGTATATAACAGCTCCGTCGGGAAGATAAACGTCATCGGAGGTATCCGAATAGGCATAGCCGTCGTTTACGTTTGAGTTAGTAGTGCCGTAATATACCCAACCGCCGGCGGGATCCGTATAGGTCGCACCTGCTCCGTTGGTATCGTCGGTTTTGTAAACTCTGTCATCGACGACCGTTCTGTTCTGCGCCCAGAAACGCTTGTAGTTTCTGATCGAATTAAACGCCATATGGCCGTTGGTGAGGAAGTCATAGTTATCGGTAATCCATGTACGCTCACCGACAACGAGCTTTCCGTTTTCGCCGACGCAAACGCCTGCGCCGTCGGAGGTTATCTTCATGTTATCATTAACGATAACGCTGCCGAAAATACCGCTTGTTGCGTGAGCAACTTCCTCGGTTGCAAGCTGAAGGTTATCGGTAAATCTGTCATCAAGACGGGTAATATAGGTCTTGGGGCGCTGCTTAATACCCTTCTGTCCGCCGCCGTAGGTCTCGTTGCTGATATCTTCCCAATAATCAAGAACATAGAGCGCAAGGTTTGTGCCTGTGCCGGGAAGAGTCGCGGTCTTACCGTCGGAATAGGTTATTGTTCTCTGGCCTTCGGGAAGGTATTCGTCACGCATAATGTGGACTGTCGTCTTTGCGTCAGACTGTCTGGCCTCGGAGAAATCGTTGGAGGTAATCAGAGCATTCTTTATGTTGATGGTACCGTCATTATATATACCGCCGCCCTTAACTTCAATGGCGGAGTTTGTGGTATAAGAGGCCTTAACGATCTGGCCGCCGCAGGAATTGTTAACGACCTGCGGGAAGCTCTTCATCATTTCGATATTGGTGGAGGCCGAATCGGAGTCGGCGCCCTTTATGTTGCAGACAGCGCCGGTGCCGACATATATGCCCGCGCCGTTCGCGTGCGCTACGCGGGATTTGGAGGAAGCATTGGTGCCGCCCTGAGCGTAAGCCGCGTTTTCTGCTATCTTACCGCCGGTCATATTGAAGACCGCGCCGGGGACAGTTACGGTAGCACCGTTCACAGTCTCTTCCTGAGAGCCTTCAAGGTAAATACCGCCGCCTTCGGAATAAGCGTGATAAATTCTGTCATTGCCAGTGCTCCAGTTCTTGAAGAACGAGCGAGTGGCATTCTTGGAAACCTCGCCGCCGAACATATTGAACACGCCGCCGGCCTCAACGTAAACGCCGCCGCCCTTAGCATAGGAATCAACGTCGGTAGCAAAGATTCCGCTTTTTGGCTCCATAAATGCCTGGTTTCCGCTTATTTTACCGCTCTTAAGAGTAAATACGCCGCCGTTTTCAACATAGATACCGCCGCCGCGGGATTCTTTAACATTTTCAACCCATGTTGATTTCGACTGATATTCGATATTGTACTTACCGGTGCTTGAAAGCCAACCTACCCAGCCGGTAGTATCTCTTACCGTCCAATCTTCATTGAACATTGCGTCACGGGTATGTTCGCTGTTATCCGTAGAAACAGTTTCCTTATAATACACGTTGCCCGTACCGCCGGAAATAGTACCGGTCTGCTCGGAGGAGAGGTCCACAACGGTCAAAGCGCCGCCCTTGTTGACCTTGATAGCGCTCATCTGGTACGCAGGCGTGCTGTCATACTGATTATAGTCGCTGGCCTTCATGGTCTTGCCATAGAGGTCGACGGTGATATCGGCATTCTCATTAACAACAAGCATACGCTCGCTGTATTCGTAGCCTATCTTCTCGTCATAACCGGTTCCCTGTCCGGCCTTTCTGCCCATTCCGACATAATCCTGCATTCCTTTGTCAACCAGGAAGCCGTTTTTAAGTTCGTCCTCCGTATAGCCGTAGAAGTATGCATTGGGATCGCTGACGTTAAACGGGGAGTTCGCCTGTGACATAAGCCATGCGAAATCATGGGTTGTCTTATTAGTTCCTGTCCACAGACCGCCGCGTTTCTCTTCAATCTTTGTTATTCTTGTGGTTGAATAGAGATACATCTTGGCCCAGTTGGTGCTGCCGCCGTTTATTTCATCGCTGTTGAAATAAGGCCTCTGAAGAGTTATGTCCGAAGTAAGACGGATATAAGTCTTCTCGCCGGTCTTATTTGCCTTATCAAACGCTTGCTTCAGTGATGCAAAATCGCCGACCTCTGTCCAAGTAACCCCGGCATATTCTGACGAATCTGCGAGGACACTGGCGGCAGGAATCATGATCGTTGCAACGAGCACTATGGCGACGAGCAGCGACACTATCTTGCCGACTTTTCTTGTCTTCATAATTATCACCTTTCTTTTGATTTTTGCACCGGGCTTGTACGCATGGCGTACGGTGCATTTTCTTGCCCTTTATTTTCCGCAGCGGCGTCATTGGCGCTGCCGCAACTGCAACGGCATCGGTTTCCGCGAAAAGAGGCCACCTCTCCACATACCTATACCATTACACTGTAACCTTATTTTACTCGCGCCTCTTTTGTTTGTCAACACAAAAGTTCAAATTTTATATATAGATTAGAAACAGTTTATTTTGCCAAAACCATTTTTTGCACTTTGCACAAAAATTGCTTTATTGATATATTCAAGCCGAGGTCAGGGAGTCCGAAATTGGGGACAGAGGTGGGGGATTACCCTATTTATGCTGTTTAATTTGCTTTGTTCCGAGCTTGCGTTCTGTGCCGCCGCGCCCTACAAAGTGCAAATAATTCGCCACCGCTCGCACAAATCGTCAAGACTGAATGCGGCGTTTGCGGGGCTGGTTGACGGGAGGGCTGTTATGGGGACATTTGTCTGCGGCAGGATGAACCTTTCATAGAGCCGCGCGGCGGTCTTGCCGTTTGCGAAAACGCGGTCGATGCCGGTAGTGTATAATAATGTATATATATCGTTTGGGCGGACGTTCTTCATACTGCTGTCGCTCGAACCGTTTATCTCGCAGCTCTGTGCAACATCCCAGAGCGCGACACCGTTATCAAGCAGCAGTTTTTTCTTCTCATCTATGCTCTGCGGCACGGGCGAAGAAAACACGGCGGAGAGCACTTTCCAGAAGCGGTTCTGCGGGTGTCCGTAATAAAATCCCTGCTCACGCGACTTCACGGACGGGAACGAGCCGAGTACCAGCACGCGCGAATGATTGTCATAGACAGGGTCAAAGGTATGATAAAATATTTCTGCCATAGCTCCTCCCAAAATTTCAAAAAACTCTTGCCGTGGGCAAGCGGCGTATATATAATAAAGGTATATAAATATACAGGGGGTGTATAAAGATGAAAAAGATCAAACTCGTTGAAGAATTCAAGGCGTTTATCTCAAAGGGGAATGTCGTTGACATGGCGGTCGGCGTTGTAGTCGGCGGCGCGTTCGGCAAGATAGTCACTTCGCTCGTCTCCGACCTCATCATGCCGCTCGTCGGTCTGATAACAGGCGGCGGCAGCCTCAAGGATATGTTCGTCGTTCTCGGCGACCGCACGGGATTTGACCCCGCGAAGTACACGACTCCCGCACTCGCGGCAGAGGCAGGATACGCCACGCTCAACTACGGCAACTTCATTCAGACTATCCTCGCTTTTCTGATAATCGCGCTCGCAATTTTCCTTGTCATAAAGCTCATGGCGACGGCAAAATCGAAGCTCATCCACGAAAAAGTCGAAGAGCCCGCTCCCGCGACCACGAAAGTCTGCCCGTTCTGCTGCACTGAGATTCCGATCGATGCAGTCAAGTGCCCGCACTGCACGAGCGACCTGCCCGAAGATAAAAGCGCAGAATAAGATACATACTAAAAGGACTGCCCGGATGAGCAGTCCTTTTTATTATGCGGTAAGTTCAACCCCTCGGTCGCGCCGCCTCCCCTTTCAGGGGCGGCACAAAGGGACTTAAGTAATCAGAAACCGATTATCAATCCGCCCTTTTCGGCGTAGTAGCTGCAAAGTCCGCGCGCGTGGACTATCTTGACCTCCGCCTTATCCCAGACGGACTGGATAGCCGACTTGACGCTCTCGGCGAACTCCGCGTTGCGGCAATGGCTGATGACGACTTTGCCGCAGTTGTAGCCGCGCTCTTTCATATCCTCGATTATCGCGTCGAGCGCTTTCTTGCTGCCGCGTATCTTCTGCTTTATCTCGATCGTGCCCTGCTCGCTGCCGATACCGATGCCCCAGAAGCCGAGCTTATTAGCGACGAAGCCGACGATTTTGCTCATGCGGCCGTTCTTGACGAGATTGTTGAACGACGAGAGAGCGAAGACGACATGGGTGTGGCGGGAATAAAGCTCCTCCTTTTCAACGACGGTCTCAAAGTCCGCGCCGGACTCGATAAGCTCGCAGATTTTTTTGACGAGCAGAACAAGCTCCGAACCCGCGGAGCGCGAGTCGATAACGGCGATTTTCTTATCGGGCTGCTCTTCGAGCACCATATCTTTTGCGGCGCACGCGCTGTTGTAGCTGCCGGAGAGCTTGCTCGAAATAGTGATGGCAATGACATTGCCCTCCTGCTCGAACTTCTCCTGCCACGCATGCGGCGACGGACACGCCGTGTGGCTCGCCTCTGCACAGGCGTCCATCGAGTCGATCATTCCGTCGACATCGAGGTTGCGGTCATCAACAAAGTTTTCGTCTCCTACGCTGATAGTGAACGGCACGGAAGAAAACACGATGTTCTCATGCTCCTTGTCAAAGCCGAACATATCACAGCTTGAATCGGTGATGATGTTCCATTTCATTTTTGAATTTCTCCTCCCTTTTTAAGCGTCTGATTGCCGCTTTCTATCCATTATATATGTATTATGGGCGCGAAGTCAATGCTTTCATGTCATAACGAAAATAATTTACAATTGCTTCATTTATAACAGACATCTTGACAAAGCGGGCGGCTGTTGGTATAATAAAACAAATCAATTTTTAAGCGGTACAGAGATGCCGGCAAGATTGGTGATGAATACGGATAGTCGGCGTTGATGTTCCGGCGTTCTTTGCATACACAGTCTTGCGGCAGCAGGACTTTTTCTTTTTTTAAAGGAGACGCAAAAAATGACGCACGACTTCGCTTGCAGATACGAAAAAATAAGAGCCTTTGCGGAAAAGTTCCTTGCCGACGGAGGTCTTTCGCCCGTTATTTCAAAAAAATATATTATTGTGCCCGGTCTTTGTGATGTTCATGTGCATTTCAGAGAACCGGGTTTTTCTTATAAAGAAACCATTGCTTCCGGCTCTGCCGCCGCGGCGCACGGAGGATACACGGCGGTCTGCACGATGCCGAACCTCGACCCCGTGCCGGACAGCGCGGAACATCTGCAAGTTCAGCTGGACGCGATAGAGCGCGGCGCGGCGATAAAAGTTCTGCCCTACGGCGCGATAACCGTCGGCGAAAAAGGCGAAAAGCTCGCAGACATGGAAGCTATGCCCGACAAAGTCTGCGCGTTCTCCGACGACGGAAAAGGCGTTCAGAATGACGAAATGATGAGAGAGGCGATGGCGAAAGCCAAAAGACTCGGAAAGATAATCGCCGCACACTGCGAGGACAACTCCCTGCTCTTCGGCGGATATATCCACGACGGCGAATACGCAAGAATGCACGGGCACAGGGGCATTTCGAGCGCGAGCGAATACAAGCAAATCGAGCGCGACCTGCGCCTTGCGGAGGAGACGGGCTGCGCATATCACGTCTGCCACATCTCGACAAAGGAGAGCGTTGAGCTGATAAGGCAGGCGAAGGCGCGCGGAGTCGATGTGACCTGCGAAACCGCGCCGCACTATCTCGTGCTCTGCGACGAGGACATGCAGGAGGACGGGCGATTCAAGATGAACCCGCCGCTGAGAAGCCGCGAAGACAAGCAGGCTCTTATAGAGGGCATAAAGGACGGCACGATAGACATGATAGCGACCGACCACGCGCCGCACAGCGCAGAAGAAAAAGGGCGCGGGCTTGAAAAGAGCCTCATGGGCGTTGTCGGGCTCGAAACCGCGTTTCCGGTGCTCTACACAGAGCTTGTGACAAAAAATATCATAACGCTCGACAGGCTCGTTGAGCTAATGAGCTTCAAGCCGAAAGAGCGCTTCGGGATAGACACAAATAATGACTTCGCGGTGTTTGATATAAGCGAAGCGTATAAAATAGACCCGAAAGATTTTCTTTCGATGGGGCGCGCCACACCGTTCGCGGGGCGTGAGGTATTCGGCAGATGTTTGCTGACGGTGCATAATGAAAAAGTAGTTTACAAGGCGGAGGACAGAGCATGAAGCAGAGTATTTTCAGGATAACTTCAAACGAAAAAATCGCGCGTGACATATTTAAAATGACTCTTGCGGGCGACACCTCGGCGATAACCGCGCCGGGACAGTTCGTAAACATAAAGCTTGACGGATTTTTCCTGCGCCGCCCGATATCGGTCTGCGACTGTGTCGGAGAAAATCTGACGCTGATATATAAAACCGTCGGCCACGGTACAGAGCAGATGAGCCGCATGGCGGCGGGCGAAAGCCTCGATCTGCTGACGGGACTCGGCAACGGATACAACACAAAAAAGAGCGGCGGCAGTCCCCTGCTCGTCGGCGGCGGAGTCGGAGTTCCGCCGATGTATATGCTCTGCAGGGAGCTCATATCAGAGGGCAAAAATGTCACGGTAGTGCTCGGCTTCAACTCAAAAGATGACGTGTTCTATGAAAATGAATTTCGTGCGCTCGGCGCGGACGTACACATTGCGACCGCCGACGGCACCTACGGCATAAAGGGATTTGTCACGGATGTGATAAAAGACATGCAATACACATTTTTCTACACCTGCGGACCCGAGCCGATGTTCCGCGCGATGCACAAAATCATGAAAACTCCCGGGCAGTACAGCTTCGAGGAGCGCATGGGCTGCGGCTTCGGCGCGTGCATGGGCTGCTCCTGCAAGACGCTCACGGGCAACAAGAGGATCTGCAAGGAAGGTCCCGTAATGGAAAGCGAGGAGATAATATGGGCAGACTGAGCGTAAATCTTTGCGGCGAGGAGCTCGACAATCCCGTTATCCCGGCATCGGGCACATTCGGCTACGGATACGAATTCGCTGAGCTCTATAACCTAAACTGCCTCGGAACTTTTTCGTTCAAGGGCACGACAAAGGAGCCGCGCTTCGGCAATCCGACCCCGAGAATAGCGGAGTGCACCGCCGGCATGATAAACGCCGTCGGGCTCCAGAATCCCGGAGTGGACAAGGTTATAAGCGAGGAGCTCCCGAGGCTCAAGAAATGCTTTAACAAAAAAGTTATGGCGAATGTCAGCGGATTTTCCGTTGACGAATACGCCTACACCTGCGAAAGGCTCGACAGTCAGGAGCAGGTCGGCTGGCTCGAAGTCAATGTCAGCTGTCCTAACGTTCACGGCGGCGGAATGAGCTTCGGCACAGACCCGAAGGCGGCGGCGCAGGTTACAAAAGCCGTCAAGGCGGTCACGAAAAAGCCGGTTATCATAAAGCTCTCGCCCAATGTCACGGACATCGTGAGCATCGCGAAAGCCTGCGAGGACGCGGGAGCGGACGGAATCAGCCTGATAAACACCCTGCTCGGCATGAGGATAGACCTGCGAACAAAAAAGCCCGTGATAGCGAACACAATGGGCGGCTTCTCCGGAAGCGCGATATTCCCCGTGGCGCTCAGAATGGTATATCAGGTCTCGTCGACGGTCAATATCCCGGTAGTTGGCATGGGCGGCGTATCGTCCGCCGAGGATGTTATCGAGATGATGCTCGCCGGAGCGACGGCGGTCGAAATAGGCGCAGCAAACCTCGTTGACCCGTTCATATGCAAAAAAATAGTCGAAGCCCTGCCCGCCGCTGCGGACAAGTATAATATAAACGAACTCAAGGACATCATAGGAGGAGCACACAATGGGTAAAGACGTAATAATCGCCTGCGACTTTGCAGACAAGGAGACCGCGCTGAACTTTCTCGACAAATTCAAGGGCAGAAAGCCGTTCGTCAAGATCGGCATGGAGCTGTTCTACGCCGAGGGTCCGCAGATAGTCCGCGAGATAAAGGCGCGCGGACACAAGATATTCCTCGACCTCAAGCTTCACGATATTCCGAACACGGTCAAGAAGAGCATGGCTGTACTCTCGCGGCTCGACGTCGATATGTGCAACCTCCACGCCGCGGGCACCTCGCGCATGATGGAGGCGGCTCTTGAGGGGCTGACCCGCCCGGACGGCACGCGTCCCCTGCTCATCGCCGTAACGCAGCTCACCTCCACCGACCAGGAAGCAATGGAGCGCGATCTGCTGATAAAAGAGCCGATAGATAAGGTAGTCATGCACTACGCCGAGACCGCGAAGAACGCAGGACTTGACGGCGTTGTCTGCTCCCCGCTCGAGGCACAGAAAGTCCACGACATATGCGGCAAAAAGTTTTTGACCGTCACGCCCGGCGTTCGCTTTGCGGACGGCGACATAGGTGACCAAAAGCGCGTCATGACGCCCGAGCAGGCGAAGAAAATCGGCTCCGACTACATCGTCGTCGGCAGACCGATAACCGCAGCGCCCGACCCCGTCGCGGCATACGAGAGATGCATAAAAGAATTTGTTGACTGAAGGAGAAAAGAAAATGACTGAGACAAGCAGAAAAATCGCAAAAGATCTTCTTAAAATACAGGCTGTGTTTCTGAGCCCCGACAAGCCCTTTACCTGGGCGAGCGGAATAAAAAGCCCCGTCTACTGCGACAACCGCCTGACGCTCACGGCGCCCGAGGTTCGCACGGATGTTGAAACCGGGCTCAAGGAGCTCATCGAAGAAAACTATCCGGAGGCTGAAGTTCTCATGGGCACTTCGACCGCCGGCATCGCCCACGCCGCGATAACCGCGCATCTGATGGGGCTGCCGATGGGCTATGTCCGCTCCGGCAACAAGGATCACGGCAGACAGAACCGCATCGAGGGCAAGCTCGAAAAGGGTCAGAAGGTTGTAGTCGTCGAGGATCTTATCTCGACGGGCGGCAGCGTTATCGAAGTCGTTGACGCTCTGCGCGAAGCGGGTGCGGAGGTGCTCGGAATAGTCAGCATCTTCACCTACGGAATGAAAAAGGGGCTTGAGAGACTCGCCGCGGCGGATGTCAAGAATGTGAGCCTTACTAATCTCGACGTGCTCTCCGAAGTCGCGGCTCAGGAGGGATATATAAAGCCCGAGGATGTAAACAGACTTATAGCGTTCCGCAACAACCCCTCGGACGAGAGCTGGATCGGTGGTGCAAAATGAGGAGCATAATAAACATCCTCGACCTCTCCGCCGAGGAGATAGACCAGCTGATAGCCGTCGCCGATGACATCATGGCGCAGCCAGAAAAATACAACGAGGTCTGCCGTCACAAAATTCTCGCCATGCTGTTCTTTGAGCCCTCGACGCGCACAAGACTCAGCTTCGAGAGCGCGATGCTCTCGCTTGGCGGTCAGGTGATAGGCTTCTCCGGCGCGGACTCAAGCTCCGCCGTCAAAGGCGAGACGATTGCCGACACGATAGAGGTAGTCAACGGCTACGCGGATATAATCGCCATGCGCCACCCGAAAGAGGGCGCGCCGGTAGTTGCATCCATGCACACGGCGGTGCCGCTGATAAATGCCGGCGACGGCGGGCATTTTCATCCCACGCAGACGCTCGCCGACCTGCTGACCATTCACCACGAAAAGGGTACGTTTGACAATCTTACAATAGGACTCTGCGGCGACCTGAAATACGGCAGAACCGTCCACTCGCTCATAGCCGCGATGACGAGATACAAGAATGTAAAGTTCGTGCTCATCTCCCCCGAGGAGCTGCGCCTGCCGCAGTTTGTAATTGACGACTATCTCGAGGGAAGCGGGCTTCGATACGAGGAGTGCCGTTCGCTCGAAGAGGCGATGCCGAAGCTCGACATACTCTATATGACCCGCATCCAGCGCGAGCGTTTCACGGACGATGCGGAGTATCAGCGTCTCAACGGCATATATGTCCTCGACAAGGAGAAGATGAGCCTTGCAAAAAGCGACATGTGCGTGCTGCACCCACTGCCGCGAGTCAACGAGATATCGCCGGAGGTGGACTCCGACCCACGCGCGAAGTATTTTGAGCAGACTCGGTGCGGCAAGTTCATGCGCATGGCGCTGATAATGAAGCTGCTCGGGCTCATACCAAACGAGGTTCAGCCCGAAAAGGCGGAGGAGCCACAGTATATATACGACAAATACCGTTGCGACAACCCCGCCTGCATCAGCGTATGCGAGCCGGATGTCAGAAGCATTTTTAAGACTTTTGACGCAAACGGCGGCGCGTGCAGATGCATTTATTGTGACAAAGAGCGAAAGTAAAAAAGTTCTCCGATGCGCCTTGACTGAAAGGTCTTGTATTTGGTATACTTTAGGTACAATACAGATGAGTTTTCTGCGACTGACGGATTATTGCAGAGCACTGCAAGGGAACAGAAAAACTCTTTTCAGCCGACCGTCTGGGCACACCTGAGATACATTCTCGGAGTGTGCCCTTTTTGATTTTTTCAGGAGGTATGAAATGAAGAAAGTCGGTATAGTAATGGGCAGCGACAGCGACCTGCCCGTCATCAGAAAAGCGACAGACACCCTGCGCGCGCTCGGCATCCCGTTTGAAGCGCACGTCTATTCGGCACACAGAACGCCCGACGAGGCTATGGCTTTTGCCCGCTCGGCAAAGGAAAACGGCTTCGGGGTCATTATAGCCGCAGCAGGCATGGCGGCGCATCTCGCCGGAGCCATTGCGGCGAACACCACCCTGCCCGTTATCGGCATTCCCTGCAAATCCAATACTCTCGACGGCATTGACGCCCTCCTTTCAACAGTACAGATGCCCTCCGGCATACCCGTTGCGACTGTTGCGATAAACGGAGGAGCCAATGCCGCTTTGCTTTCGGCTCAGATACTCGCGCTGAGCGAGCCGGAGCTTGCAAAGAAGCTTGAAGAAAAACGCGCCGCCGACGCCAAAGCAGTCCTCGAAAAGGACGCCGCCGTTTCGGCAGAACTCAACTCGGAGGTTTAAAACATGAACGAGATATCAAAGTCCGATGTATACGCCGACGCGGGCGTTGACATAACCGCGGGATACAAGGCAGTGGAGCTTATGAAAAAGCACATCGCGCGCACGCTCACCTCGGGCGTCTGCTCGGATGTAGGCGGCTTCGGCGGTCTGTTCGAGCTCGACCTGACGGGCATATCAAAGCCCGTGCTCGTCAGCGGCACCGACGGAGTCGGCACGAAGCTCAAGATAGCCTTTCTCATGGACAAACACGACACCGTCGGCATCGACTGCGTGGCCATGTGCGTCAACGATATAATCTGCTGCGGCGCAAAGCCCCTGTTCTTCCTCGATTACATAGCCTGCGGCAAGAACTATCCCGAGAGGATAGCGGACATTGTCAGCGGCGTCTGCGAGGGCTGCGTTCAGTCGGGCGCGGCGCTCATCGGCGGCGAGACCGCGGAGATGCCCGGATTTTATCCGATAGACGAATACGACCTCGCGGGCTACTGCACGGGCGTTGTCGACAAGGACAGAATTATTGACAATAAGACAATGACCCCCGGCGATGTTATAATCGCGCTCCCCTCGAGTGGCGTTCATTCAAACGGCTTCTCGCTCGTGAGAAAAGTTTTTGATGTTGAAAACCGCAATCTCACCCTCCCCGTTGACGAGCTCGGCGGCAAGAGCATCGGCGAGACTCTGCTCACGCCGACAAAGATATATGTAAAGCCCGTTCTCGCCCTGCTCGAAAAGATAAAAGTCAAGGGCATATCCCACATCACGGGCGGCGGCTTCTACGAAAACATCCCGAGAAGCATCCCCGACTCGCTCGGCGCGAAGATAGACCGCTCGGCGGTAAAAGTTCTGCCGATATTTGATCTCATCGCAAAGGCGGGAGATATCTGCGAGCGCGATATGTTCAACACATTCAACATGGGTGTGGGCATGAGCATAGTCGTTTCAAAGGACGACGCCGACGAGGCGCTCGGTATTCTTAAAGCCTCGGGCGCAGAGCCCTATATCATAGGCGATATAGTCTCGTCTGCGGAGAAAATTGAGATATGCTGAAAAACTTTCTGAGTTCTGTCTGCGCGGGTGTGTTGATTTCCATCGGCGGCTGTGTATTTCTCGCGTGTGAGAACAGATATGTCGGCGCGGTGCTGTTTTCAGTGGCTCTGCTCTGCATCTGCCTCAAGGGCTACGCGCTCTACACCGGCAGGGTCGGATATATAATTGAGAGCCACAAGAAGAGTGATTTTGCCGCTCTTGCGGTTATACTCATCGGCAATCTTATAACGACATTTCTTCTCGGCATGCTCGTGCGGGTCTCTATGCCGCAGCTCGGCGAGACGGCAACTGCAATTTGCTCCGGCAAGCTCACCCAAGCGTTCTGGCAGACCCTTGTCCGCGCATTTTTCTGCGGAATACTGATGTATCTCGCGGTGAGCACATACAAAGAGAAGAACACTGTTTTGGGTATTCTCTTCTGCGTGCCGGTGTTTATTTTAAGCGGCTTTGAACATTCGATAGCCGACATGTTCTATTTCGGCGCATCGGGCATCTTCTCGTTGAGTGCCGCGCTGTTCATGCTCGCTGTTGTTATCGGCAACTCGCTCGGCGGAATGCTGCTGCCGGCGCTGACTCTTATCGGAGGGGAGAAAAAATGAAAGCAAACAAAGCTGAAATCGCCGTTTTTGTCTCCGGCGGCGGAACGAATCTCCAGGCTCTTATCGACGCGCAGAAAAGCGGAATAATCGAGCACGGCGAGATAAAGCTGGTCGTTTCAAGCAACCCGAACGCCTACGCGCTCGAACGCGCGGCGAAAGCGGGAATCAAGAGCGTCACGGTCAGCAAGAAAGAATTCGGCAGTCAGGCGGCTGTTGAAGAAAAAATAATTGAAATACTCGAAGAAAATAATATAGACCTGATAGTCCTCGCGGGCTACATGAGCATACTGAGCGCGGACTTCACGCGCAGATACGAGCGCAGGATAATAAACGTCCACCCGTCGCTCATCCCGTCGTTCTGCGGCGAGGGCTTCTACGGGCTGCGAGTCCACGAAGCGGCGCTGAAAAAAGGAGTCAAAGTGACGGGCGCAACGGTTCATTTCGTCAACGAGATACCCGACGGCGGCGAAATCATCATGCAAAAGGCGGTCAAAGTCAGAGACGGCGACACGCCCGAAACGCTCCAGAAAAGAGTCATGCGGCTCGCCGAATGGAAGATACTCCCGGCGGCAGCCGAAAAAATATCGGACGAAATAGTCCGTAAAAAAGCGGAGGAAAAATAATGGATATTTACGCAGTCAACGACATAGCAAAGCTCATTGAGGGCAATTCCTACGTAGGCAGAGGCATCGTCATCGGCAAGAGCGCCGACGGCACAAAGGCGTGCACCGCATATTTCATCATGGGTCGCTCGGCAAACAGCCGCAACCGCATATTCACCGAGCGCGACGGAGTGCTCTATACCGAGCCGTTCGACGCTTCAAAAGTAGAAGATCCGAGTCTCATTATTTACGCCGCAGTCAGAAATTACGAAAACAAGATAATCGTCACAAACGGCGATCAGACGGATACAATAAACGACGCGCTGAAATCAGGCGGCTCGTTCAAGAGTGCTCTTGAGACCCGCGAGTTTGAGCCGGACGCGCCAAACTTCACCCCCAGAATCAGCGGCATGCTGACATTTGAAAACAAAGATTTCACATATGAGATGAGTATTCTCAAGAGCGCGGACGCCGCGGGCAGCACGTGCAACAGATATACATTCTCTTATTCCCCGCTCGCAGGTCTCGGTCATTTCATCCACACCTATGTCTGCGACGGCAACCCCATTCCCACCTTTCAGGGCGAGCCGGAGAGAGTGGCTATCCCGAACGATATCGACGAGTTCACACAGTCGCTTTGGAACGCTCTCGATGCAGACAACAAAATCTCGCTCTATGTCAGATACACCGATCTCGTGACCGGTGCGGAAGACAGCAGGCTCATAAACAAGAACGCTTGAAAAGGAGAATAAAAATGAAAGAATTCGAGCTTAAATACGGATGCAACCCCAACCAGAAGCCCTCGCGCATCTATATGGCGGACGGCAGCGAACTGCCCATAGAAATACTCTGCGGCAGACCCGGATACATAAACTTCCTCGACGCTTTCAACTCCTGGCAGCTCGTCAAGGAGCTCAAAGAAGCCCTCGGCCTCCCGGCGGTCACTTCTTTTAAGCATGTCAGCCCCACCTCGGCGGCAGTCGGCATTCCGCTCTCCGACAAGCTCAAAAAAGCCTGCTTTGTTGACGACATAGAGGGCCTTGACGACTCCCCGCTCGCCTGCGCCTATGCGCGCGCACGCGGCACGGACAGAATGTGTTCGTTCGGCGATTGGGTCGCCCTCTCCGATGTCTGCGATGTGACTACCGCGAAGATGATAAAGCGCGAAGTTTCCGACGGCATCATCGCCCCAGGATATGAGCCCGAGGCGCTCGAAATCCTCAGATCCAAGCGCAAGGGCAACTACAATATAGTGAAAATCGACCCAAATTATGTTCCCGAAGAAATAGAGCGCAAACAGGTCTACGGCATAACCTTTGAACAGGGCAGAAACAATTTCAAGATAAACAGAGAGCTGCTCTCGAATATAGTCACCGAAAACAAAAATCTCCCCGACAGCGCGGCGCGCGACCTCATAATCTCGCTCATCACGCTCAAATACACGCAGTCAAACTCTGTCTGCTACGCGGTTGACGGGCAGGCTATCGGCGTCGGCGCGGGTCAGCAGTCGAGAATACACTGCACCCGCCTCGCAGGCACAAAGGCAGACACCTGGTTCCTGCGCCAGCATGAAAAAGTCCTGAACCTCCCGTTCAAGGATTCGATAGGCCGCCCCGACAGGGACAATGTCATTGACGGCTACATCAACAAAAACGAAGAAGATGTCTGCGCCGAGGGCAACTGGCAGAAATATTTCACCTCCCGCCCCGAGCCGCTGACCGACGGGGAAATCAAGTCATATCTCGCTTCTATAGACGGCGTATCGCTCGGCTCGGACGCGTTCTTCCCGTTCAGCGACAATATCGAAAGAGCAAAGCGCAGCGGAGTTAAATATATCGCAGAGCCCGGCGGCTCCATCCGCGACGACCTTGTGATAGAGTGCTGCGACAAATACGGCATGGTCATGGCATTCACCGGCATGCGCCTGTTCCACCATTGACGGAGGACTGAAAATGAACATTCTTGTAGTAGGTTCCGGCGGAAGAGAGCACGCCGTTATAAAAAAGCTCCGAGAGAACAGTGAAGTCAAAAAAATATACGCCCTGCCCGGAAACGGCGGCATTGCCGCGGACGCGGAGTGCGTCAACATAGGCGCTACAGATATTGACGGCATCGCGGAATTTGCAAAGAACAATAAGATAGACTACGCCGTTGTCACGCCGGACGATCCGCTCGTGCTCGGCTGCGTTGACAGGCTCGAGAGCCTCGGCATTCCCTGCTTCGGTCCGCGCAAAAACGCCGCGATAATCGAGGGCAGCAAGGTTTTTTCAAAAAACCTGATGAAAAAATATGGCATACCCACCGCACAGTACGAAGTTTTTGACAGCGCGGAGGACGCGCTCGCCTATCTCGACTCCGCACCCATTCCGACCGTTATAAAGGCGGACGGTCTCGCGCTCGGCAAGGGTGTTATAATCGCCGCGACGCGCGATGAGGCGAAAGAAGCGGTCGTTGAAATCATGCGCGACAAGAAATTCGGCAAGAGCGGCGACAGCATCGTTATCGAAGAATTTCTGACGGGTCCCGAGGTCTCGGTGCTCTCGTTCACGGACGGCAAGACCGTAGTCCCCATGATATCGTCGATGGATCACAAGCGCGCACTCGACAACGACGAAGGTCTCAACACCGGCGGCATGGGCACCATTGCGCCAAACCCGTATTACACAAAAGAGATTGCCGACAGGTGCATGAAAGAGATATTCCTGCCGACGATAAACGCGATGAACGCGGAGGGCAGAACCTTCAAGGGCTGCCTCTATTTCGGACTCATGCTGACGGAAAACGGTCCTAAAGTCATTGAATATAACTGCCGCTTCGGCGACCCGGAGACTCAGGTCGTGCTCCCGCTGCTAAAGAGCGATCTGCTCACCGTTATGCAGGCGGTGACAAACGGCACACTTTCGGAAACTCCCGTTGAATTTTCAAGCGGGAACGCCTGCTGCGTGGTCATGGCTTCAAAGGGCTATCCCGTGGCATACGAAAAGGGATATGAAATAGATATCCCGGACGAGATTCGAGACAGCGTATATGTCGCGGGTGCCGCCGAGAAAAACGGCAAGCTCGTGACAAGCGGCGGCAGAGTTCTCGGAGTTACGGCAGTTGAGGACACGCTCGAAAAGGCTGTCTCCTCGGCATACAAAAAGGCAGAAAAAATTCATTTTGAAAACGCCTTCTACAGGCACGACATCGGCGCGAAAGCGCTCGCCGCAAGGGAGGAAAAATAAATGGTATACAGAGTATTCGTCGAAAAGAAAAAGGAGCTCGCGCAAGAGGCAAAGTCCCTGCTCAGCGAGGCAAGAGACCTGCTCGGGATAAAAAATCTTGAAGATGTGCGCGTTATCAACCGCTACGATGCAGAGAATATCACGCCCGAACTTTTTGACTACGCAAAGCGCACCGTGTTCTCCGAGCCGCAGCTCGACATTGTATCGGACAGCATCGAGATAAACGGCAAGTGCTTTGCCGTCGAATTCCTGCCCGGTCAGTTCGATCAGCGCGCCGACTCTGCGGCTCAGTGCATACAGATAATCTCGCAGGGCGAGCGCCCGCTGATACGCACGGCGAAAATATACATCCTCATCGGCGACATCACCGACGCCGACGCGCAGAGGATAAAAAAATATGTCATCAACCCCGTTGAGGCACGCGAGGCGAGCCTCGAAAAGCCCGAGACTCTCGCGGTAAAATACGATATCCCGACCGAAGTCAGAACTCTTGACGGCTTCATCGAGCTTGACAGGGCGGGGCTTGAGAAATTCGTTAAGCAGTACGGGCTCGCCATGGACGCGGACGACATTGCGTTCTGCCAGGATTATTTCAAATCCGAGCACCGCGACCCGACGATAACCGAGATACGCATGATAGACACCTACTGGTCAGATCACTGCCGCCACACGACATTCTTGACCGTCATAGACAGCGTGAAGTTTGAGGACGAGCTGCTGCAAAAGACCTACGACGAATATCTTGCGGTCAGAAAAGAATTAGGCCGCACAAAGCCGATATGCCTGATGGATCTCGCGACGATAGCGGTCAAATATCTCAAGAAGCACGGCAAGCTCGACCGTCTCGACGAGTCCGAGGAGATAAACGCCTGCACGGTGAAAATCGATGTCGAGGTCGACGGCGTAACCGAGCCGTGGCTTCTGCTCTTCAAAAACGAGACGCACAACCACCCGACAGAAATCGAGCCTTTCGGCGGCGCGGCGACCTGCATAGGCGGCGCTATCCGCGACCCGCTCTCGGGGCGCTCGTATGTCTACGGCGCTATGCGCGTAACGGGCGCGGCCGACCCGCTAAAACCCATTGACGAGACGATAAAGGGCAAGCTGCCGCAGAGAAAAATCGTCACTACCGCGGCGGCGGGCTATTCGTCATACGGCAACCAGATAGGTCTCGCGACGGGCATAGTCGACGAGATATACCACCCCGGCTATGCGGCGAAGAGAATGGAGATAGGCGCGGTCATCGCGGCGACTCCCGCAGAGAATGTGCGCCGCGAAGTTCCCGCTCCCGGAGATATTGTTATCCTGCTCGGCGGCTCGACCGGACGCGACGGCTGCGGCGGAGCGACGGGTTCTTCAAAATCACACACCGTCGAATCGCTCGAGAGCTGCGGCGCGGAAGTTCAGAAGGGCAACGCGCCCGAGGAGAGAAAGCTCCAGAGACTTTTCAGAAACAAAGAAGCCTGCCTGATGATAAAGCGCTGCAACGACTTCGGCGCGGGCGGCGTATCGGTAGCTATAGGCGAGCTTGCGGACGGACTTGAGATAGACCTCAACGCAGTGCCGAAAAAATACGAGGGTCTTGACGGCACGGAGCTTGCGATAAGCGAGAGCCAGGAGCGCATGGCGGTCGTTGTTGAGCCGCACAATGTTGACGCTTTCCTCGCGCTGGCTAATAAAGAAAATCTCCAGGCAGTGCCCGTGGCAAAAGTTCAGGCTGAGCCGAGGCTCGTCATGAACTGGAACGGCAAGAAAATTGTTGATATCAGCCGCGAATTTTTGAATTCCAACGGTGTCGACAAGCATATAGACATCACCCCCGAGGCTCCCGCACTCAAAGAGAAGGAAATCTCCGGCTCGTTTGCGGAGAACTACTCGGCGCTTGCATCGGATTTAAACATCTGCTCAAAGCGCGGCCTTTCCGAGCGCTTCGATTCAACGATAGGCGCGGGCACGGTGCTCATGCCGTTCGGCGGCAAGAATCAGCTGACCCCCATTCAGGCGATGGTGCAGAAAATATCCGTCGAGAAGAAGCACACCGACGACTGCTCGCTCATGGCGTTCGGCTACAATCCGTTTATAACCGAGCAGAGCCCTTATCACGGCGCATATCTTGCGGTTATAGAGTCGGTCTGCAAGCTCATCGCCTCGGGCGCAGAGTTCAAGGATGTTTATCTCACATTCCAGGAATATTTTGAGCGCCCCGGCAGAGACGGCAAGCGCTGGGGTCAGCCTTTGGCGGCACTTCTCGGTGCATTCAAGGCGCAGATGGAGCTCGGTATCGGCTCCATAGGCGGCAAGGACTCGATGAGCGGCTCGTTTGAAAATCTCGATGTCCCTCCGACCCTCGTCTCGTTCGCCGTGACAACGGAAAAGACCTCTTCAATAGTCTCGCCAGAGTTCAAATCGGCGGGTCACAAGGTTGTTTTCATCGCGCCGGAGAAAGACGAAAACGGTCTGCCGAAGACCGACTCGCTAATAGATGTGTTCTCCCGAGTTACCGGGCTTCTTCGCTCGGGCAAGGCGGTCGCCTGCTACACCCCCGGCATGGGCGGCATAGCGGAGGCGGTCATGAAGATGGCATTCGGCAACGGCATCGGCTTTGAATACAGCAAAGATATCACGCCCGAAAAGATATTCGGACTCAGCTACGCGGGCTTCATTCTCGAGCTTGCGGACGGCGCAGAAGAAACTGGCACGCTTCTCGGTCACACGAACGACAGCGGCTGCATCAGCCTTAACGGCGAGAGCATCGCGCTTTCAAAGCTTCTCGGAATATATGAGAACAAGCTCGAAAGCGTCTACAGCTGCAATATCAAAAACGCCGGCAAGGGTGCTGAGAACTTCTCGTATGAAACTGTTGAGCGCAAGACCCCGACAATAAAAGTCGCAAAGCCGCGCGTGCTCATCCCGGCGTTCCCCGGTACGAACTGCGAATACGACAGCGCAAAGGCAGTCCGCGATGCGGGCGCAGAGCCGGAGATAATTGTTATAAACAACCTCAGCGCGGACGGCATCAGCCGCAGCGTCGAAAAATTCGCGGACGAGCTTCGCTCCTCGCAGATGATATTTATCCCCGGCGGCTTCTCCGGCGGCGACGAGCCGGACGGCAGCGGAAAGTTTATCACGGCATTCTTCAGAAATGCCGCGATAAAAGAGGGCGTCACCGACCTGCTTGAAAACAGGGACGGACTCATGTGCGGAATCTGCAACGGTTTCCAGGCGCTGATAAAGCTCGGACTCGTCCCCTACGGCAAGATAATCGACACGGATGAAAATTGCCCGACGCTCACCTTCAACACCATCGCGCGCCACCAGTCGCGAATAGTGCGCACCCGCATTTCTTCGAACAAATCGCCGTGGCTCGCGCTGACTCAGGTCGGCGACATATATTCCGTGCCGATCTCGCACGGCGAGGGCCGTTTCCTCGCAAGCGACGAGCTCATAGCCAAGCTCGTCGCGAACGGACAGATAGCCACGCAGTATGTTGATCTTGACGGCAACGCTTCAAATGACATACACTTCAACCCCAACGATTCCGTCTGCGCTATCGAGGGCATCACATCGCCCGACGGCAGAGTCTTCGGAAAAATGGGACACAGCGAAAGAATCGGAAAAGGTCTTTACAAAAATGTCCCGGGAGATTATAATATTCGTATGTTTGAAGCGGCTGTTAAATATTTTAAATGATGACAAGGAGAATGGAGCATGGCCTATTTATCCGACATTGAAATTGCGCAGCGCTGCAAACCCGAGCACATCGGCGTTATCGCAAAGCGCGCCCATGTTGACGAAAAGTACATCGAGCAATACGGAAACTACAAGGCGAAAATAGACCTGTCCCTGCTCTCGGAGACGAAGCGGAAAAACGGAAAGCTGATTCTTGTCACCGCCATAACCCCGACCCCTGCGGGCGAGGGCAAGACCACAACGACGATAGGCCTCGCAGACGGACTGCGCCGGATAGGCAAGGATGTCACGGTCGCCCTGCGCGAGCCGAGCCTCGGCCCGGTTTTCGGAGTCAAGGGCGGAGCCGCCGGCGGAGGATATGCGCAGGTGGTTCCCATGGAGGATATCAACCTCCACTTCACCGGCGACTTCCACGCGATAGGTGCGGCGAACAACCTGCTTGCCGCGATGCTCGACAATCACATTCAGCAGGGCAACGCCCTGGGCATAGATGTCCGCAAGATAACATGGAAACGCTGCGTTGACATGAACGACCGCCAGCTTCGATTTATCGTCGACGGCATGGGCGGCAAGGCGAACGGTATGCCCCGCGAGGACGGATTTGACATAACCGTCGCGAGCGAGATAATGGCTGTGCTCTGCCTTTCAAGCTCGATAACCGACCTCAAAGCGAGGCTCTCGCGCATGATCGTCGGCTACACCTACGACGACAAGCCCGTGACCTGCGGCGAGCTCAAGGCGGCCGGCGCGATGACCGCGCTTTTGAAGGACGCCCTGAAGCCCAACCTTGTCCAGACCCTTGAGGGCACGCCTGCGTTCGTCCACGGCGGACCGTTCGCGAACATAGCGCACGGCTGCAACTCCGTCATGGCGACTAAGATGGCGCTCAAGATGGGCGATTATACCGTCACCGAAGCGGGATTCGGCGCGGATCTCGGCGCGGAAAAGTTCCTCGATATAAAGTGCCGCATGGCGGGACTTGCGCCCGACGCGGTGGTCGTTGTTGCCACTGTCCGCGCGCTCAAGATGCACGGCGGGCTCGACAAAAAGGAGCTTGCAGTTGAAGATATCGGCGCGCTCGAAAGAGGTATACCGAACCTCCTGCGCCATGTTTCCAACATCAAAAATGTTTATAAACTCCCCTGCGTCGTTGCGGTCAACAGATTCCCGACCGACACCGACGCCGAGATAGATTTCATCATCGCAAAATGCCGCGAGCTCGGGGTCAACACCGTGCTCTCCACCGTGTGGGCTGAAGGCGGCAAGGGCGGCGAAGCGCTCGCGCGCGAAGTAGTCCGCCTGTGCGAAGAGGAAAAGGGCGATTTCACTTTCGCCTACGAAGATGAGCTTTCGATCGAGGAGAAGATCGAAGCCGTTGTCAGAAAAGTCTACGGCGGCGACGGAATAACCGTCATGCCCAATGCCAAAAAGCAGATAGCCCAGCTTGAAGCTCTCGGTTTTAGCAAATGCCCCGTATGCATAGCAAAGACCCAGTACAGCTTTTCGGATGACCCGACAAAGCTCGGCGCGCCCGAGCACTTCACCGTGACGGTGAAAAATGTCAAGGTCTCCGCGGGCGCGGGATTCATCGTTGTTCTGACCGGCGACATTCTAACCATGCCCGGACTGCCGAAGGTTCCCGCCGCAGAAAAAATCGACGTTGACGAAAGCGGCAGAATAACAGGTCTGTTCTGAGATAATAATTCCGCTCGGAGAAAAAGCTCTGCCGAGCGGAGTTTCTATAAATATCGGAGGTAATAAAATGGCTTATTATTTCAACGAAGTATCGCATACCTTTAATGAGTATCTGCTCGTCCCCGGCTATTCGTCGAGCGAGTGCGTGCCCGCGAATGTGTCGCTCAAGACGCCCCTTGTCAAGTACAAGAAGGGTGAGGAGCCCGCGATTTCGCTCAACATCCCGCTGACTTCCGCCATTATGCAGTCCGTCTCCGGCGAGAAGCTCGCCGTGGCGCTCGCAAAAGAAGGCGGCGTATCGTTCATCTTCGGCTCTCAGAGCATCGAGGACGAGGCGGCAATGGTCGCAAGAGCGAAGAATTTCAAGGCGGGCTTCGTCATCAGCGACTCGAACATCACTCCCGACGCGACTCTCAACGACGTTATCGCGCTCAAGGAGAGAAACGGCCATTCCACTATAGCCGTGACCGAGGACGGCTCGGCTAACGGCAGACTTGTCGGCATAGTCACGAGCAGAGATTACCGCGTCAGCCGCATGACCGGCGACGAGAAGGTCTCGTCCTTCATGACTCTCCTCGAAAAGCTCGTCACCGCTCCGGACACCACAACGCTCAAGGAAGCCAATGATATAATCTGGGACAACAAGCTCAACTCCCTGCCTATAGTCGACTCCGAGGGCAATCTCAGATATTTTGTTTTCCGCAAGGACTACGACGCCCATAAGGACAACCCCAACGAGCTTCTCGACGCCGACAAGCGCTATGTCGTCGGCGCAGGTATAAACACAAGAGACTACGCCGAGCGTATTCCCGCACTTGTCGAGGCGGGCGCAGACGTGCTCTGCATCGACTCCTCCGAGGGCTTCTCGGAGTGGCAGTCCCGCACCCTCGCATGGGTCAGAGAGCACTACGGCGACAGCGTCAAGGTCGGCGCGGGCAACGTAGTTGACAGAGAGGGCTTCCTCTTCCTCGCCGAGGCGGGTGCGGACTTCATAAAGGTCGGCATCGGCGGCGGCTCAATATGTATCACCCGCGAAACAAAGGGTATCGGCAGAGGTCAGGCGTCGGCTCTTATCGATGTCTGCAAGGCAAGAGACGAATATTTCGAGAGAACGGGCGTATATATCCCCGTCTGCTCCGACGGCGGCATCGTCTACGACCACCACATGACCCTCGCGCTTGCAATGGGCGCGGACTTTCTGATGCTCGGCCGCTACTTCGCGCGCTTTGACGAGAGCCCGACAAACAAGATTTCACTCAAGGGCACTTACTACAAAGAGTACTGGGGCGAGGGCTCCAACCGCGCAAGGAACTGGCAGCGCTACGACCTCGGCGGCGACAAGAAGCTGTCGTTCGAGGAGGGCGTTGACTCCTATGTCCCCTACGCCGGCAGCCTCAAGGACAATGTCACGCTCTCGCTGAGCAAGGTAAAGTCCACTATGTGCAACTGCGGCGCGCTCACCATCCCCGAGCTGCAGCAGAAAGCGAAGCTGACCCTTGTCTCCGCAACGAGCATTGTTGAGGGCGGCGCGCACGACGTCGTGCAGAAAGAGACCTACTCCGATCTGAAAAAATAAGCCTGATTCTTTACGGCAGGGAGCGGTGAAAACCGTTCCCTGCCCTTGCATTTTGCCAAAACAGCTTGCAGAATCACCAATAAATAAGATGTTCGCGGGCAAAAGGCTGTTGAATCCGCCGTTTTTGCCAAAATAATTCACAAACTGTTGACACGCCGAAAATGCAATGCTATAATACAAACAATTTAAGACAGCACTTGATAGAGGATGCGAACGAGAAGAGTATCCAGCAGCAACGCCGGCAAGCGGCAGCTGGAGAAAGGCAAGTTCGCCGAAGTGATACCGCGGTTGCCGCTGCTGTAACGCTGGGCCCTCGCCGAACAGGCGACGGACTGTCACATGACTTATGTGGAGCGCTATCATCGGTTTTTCTGCACATATAGCAGCATATACAAAGCCTGTGATACCTCTTCGGGTCGCAGGCTTATTTAATTTTATTCAGGAGATGGTACTAATGAACAGAACGAAGAGAATTGTGGCCGCCATTCTGGCTATTGCCATGTGCGCAGTATTATTTGCAGGCTGCGGCACGAAAACCGAAAGTGCCAAGACCGGCGTTGAAGACGGCGTTCTGACCGTTGCTATGGAGTGCGCATACGCTCCCTACAACTGGACTCAGAGCGATGATTCCAACGGCGCTGTCCCGATAAAGGATTCCAGCGACTACGCCAACGGATACGATATCATGATGGCTAAGAAGATATGCGAAGCAAACGGCTGGAAGCTTGAAGTTGTCCGCCTTGACTGGGATTCACTTGTTCCCGCAGTCCAGACCGGCAAGGTTGACGCCGTTATCGCAGGTCAGTCGATGACCGAAGAGCGTATGCAGCAGGTCGATTTCGCAGGCCCCTACCTCTATGCGAGCATCGTCTGCATGACAAAGCAGAACAGCAAGTATGCAAACGCTACCTCCCTTGCTGACCTCGCAGGTGCAAAGTGCACCTCCCAGCTCGGAACCATTTGGTATACGACCTGCCTTCCGCAGATAAACGGTGCTCTTATCCAGACCGCACAGGAGACCGCTCCCTCGATGCTCATGGCTCTTGAGACCGGCGCTGTCGACTTCATCTGCACCGATATGCCCACCGCTCAGGGCGCGCTCATCGCTTACAGCGATCTGAAGATCCTCGACCTCCCCGAAAATGCTTTCAAGGTTGACGAGGGCGACATCAACATCGGCATCTCTGTCAAGAAGGGCAACACCGAGCTCAAGGACAAGATCAACTCCGCCCTTGCAGGCATGACCGCAGACGACTTCAACAAGATAATGAACGAGGCTACCAAGATTCAGCCCCTTTCAAAGTAATCAACAATAATCAGAACGGAGATAACAAGATATGAACAAGCTTGCCGAGCTGTGGAGCGACATAGTCCAGTGCTGGAGCGATAGCTCAATGCAGTATCTGACCGGTGCGCTCAAGACAATAGAGCTCGCTGTTATAGCGACAATCATAGGCTGCCTCATCGGCCTTGTCTGCGGAATAATCCAGACTATTCCGTGCGGCAAAAAAGACAATATCGTAAAGCGGGTCATACTCGGCATAGTCAAGGCTATAGTGCGTATCTACGTCGAAGTTTTCAGAGGCACGCCGATGATAATCCAGGCGATATTCATCTTCTACGCCCTGCCCTACTTCTCGAACGGTGCGATAAACCTTGAACCGACTTTCGCGGCATATCTCGTTGTCTCCATCAACACCGGAGCATATATGGCAGAGACCGTCCGCGGCGGTATAATGTCGATAGACGTCGGTCAAACGGAGGGCGCAATGTCCATAGGCATGAACCACTTCAAGACCATGCTCTATGTCATTCTTCCGCAGACCATACGCAATATCATCCCGCAGATAGGCAACAACCTCATAATCAACATCAAGGATACTTCCGTCATGTTCGTTATCGGCTACGCCGAGCTCTTCGCGGCTCACAAGGCTATCGTCGGTGCAAAGTATGTCTACTTCCCGTCGGCAGTTATAACGCTGACTATCTACCTGATAATGACGGTCATCTGCTCGCTTATCCTCAGACTGTGGGAGAAGAAGCTTGACGGTCCGGAGAACTTCGATCTCTCGACCACCGACACTCTCGCCCACACCAGCGGAATGTACACATTTGTCAAAAAGGCCAAGAAGAAGGAGGGAAGATAATGTCAGAGCCTATTTTACAGATAAATCATCTTTCAAAGACCTTCGGCAACCACGAAGTTCTGCGCGACATTGACTTTTCGGTCAATCCCGGCGATGTCACGAGCATCATCGGCGCGTCCGGCTCGGGCAAATCCACTTTGCTCCGCTGCATAAACCTCCTTGAGACTCCGACCTCCGGCGATATACTCTATCACGGCACGAACATCGACAATATCAAAGGCGGCGCGAGCGCATACCGTTCGCACGTCGGCATGGTGTTTCAGTCGTTCAATCTTTTCAACAACATGACCGCGCTCAAGAACTGCATGATCGGTCAAACGAAGGTTCTCAAGAAGTCCAGAGCCGAAGCCAAGGCTTCCGCACTGCATTATCTTGAAAAGGTCGGCATGGCGCCCTACATCAACGCCAAGCCCTCCCAGCTCTCCGGCGGTCAGAAGCAGCGCGTCGCAATAGCCCGCGCGCTTGCGATGGAGCCCGAAGTTCTGCTGTTCGACGAGCCGACGAGCGCACTCGACCCCCAGATGGTCGGCGAAGTGCTCGAAGTCATGCGCAACCTCGCCAAAGAGGGCCTGACGATGATAGTTGTCACCCACGAAATGGCGTTTGCGCGCGACGTTTCAACGAATGTCGTGTTCATGGCGGACGGACTCATCTGCGAGCAGGGCAGCCCGAAGGATATCTTCGAGAATCCGCAGGATCCCAAGACGCAGGAGTTCCTTTCAAGATTCCTCGCGAAATAAAATTAAACAGGATATCTCCGACAAGGAGATATCCTGTTTTTAATTGTATCTGAACAACCGATATACATTTATTTACCCTCTCTCCTATTCTCTTGTCAATTTTTACAAAGCTGTTTGCCAACGGACGAAGGTATGGTACAGATTGACAAAATTGAATTTATTTTGCTGAAGCACTTGAATATTTATGCATATAGTAGTATATTATTAGTCAAATAGTTGAATAATTTTGCACCGTCGGCGAATATCGGATCGTTTTTATAAACGCCGTGTTCGCCGAAAGCGCATTAAGCGGGAGACACCATGAAAATATTTATCGACGGCAGCGCCGGCACGACCGGGCTGAGAATAAAAGACAGACTGATGAAGCGAAGCGACGTTGAGCTGATAACGCTCAGCGAGGAGCAGAGAAAAGATACCGAGAGCCGCAAGCAGGCGCTGAACAGCGCACAGGTCGCTTTTCTTTGCCTGCCGGACGCCGCCGCAGTTGAGGCGGTCGAACTGGTTGAAAATCCGGGCACTGTTATTATAGATACCTCGACGGCGCACCGCACGAGCGAGGGCTGGGCTTACGGCTTCCCGGAGCTGTCAGCAGAATTTGAAGATAAGATAAAGAACTCCAAACGCATCGCCGTCCCCGGATGCCACGCCGGCGGATTTATCGCGCTTGTTTATCCGCTTGTTGAGGCGGGCGTGCTCGGAAATGATGCACTGCTCAGCTGCTATTCTCTGACCGGCTACAGCGGCGGCGGCAAGAAGATGATTGCCGAATACAAGAGCGAGGATAAATCTCCCCTGCTCTTCGCACCCAGACAGTACGGGCTGACTCAGCAGCACAAGCACTTAAAAGAGATGAAAGGCATAACCGGCATTGAAAACGCCCCGATATTCTGCCCCGTGGTCGATGATTTTTACAGCGGAATGCAGGTCACCGTGCCGCTGTTCGCGGAGCAGATAAGCTGTTCTTCAAGCGAAATCGCCGACATCTACAGAGCGAAATATCAGGGTCCCGTCGTGACTTTCTGCGATAAATCGGACAACGGCGGCTTTCTGTGCGCGGGCGCGCTCTCGGGCACGGACGGCATGAAAATATCGGTCTACGGCAACGATGAGCGAATACTGCTGACCGCCGTATACGACAATCTCGGCAAAGGCGCATCGGGCGCCGCGCTCGAAAATCTGAACCTTGTCATGGGCAAGGACAAGGCTTTCGGACTTGATATCTGAGGAGGTAAAATAAAATGAAAATAATATCGGGCGGCGTCTGCGCCGCAAAGGGATTCAAGGCTTCCGGCGTTCACTGCGGCATCCGCAAGAACAGGACGAAGCGCGATCTCGCGCTCATATACAGCGAAAAAGCCGCCAACGCGGCGGCTGTCTATACAACTAACCTCGTCAAGGGCGCGCCGCTGATCGTCACGAAAAATCATATCGCAGACGGCAAGGCGCAGGCGGTCATATGCAACAGCGGAAACGCGAACACCTGCAACGTGAACGGCGTTGAGATAGCCGAGCGCACGAGCGACCTGCTCGCGTCCGTGCTCGGAATAAAGCCCGCCGACATCGTCGTCGCTTCGACAGGCGTTATCGGTCAGCCGCTGAACATCACTCCGATAGCCTCCGGCATACCCGCTCTGAAAGCGGGGTTGGGCGACCACTCAGATCAGGCGGCGGAGGCGATAATGACGACCGACACGATTCCGAAGGAGATTGCCGTCAGTTTCGAAATTGGCGGAGTTGAATGCAAAATGGGCGGCATCGCCAAGGGCTCGGGCATGATTCATCCCAACATGGCGACGATGCTCGTTTTCATAACCACCGACTGCGCGATAAGCAGTGAGATGCTCCAGAAAGCTCTGTCTTCGGACATTGCGGAAACTTTCAATATGATAAGCATCGACGGCGACACCTCGACAAACGACATGGTAACAGTGCTCGCAAACGGGCTCGCCGGGAACAAAGAGATCAACAAAGACGGCAATGACTTCAATGAATTCATGAAAGCCCTCAATACTATAACCGTGTGGCTCTGCCGCAGGATTGCCGCCGACGGCGAGGGCGCGACGAAGCTGCTCGAATGCAAAGTCAGCGGCGCAAAAGATAAAGAGACCGCCAAGACTGTTGCAAAGAGCGTTGTCTGCTCGTCTCTGACGAAAGCCGCCATGTTCGGTTCGGACGCCAACTGGGGCAGGGTTCTCTGCGCCATCGGCTACAGCGGTGCGGATGTTGACGTCAACAAAATCGACGTTTGGTTCAAGTCAGATAAAGGCTCGATCCTCGTCTGCGAAAACGGCGCGGGAGTTGATTTTTCGGAGGAAAAGGCAAAAGAGATACTCTCCGAAAATGAGATAGATATTCTTATTGATTTAAAGAGCGGCGACGCATCTTCGACGGCGTGGGGCTGCGACCTGACATACGACTACGTCAAGATAAACGGCGACTACCGCACCTGATTGCGAAAAACGGAGGGAAAGATATGAACATTTCAAACGCGGAGCGCGCAAGGGTTCTTGTCCACGCGCTGCCGTATATACAGGATTACGCAGGCAAGATAGTCGTCGTCAAATACGGCGGCAACGCGATGACGAGCGAAAAGCTCAAGGATTCCGTCATGCGCGACATCGTGCTGCTCTGGCTCATCGGCATAAAGGTCGTTCTGGTTCACGGCGGCGGCCCGGAGATAACGGATATGCTCCAAAAGACCGGCAAGAAGAGTGAATTCGTCAACGGTCTGCGCGTCACGGACAAGGAGACCGCCGATATAGTGCAGATGGTGCTCGCCGGCAAAGTCAACAAAAGCCTCGTCAACCTCGTTGAAAACAAGGGCGGCAAGGCGATGGGACTCTCCGGAATAGACGGCCACATGATTGAAGCGAAGATAAAAGACGAGAAGCTCGGCTTCGTCGGCGAGATAACAAATGTAAATATCCAGCCGATACTCGACGTTATCGACAAGGGATATATCCCGATCGTTTCGACCGTCGGCTGCGACAGCGAGGGCAATGTATATAACATAAACGCGGACACCGCCGCGGCGAAGATAGCCGGCGCGCTCAACGCGGAGAGTCTTATATCCATGACAGATATAAGCGGCATTCTTCAGGACAAGGACGACCCGGACACGCTCATCTCGGTCATAAAGGCGGACGAAGTTCCCGCGCTCACAAAGAGTGGCATCATTTGCGGCGGCATGATTCCGAAAGCCGAATGCTGCATCAACGCAATAAAATGGGGCGTACACAGGGTTTTCATTATTGACGGCAGGATACCGCACTCGATACTTATTGAAATGCTGACAGACGAAGGCATGGGCACGATGTTCACGGCATAAAAGGAGATATAATGGATATATTACAGCAGCAGGACAAGGAATACATCGCCGGAACTTATGCGAGGTTCCCGCTGACCATCGAGGGCGGCAAGGGCTCCGTAGTCTGGGACGACGCGGGGAAGATATACACCGATCTGTCCTCGGGCATAGCGGTCAACACTTTCGGCATAGCAGACGACGAATGGATAAAAGCAATAACCGAGCAGGCGGGCAAAATACAGCACATGTCGAACCTCTACTACACAGAGCCTTGCGTGAAGCTCGCGCAGATGCTCTGCGACCGCACGGGCATGAAAAAAGTTTTCTTCTCGAACTCCGGCGCGGAGGCCAACGAATGCGCGATAAAGGCAGCGAGAAAATACGCCGCAGAGAAGCACGGCGCGGACTGCTACAACATAGTTACACTGAAAAACAGCTTCCACGGCAGGACGATAACCACCCTCGCCGCAACGGGTCAGGATGTGTTCCACAAAGATTTCCTGCCGCTGACCGAGGGATTTATCTATGTTGAGCCGAATGATATCGAGAAGATTGAAAAAGTTCTCTTTGAGAATCGCTGCGCTGCAGTCATGCTCGAAGTCGTTCAGGGCGAGGGCGGCGTTATGCCGCTCGACAAAGACTATCTCCAATCGCTCGAAAGAATCTGCCGCGAGCGCGACATTCTGCTCATCTGCGACGAGGTTCAGACAGGCAACGGCAGAAGCGGCAAGCTCTACAGCTACATGAACTACGGCATATTCCCCGACATTGTCTCGACCGCAAAGGGACTCGCGGGCGGTCTGCCGCTCGGCGCTACACTGTTCAGCGAAAAGACAAAGGATGTTCTCACCCCCGGCTCCCACGGTTCCACTTTTGGCGGCAACCCGATATGCTGCGCCGGCGCGATAAACATTCTTTCGAGGCTCGATGAAAAGACTCTCGCCGGAGTCCGTGAGAGGTCGGAATATATATTTTCAGAGCTCAGCGGTGCACCGGGTATAAAAGAAGTCTCGGGACTCGGGCTGATGATCGGCATAAAGACCGAAAAGGACGCCTCCGAGGTCATAAACACCTGCATGAAAAAGGGCGTTCTCGTTATCAAAGCGAAAGACAAGGTCAGGCTGCTCCCGGCGCTCAACATTCCCATGGAGCTGCTCGAACAGGCAGTCGGCGTTATAAAAGAAGTCTGTGCAGACAAGGAGGCTTGAACATGACATTCAAAGACAGAGATTTTTTGAAACTTTTGGATTTCACTCCCGAAGAGATTGAATATCTTATCGACTTCGCCGCCTCTCTCAAGGCGAAGAAGAAGGCGGGCATACCGCACAAAATATGCGACGGCAAGAATGTTGCGCTGATATTCGAAAAGACGAGCACGAGGACAAGGTGCAGCTTCGAAGTCGCGGCGCGCGACCTCGGCATGGGCACGACTTATCTCGACCCCTCCGGCTCGCAGATAGGCAAAAAAGAGAGCATCGCCGACACGGCGCGCGTGCTCTCGGGCATATATGACGGCATTGAATACCGCGGCTTCGGCCAGTCGATAGTTGAGGAGCTCGCGCAGTATGCGACCGTCCCCGTCTGGAACGGTCTGACGAACGAGTTCCACCCGACGCAGATCCTTGCGGATTTTCTGACGATAAAAGAGCTGTTTGGGCACCTCAAAGGCATCAACTTCGTCTACATGGGCGACGCCAGATACAACATGGGCAATTCGCTCATGGTCGGCTGTGCGAAGATGGGCATGAACTTCACCGCCTGCGCGCCGAAGAAATATTTCCCAGACAAGGCGCTTATTGACACCTGCATGGAGATTGCCGCGCAGACCGGCGCTGAGATAAAATTCTGCGAAAGCCCCGACGAGGCGGTAAAAAACGCCGATGCAATATACACCGACGTGTGGGTCTCGATGGGTGAGCCTGTCGAAGTCTGGGAGGAGCGCATAAATGACCTCGCGCCCTATCAAGTCAACTCTGAGCTCATGGCAAAGGCATCGCCGAACGCTGTGTTCATGCACTGCCTGCCCTCTTATCACGACATGAAAACAACAATAGGCAAGGAGATGGGCGAAAAGTTCGGGCGCGACTCAATGGAGGTCACTGACGAGGTGTTCGAGAGCGCACAGTCCGTTGTTTTTGCCGAGGCGGAGAACCGCATGCACACGATAAAGGCTGTCATAGCGGCAACGCTGACCGACGAGAGATAATATAATATATATTAATGTATAGGAGCTGTCAAAAATGACGGCTCCTTTTTATCGGTTTGACAATTGTAATTTGTCTATTACTTGAACCATAACGAAGTAAAAGCAAAGGACCAGCCGACTTTTACAGTCAGGCTTTCAATAGCCGCGCCGCAGTGTTTGATAAGCCAACTAAGAGGAGCGAGGGAACGGCTTGCGAAGCAAGACGCACGAGCACGCACTCGTTCAAGCTCCGGCGCGTTTGCGTGCGAATGTGCCGAGCTGCCGACTGAGAGCCGTGAGCTATGTACTGCGGCGCGGCGTTGCGGGTGTCGAGCGGGAACGGCTCGTTTGTTTTTCTTTTGCAGGCGTTTTCTTTTTCAAATAAAAAGAAAATGCCGAAACGCGGAAAGTGTATATCGTTTGATTATTGTGGGGCGCAAAGGTAGTAGCTAATTATCAACAATCCGCAATTACTATAAATTCGTATCGCTATCGCCGATAGCGGACAGCCGCAAGGGCTGTCCCTGCAGGTTTCGTCTCAATAAATTGGTTCAAATTTCGCGGGCGGATAATATCCGCCCCTACCGCATGGCCATAAGCGAAGCGAAACAACCCCTCAGTCTCGATTTACACCGAGGCAGCTCCCCTTGCAGGTGAACCTTAAATAGATTCTACGGTGAATCTAACATTTCCGCTCCGTTTATCGCATCATGCGGCTTCGATATACGCAGAAAAAGTCCCGGCAGACATTCCTGCCGGGATTGAAGCTGTTTTATGAACACCCTGCTTTTTATTCTTCCTCTGTTTTGCCTTCGGCTTTGTCGTTCTCGTTGAATTTGTTGAGAAAATAAAGATAAGTCTCGGCATAGACGCGCTTTCTTGTCTCGAACCTGTCGCCGTCGTTGTGGTGGCGCGTATAGTGATCGATATCGGGCTTCAATATCTTCGTTATCTCCAGCGCTATTTCCTGATTTGTCATTTTATCGCCTCCGCGGTTTTCATCTATATATTACCACCGAAGTAAATATTTTTCAACTATCGGGGCTCATTATTATTACTCAAAAGAAGCAAATATTAAAATTATAAAATGACGGTTCACGATTCGATAAGAGAATACTTTTTTGTGCATTCTTGCTATTGACTCACAAAAAACAAGGTAATATAATGACATTGATGTTAAAAAAGACACCCGATGCAGCAAATTTCCCACTGTTTTAAGGAAGAAGATTGCTACACCAACCATCAAGGAGAGGAAGATCTATCCATGGAAAACAAGAATCAGCGCATCTGCATCATCGGCGGCGGCCCCGCAGGCACGAGCATGGCTATGTACCTGGAGAAAAAGGGCTATGACAACTATGTCATCTATGAGAAGTCCGGCAAGGTCGGCGGCAAGGCATTCTCGCCCATGATGAAGGTCAAGAACGCACAGGGCAAATGGGAAGACCGCACCATTGAAATGGGCGCGGTCATGGGCTGCGACACTTACTTCGCAGTTCACGAGTGCGAAGAGTTCGGCGGCACGACCCATCTCGACGGACCGCCCATGGGCAGAAGATTTATGAATGTTGACGGCACGCCCCAGAAGTCTTCTCCCCTCGCACTGCTCAAGAAGATCATGAAGATGAGAAAGCTCTCGAAACTCCTCGAGACGAAGTACAAGGGCTACGATGTCAACGGTCACAGAGGCGTGTCCGAGGGTCGTTATGAGGGTCCCTGCCCGTCTCCCGAGATGAAGCTTGCTCACATCGAGGGCGAGAACCCGAACCTGAAGGATCTTTCGATGCCCTTCTCCGAGTTCCTCAAGCTCAACCACTGCGAGGACGCAGAGCTCGTCTGGAAGGGTCCGTTCACTTCCTTCGGCTACGGCTACTTCGACGAGATCCCGGCGGCTTATGTTCTCAAGTATCTTGATGCCTTCACCGTCAAGCAGTTCCTTTCCACCGGCAAACTGTGGACTTGGTACAACGGCACCCAGAGCATCTGGGAGGGCGTCAACAGCCACCTGAAGCATCCCGCTCTGCTCAACTCCGAAGTCACTAACATCAAGCGTGAAAACGACAAGGTCTATGTCACCGTAAACGGCAAGACCGAAGAGTTCGACAAGCTCATCATCTGCACCCCGCTCGAGCTGTTCCTCGGCTACGGCGATCCCCGCCCGGAAGAGAAAGAGCTGTTCTCCAAGATAGTCCACAAGGAGTATTTTACCATGGCTGTCCGTCCCGAAGAGGGCAACGCGCCTGACATCTCCTACTATTTCTTCGAGAACATGACCAACGAGACCCGCGGACATCTTATGGTGTTCTATCATCGCTGGTCCGACGGCGTCACCGATCAGCCGCTCGTTACATTCACCCTGCGCAACCACGAGGGTATGGAGGATGTTCCGTTTGAGGACGCAAAAGCGACTACCCTTGCAGACATGGAGAAGTGCGGCCTGAAGGTCGACAAGATCGAGCGTATCGACGACTGGTATTATTTCCCGCATGTCGGCAGCAAGGATTACGCCGACGGCTGGTATGAGAAGGTCGAAGCTATGCAGGGTAAGGACAACACCTACTATGCAGGCGAGGTTATGGCATTCGGCGACATGGAAGAGACCGTTGAATACAGCCGCGACCTTGCAAGAAGATTCTTTTAATTGAAGAGGTAAAATCATGCCGGAACAGAATAAGAAAATAATCAGCAAATATCAGGGCGACAAAAACCCTGATGAACGCTATCTCAAGCTCGGCAGAAAGATAACCGATGCTATGGGACATAAAATCTCCGGAGTGACATCCGACGACCCGGAGTATTGGGGACTCAGAGAAGTCCTGACTCCCGAGATGTGCGATATCGCCAACAAGATGAAGCTCCGCCAGCACTACACCTTTGAACAGCTGCTCGAGATGAACCGCGACTACGAAGCTATCGATCTGCAGAAGATACTCGATGAGATGTCTTACATAGGCATCCTTGAGTATGACTACGGCGACAACTACGACCACACTCACGAGCTCAAGGATCGCCCGCGCATCAGACGCTACAGACTGCCGTTCTATGTCCCCGGCTCCGCCGAGCTGTTCAACTCCTCGGTCGACAGGATCGCAAAGAACCCCGCAGTTGCCTCGTTCTTCGAGCGCATGACTTTCATCCCCCTTGCGGGCATCACTCAGATGGTCCCGCCCGGAGGCGACGGAATCGGAATGCATGTCATCCCGGTCGAGAAAGCTATTGACGCCGAGAGCAAGTCGATAGACCTTGAGCATATCTCATACTGGCTCAAGAAATACGAGGGTCACATCTCCGCAGGTATCTGCTCCTGCCGCGCTTCGCGCGCAGTGCTCGGCGACGGCTGCACCGATGATTTTGACGATTGGTGCATCCAGCTCGGCGACATGGCGGATTACACCGTTGAGACCGGACGCGCTCACTACATAACCAAAGAGCGCGCTCTCGAGATACTCGAGCTTGCCGAGAAGAACGGCTATGTCCATCAGATAACCAACATCGACGGCGAGAACAAGATTTTTGACATCTGCAACTGCAACGTCAAGATCTGCAATGCTCTGCGTACTTCTCTGCTGTTCAATACACCCTATCTTTCGCGCAGCTCCTATACTGCAAAGGTCGAGAAGGAGAAGTGCGTAGCCTGCGGCAAGTGCGTTGAGACCTGCCCGGCGGGCGCCGTCAAGATGGGTCAGAAGCTCTGCCGCAAGGACGGCTCCGAGGTCAAATATCCTCATGCTCCCCTGCCGGACAACAACATCTGGGGACCCTATGCATGGGATGAGGACTACCGCGACACCGCGCGTATGTCCAACACATATGCCAGCGGCTCCGCTCCGTGCAAGGCGGCATGCCCCGCACACGTGCCCGTTCAGGCTTATCTGCGCCTCGCCCACGAGGGCAAGTACCGCGAGGCTCTCGCGATGATAAAGACCGAGAACCCGTTCCCGGCTGTCTGCGGACGCGTCTGCAACAAGAGATGCGAATCCGAGTGCACCCGCGGCAAGATTGACGCTCCCGTTTCGATAGACGCGGTCAAGAAGTTCGTCGCCGACCTCGACCTCAACGCTGAGGACAGATTCGTGCCCGAAAAGACCGTTCAGTCGACCCACGGCGCGTTCGACGAGAAGATTGCCATCATCGGCGGCGGTCCTGCCGGTCTGAGCGCGGCATACTATCTCGCACAGATGGGTTACAAGCCCACCGTTTTCGAAAAGAACCCGATCCCCGGCGGTATGCTCACCTATGGCATCCCCAGCTACAAGCTTGAAAAGGATGTTATCGCCGCAGAGATCGATATCATCAAAGAGCTCGGCGCCGAAATCAAGTGCGGCGTTGAGGTCGGCAAGGATATCACAATAGCTCAGCTCAAAGAGCAGGGCTACAAGGCGTTCTATATCGCCATCGGCTGCCAGGGCGGCAGACGCCCCGGAGTCAAGAACGACGACGCACCCGGCACACATATCGCTGTTGAGTATCTGCGCCACTGCTTCGAGCACCGCGAGGATACATTTGACGGCAGCGTAGTTGTCATCGGCGGCGGCAATGTCGCTATCGACTGCGCAAGAAACGCTCATCGTCTCGGCGCTTCCGAGGTCAGCATGTTCTGCCTCGAGTCGCGCGATGAGATGCCCGCGAGCCGCGAAGAAGTCGCAGAAGCTGAAGAAGAGAACATCAAGGTCAATCCCTCCTGGGGTCCCAAGGAAGTCCTCGTCGACGAGAGCGGCAAGGTCACCGGCATCGTGCTCAAGAAGTGCGTACGCACAATCGACCCCGAGACCAAGCGTTTCTCGCCCGTATATGACGAGAACGAGACTATCGAGGTCAAGGCAGACAAGATCGTCTTCGCTATCGGTCAGGCTATTGAGTGGGGCAACCTGCTTGAGGGCACGAAGGTCACTTTCTGGCACGGCAACTATCCAGTCGCAGACAAGTTCACCTATCAGACCGAGGATCCCGATATCTTTGTCGGCGGCGATGTTTACACAGGTCCGCGCTTTGTTATCGACGCTATTGCCGCCGGTCATGAGGCAGCAGAGAGCCTGCATCGCCACGCCCGCCCGGACGCTTCCATGACCATCGGACGCGACCGCCGCAGCTTCACTCCGCTGAACAAAGACGATATCAAATTCCCGTCCTATGACACGGCAGGCCGTCAGGAGGCCGGTATGGACGAGTCGATAGACGCGAAGATGTCCTTCAAGGACGCACATCTGGATCTGACCGAAGAGCAGGTCAAGATTGAGACCGGGCGCTGCCTCGGATGCGGCGCATCGTATGTCGACTACAACAAGTGCATCGGCTGCGGTCTCTGCACGACTAAGTGCGAATTTGACGCTATCCACCTCGTGCGCGACCATCCGGAATGCTCGAAGATGTGCGTTGCCGAGGACAAGGTCGGCGGACTTCTGAAATATTCCGTCAAGCGCGCCTTCAAGATTCTGGGTCACTTAGGCTCGGACGAGGCGAAGGAGATGGCGAAAAAGCGCAAGGCCTATAAGCAGGCTCAGCAGAACAAGGATTGATTTCATGCATGAATTAGGCATAGTTCTCCATGTCATAGATCAGGTGGAGGAGCTCGCCAAGGAAAACAATGTCAGCAGGGTGACCCGCCTCACGCTTGAGGTCGGCGAAGTGTCGTCGATAGTTCCGTCGTATTTTTCGGACTGCTTCGAATGGGCGAAGAAAAAGACGGAATATATGCAGGATACCAAGCTTGAAATGATTATTCTCGAGGGCGTCTCCTACTGCAAAGACTGCAAAAAGACCTACAAGACAACGGAATACGCAAAAAAATGCCCGCACTGCGGCAGCGACAACACCTATCTCGTGACAGGCAACGAGCTGCGCATCAAGGACATTGCGGTTGTTGACAAAAAATAGCCGCGCGGTAAAACAAAAGACAGCACCGTTTCTGAAAATTGAAACGGTGCTGTAATTTTTTATTTTTCAGTGTCTCTCGTCAAAATTCGAATAGGTCTCGCAGAAGCGCGCCTGGAACGACGCGGGTTCATCGCCTGCATAGAGGTGCGAGATATCGCCGAATGCGTTGCATCTGAAAACGGCTTTCCCCTGCTCGCGCTCCTCGGTTATCAGCGCCGTCACCGAGGTCGGCAGTGCAACGAAATTATGCCAGAGCACAACGGGCGATATCTTTAAAATATGCGAGAGCAGAACGCACTCCACGCCGAAATGGCAGAAGAGCACCACGGTGTCGCTGTTCTCCCGCTCGACTCTGTATATCTTGCCGTCGTGGATATAGCCGTGGCGCGCAAGCAGCTCGTCTATGCCGTCGCAGACGGTTTTGTATTTTTCGGGCACGTCTCCGCTGCTGTAAAACGGGGTAGATATCCACTTGTCCTTGTCGTAATAGTCGTCGTTTTCGCTCAGAAACGCAGGCGTTCTGTCCCAGGGATAGGTGCGCTCCCCGCTCTCCGGGTCTATGACATAGCCGTCGAACTCACGCAGCCAGTCGAATATCTCCGCCGTTCTGCCGAGCGCGTTGAGCGTCGCTTTTGAAGTATCCTTCGCCCTGCCGAGCGGCGAGCAGTAGAACGCCGCAACATCGAGCTTTGTCAGCCTGTCCTTGAGCAGTTCTGCCTCGTGCCAGCCCTTGGGGGTCAGGGAATCTATCGAATAATCCGGATCTCCGTGACGAACGATAAGAAGTTTCATATAATACCTCCGCAGTTGAGTCTTTTAAAATTATATTACTTTCGTCGGGATTTTTCAACAGGAGTGAATATTTAAAAAAGCCGAATGTAAATAAAAAAAAGATCATGATCCGTAAACCATGACCTTTTTGCGTTCTATGCCGTGCGTAGCTCTCGTTTATTCCTCGCCGACTACGTTTGAATATGCGGTAGTCACGCTAAGCCCCGGAACGGTTCCGAGCTTTTCGGCAAGCGAAGAGATAGTCTCAAGCGGCGCATCGAGGGCGACGGAAACTATATTTACGCCCTTTGCGCGGTAAGGTATTCCCATCCTGCCGATTATGTGTTCGCCGAAATCGTGCAGAAGCGCGTTGAGCTGCTCGACGGACTCCTCTTTTTCCACCACGATTGAAACAACCGCAACTATTGTCTGCATAAAAACATCTCCCTTATTTGAGAATAGTGATCTTTCCGATAACGGGAAGCTCCTTTGCAGTGCCCTTGGCGGCATTGATGATTCCGATTACCGTAAACACCGCAAACGCGATGTTAACCAAGCTGCACACGCCGCCGATAATAAGAGAAACAGTTTCGTTGACGGCTCCGACAGCGCTGACTATTATTCTGCTAACGAACGTCCATGCGAACTGGGCTATCGCGAGGACAAGTCCCTGATTCGTGTGGAAGCGCGCATATCTCGATTCCCTTGCGGCAAAGAGCGGAACAAGCACGAGTATTCCCAAATAAGCGAGTACCGCCATAACCTTGTTCGACTGAATGTCGTTTTGGTCGAACTCGGACGTTGTGTCGGGCGTGTTATTGAGCTCATTGATTTTTGTTCCGAAATCCTTCTTTTCCTCTTCCCACGGCTCTGCCTTAGGCGCTTCGGGCACAACGGGTGCGCCGCAGTCGGGGCAGAAGCGTGCCTCGTCATCTATCTTTGAGCCGCAGTTGGTGCAAAATGCCATTATTGTGTATCCTCCCTGATTCCTTAAAGTATTCTAATTATACCAACATTCCGCAAAGTTTACAAGTGCAAAGCGGCACTCGCTCTCAAAGCTCTCTCTGTGCATCGTCGAGCAGGCTCTCTTCCTCCCTGTGCCAGAGATATGCGAGCGTGCCGATGTAGCCCTCTTTCCACGGCTTGTATTTGCCGTTGTAGTGGACTATCGAGCAGTTCTTCTCAATCCACTCATGGGTCTTGAGGCTGTGGAGCGCGGTCTTTTCGTCGAGGTTATATATCTCCGGCGAGACATAGCGCGTTTTGGTGCAGTAGAGCGCGTTTATAACATCCTGGTCGCCGAGAGGCAGGTTATCGGCGTTCTTGTCGATATAGTCGAAGAGCTCCTTTGATGTGTAGCTGCGCCTGAGCTCATCGAGGTTCATCATAAGTATGCCCGCATTGATATATCGTGAGCCCTCAGGCATACCCAAACGAATATGATTGATATCCTCGACCACGCCAAAAGTGTGGCTCGCCCCGGCGAAGCAAAAGCCGTCGAGATCCATGTTATAGAGATCAGATATGGAATTGAGAATCAGCGTGTCCGGGTCGATATAAAGTATTCTGTCGAGCTCTGCGGGCAGAAATTCGTGCGCGGTGAGTCGATAATATGTCTCTTTGGTTATCCTGTCCTCCGTCGGAGCGTCGGCGTTGAGCTCGTGGGAGAGGCGGATGGAATGGACATTGAAGCGGCTGCGGTCGATGCCGCGGAATATGCTGTCGATATTCTCGTCGGTCAGCGACGAGTGGGCTATGTATAAATCGAACTTCGGACAGTCGTCCGCGCGAACGAGCGAATGGAGCATCACGGACAGCGGCCGGATATAATTGGCGTCAAGCGTTACGAGTATGTTCATCAAAGACCTCCCGGTTATAGATTCAATTAGATTATAATATATTTTTCCCTCCGTTTCAAGCGCAGAAAACGCCGCCACAAAGGACGGCGTTTTGTACTTTATATTTTCTTCTGCGCGCAGGCTTCGATAAGCTTATCGTGTAATCAAACCTTTCGGTCATGCTCACTCCGCCCGCAGATGAAGTAAACTTTGACACGTTGTTGTTCATGTCATATCCGTACTCAGCGGCATAGATGCTCTTCTTGCTGCCGTAAGTGCATCTCCTGATTGAACAATTGATTTGATCTTTACCATAGTTGCCTCCTTTACCGTGAGAGTAACAGATGGAGGGAGAGAAAATCCTCTCAATCTGGTTTTTCACTTAAAGACAAAAGGTAAGCCTTATTTTTGAAAGTTCACAAAATGCGATGCTTGCGGTAATAGATTATTCTTAAATGAATTGTGGCTTTATCCATATTGAAGACAGTTGTTCGTTGTCAATAACTGCGACGGTATTCTTCGCAAACTCTACACCTTTACTTTTGCTATTACAGTCTGGATTACCAATGCAAACCCATCCTGTTTTGCCATTAAAATATGTTTGCCAATCGCTTGCATACTGTATGCCAGTACCCTCTTGGTATTTTCTATCAAACGATACCATTAAGATTCCTGGTTGGGATACAGGGATAACTAACTCTTTCTCAATCCAGTTATAGTCTGGATTTAACCCTGTCATTTGAAATACACGTCCATTTTCCAATTTTACATCTAAGCTATTGTACCCGTTTTCAATTAAAACCGAAAAGTTTACATCATTCTACGGATTATAGAAAAACGAATACTCGTCTTTTAAATATTGTGCTTCCCCATTAAAGACAATATTTTTATAATCAACAATAAATCGTATCATTGTTTACTCCTAAATAGAAAATGGACAATAGTATTTGTTGTAGTATCAACAACCAGTTCCCAGACACCGGATGAGCCATTATATGTTCCATTAACAACCCATTTCAGACCATTCTTCAAGCTGGAATCCGCCATTGGTTTTCCCGCTTTCATAATGTTTTTTATTACTCTGGTATCATATTAATTACAATGCAGGTCAAATATAAGATTTTATCCCATTCTCCTTGAAGAATGTCAAATCCGCTTTTGTAACATCTACCGCAAACGCAATCTTTTCATGTGAAATTGTTGCGAACCACAATTTGCCATTTCGATAGAAGCAAATATCTTCGGGAATATCGTTATCTATAGGCAAAAAAACATTGGGCATTAGCAAAAGTTGTTTACGGCTTTCCTTGCAACAACGGCAAACCACCATAATTTGATGCCTCATATAACCTAAAAAATTGACAAGCCAATCTTTTCTTTCAAAAATATAGTTTTCTACAAACGGTTGTAATTGTACACCATAATTAAAATCGGGAGGCAATTGTGAATAAGGTCTTTTTATAACAGCAGTAACGGAAAATCGGTCTGAATTTTTTGCTAAATAGTCTACAACTACCGATTCTTCTTTAACAATATCATCATAATTCAAATATATTCTATCAGACATAAAACACATGTCCTCCTGTTCTTTTGCCTCTTCGAGTTGCATGGTAATGTTTCCAGTAGCCTACTCCTCCATGTGGCATATCGTGTACAGGAGAAGCCCCTCCTCCAACAGCCTTGGCTAATTTGTATGCGTTGTTTCTTGAATCAGCAAATACGCTACCTACTCCGCGAACATACGATATCGCTTGCGAGTAAGAAATTGATTTTGTTGGTATATATGTTCCTACACCGTTACAATATGTAACATATGATGCACTCACATTAGCTTATATATGTGCAGCTGTGATTTTTTCACTTGGTCATAAGCAACAACAAAATGCTATTATCGGCAGATGCGTAGGATACTTGAGTTATATCCGGGACATTGACATACGCGACACCATCATCGCATCCGTATTCATCTATCTGCCTTACAGTACATATTTTCTCATTAACCGCTGTAACTTGACCAATCACCGAATCAACACCACTGTCCAACAGCTCAACAGAAATCGGCTTTTCCGTTCTTAACGCTTCCAGCATTATTGAAAACAGCGCATTTCCATTTTCAAAATCTATCGGAGTCTTTGAAATCAAATCGTCGAAATTCGGACATAGTTTTTTCATTTTTTCATCATACTATCCGTCCATCTCAACATAAGTAATACAGCTAATCTTTTTTACCAAAATACCGTCATTTTCTCCATTTGGAGTGAGCATATACAAAGCGAAAAACTCATTGTCAATAAAAATTATACGTCCGTATAAGAACTTTGAAATTTCCGAATCGCAAGTATAGACACATACATTCTTTTTCAATGTCATAGCTAATTTTAATATTTCTATCATAATTGCCTCCAAAATATCATTTATCAACTTATTTCCTCTAAAACTTCAAAAATGTAGATCAACGGAATAATTGCAATGTCATCAACTACCCCTATCCCAGTGATATCGTCTGCAAGTATAAAAAATATAGATGTGGTCACGGCCACTGTTATAACACACGTTGTTGTTCATGTCATATCCGTACTCGGCGTCATAGATGCGCTTTTTGCTGCCGTTAAGTACGCTCTGTCGAACGTCTGCATTTCCAATTGCATTTGATAAGGGCAACTGGAAGTGGTTGGAGTCCCCCAGTTATTTCCTTACAAAAAAACTGTCTAAGGATCGACATTCAACGGTTAAGATATGATCAATTGTTTTAGCCCTACTTTAAGGTACATTCGCCGCAAAAAAGACCAACAAATCGTCCTTTTTTATCGCGCGCTGTTCTATGTGAACAATAAAAAATGCCCGTTGCCACCGTAAGTGCTTCAAAGATTTGATATGTCACTACAATAACCCAATTGATTTCTCTGATAAAATAATAAGTTATACTTACAACCGCTAAAACTATTATAGAAATAGCAAGAAATATCACATCCAGCAGATGGTACTTCTCAATATTGGGGCTAAAATCCTGCTCGGGAAAACTCTTTATCGTCGTTCTTATGTAGCGCATGGTTCTTCTTTTAAAGAATCGTTCCTTTCGCCACTCCCGCCTCTGGCGGTTAGTCATACCTTTTTCAAACAGAAACATTACGGCAAATTTATATATAGAATGACAACAAAGTTCATTTACGATAATCGCAAGTATTATAGCCTCTATAGGGAGTGTCTCTATTCTGTCAATGAGAATAGCCACCTACTATCACCATCCTAACCATTTAAAAAATCGATTTCCAGCTCTTTTAGCAATCTCTTTAAAGTTCAATTCATCATGAATATAATTTTTTACTGCCTTTCTATACGCCGTGGTGCTCTTGGAGTAATACTTTATCGCCTTCGCGGCCTCGCCTTTAAACGATTGTCTTCTTCGATTTTTAAAAGCTTTGTTAATGCTCTGTCGAACAAGTCTGCCTGTTAAATCATAAGTATACAGGAAACGCTGATTGTTTACAAGGTCTTCATGCGAATACATGTTTCCTAAATTCAATCATGCATTTTAAGCGCCTTTTGTTTTAGTCGTACTAAAAAGTAAAGAATCCCTCAGTCCATTCCGGCTTATCTATTTCATATTCGTCAATGGAGAACCCATCAGGGTAGTTAATAAATTCCGGATTCTCACGATACTCCGACAGACTTTTTTCTGCATTTTCATAGGTTGAATAATACCCGAGATCCGATACATTGTCATACTCGCCGTCAAAATATTCATGCGCCAAATAAAACACAGACCCCCTAAATTCGCCTATTGAACCGTTAAAGTCGTCCGTGTCGGCATGCACTATCTCTTCTTGAAAATCGTTCGGGAAATCCTTAAAGCCCGGTTTTTGCAAGTAACAATTGATTATATCCCTGCACTTTTGTTTAGAGGAAAAAAATCCCAGTAATTTTGTGCAGTATACTTTTTCATTTGTATCTGCGGAAAATTCAATAAATCTTTTGTGAACCAATTTATATACCTTTTTCATTAAATCACCCCATCACTTATAGCCTTTGTCGCGCTGTAGCCACTTTTAATTTTGCTATGTTCTGAGTTTGGTCCAGTCTTATAGTTCCCCTTCCATATTTCTTATCAAGCATATCCCGAGCATTTCTGTCTGCCGACTTATTAGGATCATACCTCTGTCTTTTTGCCCAGTCCGGAGCATCATTCGCCTTTCCTTTTCCACTTTTTTTGCAGTTTTCTTTGTTTTTTTAGATTTGGAGCTTTTATATATTTTATATCCTACTACACCAACAGTAATATCTGCAACAGCTCCCAAAATAACCCAACCTGCAACATTCCATGCATTAGACAGACCTAACAACTTCAAAGCAAGTAAGAGAGTTGACATTGTTACTCCTAACGAAAGTGCCCGTTTAGTCAAGGACGCAGCATAATGGCCATCCTCATCGTACATATTTACAGGATTATCGAAACAATACACAAATAAATTATACTGCAAGATATTACTCTGATCATCAAGCAAAATATTTGAATCATCCGCATTGATAAATCTCTTAACCGCCGGATCATAATATCTGCTCTGGAGATAATACAACCCCGTTTCAGAGTCGTAATAATATCCACGATAGCGAAGCGGATTGACATTGGCGATGTGGGTTGAATCTGTAATCGCCGCACCGTTGGCATCGGTGACAGAAATTACATTTCCCCAAGCATCATAGTTGTAATTGGCAACAACCGCACCCGTACCGTCGTAAATTTTGATGTTTTTATTTCCATTTTTTAAGGGTGGTCACACGTCATAGAATATTCATCGATTATATAATTTGAATACCTTGTCGCCTGTTGTTCTCTGCCTTTTGGAGTAAGCTGAATATCATTTATCCATTGATAGTAATGTGTTAACTCATGGGCTAATGTTGCAAGAATTGTTGCAAGTGCATTGTCTTTACCATTTCGGCTTTGTAAATCATCATAATCGCCAGTTGCAATTTTTATGTACGGCTCTGTATAATATGAAAATGGTTCAAAAAAACTGCCTACTGCTGTTTCACCATCCTGTGTTCGGACGGTCTTGCTTCCTTTAACATAAACAGGAACTCTCAACGGAAAATAATACTCGGCTCGCAACCACCGTGCAAACTGTGTACATGCTCTTTTTACCTCAGGGTCAACCGAGCTTTCATATCTAAAACGGATTCCGGTTCGTCTTTTGACTTCGCTGTCAAGATTCTTTTGCCAATTGGTAAGTGTCCAAATATGCATTTTTAATACTTCCTACGATCTCTGCCCGGCGTGTGTTTTTTGGGAGGTTTAGGCTTAGACCTTGGTTTCCAATTTTTATTTTTCCGGGCTTTGTTTTTGCGCTCACGCCCTTGCTTTTTCTGCCCCGGGCGAGCATACGGATCAGGTTCGTTTTTTCTTACAGTTGATGTATATACGATTACACCAACCATAGTTACCGTTGCAATAGCGACAGTTCCAACTATAACCCACCCAACAGGATTCCATGCGTTTGCGACTCCAATTGTTCCTGCTGTTGCCAAATATCTGCCCCCCGCAATTGCAAAAGCCTAGAAACCATCTAAGTCACACATATTAACAGAATTGTTAAAGCAGTATGCAAACACATTGTATTATGCAAAGTTTTCAAAATTTGCCGTTAATGTGTTAGACGAATCCGCATTTATCCATCGCCCGATCTCAGGATCGTAATAACGGTTGGACACATAGTAGAATCCCGTCTCAGAGTCAAAGTAATACCCACGATAGCGAAGCGGGTTGACGTTGGCGATGTGAGTCGAATCTGTAATCGCCGCACCATTGGCATCGGTAACAGAAATTACATTGCCCCAAGCATCATAGTTGTAGTTGGCAATAACCGCACCTGCACCGTCGTAAATGCGAATAACATCTCCGCGCCAGTTGCAGATAAAGTAGTAGTCGGTTGTAGTGCTGCCGTTCTTGCAGCGAACACCGGAGGGGTTGCCGTCGGCATCATAGAAGAACCACAGCTCTGTCGTATTTTAGCTTGGGGTCATTCCAGTGGTGTCGCCTTTTGTCACCAAAAGGCGACACCTTCTGATATAGTAAAAACTATCCATACACTTGATTAATAATCTTCGAAGAAATCTGTTCCCATTGAGGATAATCTCTAAGAATATCTTCATATGACCGTGTCAGAACACCCCCGGGAATTTCGCCTTCTTCTCTTGCTTTTTTTGAGCTGAAAGAAAAGCATTTGAAATTATCTCGTATACTTGGATTTGAAAAATAATCCGTACCAACCTTGTCCGATAGAAATCCAACAAATTCATCTGTGTAATCCTGCATTATCACTGCAACTGCACCGTATAGGTTGCTGCGCCAAATATCCGCCTGCCGCATTTCTTCTTTGGTGTATTTTTGCCAAAACTTCTTTTGTGGCAGCACCATTGGTTTCTCAACTAATTGAATCAATTCATCAAACGACAACTGCGGCATTAATTCAAATCCATTTTCCTGTCCCCAGCCAAAATCATATAGCAGTCTTTTGCGATATAATTCTCCTGTTTCAGCATTTATATAGAGACCATCCTGTTGTTTTAAAAATATTTTTCCTTCATAGTCAGGGGAAAAGTGAATTGTAATATAAAAATATCGTTTCAAAATCTTCTCCTATCTCATTTGAAAACGCCGTCGATTTTCTATTTTGCAGTATAATTGTTAAGCGGTTGCTGTCACAGCCCATCAACCCGAGCATTAAATCCTTCTATAGAATTTCGATATGTTCTTTTTACTCTCCGGAATTGACTTTATCGTTTATGCAAAAGCAAACGCAAGTTGCTTTCCCAAACCTCATCCCCACACTTCTTTGCGTTTTCAATGCAAATATTTATCGCATCACGGAGAGAATTGTTATCCGCGTATCTTTGCAGCCTATTTAAGATGCAAAGAGCCCCCGGCCAATTCATGTCTTGCAACCATCCTAACAATTCAACTTATTCACTCATCGTAGAAATGACAAAACAAATTGCCGTGAACACAAAAATTACCGCCGCAACAACGGACATTATCTTTTTATATTTCGCTGCTGCCTCCATGTTACCCGCATCCCGGTTTTTGCCAACCAAGCCAAAGCGCAGCAAAAGTGACATGACAAAAAACATCGCTCCGACAAAATATCTGGTTCTCATACCAGAGTCATACGCCATGCTATGCGCCGGGTTAATTAGGCTCTCGATTTTTTCCAGACCAAAAGGTAGAATTCCGACCATGGCAAAGCCGAATAGTGCTTTCAAGCCGATATTATTGGTCAACTTGGTATATCCGCCTATTGCAGATTTGTGTGTGCCTTCCTCGATATTCTTGAGCACCCTTGTTACCTGCGCGACGCTGTAAAGCTTGCCGTCGATAAGGTAGCCGTTGCCGAGCTTATCGTTTATGATAAAGTAATTTCTGGAATCCTGAAACCACACGGGCAGAGTGAACGGCACAAGTTTTCCTTTGACCTTTGCCAACGCCAACAAATGGTTATTATCATCGCGTCCGTTGCGGCGCAGCTGCTTGCTCTCAAACGAGCCGAATTTTTCAATGTCATCATAGTAAACCGACACTTTGTGAGACGGAATCGGCTTATAGAATGTCTTTGCATGATCCATAAATGCATCAAAATACACTGCCTCAAAATGGTCTTCATAGAAAGTGAATTTCGACATGAAGATAATTTTGAGCGCGCTGACGCTTATAAAATATGTAAGCGCAGCCGCTACTGCAATGACGACGATGCGCTCCGGCGCCGGTCCTTTGAGAATGATGGACACGGCTTCGTAAATCAGCATCGCGGGAAACGCAAAGCCCACAAGGGCAAGCAATAAACTCCCCGCTTCAAACGGTCTGACAACTGTTTTCTTCACAAAAAAGCCTCCTATTTATCGTTTATAAGTAATCATTAATTAATTGTCTTGTCCTATCGCCTACAAATCTACTGAATAAAACCAATTTTTCACTATTATCAGACAAACGCTCCAATACTGTAGTAACAACAACCTCCTGTATGCTGTTATCCATTTTTGACATATATTCCAGTAGTTCACTCGCCTTTATCAGTTTACTTCTATTTTTTTGCGGATTATCTAACAAACTCAATAGATAGGGATTGAAAATATCCCCAAATATTAGATGTAAATATATCTCCGGAAAATCATTGAGATTACTTTCTATCTCATTCTTTAAGTTTGGAAAATCTGCAATCAATTTCTCAACAATGTTTTCTTTCATATACTCATTCATATACTCATTTACCCCTCAAAGCTTTTTCCAAATCTTCTAAAAGTCTTTTAGCTAAAGCCAGTTCAGAAGATGATAATCCTCCTTTTTTAATTATATTTTTCAACCCAGCAACACGCTCAATACCTTTTTGAATAGATATATTCGCTGATATGTTCCCAGCCAATCTTCGTGGTGCGTGAATTGTTTCCACGGTCTGACATCCAATAAACATACTGATGGTCTATCGGCGTATTGGTGTTGATGACCGTTCTGTTACGGCGAAGGATGGAATCATAAGAATATGTCACAGTCTTACAAAAAGATACAATTAATTGTATCTTTTTGTATGTTGTTGTCGTCACAACTATTAATGGCTATCTCGTCAATATGGGTACGTATTAAATAATACCGTCCTCCCCGCTATTATAAGCTAAAAAAGTAGCTTTACTTCACTAATTTTTTTACAACAAATGAAGGGAAAAAGTGAATTGTAATATAAAAATATCATTTCAAAATCTTCTCCTATCTCATTTGAAAACGCCGTCGATTTTCTATTTTACAGTATAATTGTTAAGCGGTTGCTGTCACAGCCCATCAACCCGAGCATTAAATCCTTCTATAGAATTTCGATATGTTCTTTTTACTCTCCGGAATTGACTTTATCGTTTATGCAAAAGCAAACGCAAGTTGCTTTCCCAAACCTCATCCCCACACTTCTTTGCGTTTTCAATGCAAATATTTATCGCATCACGGAGAGAATTGTTATCCGCGTATCTTTGCAGCCTATTTAAGATGCAAAAAGCCCCCGGCCAATTCATGTCCTGCAGCCATCCTAACAATTCAACTAAATAAGGCTTAAGATCTTCATCGCTTTTCTCTGCTATGATTACGGCACAATTTTCCCATACATTTTTATTATGCTCTGGTGTTAACGGTTGTATAAACGGAATGATTGTTTCCGTGTCCCTTGCCAATGATACTCCTTTGATTCGAATTTCGGATGGCATATGCCAATCGATCATATCCATAATTTCTGCAATATCTGCCATTTTAACACCCTCCGTTCAATTTAACGGCAACTGACTAAACAGCTTGTGTTTCAATCGAACTCCCGCTTCGGATTTTCCGTTTATTTTTCAATTGTTCTGCCACAGTTTTATAAATTTCACATCTTTCTCCTATGTAAATTTTCGATAAGCTACTGTGCAATCAATTAAAACTTATCGGCATCGCCGTTGTGATACCACGGCACTTGTCAGGAATACTCCTGAAACCCTTTAATAATTTACACAGATTCACCTCACATATAAATCTATTTGAATGGTAGCATTCAAATAGTTTACAATATCAAGAAAATCTCTTTCAAAATACAATGCAGGTTTACTATTTCCATCAAAAAATGGGATGATATCGAAAACAACTGTTCCTCCATTTTCATCACAGATTTTTTTGATATCTGGTAGTTTAGCAAATATATTTCCCATTAGCTCATTCAATACAACACCCAAGTCCCTTTCTTCTTTTTCTTCTGTTTTTAACGTCCAAAAACCCTCAATAGGCTTATCCGTCAAAGGTGACATTCGTGTTTCATTACGCGATTTACATTCTGTTGGGGCAATTCCTAAACGTTTTGTGATCGAGTACACATCAAAATCATTATCAAAAATCATGTGCATCTCTGCATAAATTGTACAGTAATTACTCACAGATTATCTCCTCCCTATTTGGTTTTATAAATTGTATCCGTAACAATTTTACCCGCTTTGTCTACAATGTAAATAATTCCGGTTTTCTTATCAACAGCCAAATCATATGCTCTGGTGTTACCGGTTGTATAAACGGAATGATTGTTTCCGTATTTCTTGCCAATGATACTCCTTTGATTCGAATTTCGGATGGCATATGCCAATCGATCATATCCATAATTTCTGCAATATCTGCCATTTTAACACCCTCCGTTCAATTTAACGGCAACTGACTAAACAGCTTGTGTTTCAATCGAACTCCCGCTTCGGATTTTCCGTTTATTTTTCAATTGTTCTGCCACAGTTTTATAAATTTCACATCTTTCTCCTATGTAAATTTTCGATAAGCTACTGTGCAATCAATTAAAACTTATCGGCATCGCCGTTGTGATACCACGGCACTTGTCAGGAATACTCCTGAATCCTTTAAGGGCTTGGGATTATCCCAGCAGTCTGCCCTTTGTCCCCCAAAGGCGTTGCTTGCTGTTATATGTTATTTTGTAGCATAATTATTGCATACGCCAATCGTATTTTTCGCCTTGTGATATATCAAGAGTTATTCCGTTAATTGAAACTGTTGTATTGTCAATCCAAACGATTTTGGCTTCGTATTCGTGATAGGCATCATAAACAATAGTTTTCCGATCGCCTGTTGTCAAATAAACTCTAACTGAAAAATCAACGGTTGCACCAGGCTCTGTTCTATATGCTTCTAAATTATATTTGCCATCCGGTGACTGCGAAGCCATTAAAAAAGTTTCCGGATTGTTTATTTGAGAGTCTTCAATATTCAAAATTGGAACAATATAATTTCGGACAAACAGAGCAAATAATACTATTAAAACAACGCTTGATATTATAGATAAAATTATCACTATGGTTCTTTTCATCATCATAATCTCCTCAATGACCTTTATTATAAAGCATAATTCCGTACATTATATAACATTGGGTCGCGAAGATCATCCCATTGGAAGCCATAATAAACGAAAAATTGGATGTTCCTGCCTTAATTTGCGCAAAACCTGCACCAGCCAGCAAAACTGAATCTGGCCGGGATATATTTTATGCCTGTCTGCATTTTTATGTTTGTCCATATTTTAATCCCTTTCATAATTCAATTCGTCATAAGCGAACTGCTGCTGTTTGGTGTATGCCGTCTCTGCGGTCTTGTGGCGGCGCGAGATCTCAGTAATATTTCCGTTGACGTCATAGGTGTAGCCATAGATATATTCGCTGATATGTTCCCAACCAATCTTCGTGGTGCGCGAATTGTTTCCACGGTCTGACATCCAATAAACATACTGATGGTCTATCGGCGTAGTGGTATTGATAACTGTTCTGTTCCGGCGAAGGATGGAATCATAAGAATATGTCGCAGTCTTGCCCGAGGGATACGTATACTTCGATGCAAGATTGTCCTTGCCGTAATCGAATTTTTCGGTCATGCTCACTCCGCCTATTTTTTGAAGAAGGCATAGAGAATAATAGAATAAAAAATCAATGTCATGATTGGAAGAAGCGTCACTCCGACAGTTACGGTCTTTCTGTATTTCTGCTCAATATATCCGCGTTTCAATCCCCATACCTGAGCGCACCACAATGAGACAAACGCTAACAGAGGCAAGAAAAGTTGTATTTTTGATAAAACATCGGACACCGGTCCCGGTATGTAAGCCCGAAAGAATCTTTCTACCGCGGCAAATATAGCGCAAAAAATAAACGCCGGCATAGCATAGAGCCACGATTGTTTGCCGATCTCTCCCCTTTTCACCTTGATTGCATAACGAATCGTTTCAAAAATCAATATCCCGGTAAATACAAGAGTCACAGCAATAAAAGTTTCAGTTGATAAATAGCTCAATATTATGTACCTCCTAAGCCTGCATATGACTTAAACGCTTATTATAAAGTTCAATCCTTTTCGATATAGTAATATAAATCCGCGGCGGCATATGCTTTATACAAATCCCCCGTTTCCCGGTCTACGATATACCAGCCATGTGTAAACGTAAAATCTCTTCCGACTGTATATGCATGAGCTAAGAAATACGGCTTACCATTTATAACTACCTTATGGTCGATTTCCCTTATCATCTTGTCATTGTCTGGAGCGATTCTCGCATTAAGTATTGCTATAGCCTGCTTTTCTGTTAACAATTTGTCGTTATCATCGCCGGGCATTGTTTCGCTTTCCCTTGGATAATAATCTTCTCTTGTCTTAGCTATAATCCATTTAGTGTTCTCGTCCGTCGTTTCCAGTAAGGCACTGACCGCTTCGGAGAACTCCGTTGTGCTTTCTGCATCGGTCGCCTCTGATGTCGTATTTCCGTCAAATGTTTCGCTCGGCGCAGAACTTGGCTCTGACGACTTACAAGCTGATAACAGTCCTAAAGAAACGCACAGAAGGAAAATAATTATTGCTGTAAAAAGCAGATATTTCTTATCTCTCGATTTAGTCATTTTAATTTATCCTCCTTCGCTTCTTGTACTCCATTCAATAGCCTACAGATTTTTCAAGCTCAACAACTGCTTTCTCCAACTCATCTCTCGAAAACGAGTCATTGCATTCAAACAGCTTCCACGGAGAATCAATGTACCATCGGTCATTTTTCATTGAAAAGCTTATGAGCGGATTTTCATCTGTATCTACGCAAAAATAGTTCATATCTTGAGATTTATCTTCATTGAAAATCCACTTATCAGCATACATCAGAAACTCATTAACTGAAAAATTCGGCTCATCAAAATACAGTCTGCCATTTACTTCAATTTGAAAAAGCCCCTCTTTTTTCAATATTTCAGGATATCTTTTTAACTTTTGCCTTATAATTTTCCCTTTCTCTATAATTGGACTGTAAAAAAACACTATCAAATTATTCACCTACTTTACCGGAAACGCAGTCCATATTTTGCCGCTAGAATCAAAAACAACCTTAATAATTTGTTCTCCCTTAGTTCCAATTGTCCTACCAAAATTATACAAAATATAGTATGATCCATTACTACCATTTGGATAAAATTTTGCTGCTGACGAGGTTAAAGCTTACTGAATTAACACCGTATATTCTAAACAAGCTGATAAGCAAAATTGAAATCGGTTGTTTAGAAACAATTGATGGTGAAAAGCAACAAATGGTTAGTGTGGAGTGGCGTTTTCAGATAGGTATATTTTAGTAAACTACCTATCTGAAAACGGTGAAAATACATTAAAAAAACTTTTTACGCAAAATGTAGGTTATAATCAAAATTATTAAACATACGAACATAAATAGCCAAATATGCTCAAAACTCCACGGAATTTTTAATTTTTGGAGTATTTTTTCGTAGCTTGCCGGCCCAAACAATTCGTATATTATCCCACTTGCCCCAAACAACAAGACTAAAACAAAAGAAATTATATTTATTATTAACAAGAAAATATTTAAAAATTCTCTCATTTTAATGTGTACCCCCTTTGCTCTGCTCTTTGTACAGGATCATCACTAAAGATAGATATTGTTGTCTTACACCAAGCATAAGCAGCAAATGTATATGGTACAACTTTTCCACCTGTCGCTGACAAAGTGGATCTTAAAGTTGTCGTTTTCCCAAATATTTCAGAAACCTGTTGATTTAATATATGATTAAATCCGATGCTTCCTGCTTTTGTAAAAGGTGTAATTCCTATAATCTGCAATCCGTTGTCAAAAAGAGATTCTGTAACATCAACAGCCACTTGTCCGTTACTCTTTTGTGTGCTGCTTCCTCCACCACCAGGGCTATTTCCGTCAAATGTTTCGCTCGGCGCAGAACTTGTGTTTGACCTGCAAGCCGATAACAGCCCCAAAGAAACGCACAGAAGTGAAATGATTATCGCCGCAAACATCAATTTTGTTGCGACTCTTGTCTTTTTCATTATTAAATCTCCTCTTTGCATAAAGCTCGATAGTCTATCCTCTGCCGCTGCGCGGAGAATATAGTCGCAACACTTTTACTCCGTCTTTTCGCCGGGACAAGGGTCTGTTCCGCTTTTCTGCAGTTTTGCACAATACCGTTTAAGGAATATTACCCGTTCCAGCCAAACAGCTACTACCATCACCGCGAGAGCCGGAATAATTACAATAATAATATGAAAAAGTGTTTCCCAAAGCCAAAACAAGGGGTCTTGAGTTTTATAATAACTCAAAAATATTTTCGCAAAGACATCATGAAAATCACCCCTAAACATAACAACAGAACCCACAACCAGACAACGTATAAGCCATTGTATGAGACGGCTTCTTTTTCTCATTTTTTCATAGTTGTCTATTTTTATTTTCTTACCGCACTTCGAGCATTGATATTCCTTTTTAAGTGCAATATCTTTATAAGTCGCTTTCAGAAGACCCTTATCATAAAACTTCCTAAAGCCGGGATATATTTTATGCCTGTCTGCATTTTTATGTTTGTCCATATTTTAATCCCTTTCATACCGCACGGATGCTTGCAGTGGTTGATATCTGATTGGAGTGATATCTCGAACTATTCTGCCGCAGTTCTATAAAATTTACATCTCTCTTCCATGCAAATTTTCAATAATTTTTCTCGCAATCGTTTCGCACTCCTGCGGACTTTTGTCAAATGTCTCGGCATCGAAATCCCGGACAAATATATTATATATATCGTTTTTCAATGTTTCGACATCAGTATCAAAAGTCAGTATTTGCGCCAGCTCCATGCTGATATCGTCGTATTCATCGGGGGGGCAGTGGCAGCAGGTCAAAAGATCGACCGGATCCCACCCGTCGATTATCGCTTTTACTTTTTCAAATGCCTCGCGCATAAAACACCCTCTTTTCTCTCACTTTCCCGCTTCGGATTTTCCGTTTATTTTCAATTGTTCTGTCGCAGTTCTATAAATAACCGGCTCGTCCGTATGTCAGACATCCCAATAAAACCTGCCTCTCCACCATGACGGAGGAAACCACCAATGGAAGCCTTTACCTTTACTGTGAATCTCAAACCACAACAAGCACGCAAACGATACTGCCATAAGCCCAAATTCACAATACTTATAAATTGAAGTAGAATTAACTCCGAAAGAGTCCATTACCAGAATCAGAAGAACTAAATCTGAAGTCATCAAAAAAACATATATCGCATAGATAACTCTTATGTAATTTCTGCACCGCGATTCGTTCATATGTTTCTTGCTATAGACATAGCCCGTAAAGAATTTATACAAAAAATTATGACCCTTTCGATATCTGCGCCTGTTTGACTTGGATTTATCAATAAAGAAAAGGTAATCCAAGACAATCTTTGATACTAATTTAAGGATAAAAAATATACATATATTACTTGTGATTACCATTTTAGCCATAGAGCACCTCAGATGTTTAAAGCCCTGCGTCGTTTGTCCAGCGTTATTTAAGAGTACATTCGCCCCTAAAGAAGCCAACAAACTTTCCGTTTTTGTCACGCGACGTTTGGTGTGAAAGATAAAAAACTCCCGTTGACACCGAAAACGTTTCAAAAATTGCATAGGTTGCTACAATAATCAAGTTGTTCTCCCTTACAAAATAGTAAACTATACTTATTATAACGAGTGCCACTATAGTAATAACATTTGAGATTATATCCCACACATGATACTTCTCAATATTGGGGCTAAAATCCTGCTCGGGAAGACTATTTATCGTCGCTCTTATGTAGCGCATGGTTTTTCTTTTGAAATATTTCTCTTTTCGCCACTCCCGCCTTTGGCGGTTAGTCATGCCTTTTTCAAACAGAAAGATTACGGAATCCTTATATATAAGATGATTGACAAATCCATTTATTAAAATTAAAACTATTACAATAAATATTGGGGCTGTTCTTACTTCATCCAATGTAAGCGCCATTTATTTATCACCGTCCTTATTTCAGTCTCTGTCCTTGATTATAAGTATAACAGCAAATAATTCTCTTATCAATAACAATCGCAAAAATTGACACTTTGCGCAGACGGGCGCGCAAGTTTGCCGTATATAAAAACTCCGCCCGAACAATCGGACGGAGCTTTCGGCATCTGAATTACAGCAAGTCCATTATTTATATATCATTTCCTGTCCGATACTTCCGAAAAACGTCAGAAGAATCATCGGTTCGCAACAGAGAAGATATTATAGCCCTGAACCGTCGCCGATTGTCATTTGCATCTTCTCAAAATTTTATTTTCTCTCTTTCGGTCGGTACGATGCTTCGCACCTCGCAGCGCGCACCGAGCCCAATGCTAAAGCTTGTTGTTATATTACGGGTCGCCCGGAAATTTGATTGCACAGTTTTTGTCAGGCGAACCACTCGATTATTTTGCCTAATACTCCGATGACTGTCATTCCGCAAAAGCCGAGTGCCCATATGCCCGAAAAAATGACCAGCCAAAATGCCTGCTCAAACGGGTTCATATTCAACGGATTCATTTTCGTTTCCTCCAAATTATTTTTTCATGTACCGCACGATTGATTTTTGTTCCGCCAAAAGTTTCTTAGCCCATCGGAATCACGTCCTTTACTTTAAAATTGCACATAGAAAAAATTTTCTCTAACCTGCTTTTGTTTTTATGTATTTATCTCCCGCTCCGTAATGTCGCACAGCGGGCAGAGGGTATGTCCTCTGCCGCTGCGCTTACATAGGAGTAGAGAGGTGGTTGTCATTTTCAAGCCGCGAATATGCGGAACAGGCGGCAATATATTTTGCCATACGCCCGCCTTTTCGGGATAAATTATAATGCAAAATTGCGTTCTATGTAGCCGCCGATGCAAAAGTATAGATAAAACATGCGAAAAAAGAGATTTTTTGTTCTCAACTATCCTACATATATAGTCTGCGAAAATGAAAAAGGTTACACTTTTTTCAAAAAATTTTTTTAATTTTTGGGCGGGTATTGTATTTACTGAATTAAATAAAAAACTCCGCCCGGAGAACCGGACGGAGCTTTTGATTTAGATTTACGCGTTGTGCTTCTTGATAGCTGCCTGAGCTGCGCTGAGGCGTGCGATCGGCACGCGGAAGGGCGAGCAGGAGACATAATCAAGGCCGATGTCGTTGCAGAACTCGACAGAGCTCGGGTCGCCGCCGTGCTCACCGCAGATACCGCAGTGGAGCTTCGGGTTGACGGGCTTGCTCAGCGAGATGGTCATCTGCATAAGCTTGCCTACGCCGTTCTGATCAAGCTTTGCGAACGGATCGTTCTCAAAGATCTTGGTGTCATAGTAAGCGTTGAGGAACTTGCCTGCATCGTCACGGCTGAAGCCGAAGGTCATCTGAGTCAGGTCGTTGGTGCCGAAGCAGAAGAAATCAGCCTCAGCAGCGATCTCGTCGGCGGTGAGAGCAGCTCTCGGGATCTCGATCATGGTGCCGACCTCATACTCAAGGTCAATGCCGGCAGCCTTTATCTCAGCGTCAGCAACCTCGACAACGATCTTCTTGACGAACTTGAACTCCTTGACGTCGCCGACAAGGGGAATCATGATCTCGGGAACGATCTTCCAATCGGGATGCTTCTTCTGAACATTGATAGCAGCGCGGATAACAGCAGCAGTCTGCATCTTTGCGATTTCGGGATATGTGACAGCCAGACGGCAGCCGCGGTGACCCATCATCGGGTTGAACTCGTGGAGAGAAGCGATGATAGCCTTGATCTCATCAACGGACTTGTGCTTCGCAGCCGCAAGAGCCTCGATGTCGGCCTCCTCGGTGGGAACAAACTCATGGAGAGGCGGATCAAGGAAGCGGATGGTTACCGGCTTGCCCTCAAGGGTCTCATAGAGCTTCTCAAAGTCGCCCTGCTGATAGGGAAGAATCTTCTCAAGAGCTTCTTCTCTCTCTTCAACAGTATCGGAGCAGATCATCTCGCGGAAAGCAGCGATTCTGTCAGCCTCGAAGAACATATGCTCTGTACGGCAAAGGCCGATGCCCTCTGCGCCGAGCTCAACAGCCTTGGCTGCGTCGCGCGGAGTATCTGCGTTGGTGCGAACCTTAAGGGTTCTGTACTTATCAGCCCAGCCCATGATTCTGCCGAACTCGCCTGCGATGGAAGCGTCGACAGTCGGGATGATGCCGTCATAGATGTTACCGGTGGAGCCGTCGATGGAGATGAAGTCGCCCTCATGGAAGGTCTTGCCTGCAAGGGTGAACTTCTTGTTCTCCTCGTCCATGATGATCTCGGAGCAGCCGGAGACACAGCAGGTACCCATACCACGGGCAACAACAGCTGCGTGAGAGGTCATACCGCCGCGGACAGTCAGGATACCCTGAGATGCCTTCATGCCGGTGATGTCCTCGGGAGAAGTCTCAAGGCGGACAAGGACAACCTTCTCGCCTCTTGCCTTCCAAGCCTCAGCGTCGTCAGCGGTGAAGACGATCTTGCCGCATGCAGCGCCGGGAGAAGCGCCAAGACCCTTACCGATCGGGGTAGCGGCCTTGAGTGCCTTTGCGTCAAACTGGGGATGAAGGAGGGTGTCGAGGTTTCTGGGCTCGATCATAAGAACAGCCTCTTCCTCGGTTCTCATACCCTCGTCAACGAGATCGCAGGCGATCTTGAGAGCTGCCTGAGCGGTTCTCTTACCGTTACGGGTCTGAAGCATGAAGAGCTTGCCGTGCTCGACGGTGAACTCCATGTCCTGCATATCTCTGTAATGGTCTTCAAGAATCTTGCAGACCTTCTTGAACTCTGCGAACGCCTCGGGGAACTTCTGCTCCATCTCAGCGATCTTCATGGGAGTACGGACACCTGCGACGACGTCCTCGCCCTGTGCGTTGGTGAGGAACTCACCGAACAGGCCCTTAGCGCCGGTTGCGGGGTCGCGGGTAAACGCAACGCCGGTGCCGCAGTCATCGCCCATGTTGCCGAACGCCATGGACTGGACGTTAACGGCAGTACCCCACGAATAGGGGATATCGTTGTCGCGGCGATAGACGTTTGCGCGGGGGTTGTCCCACGAACGGAAAACAGCCTTGATAGCGCCCATGAGCTGCTCCTTGGGATCGGTCGGGAAATCGGTGCCGATCTTTGCCTTGTACTCAGCCTTGAACTGAGAAGCGAGCTCCTTGAGATCGTCAGCGGTAAGCTCGACGTCCTGGGTCACGCCCTTCTTCGTCTTCATAGCGTCGATGAGCTGCTCGAAATACTTCTTACCGACCTCCATAACGACGTCGGAATACATCTGAATGAATCTTCTGTAGCAGTCCCAAGCCCAACGGGGATTGCCGGACTTCTCTGCGATAGCCTCAACGACTTCCTCGTTAAGACCGAGGTTAAGAATAGTGTCCATCATGCCGGGCATGGAAGCGCGGGCGCCGGAACGGACGGAAACGAGGAGCGGATTCTCCTTATCGCCGAACTTCTTGCCGGTGATGCCTTCCATCTTGACGATGTACTCGTTGATCTCTGCCATGATCTCGGGATTGATCTCGCGGCCGTCCTCATAGTACTGTGTGCAGGCCTCGGTGGTGATGGTGAAGCCCTGAGGAACAGGAAGACCGATGTTTGTCATTTCAGCAAGGTTCGCGCCCTTACCGCCGAGAAGCTCTCTCATCTGAGCGTTGCCCTCGGAGAACAAATAAACGTACTTGTGAGCCATGATATACCTCCGTAAATAGTGTTTTTAGCTGCGAAGAAGATGCAGAAACCAAAGGCTGCATCTTCGCCTCATGTTATTATAGCAGACCGGCAGGAAAAATACCATATATTTTTACAATAAAATAGCGATTTTTGCGACTTTTCTTTTGTACAGATTTGACTATACAATTATATATAGCGCAGGGAGAGCCTCCCTGCGCCGAAAAAGTGTCTGTAATTTAGATGTTCAGAACATAAAAGGCAAAAGAAAGCCCAACGCTGCAACAAAAATCAGCACGCCCGTAAGTATCGCCCACAGTTGCCATGTATCTCCTTTAACAATGAGATTTACCGTTTTAAATCCCGAAAAAGTTGCGCCTACCGTTGCCATAAAAACCAAAACAACAATTAAAATAGAGGGATCCATAATTTGCATAGCCTCCTTTTACACTGTCCAAAGATATTCTTCAACCAACTGCTCATACGCAGCAGAGCGTTTTATGTCGGCAAGCCTCACCTATTAACCGGCATTAAATCACCGACTTTCCAAAATCAATTATTGTATATCATTTATAAAAAATCAATTAGCAAAAATATATTTCATATCAATATCGTCATCTGACAAATTAATTTTATCAAATTATATTTCCAATGTCAATACAAAAGACAATTATTTTTTGTATTGTGCATTTAATATGCAATGTTTGTTGATACATCTTTATTTTTTGCGCAATCTGTGCTCAACAAACGGCACATCGCGACCGACAAACAGGATTTCATCACAAGCTGCGTTCTTCTTGATTTATAAAATCTTTGAAAAATCGCGCCGTCATATGCACAATGGCTTGTAATTTCACTCTTTTTCTGTCATAATATATTTTAAGATACCGCACGGGTATCAATAAGGAAAGGACAATGAGCTTTATGGATAAGAAATGTGCTGTTATTCTCGCCGCCGGCGAAGGCACGCGAATGAAGAGCAAAAAGCCGAAGGCTCTCGCCGAGGTTCTGTTCGCGCCGATGATCGACTGGGTCATGGGCGCCGTAAAAGAAAGCGGCATAGACGACATATGCGTTGTTAAAGGCTTCGGCGCGGAATATCTCGACGCGCACCTTGCAGGCAGCTGCGAGACCGTGCTCCAGAGCGAGAGACTCGGAACGGGTCACGCCGTTTTACAGGCGGGAAACTTTATTGAAAGCAACGGCGGCGATGTCCTCGTTTTAAATGGCGACGCTCCGTTCATCGACGCAAAAACAATATACGATGCACTCGCCCTGCACAAGAAAGAGGGCAACAGCGTCACCGTTATCTCTGCGGAGATAGACGATCCGACCGGCTACGGCAGGATAATCCGCTCGGCGGACGGTTCGGTTGAAAAGATAGTCGAACAGCGCGACGTGAACGCCGAAGAGGCGGCTGTAAGAGAAGTCAACTCCGGTGCGTTCTGGTTTGACGGCAAAGCTCTGATGCGCGCGCTCAACAGCCTCAACGCAAAGCGCGCGAGCGGAGAGAACACGAAGAAAGAGTTTTATCTGACCGACGCTCTCGAAGAGATAAAATCCTACGGTCTGCGCGCAGGTTCGTTCACGGCGCAGAGCGAGGATATAATCCTCGGCGCGAACGACAGGGTTCAGCTCAACGCTCTCAACGAGCTTGCCCGTCACCGCGAGCTTGAGAAGCATATGCGTGCGGGCGTGTCGATCCCCTGCACCGACGGCGTCATTATCTGCCCCGGCGCAAAAATCGGCAGGGACACCGTGATTCTCACCGGCTCTGTGATAAAAGGCGACAGCGTTATCGGCGAGGACTGCACGATAGGTCCCGACTCGCTCGTTGAAAGCAGCACGATAGAAGACGGCGTTTCGTTCGTCCGCTCGGTCTGCTACTCGTCGAAGATACTCGACGGCGCGGACATCGGTCCGTTCGTCCGTATCCGTCCTGGCAGCGTTATTGGCAGTTCAGTCCATGTCGGCAACTTCGTTGAAGTCAAGAACAGCACGATAGGCGCAGATACAAAGATATCCCACCTTTCGTATATCGGCGACTCCGATCTCGGCACAGGAATCAACATCGGCTGCGGCTGCGCTACGGCTAATTACTCCGGCAACAAGAAGAGCCGCACCACAATCAAGGACGGCGCATTTATCGGATGCCACACCTGCCTCGTGGCTCCCGTTGAGGTCGGCGAAAACGCATACACTGCGGCAGGCTCGACCGTGACCGAGAATGTCCCCGACAACTCGCTCGCAGTCGCCCGCTCCAGACAGACGGTCAAAAAGGGCTGGGTGAAGATAAAGCAGCCCTATAAGCATAAAGTTTAAAAGAAAGACGGTGAAATTGCCATGAAGAAAGGCAAGAAAGCGGCGATAATCATTATTGCCGTCATCGCGGCCGCGGCGATAGTTGTCGGCGGACTCGTCCTCGGAGGAGTCATCCCTGTCGGCAACAAGAGAACGGCATCTGCACAGGAGATAGCTGTTGACGACACCGCAATGACCGCATACAAGACTATCCCCCAGGTCTACAAAATCACACTCAAATCGCTCTACGGCATGAGCGCCGACGATGTTGCAAAGTTCTATGAGAACAACTGCGAGGGCTGGAACGTTTACGCCCAGACAGTCTCAATAAAGAACCGCAGCGACACTGCGATAGTCATCTCCAACGCGAAGAGCGAAGCGAACGGAACGGACAACATCTGGGTCTGCTCGCGCACCAACGAGGCCAACTATGTGACCATCGCTCCCGGCGAAACCGGGACATTCACATTCAATGTCCTCGCCAAGGGCTACAACAGCCCCGACGCTGTCAAATCGGCTCTCAAGAAGCTCAACCCGAGCATCGTGTTTGCGGAGAACAAGTCCGCCGCGAACCAGTCGTTCGTAAAATTTGACATGGCAAACGCCGACAAATTCGCGATCGATATAAAGTTCTGATAAAGTCAAAATAACATACGGGCGCTCGGGTTTCCGGGCGTCCGTATAAAATGTAAGGGAAAAAGATATGAATTTTTTCAGACGCACTCCCCGTGCTGTCGGCGCGCCCGAATTTTTGATAGTCGGGCTCGGCAACCCGGGCAAGGAATATGAATTTACCCGCCACAATGCTGGCTTTCTCTGCCTCGATCTCTTCGCGCAGGAGAACGATATAAAAATAAACCGTTTGAAGTTCAACGCACTCATCGGAGACACGGAAATCGGCGGCAAGCGCTGCATTCTCGCAAAGCCTCAGACTTTCATGAACAACTCCGGCGAGGCGGTGCGCGACATAGCCTCGTTCTACAAGATTCCGCCCGAAAAGATAATCGTCATTTTTGACGACATCTCTCTCCCCTGCGGCAGGCTCAGAATACGCCGCAAAGGCACGGACGGCGGTCACAACGGAATAAAGAGCATAATATATCAGCTTCAGAGCGATCAGTTCCCGCGCATCAAGCTCGGCATCGGCGCGAAGCTCCACCCCGAGCAGCCGCTCGCAGACTGGGTGCTCTCGGTCATGAAGGGCGACGACCTCGAAAATCTGCGCTCCGCCTGCCTCAAGGCGTGCGACGCGATTCCCCTGCTCGTAAACGGAGAGACCGAAAAGGCAATGGGACTCTACAACGCCGCAAAATAACCGCGCGGCGACCGAGTCCCATTAAAAAGTCAGATCTTGAAGTTTTTCATCGAGGACACATCGTCCATTATGCCGCTGACGGTCTTCATAGCCTTTGCGGCGCTCTTCTTGACATTCTTCTTCGCCTTTTTGAGCGAATTGTTCGAGCCCATCATCATCGCACCCGACACTGCGGCCGCCGCGCCGCCGACTGCGAGGGCGACCATGACATTTTTGGCAGTCGATCCGGACTGAGCCATCTTCATAAAAGAACACACCCCTTTTTATTTTTCAGAACGCTTCGGGCGTTCCCTTTATATTTTGAGCAGGGAGCGCGCCGGGATTCAAGACAAAATTTGTTTTGTCAAAACGCATGAAACAGGAGGACAAAAATGCAGCTGAACATAGTTCTCGTTGAACCCGAAATACCGCAGAACACCGGCAACATCGCGCGCACCTGCGCCGCGACCGGCTCGCGCCTGCACATAGTCAAGCCCATGGGATTCACCATTGACGACCGCAAGCTCAAAAGAGCCGGACTCGACTACTGGCATCTGCTCGACATAACATATTATGAAAACCTCGCGGACTTCTTCGAGAAGAACGCAGGCGGAAAATTTTTCTATTTTTCAACCAAGGCGGAACACATTCATTCTGATGTAGTTTATCCCGACAACGCATACATAGTCTTCGGCAAGGAGACAAAAGGACTGCCCGAGGAGCTTCTGCACGACAACCCGGACAGCTGCGTGAGAATACCGATGATAAACAATTCGGATGCGCGCAGCCTGAATCTCTCGAACTCCGTCGCCGTCGGCGTATACGAAGTTTTGCGCCAATGGGGATATCCCGAGCTGCTGACAAAAGGCAAACTGACAAAATTTGACTGGGACGAATAACGGCGAATAAACGGACGGGAAGCACCCGCTTTGCGGCTATTATTGAATTTATAAACGGTGTGACTTTTCGGTCACGCCGTTGTTTTTAAGTTGTGAGTTGTGGGGCGGTACAAATTTGGGATTTGTCGTGAAATCTATCAGGCTCCCCTGTAGGGGAGATGGCTCGGCGTGAGCCGAGACTGAGGGGTTATTCCGCTTTGTTCAAAGTAATAAGTAAAAGTGAAAAACGAAGAAGTGTGCGGTAGAGGCAGATATCATCTGCCGACGAAACTTGCAAAAATACTTGGCACACGCTCCCAGACGTTGTAGGGTGCGGCGACCTCGACGTACCGATGCCGCGACAGCGGCACAAAATAGAATTGTAAAATCCATTTCCTACCTTCGCTACGCACTCTAATCAAAGAATGTATACTTCCCGCGTTTCGGCATTTTCTTTTTGTTTGAAAAAGAAAACGCCTGCAAAAGAAAATCAAAAGGACTCTCGCAGGAGGAGCTCGCGGTCAAGCTGAATGTCGTGCGGCAGACCGTGTCCAAATGAGAGCAGGGAGTTTCCCAAAGTTAAAGATACCACATCAATCCCACGCGGACTTTTGCTCA
>ENA-UOJR01000047-UOJR01000047.1-human-gut-metagenome-genome-assembly--contig:-C115P-NODE-47-length-186925-cov-16.786376_pt1 | contig 186925 bp, 189 predicted proteins | sample MGYA00242354_ERZ723901 | MGnify/ENA metagenome assembly ERZ723901
CAGAAGCAACTCCACCTCTCTGAAAGGTTCCGCTAGCAGAAACAACGGTTCTTCCCTGAAAGGTTCTGCTAACAGAGGCAGCTCCACCTCCCTGAAGGGTTCTGCTAACAGAGATTGCAACTGCTAATCGGATTTAGACAAACCGTTTTGTAACCGTAAAAGCCCTGCCGCCTGGCAGGGCTTTTTTTGTGTCTGAAAGAACCATCTTCCAACGGTTGCTATTCTTTTATAAATGGAATATAATGCAGAGGAAAGCTCATCGAAGGATTGGAGAACTATCATGGAACAGATTTTGATTATAGAGGACGATTTCAGTTTGAATCAGGGACTGTGCCGTGCGCTCAAGCAGGAAAATCGGCAGATGATTCCCTGCCCTAACTTAAAGATTGCACGAGAACAACTGCTGTGCAGCGACCCGGCGCTGGTGCTGCTGGACATCAATCTGCCAGACGGCAGCGGTCTGGATTTTTTAAAGGAAATAAAGACCTCCTCCCCGCTGCGCCCGGTCATCCTGCTGACCGCCAACGACACCGACATGGACATCGTAAACGGACTGGAACAGGGTGCAGACGATTACATCACCAAACCCTTTTCCCTGTCGGTGCTGCGTGCGCGGGTCAATACCCAGCTGCGCCAAAAGAACAGCCGAGCCGACTGCATCTTTCGGGACCATGGATTTGTCTTTGACTTTGAGCGGATGCAATTTTGGACCGATGGCACCGCTGTGGAACTGAGCAAAACCGAGCAGAAGCTGCTGCGCCTGCTGGTGGAAAACCAGGGAACCACCCTGAGCCGCAGCCATTTGATCGACCGCATCTGGACCGACGGTGCAGAATATGTCGATGAAAACGCCCTCTCGGTCACCGTTAAACGGCTGCGCGACAAGCTGGGCGCACACGATTTTATCCAAACCGTCTACGGCATCGGCTACTGCTGGAGGAAAAAGAATGGACAATAAGCTCCTGCTTCTGCTGGCGCTCGCTCCGATTCTGCTTGCTCTGCTGATTGTCCTCATCGACCGCCGCCGCACCCGGAAAACAATGGACACCATCGAACAGATGCTTGATGCCGCATCGGAAGGAAGCTACGCCGAAAACCACTTTGACGAAAGCCGTCTTTCTGCGCTGGAAACCAAGTTTTCCGATTACCTTTCCTCCTGTACCCTCTCCGCACAAAATGTGACGGTCGAAAAGGACAAGATCAAACAGATGATTTCCGACATCTCCCACCAGACCAAAACGCCCATCGCCAACCTGATGCTGTACAGCGAGCTGTTGTCAGAGGAAGAGCTGACCCCGCAGATGCGCTCCAATGTGGAAGCCATCCGCCAGCAGAGCGAAAAGCTGCGCTTTCTCATCGACTCGCTGGTCAAGCTCTCCCGTTTGGAAAACGGCATCCTGACCCTTTCGCCGCACCCGCAGCCGTTACAACCGCTGCTGGATGAAATCGCTGCCCAGTACACCCGCAAAGCCGACGAAAAAGGCTTGACCCTCACCGTTCTTCCTACCGCCGCTGCCGCTGATTTTGATGGAAAGTGGACTGCCGAGGCGCTGGGCAATCTGGTGGACAATGCCATCAAGTACACCGAATCGGGCAGCATCTGCGTCGGTGTGCAGCTGTACGAGCTGTTTGCCCGTGTGGACGTGACCGACACCGGCATCGGCATCGCAGAAGCCGAGCAGCCCAAAATCTTCTCCCGCTTCTATCGCTCCCAGGCGGTGTGCGAAGAGGAAGGGGTCGGCATCGGACTGTACCTGGCAAGAAAAATCATCAGCGACCAGGGCGGCTATATCAAGCTGCACTCCGAAGTGGGCACCGGCTCCACCTTTTCTGTTTTTCTGCCGCGCTCTGCCCAAATCTTATAAAACTGTAAGATTCTTTTGCCCTCTGGAAAGATTGTGGAAAGATTGATATGCGATAATCTGTATGCAAGGATCAAAGTTATCTTTACATACAGATTTTTTTATGGAGGTATTTGGTATGAAAATTTTACAGGCAAGCAACCTGACAAAAATTTACGGCTCCGACGAAAATGAAGTTCACGCGCTGGACGGCATCAACTTCTCGGTGGAGAAAGGGGAGTTTGTTGCCATCGTCGGCACCTCCGGCTCCGGCAAATCCACCCTGCTGCATATGCTCGGCGGACTGGACCGACCAACCGGTGGCAGCGTCGAGGTGGACGGCAAGGAAATCTTCTCCCTCAAGGATGAGGAGCTGACCATCTTCCGCCGCAGAAAGATTGGCTTCGTCTTTCAAAATTACAACCTGGTACCGGTCCTGAACGTCTATGAAAACATCGTCCTACCGGTGCAGCTGGACGGCAAGACACCCGATGCTTCCTACATCGACAGCATCATCGAAACGCTGGGTCTGGAGCGCAAGCTGGAAAACCTGCCCAACAACCTCTCCGGCGGTCAGCAGCAGCGGGTTGCCATCGCGCGTGCGCTCGCTTCCAAGCCTGCCATCATCCTCGCCGACGAGCCGACCGGAAACCTCGACTCCAAAACCAGCCAGGATGTGCTGGGTCTGCTCAAGGTAACCAGCCAGAAGTACGGTCAAACGATTGTGATGATCACCCACAACGAGGAGATTGCCCAGCTTGCCGACCGCATCATCCGCATCGAGGACGGCAAGATTGTCGAGCGCCGATAAGGAGGGTGTGTTATGAAGGTAAAAAACAGACGCTGCATCCGAACGCTCAGCTTTCGGCAGCTCAAAGCATCCAAAAGCAGGAACCTCATCGCGGTATTTGCCATCGCTTTGACCACCCTGCTGTTCACCTCGCTGTTCACCATTGCCCTTTCCATCAACGACGGCTTTCAGCAGTCCAACTTCCGCCAGTGCGGCGGCTGGAACCACGGCAGCTTTAAATATCTGACCGAGGAGCAGTTTGACCAGATCAAGACCGATTCGCTCATTCAGGAATGGGGACTGCGCCGCTTTGTCGGAATGCCCGACGAAATCCCCTTCAACAAATCCCATGTGGAGGTCGGTTACTCGGACGCTACGCAGGCACACTGGATGTACTGCGACCCCATCGAAGGCGCTCTGCCGCAGGAGGGAACCGACCAGGCTGCCACCGACACCCGCGTGCTGGAGCTGCTGGGGGTAGAACCTGAGCTTGGCGCACAGTTTACCGTCACCTTTCCGGTGGACGGTCATATGACCACCCAGACCTTCACCCTGTGCGGCTGGTGGGAATATGACGAGGCAGTGGTAGCAAACCACATCCTCATCCCGCTCAGCCGTGCCCAGCAAATCTATGATGAGGTCGGTCTCATCCCGGGTCAAGCCAAAGACGGAATGACCGGCAGCTGGAACCTGGATGTCATGTTCAAAAATCCCCTGAACATCGAACGGAATATGAAGCAGGTGCTTGCCAACTTCGGCTATCAGGATGAAAGCCCTGCCAGCGGGGACAACTATATTAGCACCGGTGTCAACTGGGGATACAGCGCCTCTCAGCTGGCAGAAAACATCGACCCCGGCACCATCCTTGCCATTGCTGCCATGCTGCTGCTGATTGTCTTCACCGGTTATCTGATTATCTACAACGTCTTTCAGATTTCGGTGGCAAACGACATCCGCTTCTACGGTCTGCTCAAAACCATCGGCACCACCCCTTCCCAGATTTCCCGCATGATTCGCCTGCAGGCGCTGCTGCTCAGCCTGCTCGGCATCCCGCTGGGTCTGGTGGGCGGCTGGTTTGTCGGCGGCGCGCTCACACCGGTCATCATCTCCCGTCTGGATGGCATCGTCAGCCTGGTTTCCCTCAACCCTGCCATCTTCATCATTTCCTCTCTGTTTTCCCTCTTCACTGTGCTGCTCTCCTGCTACCGTCCCGGAAAGATAGCCGCTAAGGTTTCTCCGGTGGAAGCTGTCCGCTACACCGAGGGCGGCAACATCAAGCGCAAGAAAAAACGTTCCGTAAAAAACCTTTCGCTCCTCTCGATGGCAAAATCCAACCTGGGACGCAACCGTACCAAAACGGTGGTCACCGTTCTCTCCCTGTCGCTGGCTGTCGTCCTGCTCAACCTCACCGTCACCTTCACCAACGGCTTTGACATGGACAAATATCTTGCCAACTTCGTCACCAGCGATTTCGTTCTGGCGGATGCCAGATATTTTCAGACCGGCGCTCTCTTCGGCGGTGACACCCTGCTGCCAGAGTCGGTCATCGACGAGGTAACGGCACAGGGCGGCATCACCGAAGGCGGCAGGGTGTACGGCAGAACCTTTGAGGCACAGGAGTTCATCACCGAGGACTACTACCGCGCCCTGCACGGTATGTGGATGAGCCAGGAGGAGATGGACCGCGCGATTAAGATGGAAGAAAAAAATCAGGAGGGACTGATTGCCGATACTGCCCAACTGTACGGCATGGAGCCGTTTGCGCTGGACCACCTGCACCTGCTTGAGGGCGACCTTTCGCCGCTGTACACTGACGGCAGCCGGTCGATTGCCGCTGTCTACTACGAGGATGACTACGGCTCCCCGGAACCGGATTCCCACTGGGCAAAGGTGGGCGACACCGTCACCATCCGCTATGTGGAGGAGTGGGAATACTACAATCCGCTCACCGGAGAGGTTTTCCCCGAGGGGACCAATCTGGATACGGTCGACGGCTATTCCACCCGCGCCAAACGCTGGCGGGATGTCGATTACACCGTCTGTGCGCTGGTCTGCGTTCCTTCCTCCCTTTCCTACCGCTACTACGGTTCGGATGAATTTATCCTCAATGCCCAGACCTTCTGCACCGACTCGGGCACCGATTCGGTCATGCTCTACGCCTTTGATACCACCGACGAGGCAAACGCCGCGATGGAAAGCTTCCTTGCCGACTACACCGAAAATCAAAACCCGCAGTTCGACTATGAAAGCAAGGCGACCTACGTTGCACAGTTTGAAAGCTTCCGCTCGATGTTCCTGATGCTGGGCGGCACCTTGAGCTTCATCATCGGGCTGGTGGGCATCCTCAACTTCTTCAACGCCATCCTCACCGGCATCCTGACCCGCAAGCGGGAATTTGCCATGCTGCAATCGGTCGGCATGACCGGCAGGCAACTCAAACAGATGCTGGTCTACGAAGGGCTTTGCTACTCGCTCGGAGCCGCACTGCTCTCGCTGGCGATTGCTCTGCTCATGGGACCGCTTGTCGGTTCCATGGTAGAAAATCTCTTCTGGTTCTTCACCTACCGCTTTACCATCCTGCCGATTTTCCTTTTGCTTCCGGTGTTTGTCCTGCTGGGCTCTCTGGTCCCGCTCGTCATCTACCGCAGCGTTGCCAAACTGACCATCGTGGAACGCCTGCGGGAAACCGAATGATTTTTAATCCAAAACAAAAAAACACCTGCCTGTCAGCAGGTGTTTTTTTGTTTTATTATTCGGCAAAGTTTACCGATGCTGCGCTTTCTTTGATAGAGGGCTGTTCATTCCACAGCCACTTAAAAATCATGCCCTTGATTGTGGTTGATTTCCCCTCTATTTGGACAATAAGCATACTGTCTCAATATGCGCAGTCTGCGGGAACATATCGACCGGCTGGATTTCCCTTACATGGTAGCCGCCGGCGCGCAGAACTGCCAGGTCGCGCTTCTGAGTCTGCGGGTCGCAGGAAATGTACACCACCTTGTCTGGAGAAAGGCGGCAAACCGACTGCAAAAATGCCTCATCGCTTCCGCTGCGCGGCGGGTCCATAAAGACTACGTCGATCTTTTCGCCCGCATCCGCCAGATTGGTCATAAAGGCTCCTGCATCTGCGCAGACAAAACGGATGTTTTCCACCCCGTTGCGTTTTGCGTTGGCGTTGGCATCCTTGACCGCCTGTGCATTGACCTCCACACCGATGACCTCATCGACCTTGTCGGCTGCAATCAAGCCGATGGTTCCGATACCGCAGTAGGCATCCAGCACTCGCTGTCCTTTTTTCAGCTGCGCCATGCCGATTGCCCGCTGGTAAAGCACCTCGGTCTGCTGCGGATTGACCTGATAGAAGGAGCGCGGCGAGATGGCAAATCGTTTTTCACACAGGATGTCCTCTATATACCCTTTTCCGTACAGGATACGCTCCTGCTCTCCCAGCACCATGCTGGTCTTTTTCGGGTTGCAGTTCATCACAATGGTGGTGATTTCCGGGTGACGTTCCCGCAGCAGCGACACAAAGCGGCTCCTTGCCGGAAAAATCGGGGAAGCAGTCACCAGCACCACCATCACCTGACCGCTGGCAAAGCCGGTGCGCACCAGCAGATGCCGCAGCAATCCGGTTTCACTGTCCTCATCATAAGGCAGCAGCTTGCACTCCTTCATGATGGCTCGCACCGAGCGCGCAATCTCGTCCGCCTTGCTGTCCTGAATCAGGCAGCTCTCCACCGGCACCACCCGATGACTGTTTTCCTCATAGATGCCCGAGATGATTTGTCTGCGCCCGTTCATGCCAAAGCTGATGTGGCACTTGTTGCGGTAGCGCCACGGCTCTACCATCCCAACGATTTGATAGAGCTTGGCTCCTTCGTCAATGTAGCGTTTCATCAGCTGCTCCACCGTCTTTTGCTTCCACTCCAGCTGGCTGTCATATTGCAGGTGCTGCATCTTGCAGCCGCCGCACTTGGCAAAAGCAGGACACTGCGGCTTGACACGTTTGGACGACGCCTTTTTGATTTGCAGCAGCCTTGCGTGCAGATTGCGCTTTCCAAACACCTCGACGACCGCCTGCTCGCCGGGCAGCAGTCCGTCCACCGGCAGCTTTTCTCCTTCCAGATACACCACGCCGCTGCCCTGTTCGTCCATTCTGTCGCAGCTGACCGGATATTCTCCCGGTTCGATTGCCGGTTCGTCCCAATCCTCCCGCTGCTTCTTCGGCTTTGGTTTTCTCTGCTGCTGCGCCTGTAAATAAAACGGCTGTTTTTGTGCCGGCAGATTGCCTCTGCCCGCTTTTCTATCCTTTTTCAATGGTTTTTTCTTTGCCAAAGTCGTTTCCCCCTGTGCTGTATTTTCTGTTATTATACCACATTCCCCGACAGATGAACATTCGGCCTGCACCAAAATCCGCATTTTTCATAGGATAGATTGTTCCTTTGCCTGTTCCTGCCCAATCCTATGGAGGTGACCTGTATGAATCCCGAACCTTTTGCATCCATTGCCGTCCTCTGCACCGATGACCGCCAGCGTGCGGCTGCCGATGCCCTGTGCCGCCGCGGATATGTGGTCGAGCGTCTGATTCCCGGTGAAAGCGACCCGCAGCTGCTCGCACAAACCGATTTTCTGCTGCTTCCGGTGCTGGTCGAGCCTGCTCTGCTGCCCTTGCTTACGCAATGCCGCTGCGGTACGGTCCTGCTTTGCGGCAGGGTGACCGACGAGCTGCATCAGCTTGCCAAACGCCGCTCCCTTTTGCTGCACAGCTATCTGCAACAGGAGGAGATGGCGCTGCTCAACGCCGTCCCCACCGCCGAAGCTGCCATCGAGCTTGCACTGAGCCAGCTGCCCATCACCCTGTGGGAAAGCCGCTGCCTTCTCACCGGCTTTGGTCGGTGTGCAAAACCTCTTGCACGGCTGCTGACAGCCTTTGGCACACAGCTCACCGTCTGCACCCGCAGCCCAAAGGACCTGGCGTTGGCGCGCAGCTTTGGGCTGGCCGCCCTTCCTCTTGCGCAGATGGACACCCTGCTGCCGCAGCAGCAGCTCATCTTCAACACCGTCCCTGCGCCCATCCTGGGAAAGGAACAGCTCCAGCTGCTTTCCGGTGACTGCCTGCTGATCGACCTTGCCTCCGGTGCAGGCGGCATCGACCACCCGGCTGCACGCTCTCTGGGACTTCGCTGCCTGCACGCCCTTGCCCTGCCTGCCAAAACAGCGCCTGTCACCGCAGGGAACATCCTGTGCGACACCGTCATACAGATGATAACAGACATACAATCCAAAACGAGGTGAACGACATGAACGAACACACTCCTGTACGGGTGGGATTTGCCATGACCGGCTCCTTCTGCACCTTTTCGCAGGTCATCGACCAGATGGAACAGATGGCGCAGCAGACCGGCTGGCAGCTGTATCCCATCCTGTCCCCAAACGCCTATGAAACCGATACCCGCTTTGGCAGTGCGCAGCAGTTTCGCCGCCGCATCGAGGAAATCTGCGGTCGTGAGATTTGGCACACCCTGACCCAGACCGAACCCATCGGTCCAAAAAAGCTGCTGGATGTGCTGCTGGTCGCGCCCTGCACCGGCAACACCCTGGGCAAGCTGGCAAACGGCATCACCGACACCAGCGTCACCCTTGCCGTCAAAGCGCACCTGCGAAACGCACGTCCGGTGGTGCTGGCGGTATCCACCAACGACGCCCTTGCCAACGCAGGGAAAAACATCGGTTCGCTGCTCAACAGCAAAAACATCTACTTTGTCCCGATGCGGCAGGATGCACCCGAGCAAAAGCCCTGCTCGATTGTCGCTGACTTTAGCCGCCTGACCGATACTGTGCAATCCGCACTGTCGGCGCGCCAGCTTCAGCCGCTGTTCTGCTAAAGCTTTTGCAAAACCGATAAGCGAGACGACCTCTTTCCGGAAAGAGGTCGCCTCCTTTATTTTGTCTTATGCCATCCACAGCTGGAGCAAATAAATCAGCAGCAAGTGTGCCGGATAAATCAGATAGAACACCCATTTAGAAATTTTCAGACCACTGTTGGTCTTTAAATAAATCAGTGGCAGTGCCAGCAGAGAAAATGCTTCAAATCTGATGGCGTGTCCTCCGACAACCAGTGCCAGCGGGTCCTGCACATCCCCCCAGAAGGCTGGCAGATAGCTCAGAAAATACAACGCAGCGCCCAGAGTCGGCTTGTTCCTGCACAGATAGAAAATCATCATCAGGATGATGCCGGTGGTGGAATAGTCGAAGTTGATGAAGGACATCACCAGGACCCCTGCCACAAACAGCCAGTATTTCTTCTCCTTAAATTCCCAGACGATCAACAGGCTCATAAAGAGGGTGAAAAAGATGTTGAGATTGAGCAGGTTTCCTCAAAAGTCCTCCGCATTAAAAGCCAGAATCCAGAACGGTTGTGAAATCAGCGCAAACAGTCCCAATCTCCCCAGGTACCGCTTGATGTCGTGGGTGTACAGCATCCCAACCGTCATACAATATCAGAACATCGGAAACGCCAGCCTGCCCGCCCAGCGAAAGGCAGGGACCTGCTCAAAAAAGGTCCCGCCGAAGTGGTCGAGCAGCATACTGACCACCGCAACCAGCTTGAGCAGGTTGGTGTCCAGATTGGTTTTCAGTTTGGGTCGAGTTTGTTCCATTCACTTTTCCTCCTCAAAAGTTTTTGCTTGTACAGTATACGCCACAATCTGTCTTTTTTTAATAAAAAATATACAATTTGTATTGTTATAAAGCCAGATTGCAAATTGTACATTTTGAATTTTCTCTCCAACCTCGGCATATCTTATACTGTTCCACCCCGGATTTCTGAACAAAAAGGAGTTGGCTGCCTTGAACGTTTTCAAACGCCTGTCTTTTTCTTTTCTCTGTGCCCTGCTGCTTTTTGGCTGTGCAACAGACTGGAGGATTTTTGCCAAGGAAAACCGCACCCCGCTCTGCCCGTCGCCGGTATCGCTGGAGGATTTTTCCGTTTATGAACAACCCGATGCCGCCGCAAAAGCCTATCTGGTGATGGAGGCAACCACCGGTCGGGTGCTGTGCGGGCAGAACATCCACCAACGGCTGCCGATGGCAAGCACCACCAAAATCATCGGCGCGATGATGGTGCTCGAGCAGCCTAATCTGCACGATTATTTTCTGGTCGATCCCGATGCCATCCAGGTGGAAGGCTCCTCGATGGGACTGATGGAGGGCGACATGGTTTCGCTGTACGCGCTGGCGTGCGGGATGCTGCTGCCCTCCGGCAACGATGCTGCCAATGCCGCCGGTGTACGGTTGTACGGTAGCATCGAGGGCTTTGTGGAGGCGATGAACCTGCGCGCACAACAGCTGGGTCTTGCCGATACTCACTATGTCACCGCCTGCGGACTGGATGCGCCCGAGCATTACTCCACCGCCTTCGACCTTGCCAAATTGACCCGTGTTGCCTTACAAAACGAAGATTTTGCCTACATCTGCTCCCAGCCCTCGATGCAAGTCCGGTTTGGTGCGCCGCCCTATGAGCGTTGGCTGAAAAACTACAACCGACTGCTGACCCTCTACCCCGACTGTATCGGAGTCAAGACCGGCTTCACCGACGATGCCGGACGGTGTCTGGTGTCCGCTGCCGAGCGGGACGGGATGACCCTCATCTGTGTCACCCTGAATGCGCAGGACGACTGGAACCTGCACGCTTCTCTGTACGACCGCTGCTTTAGCCGCTACTCGATGCAGCCGCTGGTGCTGCCGCCTGTCCACACCACTTTGGTGGGCAGCAAAATCCAGTCCAACGGCATCGAAGCTCCCATTCCGCTGCTGCCCGCCTGGCAGCCCTGTGTCCCGCTGCGGCAGGGCGAATCTGCCCGCCTGCAAAGCCGATTGATTGCCCAGCCGTTCCTCTATCCCCCCACCGCCTCCAATCAGGTCTGCGGCTTTCTGGAATATACTCTGGACAACCGGCTGCTGTGCAGCGTCCCACTGGTCGCAGGAGAATAGGAGGAGCTTTTTCCACCTGTTCAAGGGGAATGTGTGGAAAATATCCTGCAACGGCAAATCGGGAGGACATCCGATGGATGTCCTCCCGATTGTTTTGTTCTGATTCCGTGATACTCCGCCGCTCGATTAGCGCACCCGCTCAAAGAAGATTGGGCAGACTGCATCGGTGGACAGGCGCATCCAGAGGTTGCCGTCCTCGGTAAAGTTTGCTCGGTAGGTGCGGGTATCCAGCACCTCGAAGCCTACAAACTTATCATCGCCGATGTAGTTGAACGGCTGGTCCATCAAGCCATAGTGCTGGCGCAGGCGACCGTCCTCATAGACAAATTCCATCACACCGTAGCCCGGATTGTAGTAGGTACCCAGATATTTCTTCGCCTGCTCTTCGCTCAGCGGCAGGTCTTTCTGCTCTTCCTCGGTGTAGTCCGGTCCGAGGTTGACGCGGCGGTTATAAATGTCAATCAGGAAGGAGTAATCCTCCTCTACGTCGTTGAGCAGCAGGTCACACAGCAGGTATTTCAGGCAGCTGTATGCCGGGGTGTCCACGGTATTGACCGACAGAGCGAAGGCTGCGTTCTCCTCCGGGAAGAATCCAACCATCGAGTTGAAGCCGTTGGTGGAACCGGAGTGGGAGATGAGCAGCTTGCCTTTATAGATGGAGTTGATCCATGCCATTGCGTAGGACTGCTGCATTTCCTTTGGATGGGACGGTTTGCCCGGGATGACAACGTTTGGTTTAATCAGCTCGGCAAAACCTTCCTTGCTGATGATGCGTTTGCCCTCCAGCTCGCCTTCGCCCAGCAGCATCCGAATCCAACGCTCCAAGCTGTCCAGGTTGGTGTACAGACCGCCGCATGGGTTGCTTGCCTTTCCGACTACCTCATCCACGCGGAAAATTTTGCCATCCTTCTGCGCATACGGCATGGCTGCGTTCTTATCCTCGATGGTGTCGATGCCGCGGAAGTACATATCCATTCCCAGCGGGTCGCCAATCTTTTCTTTCAGCAGCTGCTCCCAAGTCTTCCCGGTCAGACGTTCACACAGGTAACCCAGTGCTACATACATCTGGTTCTGGTAGCTGTACTTTTCTCTAAAGCCGTATGCCGGCGGGAAGTAAGCGATGCGGCGAACCAAATCTGCTCTGTCCTCGCGGACAAAGGTGCGCATGACGTCATGGCGGCACAGACCGGTGCGGTGGCAAGCCATATCACGAGGGGTGACGTGTTCCTCGGCATATTTGTCCACCATTCTGAAGTCCGGCATCAGCTGTTTGACCGGTGTATCCCAGGTCATCTTGCCTTCGTCGCACAGCTGACCGGCAACCATGGTCGTGAATGCTTTCGAGCAGGATGCAATCTGGAACAGGGTCTTGCTGTCCACCGGTTTGCCTTTTTCCGCATCCGCCTGACCAAAGCACTCTTTGAGCAGCACCTTGCCGTCTTTAATGGCAATCAGGATACCGCCAGCCACTCCATATTGTTTTCTGATTTGTTCAATGGTTTTATTTAAAATTTCCACGACTGAACCTCCCAGTATTTTTTCTTTCATTATATCCTTTGTTGCCAGAAATGTAAAGCATAAACTTTAAAATTTTAGATTATTTTCCTAAATTCTCCTACTTTCTCCGTTATATTTAAAATACAAAAGCATTTTATAAGCAAATTCTTTCCCTCAAGGATTGCAGGCATAAAAAAAGGACATGGAAACCCATGTCCTTTTTGCGTTTATCTATTTTATTTGACAGCTGCCAGCAGAGCGTCCACCTTGTCGGTCTTTTCCCAGCTGACGCCCAGGTCCTCTCTGCCCATGTGTCCGTATGCTGCCAGCTGACGGTAGATTGGACGGCGCAGACCCAGCGAATTGATGATTGCGGTCGGGCGCAGGTCGAATACCTTTTCAACTGCCTTTTCCAGCTGCTCATCTGCAACAGCGCCGGTGCCGAAGGTGTTGACGTTGATGGAAACCGGTTTTGCAACGCCGATGGCATAAGCCAGCTGAACCTCACATTTCTTTGCCAGCTTGGCTGCAACGATGTTCTTTGCAACATATCTTGCTGCATAGGCTGCCGAACGGTCCACCTTAGTCGGGTCTTTGCCGGAGAAAGCACCGCCGCCGTGACGACCCATGCCGCCGTAGGTATCTACGATGATTTTTCTGCCGGTCAAGCCGCTGTCGCCCTGTGGTCCGCCGATGACAAAGCGTCCGGTTGGATTGATGAAGATTTTGGTCTGCTCGGTCATCAGCTCCTGTGGCACAATCGGGTCGATGACATACTTTTTGATGTCTGCACGCAGCTGCTCCATCTCCACCTCCGGGGAATGCTGGTTGGAGATGACGATGGTTTCGACTGCTACCGGCACCTCGTTTTCATATTCAATGGTGACCTGTGTCTTGCCATCCGGGCGCAGGTAGTCGAGGGTGCCGTCCTTGCGCACCTTAGTCAGCTGTTTTGCCAGTTTGTGTGCCAGCGAGATCGGCATCGGCATCAGCTCTGGAGTATCGTCGCAGGCAAAACCGAACATCATGCCCTGGTCGCCCGCACCGTTGTCCTCCTCTTCGCTGTTGGCATTTTTTGCCTCCAGACCTTTATCTACGCCCATTGCAATATCGCAGGATTGCTCGTCGATGGAGGTGATGATGCCGCAGGTGTCGCAGTCAAAGCCAAATTTTGCGCGGTCATAGCCGATGTCGCGGATAACCTGACGGGCAATCTTTGGGATGTCCACATAGCAGGAGGTGCTGATTTCTCCCATTACCATGACCATACCGGTGGTGACGGTGGTTTCACAGGCTACACGTCCGTTTGGGTCCTGCTCCAGAATCGAGTCGAGCACTGCGTCGGAAATCTGGTCGCAGATTTTATCGGGATGTCCTTCGGTAACCGATTCGGATGTAAATAAGTATTTTGCCATAGTCGTTCGTTCCTTTCTTTTGGTTACTATGATTTTTCATAAACCAAACAGCGTGCAGCTGGTTCGAGATCGTTCTTTTGCTGTCCCCTCAAAAGGGGTACAAAAAAGACCCGACCGTGAGATCGAGTCTTTGCTTCCTCATCTCTCGGCTTAACCCGCAGGATTTGGCACCTTACAAAGCTGCCGCTTTGCAGGTTGCCGGACTTCACAGGGCCTGTCCCCTCTGTCACTCTTGATAAGGCTGTTCAGTTTTATTGACAAAATAATGTGGTGGAAGTTTTTCCATCCAGCGTCTGTTCTTTTGACAAGGGCTATCATAACGCTTTTGGCGATTGTTGTCAACAAGCGTCGTGCATGATTGTTACATCTTCTAAAAAAAATTGATTTTGTACCCGCTGTTTCAGAAGGTTTGCAGGTTTTCGGTACAACCGGCAGCGGCTATTCCTCCACTCGGTACATCTCCGGTGCGCTTTCCTTGGTGGCATATTCGCTGACCGACAGCACCTGCACCTTTAACGGACGATTGCCCATCTGAATCTCAATCGTGTCCCCTTCCTTGACTGCATAGGAGGCGCGAGCCACCTTGCCGTTGACTAAGATTCTGCCGCCGTCGCACGCTTCGTTGGCAACGGTGCGGCGTTTGATCAATCGGGTGATTTTTAAATATTTGTCCAATCTCATGGTTATTCCTCCTGTTCTAACTTCTGCTGATACAACAACAGCCCCGGAAGCACCGGAGCTGTTGAATGTGTTCTTGGTGGATTCCAAATTACTTGGAAACAATCTCTTTGAGAGCTTTGCCTGCTTTGAAGGAAGGCAGCTTGGAAGATGGAATTTCAATCTTCTCTTTGGTTCTTGGATTGATGCCCTCTCTTGCAGCGCGTTCCTTTACCTCAAAGGTACCAAAGCCAACCAGCGCAACCTTTTCTCCTGCTGCCAGTGCTTCAGAAATCGCGTCGATCACCGCAACAACAGCTTTTTCACTGTCCTTTTTAGAAAGTTCTGTTTTCTGTGCAACCACGTTGATCAATTCTGCTTTCGTCATATTTGTTATCCTCCATTTTTTCACTTGATTGGTTCATTCCCCCGCCTGCGGCGGAAGAGCCTTAAAACTCCCTTGCCCATTCTCCCAAAAGCTACGGGCAAAAGCGCCTTTTCTTACTGATTTTTCGCCTGTTTCCACAACTGTTCCATCTGTTCGACAGAAGCTTGCTCCAGGTCGATTCCCTGCTGCTGTGCCAGCTGCTCCACTTTACAGAAACGATTGATGAACTTTTCTGTCGAAGCGTTCAGGCTGTCCTCGGCATCCACCTTCAAAAAGCGCGCGATATTCACTGCGGAAAACAGCACATCCCCCAGCTCCTCAAAGCACTGCTGCGGGTCTTCCTCGTCGATGGCTGCCTGCAATTCGTCCAGTTCGCTTTCCAGGTCGTCCATTGCCCAAAACAGGTCCGGGTACTCAAAGCCGGTCTTGGCTGCGCGTTTCTGCACCTTCTGTGCGCGCATCAGCGCAGGAAAAGTCTTTGGCACGCTCAACAGTGTCTGCGCGCCTGTGGTCTGCCCTTTGGACTGCTGCTTGATCTGCTCCCAGTTGTTCAGCACCTGTTCGGTGCCATCCACCTGCACATCGGCAAACACGTGCGGATGGCGCTGGATCAGCTTGCGGCAGATGCCGTCGCAGACATCCTGAAAATCAAAGCTGCCCTGCTCCTGCTCGATGCGGGCATGGTGTACCACCTGAAGCAGCACATCTCCCAGCTCCTCCTTGAGCAGATCGGTGTCGTTCAGGTCGATCGCCTCGCACACCTCGTATGCTTCCTCGATCATATCCCGACGCATCGACGGGTGGGTCTGCTCTCGGTCCCATGGACAGCCCTCCTCACTGCGCAGGATCTCCATAATCCGCAGCAGGTCGTCGATGCTGTACTTTTCCTTTTTTTCATAAGACACGCTCACGTTACCACACTCCTATGCTTTGGTCCGCTTTGTTTTGTCCAGTCCTTTTTTGCAGCTCTATATATATTACCCTAAAAGTGAGTACTTTTCAAGTATTTTTGCCATTTTTTCACCCTTGGGAAGCATCATTATGTCCTCTTTTTTTAAAGCCCGCAGCAGCAAAAGTCCCACCAGATACACCGCTGCGCCCACAGCAGCCGACAGCAGCACCGCAAAACGGGAGGCAGTCACCTGCATAAGCATATTCTGGGTCAGACGTGCAAAAGCGGCACACAGCAGTCCTGCCAACAGCGGCTTGCCAAACACACCAAAGGCACCAAGCGGACCCACTGTGCTGCGCAAAGCAATCAAACTGAGCAATGTGATAACAACATAGCAGACCAGGGTGGACCACGGTGCTGCCTGAATGTTCAGCTGCGGGATACCCACCAGCAGGTAGTTCATCGCCAGTTTAATGGCACTGCCGATGAGGATGAGCTTGACCGGCAGGCTGACCCTTCCCACCGCCTGTAGCAGGCTGTTGGTGGTGCCGGTCAGGGCGATGAAGATGGAAGCAAGTCCCAGCACCCGCAGCAGCGGCGCGCCGACCATCACCTCGCTGTTCATGCCGAAGAACAGGCTGCACACCTCCTGCGATAGGGCGCTGATGCCCAATCCTGCCGGTACACAAAACAGCGCTGTGATGCGCAGCACCATCTGGATGCTCTTTTGGGTACGCAGGCGGTTGCCTCTTGCAAAACTCTCCGCTACTGCCGGCAACGCACTGACCGCCATCCCGGTGGTCAATGCAGGCACCAGATTGGCAATCACCACCGCTTTGCCGCTGTAAGCGCCGTACAGGTAGTTGTGTACCGTTCCGTTGACCAGTTCTGCCTGCGGGATATTCTGCCCGTAGCAAGCCAGCAGTTGCTGCGGTGCGGTGTCCATTACATGGGAAAGCCGTCCGGTCACCGTCAGCAGGTCGATGATGCCCGACAGGTTGACCGCCAGCGAACCCAGGCAGACCGGTATAGCAATCACCAGGATTCTTTTTAGTAAGATGCTGCTGTCCTGCGGCTTGGGCGCGTGCATCAACTGCTGCTGGCTGACTCCGTCGCCTTTTTTGCGCCATCTCAGCATCAGGTACACTAAGCCCGCCGCTGTGGACAGGCTGACACCCAGCACCGCTGCGCCGCTTGCCAGCTGGGCGATGACCGCCTGTGCCTGCTCCGGCGAAGGATAGCTGCGTCCCAGCACGGTGGCGTGCAGGCTGTACTCCCTTTGGGTCAGATACATCACGCCGCCGCTGAGTCCCAGACCGAAAATCATCTTGGTGACCGCTTCGATAATCTGGGAAATGGAGGTCGGGTACATATTCTGCATCCCCTGATAATAGCCGCGGTAGGCGGACATCAGGCAGCAGGTCAGCACCGCAGGCGCAAGACAGATGATTGACAGCTTGGCTCCCGGGTTTGGAATCATCGCCGCAAAGCTCCCCGCTCCCAGAATCATCACTGTCATGCACAAAAGACCGGTGATTAAGAAGAAGGTGCGGGAGATACGAAAAATCTTATGGTTGTCCCGATAATTTCCCAATACCCCGTTTTCCGACACCAGCTTGGAAATGGCAACCGGAAAGCCCGCCGTCGCGATGGTGGAGATGAGGTTAAAAATCTCGTAGGCGTTGGTAAAATAAGAGTAGCCTGTTCCCCCCAACAGGTTGCTGATCGGTATTTTAAACAACATACTGACCACCTTGACGGTCATCGTACCGATCATCAGGATCATCGCTCCCTGCACAAAGCCCTGCTTTTCACTGGTCTTTTTCAACTGTCCACCCACTCTCCTCAAAATGCACCGACCTGTTTTCCATAATCTACCACATTCTGCCGCCGGATTTCAATTTCTTTTCTGTAAATCTTTTCTGAAAAGGCGCTATTCCTTCCCTTTTGAGTATATGCCCTGCGCATTCCAGTCATGCGCCGCACCCACGTTACAACAGCAAAAGGACCGGCTGTCCGCCGGTCCTCGGATGCATCCTTTCGATTCTTACAGCTTTTCTTCAATCAGAGGCTTTTCCTCCTGATTGACCGGCTGCTCTGCCTGTTCCGCCTGCTGTGGCTGCTCCTCCTGTGGCTGGGTCGGAGCCAGGTCGGTCTGCTCGTGCAGCACCATGCCGCATCTGGAGCAGAAATGGGAGTCCACACTGCACGAAGCGCCGCAGTTCGGGCACTTCTTCATCTTTTTAATTTCCTCACGCTTGGATTGCAGCTGGGCAAGCTGCTCTAACAGAACATCCGCCTGCTCGACCAGCTGGTCGATTGCCTGTTCGTTGTCTTCGCCGCTCTTTTTGCTCCGATATACCAGAGAACCAATCTTCTCATAGCAATCCTGCAAATCAGCGTTGACCGAAACCTCCTGCAATTTGAGCTTGGAAGCTTCCACCATTTCCTCTGTCTTTTTGCCTGCTACATTGGCAACCGAGATTGCTTTGTCCAATAAAGAATTCAAACTCATCCTTCACTGCTCCTTTCTAACGCGAATCATATCCTCTTTTTATTCTGTCTGCTCGCTTTCCCGGCGTGGACCGATAAATTCCCGAACGACACTGTCCGCCGGAATCGCCTGGGTGTTGTTGATGTCAAAAAACTCATCCAGGCGCTGGTACAGTTCATCCAGCTTGCGGTAGTGTTCGGGAGCGATGCCGGAACGGTTCTCCAGGAACGGCAGAAGATAGCTGTGAAAAATATTCGGCTCGTAGTCGAGTGTCGTGTCCAGCTTAAAATCTGCGCTGTCGCGGTAGGGGTTGATATACTCCGATTCGCCCTCGCAGACCTCATCCCACATCGCCATCGTCTGCTCCGGCGTTGTGTTGCGGGTGCTGCGGTCGCGCACCATCCGGCGCATCAGGCGCACATCCTGCGGTGTCAGCAGCACCCGGTCGTGGTCGGTAAAGCGGGAACGCACGCTGGCAAAGATGCGGGTCACCTTGTCTTCTCCCACCCGCTGGGTCAGCAGTGGGTTCAGCCCATGCAGTCCTTCGATGATGACCACGTCATCGCCGCTGATGGCAATTTCCTTTTCCTGACCCTCCACCCGTTTTCGAGTGTGAAAATCAAAAATGGGCATCAGGGTTTTCCCTTTGTTGACCAGCTCGTCGATGCACAGGTTGATGCGCTCGATGTCCAGCGAGTAAATGGTTTCAAAGTCCGGCTTGCCCTTGCGGTTGAGCGGCGTCTTTTCGGTGTCCAGATAAAAATCATCCAGCGAGATGACCATTGCCCTTCTGCCGCTGCTGATAAAATGTCTTGCCAGGGTATGCGCGGTCGTTGTTTTTCCCGAAGCGGAGGGACCGGACAGACAGATGACGTCGGTTTTGTCCTTGCCGGTAGACATACTTTTGACCACCCGGCGGATCTGGTCGTTGTAAAACCGCTCGGCTTCGTCAATCAGCTGAAAGTAATTTTCAAACGCCTGCTGATTGACCTCGTCCTTCTCAATCCTTCCGTAGTGGAAGGGGTCTATTTTCCTCAAAGAAATCCACCACCCTGTCCTTACGTTTTAATACCTCGTCGAACTGTTCGACATATTCAAACGGGTACTTGTAATTAAAGATTCTCTCCAGCTTGCCTTCGCGGTTGCTGCACAGCTTGGTGACCGCTCCCGCTCCTGCCGCCAGAATCGTCTGCGTTTCGTCCATGATGTAGATGTTGTACCGTCCCTCGCAGCCCGGTTTGCAGTAGCCGGTATTCTCCAGGTTGCCCAGAGTGTTGCGCTGTTTATACAGGTAATAGGGCATCCAGCCGCTTTGCATCAGCTGCTTTTGCGCGTAGGATACCATCTGTCCCACCTGCTGCGCCTGTTCCAGCGCCTTTCTGCGTTCCTCCCAGCTTTCGCCGTAGCTGGCGCTGCGCTTGATGGAAAGGGTATGCACCGTCACATTCTCCGGCTGCAAGGCGATGACCTTATCCACCGTTTTGCAAAATCCTTCGACGCTGTCGCCGGGTAAGCCTGCAATCAGGTCCATGTTGATGTTGTCAAATCCCATCCGGCGTGCCATCTCAAAGCAGTCGATGACCTGTTGGGCGGTATGCCGGCGTCCGATTTTTTGCAGCACCTCGTCGTCGAGCGTCTGCGGATTGATGCTGATACGGGAGATGTTGTGCCGGCGCAGCACCCGCAGCTTCTCCTCGTCGATGGTGTCCGGTCGTCCTGCCTCCACCGTGTATTCCTTCAGCTGGGAAAGGTCGAAGTGCTGTTCCACTGCGCAGCAGATTTGGTCAAGCTGCTCGGGCGAGAGGATGGTCGGTGTGCCACCGCCAAAATAAACGGTGGTCAGGCGCAGTCCGGTCCCCTTTACCTTTTGGGAAATATGCTCCAGCTCCTCGCACAGCCGGTCGACATACACCGGCAGAATGTCCCTGGCGCGTTTGCTGGTGATGTCGTGGGAAACAAAGGAGCAGTAGCTGCACCGCGAAGGGCAAAACGGAATGGAGATATACAGGCTAAAGGTGTCGTCGGTTACCTCCCGCAAGATGGGCGCCTCGTGGCGTGCCGTTTCCAGTGCCAGCTCAATCTTTTCCTGTGTCACATAAAAATGCTGTTCAAATTCCCGCGCCACCATCTGCGGTGTTTTGCCCTCGTCCAGTCTGCGGTGGAACAGCTTGACCGGACGAACGCCGGTCACCATTCCCCATGCCGGGTGGATGCCGGTCGCCTGTGAGAGCAGAGTGTAGATCATATCGCTCATCACAAACTCCGCCTTTTCATACGGCGAATGCGGCTCGGAAAGGATGGTGCGGCACAGGCTGGTCTGCTTGCCGTCCAACGACAAGGTCACCTTCATCAGACCGTTTTGCAGTCTGGTTTCGATGCAATCCTCGGCAGGAGCCTTCTGTTCCTGCTGCACCAGCAGTTCCTCATGCTCTTCCTCGTCCGCAGGGTATTCGGTGGTCACAATCTTTTCATCCGGGAAAAACAGCATTGCGATACACTCTGCTTCATATTTCATGCTGTGTCCGATATTCTTTATATTCATATGCTGTTTTTGCTCCTTTTGCTCATCATCTTATCGGGAAAGGCGGGCGATTGCCTGCTTGAGGAAGGGGTTTGCCAGCTTTTCATCCTCCAGGTTGGTCGCACTGCCATGTCCCGGGAAAACCTTGTAGTAGCCCTGCAAGCTGCCCAGACGCGCCAGTGAAGCGGTCATCTGCTCGTCGTTGCCTCCGTACAGGTCGGTTCTGCCCATGCTGCCCTGAAAGAGGGTGTCCCCGCAGTACAGCTCGTTATTTTTCAGATAGGTCACGCTGCCCGGTGTATGACCCGGCGTTTCCAAAACGGTAAACTCCATCGTACCGCAGGTCAGCTGATCGCCGTCGCCCACCAGAACATCCGGTGTAAAGCTGCGCGCATACGGCGCTACGGCGTCGGACATACTCTTCTGCCCGTCGCCAATCATCTCCAAATCCTTGCTGTCCAGCACAATTTTCATCTGTGGGTAAAGGTCCTTTAAGTCTGCCGCTCCGCCCATGTGGTCGCCGTGACCGTGGGTCAGCAGCAGATGGGTGGGGGTCAGCCCTTTTTCCTGTATAAACTGCGCTACCTTCTGCGCGTCGCCGCCGCAATCGACCACGACACAATTTTTCTCTTCATCCCAAGTGATATAACAGTTGGTCCCCAACAGACCCACGTGGATGATTTCCAGATTCATCGTTTATTCCCCCTTATCTTTTATGGGTGCCGCCTATTTTTTCGGCATGATTTCGTCGGTGTCCAGCATGATGGTCACCGGTCCGTTGTTGAGCAGCTCTACCTGCATCGAAGCACCGAATTTGCCGTGCTCGACCTTGGCAACGCCCGCATTTTTCACGCTCTGCTGGAAGTATTCATACAGTCTGTCCGCCTCTGCGGGAGCTGCCGCATTCACAAAGGAAGGGCGTCTGCCCTTGCGGCAGTCGGCGTAGAGGGTAAACTGGGAAACGACCAGCATCTCTCCGCCGATGTCCAGCAGCGAGAGGTTCATCTTGTCATTTTCATCCACAAAGATGCGCAGATTGGCACATTTTTCCGCCAGAAAATCTGCCTGTTTTTCGGTGTCCTGCGGACCGACGCCCAGCAGTACCAGCAGTCCTTTTTCAATTTTTCCCACGCACTCGCCCTCGACGGTAACGCTTGCGTGGCTTACTCTTTGAATCAATGCTCTCATAGTCTTTTCTCCGTTGTTTTAGTTTACTGAATGGTTCTTCTGACATCCTCCACACCCTTGATGGCACGCAGACTGTTGAGCAGATAGCTCAGCTGGTCTACGCCGTTGACCTCCACTGTGACCTGGATGAGGATGACTGAATGGTCCTTGCTCTCCTTTGCCACCAGTGCGTGCATCGGGATGTGCATATTGCTCAGCAGGATGGTCACATCCGCCAGCAGGGTATCTCTCGGCTGGGAGGTGATGTCGATGGTAGATTTAAACTTTTCCGAGGTGACATTGGATGCCCATTCGGCGCGCACCCATCTGCCTTCATTCTCCGCAGGGGAGTTCAGCACGTTCACACAGTCCTGCTTGTGGATGGACACGCCGTACCCGCGGGTGATAAATCCTACAATCGGGTCGCCCGGCAGCGGGTTGCAGCATTTTGCAAATTTGACCAGACAGCTGTCCAGTCCTTCCACGATGACACCGCTGGTCGGCTTGCCCGGCTTTTTGCCGGCGGCAGCAGTTTGCTGCGGCAGCAGCGCCGCCTTCTTTTCTTCCTCTGCTGCGCTGCGGTAGGTCTTTTGGAACTCCTCCTTGACCCTTGGCATCAAACGGGACAGCAGCACCCCACCGTAGCCGATGGCTGCGTAAAAATCTTCCAGTGTGTTGATATGCTGGCGTTTTGCCAGATTTAAGACAAAATCCTCCAGCTCGTTTTCCGGCACGTTGATCAGGTTGCGCTTAAATTCGCGCTCCAGCTCCTCCTTGCCGGTGATGATATTTTCTTCTCGGCGTTCTTTTTTAAACCACGCGCGGATTTTGGTCCTTGCCTCGCTGGTCTTGACAATCTTGAGCCAGTCGCGGCTGGGTCCGTTGCCGGGTCCTTTGGAGGTGATGATCTCCACAATCATGCCGGTTTCCAGCTTAAAGTCGAGCGGCACGATCCTGCCGTCCACCTTGGCTCCGGTCATGCGGTTGCCGACCTCCGAGTGGATGGCATAGGCAAAGTCGATGACGGTCGAGCCGGTCGGCAGATTGATGACATCCCCCTTTGGCGTAAAGACAAAGCATTCCTCCGGTGCGATGTCCGACTTGATGGAGCGCACGATGTCCTGCGCATCGCCGGAATCCTGCTGCACCTCCAGCAGCTGTCTGACCCATGCCAGACGCTCCTCCAGCTTGTCCTTTTTCTCGATGCCTGCCTTGTACTTCCAGTGGGCTGCGATACCGTATTCGGCTGTATAGTGCATCTCCCAGGTCCTGATTTGGATTTCAAACGGGATACCGCCCTCTTTATCCAGCACGGTGGTGTGCAGCGACTGGTACATATTCGCCTTCGGGGTGGAGATGTAGTCCTTAAATCGCTTTGGAATCGGGGTAAACTCGTCGTGCATGATGCCCAGCACCGAGTAACACTCATAGCTGGTGTCCACGATGACACGGACAGCATATACGTCGTAGATTTCGTCGAAGTTTCTGCCCTGCATATACACCTTGCGGTAGATACCGTAGATGCTCTTTACCCGGCTTTGCAAAAAGAACTTCATGCCCTCTTTGTTCAGTCGTTCCCGTATCTTTTCCTGAATGGCATCCAGAAAACGCTCCCTCTCCTCCTTTTTGAGCTTGAGCATCCGCTCAATCTCCTCATAGGCAATCGGGTCCAAAAAGCGCAACGAGATGTCCTCCAGCTCCTCCTTGATGGAGCGGATACCCAGACGGTCCGCCAGCGGAGCATAGACCTCCATTGTTTCCAGTGCTTTTTCTCTGCGCTTATACTCCTTCCAGTATTCACCGGTGCGCATATTGTGCAGGCGGTCCGCCAGCTTTACGATGATAACCCGCACATCCTTTGCCATCGCCAGCAGCATCTTGCGCACATTTTCCGCCTGACGCTGTTCCTTACTGGAATAGCTGAGCTTGGTCAGCTTGGTAACGCCGTCCACCATCAGCGCAACATCTGCACCAAACATCTTTTTGATTTCGTCCAGTGTGGAAGCGGTGTCCTCCACCACGTCATGCAAAAGACCTGCACAGATGGTTTCGGTGTCCATTCCCAGCTCCACCAGGATATGCGCAACTGAAATCGGGTGGGTGATGTACGGCTCCCCCGACTGGCGCATCTGCCCCTCGTGTGCTTTGTCTGCATATTCATAAGCCTGTGTGATCATATCAAAATCATACGGCCGGTTGCTTTCCTTCAAAGCAGCCATCAATTCTTCAAACCCGTTCATACTCATCCTATTCACCAACCTTCAGTTGTCTGAGAATCCTGGACTGGTCCAGCTGTGTTTTAACGACCTTGTCCGGCAGACGAAGGGCTACCTCCCCCGAAGAGGACAGACGCGCCCGCTCAATCAGTCCCAACTCCTGCATCACATCGATGCAGATGCGCATTTTGCAGTAGTTGATTCCTCTCAGGCGGCACCACAGCATATCGTAGCCGAAGGCAAAACCTCCGCACTGGCGCAAAAAGCGATACAGTCCCGCTACGTCCTCCCGCTGCGGGCAGATGTATTCTCTGATTTTTTCCTCCAGAGGTTCGTGGCGGCAATATTTTTCATAGTACTGCCTGCCTACCACCAGCTTGTCCTGTTTGACTCCGTGCAGCCGCACGTCCTTTATCTTGACAGAAACACTTTTTTCTCCGTTGTATTCATTGACATCCAGATTGGCTGCCACATCCACTGTATCCCCGATGTAAAATGGGAAGCGATCGGGCGACATCCGAAAATAGATAGCCGAAAAACTTTTTCCCTGGTAGCTCAGCTTCAGGCGCAGATGGCGGTTTTCGCTCAGCGGACAAATTGCTTCGATCCTGCATCCGGGCATTGCCACCACCGGCTGCTCGTTGCCGCAGCCAAACGGGCGCAGCTGCTGCATCCCGTACACCGTCTTTAGATTGAGCTGCTCCGCATCAACCACAGCATCGATCTTCAGCTGGTCCACCGGCATCAAATCAAAATGCTCCCGGGCATCCTGCAACATCTGGTCGATAAACTCCCTGAGATGCTCGACCGGCACCGTCATCCCTGCCGCCTGGTCGTGTCCGCCGTAGCGGGTCAGCAGGCTGCTGCATCGGGAGATGGCTGCAATGATGGAATAGCCCTCAACACTCCTTGCCGAGCCGCGCGCCTGGTCCTCCTCGATGGAAAAGAGGACGCAGGGCTTGGAGTATTCCTCCACCAGCCTTGCCGCCGCAATGCCGATGACTCCGTGGTGCCAGCCTTCGCCATACAGCAGGATGACCCGCTCCTGCAAGATTTCCGGGTGTCGTGCAATCTTTGCGTTGATTTCCTCGTAGATATGGTCCACCAGCGCCTTGCGCTGTTCGTTTAATTCGTTGAGCTGCTGTGCCAGCTCCATCGCCTGCGACTGCCGGTCACAGAGCAGCAGCTCCATCGCAAGGTCGGTCTGCCCCAAGCGTCCTGCTGCATTGATGCGCGGCGCAAGCCCAAAGGCAAAGTCAATCGAATCGAGCTTTCGTCCGCTCATTCCTGCCGCCTCGATGAGCGCGTGTACTCCTACCTGCTCTCCCTGTGCGATGCACTCCAGACCTCTTTGGACGATCAGGCGGTTCTCTCCGGTCAGCTCCACCACATCCGCCATCGTTGCAATGGCAGCCAGCTCGCCAAAATGCCAGATCATCTCTTCGCCGCCAAGGTCGCCCTCCATCGCACAGATGAGTTTAAAGGCAACACCCGCGCCGCACAACGCTTTAAAGGGATATTCGCAGTCCTGCCGGTGCGGGTCAATGACCGCGCACGCCTGCGGCAGCTGTGGACGCGGCTGATGGTGGTCAGTGATAATGAGGTCGATCCCCAGCTCTTTGGCGTACACCGCCTCGTCCAACGCGGAAATCCCGTTGTCCACCGTGACAATCAGCTCCACCTGCTGCTCCTTTAAAAAATCGAGAGCGGCGCGGTTGAGCCCATATCCTTCCACATCGCGGTCGGGAATGTAGTAGATGACCTGCGCTCCCAAATCCTCCAGGTAGCTGTACAGCATGGCGGTCGCCGTGATGCCGTCGCAGTCATAATCCCCGTATACAGCAATCTGCTCTCCCTGCTCCACTGCCTCGCTCAGCCGCTCGACCGCCTTGTCCATATCCTTCATCAGAAATGGGTCATGCAGCCTTGCAGCGCTGTCGCAGCCGATATACTGCATTGCCTGCTGCGGGTCACTGATGCCTCTTCCGTCGAGGATCTGGGCTGCAATGCGCTCCATGCCCGTTTGGCTGATTAAATTTTCTACCCTTTCGGGAGCCGTCTGCGGCAATTTCCATTTTTTAAAACCCAAGATCCAACGCCTCCGATTGTTCTTTCCATCATACTATATCTTAATTAGTTTATTTTAGCATTTTTTTCGTTTTTATTCAATCTTATTTCCTAAAAAGCGTACAGGAAAGGGCGGTCCGACCTTCAAAAAAGTCGGACCGCCCTGTGTTTTTATCCCAATTCCGATTTTATCCGTTGCAGCAGTCGCAGTCGCCCTTAAAATCGTCCAATCTGGGCGGGAAAAAGTCCTCCATCGGGAACTGAATCTTTTTGAACATTTCACACGGGTCACCTGTGGAATATTCGCTTTCCTTGTCCGGGATGCAAAAGTCGTAGGCAGGTACCATCATCTGCACCTTGCGCTGCAGCTGCACGATGGTGAACAGACCCAGCGTGATGTAGACCTCCTTGCTGACCGGCACATCCTGGAAGCTGCCGCCCACCTGGGTGCAGATCTGGCAGGGGATGACCGCACCCGGGCAGCAGGTTTTTTCCGGGCACTCCACATACCGGCACGCCAGACAGATGGGGTCTACAATCTGCACCACCGCATTTGGCATGGCGGTCAGCTGCTCGTTGCCGTTGCAGCAGCCGGTGTGGGAAGAAAAGACCCGCGCATTTGCCTCGCTGCCGTACAGGATGACCTTCTTGGAAAAATAGGAGATGCCGCAGCAGTTGACTGCGGGCGTCCCTGGAGATAAGTACACCGACAGCTCCACCAGGAAATAAAAGGTCATATCCACCGAGTAAAATCCCTTGTTGAAGGGGACGCTTTCCACATCGACGCAGACGTTGAGCACCTTGACCTTTTTACATTTGATGCTGGCTGCCTTGTCGATGATCGGCTGGGTCTTGTCGCTGAAAAAGACCTGCAAATCTTCCAGACAGTCCTTGTCGCTGCAGGAGTCATAGATTCGTTCCGCATCAATGCAGACGGCTTCCTTGAAGCAGCTGCAGCTGCAATCGCCTGGTCGGACTACCTTTGATTCTGCCATAATATCCCTCCGTTTGATTCTGCGGCAGCTGTGCCGACAGCGGGCCGCCTGATGATATGTCGGCGCAGGCTGTTGTTTCGGCACCTGTGCTGCACTGACATTCAATATCAGTTTATGAAACGGGACGGATTTTGTGAACCAAAAGCACGGCACGGGCAAAATTTCCTTTTTTTACCACTCTGCCTTTTGACAGCAGACTAAATCTTCGTCAGTTTGGCAAACTTGTACATGATTTTTTTGGTGCCGGCGGTGTCGAATTGCACCTCCAGCAGGCAATCGCCGCCCATTGGGGTCATCTTTACGATATTTCCCTCCCCGAAGGTCTTGTGGCTGACCCGGTCGCCCGCCTTGAGGGTGCAGCTGGCTCCGGCAGGAGCCACCGAGCTGTAAGAACCGGTCTTTTTTGCCAGTCCGCCCACGCCGATGTGGTTGTCGGCATGGGTCTTTTTGACGGTGGAGGCTCGTTTGAGCTCCGCCTGGCTGGCTTTGCGGATGGTCTTGTCCTCCACCTCGCAGCAGTTTGCAGGAATCTCGGTGACAAAGCGGGACACGCGGTTGCGCACCGTCTGACCAAAGATCATCCTCTGCGCTGCATTGGTGATGTACAGCTGCTTTTTAGCGCGGGTGATGCAGACATAAGCCAGGCGGCGCTCCTCCTCGATCTGCTCCGGGTCATAGATTGCCTGGATGCCCGGGAAGATGCCCTCCTCGGCTCCGCAGAAAAAGACGTTGTTGAATTCCAGACCCTTTGCCGAGTGCATGGTCATCATAATCACCCGGTCTGCTTCCTCGTCGTAGTTGTCCAAATCGGTGTAGAGGGTGACCTCCTCCAAAAATCCTGCCAGCGTCGGCAGAACAATCTGCGGCTGCTCGTCCGGGGAATCCGGGTCGATGGACGGTTGCGGCAGTTTTTCGGTTTCCTCCACATATTTGATGATGTTGGTTTTCAGCTCGTTTACGTTTTCGATGCGGGTGATTCCCTCTTCCCCCATCGTCTGCAAGTACAGCATATACCCGGTCTGCTCCAGCAGCTCGTCGAACAACTCCTCCAGATTGCCCGACTGCGCCACCTGACCCAGCTGCTCGATCATCTGTGCAAACTCCATCAGCTGACGGCTCTTTTGGGCAAGCGGCTGGTAGTCCTGCGCGTTGGCAAGCACCTCAAACAGCGGCACACCCAGCATATCGGCAATTTCCTGCGCCTTGTCCACCGTCGCATCTCCGATGCCTCTTTTGGGCTCGTTGATGATGCGCTTTAAGCGGATAGCATCGGCGTGGTTGTTGATGACGCTCAGATAGGCGATGATGTCCTTGATCTCCTTGCGGTCGTAAAAGCGCTGACCGCCGATGATGCGGTAGGCTACCCCGGAGCGGATGAGCGCATTTTCGATGCTGTTGGACTGTGCGTTCATGCGGTACAGGATGGCATGATCGGCAAACTTCTGCCCTTTGGCAACATTGTCCAAAATGGTGTCTGCAATAAATCTGGCTTCATCCTGCTCGGACAGCGCGCGGTAGACCTTGACCTGACCTCCCTGCGGGTTTTGGGTCCACAGGGTCTTTCCTTTTCGCTGGGTATTGTTTTCAATCACCGCATTTGCCGCATTCAGGATGGTCTGGGTGCAGCGGTAGTTCTGCTCCAGCCGGATGACCATGGTATCTCGGTACTGGTTTTCAAAGTTGAGGATGTTTTCGATGGTGGCTCCTCGGAATTTATAGATGCTCTGGTCATCATCGCCGACCACACAGATGTTGTGGTGACCGCCTGCCAGCAGGCTGACCAGCAAAAACTGCGAATTGTTGGTGTCCTGGTACTCGTCCACCATGATGTAGCGGAAGCGGTTGCGGTACTTTTCCAGCACATCCGGGAACTGCTGGAAGATGCGCACGGTGAAGATGATGATGTCGTCAAAGTCCAGCGCGTTGGCTGCCTTCAGGCGCTTCTGGTAGTAGTCGTACACCTTGGCAACCACCTCCTGACGGTAGTCGCCTCCCGCTTCCCGCAACAGATCCTGCGGGGTCATCATCTTGTCCTTTGCCGCACTGATGGAGGCAAGGATGCCCTTGGGCGCCATCACCTTTTCCTGGATGCTCAGCTCCTTGAGCGCCTCCTTGATGATGCGAACCGAATCGTCGGTATCATAAACAGTAAAGCTGCTCTCGTAGCCCAAGGCTCCAATCTCCCGACGCAGGATGCGCATACACGCCGAGTGGAAGGTGGATGCCTGGATGTCCAGCGCCTGCTCGCCCAGCATTGCCTCCAGACGCTCCTTTAGTTCGCCTGCCGCCTTGTTGGTAAAGGTGATTGCCAGGATGTTCCACGGCTTGATGGGACGGTCTGCCACGATGCGGTGCAACCGCTCGTTGGTGATGTCGCCGTCATCCAGCTTGCCGTCCAGCCAGTCCTCCAGAAAGCACAGCTCCTCTTCCCCCACCCACGACGGACAGTAGTCGCTGTGGTAGGCATTTCCAAATTCCACCATGTTTGCAATGCGGTTGACCACCACAGTGGTTTTTCCGCTGCCGGCTCCTGCCAGAATCAGCACCGGTCCCTCGGTACGAAAGACCGCTTCCCGCTGCTTTTCGTTCATTTTACAAAAACGCTTTTCCAACACCGCGCGGCGCAGCTCAAAAAAGCGCTGTTCAAAAGTCTGTGACATGATTTTTACCAAGCCTTTCTTCTATCGCAATCAAATTATTGACCATATGTTCTGCCTTCCAAAGCAAAGGCATTTTGAAAGGTCATTATAGCATATTTGCCCTCAAAAATCCATTGCCAAACTGCCCAACCGGCAAACGGCACACAACAAAAAACGGACGGGGAACTTCCCATCCGTTTTACTGTTGTCTTTTGTATCTTTTGCGGTCGATTATGCAGCAAATTTATCCACGATCGAAATTACAATCGTCAGGACAAACAGCACTGCGGTCAGGACTTTTGTTCCTTTGACCAGCATCGCATCTCTGGTTCTGCCGTAGTTGCGTCCAACTGCCTCCGACTGTCCGCCAGTAAGGGCAGACATTCCTCTCTTGCTTTCCTGCATGGAAACCAGAGCGATGACGCCAACCGAAGTCAGAATCAGAACGATTGCGAAGATGATATTCAGTACGCCCATTGTGAACCTCCTAAAAATTAGCAGATAAAAGCGGGCATCTATCTCCCGCATCATAACCTAACTTGATTATCATAGCATAGTTGTCCCTTTTTTTCAAGGGCAGTCCCAACAAAGAGGGGAATTTTTTTTATTTCTTTTTCCCTCTTGTGTATAATCCGGCGAATCTTACAGATACTATGATTGTTTCACCCCGCGTTTGCAGAATTTGGGGTCAAACAAAAAATCCGGCTTGTCTGTCTCTGCCTGTTTGCAAAAGAAACGGAAGGTCGGTAAAAAAGACTCCGACCTTCCGTTTGTTACATGGCAGAAGGAAACCGGCACACCGGCTTCAGAAAACTGCTTTGACCTTTAAGAAGAACGGGGTCTTTTTTTGTGCGGAAAAACAAAAGACAGACAGCCTTCCGTGCTAGAAAAAAGAATCTAAACACAAATTGTGTTTAGATTCAGTCTGATGGGAAGTCTGGTCCGTTTCGATTGGCTAAAACGCGAGCCGCTCATTTCGATAAAAAAGAGCCTGGAACGCGAATTGCGTCCAGACTCAGTCTGGTGGTGCCGCTGACCGGACTTGAACCGGTACGGATTTTACTCCGAGGGATTTTAAGTCCCTTGTGTCTGCCGATTCCACCACAGCGGCAGGTGGATGGATTTACCTAGGTATGATACAATATTTTCCCAAATAAGTCAAGCCCTCTGCGGGCAAAAGGGCAAAAAGAAAAGTCCTCTGTTTTTTAAAGAAAAAAACAGGGGACTTTTTTACTGGAATGATCAGGCAAATAAGCCGGGTTCTGTTGTGATGACAATCTATCTAGACCGGCGATTGCTCGACGGTTCAAGCCACATAGACCGCTGGCAAAACTGCCGTAAATGGGGACGGCGGGCAACCGTCCAACCCTTTGCAGTCACGGTGTTGCTTCGGATAGGGTTTACATGGCAGTGCAGTCTCCTGCACCCCGGTGAGCTCTTACCTCGCCTTTCCACCCTTACCGGAAAAATTCCGGCGGTATCTCTCTGTTGCACTGTCCCTAAAGTCGCCTTCGGCTGCCGTTAGCAGCTATCCTGCCCTGTGAAGCCCGGACTTTCCTCATGCGAAGGTCCCCCCTCGCCCGCTGTCATCCTGCCTGGTCACCCAAAGATTATACTCTATTTTTGTTTGTGCGTCAATCCGTCTGCCCGCTTTTTTCCTCTTCTTCGATGACCGTAAAAACCTCCTCGATGCACACCCCGAACACCGCAGCGATTTTCCATGCCAGCACCAGCGACGGATTGTACCTGCCTTTTTCCAGGTTGCCAATGGTTTCCCTGCGCACCCCGACCCGCCTTGCCAGCTCTTCCTGCTTCATCTGATGTCGTGCACGAAGCTCCCGAATCCTGTTTTTAATCATCCTCCAACCCTCTGCTTTCCTGAAATCCGTAATAAGCGGAGGATAATTCATAGACCATCACCGCGATGCCAAAGCCCAGCACACAGCCCTTTGCCAAAGTAGCCTCCACCGGCAGTCCGGCTGCCATTCCCAGCAGCACCGCAGCTGCCATCGACAGAACGCCAAACAGAAATCCCCTTGCTGCACAACGCGCCATCGACTCCTCCAGCATCTCATCCGACGGAAGAAAGAAATACTGAAAATCCACCGCAAAAGCAAAAAAGAGAAGGAAAACGCGCTCCTGTGTAAAGACACCAATCCATCCCAACAGCGACAAAAATCCCAGCAACCCATACCAATTCTGTTTTTTCATCCGATATTCCTCCTTATATTGTGGTGTATTTCGCTCTTTATGATATAAATATACCACTTACCTTTCGGCTTGTCAATCCACCTGCCGCACCCTCAAGCATTGAAATTCCTGCCGTTTCGGTTTATAATAATGCTTGTACTTTGGATGGAAACATCTATAAAGCACCATTCTACCGGAGATTCTTTTCAGTCTTTTTTAGAAAGGAAGCCACAATATGAAGATTACCAATCCATATCTGCAAAAGGTTTACCAGCAGGTTTGTCAGCGCGATGCCAACGAACCTGAATTTTTAAATGCCGTCACCGAGGTGCTGGGCACTTTGGAGCCGGTCATTCTGCGCCACCCGGAATATGAAGCTGCCGGTCTGCTCGAGCGGATGGTCGAGCCGGAGCGCGCCATCCAGTTCCGGGTTGCCTGGCAGGACGACCAGGGCAAAACCCAGGTCAACCGCGCCTGGAGAGTGCAGTTTAACTCTGCCATCGGTCCTTACAAGGGCGGTCTGCGGCTGCATCCCAGCGTCAACCTGTCGATTATCAAGTTCCTCGCATTTGAGCAGACCTTCAAAAACAGCCTGACCGGTCTGCCGATGGGCGGCGGCAAGGGCGGATGTGACTTTGACCCCAAGGGACGTTCGGACGCCGAGATCATGCGCTTCTGCCAGAGCCTGATGACCGAGCTTGCTCGATACATCGGTCCAGACACCGACATCCCTGCCGGTGACATCGGCGTCGGCGCACGGGAGATTGGCTATCTGTTCGGTCAGTACAAGCGGATGCAGAATCAGTTCACCGGCGTGCTCACCGGAAAAGGACTCAGCTACGGCGGCTCGCTGGTCCGCACCCAGGCGACCGGCTACGGTTTGCTGTACTTTGTTCGCGAGATGCTCTCCCAGTTGGCAGGTGACAGTCTGATTGGCAAAACGGTGGTCATCTCCGGCTCCGGCAACGTTGCCATCTATGCTGCCGAAAAAGCACAGGAGCTGGGCGCAAAGGTCATCGCCATGTCCGATTCCAATGGATATCTGCACGACCCGAACGGCATCCGACTGGAGGTAATCAAGCAGATTAAAGAGGTCCGGCGCGGACGTATCAGCGAGTATGCCGACCAGGTTGCCGGCAGCGAATACCACCCGGCAGGCGAAGAGGAAGGCAGCCGCGGCATCTGGAGCATTCCCTGCCAAATCGCCCTGCCTTGTGCGACCCAGAACGAGCTGCTGTTGGAGGATGCACAGAAGCTGATTGCCAACGGCGTGCAGCTGGTAGCAGAGGGAGCCAATATGCCTTGTTCGCTGGATGCGGTGTCGGCATTCCAACAGGCTGGCGTCCTGTACGCGCCCGGAAAGGCATCCAACGCAGGCGGCGTAGCGACCAGCGGACTGGAGATGTGCCAGAACGCCATGAAATACTCCTGGAGCACACAGGAGGTGGACGAAAAGCTGCATGACATCATGGTCAACATCTTTAACGACTGCTGCCGTGCCGCCAAAGAATACGGCATGGAAGGCAATCTGCTCGCCGGCGCAAACATCGCAGGCTTTTTAAAGGTTGCCGATGCGATGATGGCACAGGGTGTGCTGTAATTTTCTCCACAAAAAAACAGGACCGACCCTTTTATAAAAGGGTCGGTCCTGTTTTTTGTAATGGATGAAAAGCGATTACAAACCAATCTATCCCGGAAGGTTATCTTTAAGGAATTCTCCGCGGGATGGCAGAGCCTTTGCCAGATAGCGGTGCTCTCCCTCCAGAGTGTCCGGCTGATAAATCTCGGCTGCACTGACGACCGAACCTTTGGTCAGCTTCATCACCTGAAGTCCCTGCTGGTCCTTGGTCGCTTTGGCAGGCAGCAGGGCGGTCGGCAGCAGCAACAGACGTCCGTTGGAGGCAGTCAGCAAAATCTGTCCATCCTCATGCAGACACAGCGCTGCGGTCAGTTTTTCCCTTGTGCTGTATGCCTTGAGCAGCTTCTTTCGGTTGGTCTTGGTTTCATAAGCGTTCAGGTTGACCTTTGCCACCTTGCCGTTTTCAAAGCAGAAGAGCATATATCCCTGATAATCGGCGGTCACTGCCATCGCGATGGCACTTTCGCCCTCGTCCATGCCCAGCTTTGCCGGAACGAAATCGCCCAGCACGCTCGCCTTGGTGTCCTCAAAGTCGCAGGCTTTTGCCTTATACACCTGACCACGGTCGGTGAAGAAGAGCAGATTGTCGGCATTGCCGCCCTCAACATGCTGCACCACCTGGTCGCCTTCCTTGAGATACTGCTCGCTGGACATTCGGTAGGACTGCGGCGTAATCTTCTTAAAGTACCCTTCGCGTGTAAAAAAGAGGTTGACCGGATAGTTTTCCACCGTTTCCTCTTCGGTGAAGGTTTTGATCTCCTCGTGCATCAGCAGCAGACTGCGGCGCGGCTGTGCATAGTTTTTGATGACATTTTTCAGCTCGCTGATGATGATGCGGTCGATGCGCTTTGGATCGTCCAGCACCTTCTGCATTTCGGCAATCTCCTGCGCCAGCTGGTCGACCTCCTCGGTGCGCTTGAGGATGTACTCCTTGTTGATATGGCGCAGCTTGATCTCCGCCACATACTCCGCCTGCACTTGGTCGATGCCAAATGCAATCATCAGGTTGGGGACAACATCCTCCTCCGATTCGGTCTGCCGGATGATTTCGATTGCTTTGTCGATGTCCAGCAGAATCTTCTGCAAGCCCTCCAGCAGATGCTGTTTTTCCTGCTTTTTAGTCAGGTCGAAGTAGACTCTGCGCTTGATGCACAGCTGACGGAAGGCAATCCATTCCTGTAGCAGCGCACGGATGCCCAGCACGCGCGGTGTGCCGCCGATCAAGACGTTGAAGTTGCAGGAAAAGCTATCCTCAAGCGGAGTGAAGCGGTAGAGCTTCTGCATCAGCAGGTCCGGGTCGACACCGCGCTTTAGGTCGATTGCCAGCTTTAAGCCCGACAGGTCGGTTTCATCTCGCATATCCGAAATTTCCCGCAGCTTGTTAGATTTAATCAAATCCACCACCTTGTCGATGATGGCTTCGGTGGTAGTAGTTGGCGGAATCTGTGTAATCTCGATGCAGTTGCAGTTCTTATCATAATTCCAGCGGGCTCGAACCTTGAATGAGCCGCGACCGGTGCGGTAAATTTTATCCATCTCCGCCGGATTATAGATAATCTGCCCGCCGCCCGGGAAGTCCGGTGCCGTCAGGGTCAGCGAAAGGTCGTGGTTGGGGTTCTTAATCAGCTCGATGGTGGTATTGCACACCTCCTCGAGGTTGAACGGGCAGATAGAGCTTGCCATTCCCACCGCGATGCCGGTGTTGGCATTGACCAGGATGGTCGGGAAGGTCACCGGCAACAGGGTCGGTTCCTTGAGTTTGTTGTCGTAGTTGTCCACAAAATCGACGGTGTCCTTGTCGATGTCCCGAAACAGCTCCTGACAGATAGGGTCAAGCTTGACCTCGGTGTAACGGGAGGCAGCAAACGCCATATCGCGGGAGTATGCCTTACCGAAGTTACCCTTGGAATCGACATACGGGTGCAGCAGCGCTTCGTTTCCGCGCGCCAGTCGCACCATCGTTTCATAGATTGCCATATCACCGTGTGGATTCAGCTTCATAGTGGAGCCGACCACGTTGGCAGATTTGGTCCGCGCACCGGTCAGCAGTCCCATCTTATACATGGTGTACAGCAGCTTGCGATGAGAGGGCTTGAAGCCGTCTATTTCGGGGATCGCTCTGGACACGATGACGCTCATCGCGTAGGGCATATAGTTTTTTTCCAGCGTATCGGTGATCTTCTGATCGACCACCTCGCCCGCGTGCTCGATGTAAGCCTTTGGGTCGTTTTTATGCACCGAGGACGCTGTGTTCTTTTTTCTTGCCATGATTATATCCTTTGCGGACGAAGTCCGCCCTTTGTGTGATTCGGTTTGTGCAAATCTTTTCCCGGGAAATTATTTCCATCCTGGAACACCCACTCTATTTCCCAGGAAATTTTTCTAAAACCATTTCCCTGTTTTGCAGGAAATATTTCCTCAGAAAATATTTTCCCAGGAAATATTGTATAGCAGCAAGCGGGGAATTTCATGCGATTTCCCGGGAAATATCAGGAAACATCCAGGTCATCCAAATAACGGTGACCGTTTTCGGCAATATAGCTCTTTCTTCCGTCCAGATTGTCGCCCAGCAGCAGTGCAAACATCTGCTCGGTGGCAGCGGCATCCTCCGGGGAAACCTTGATCAGCCGTCGTGTCTTTGGATTCATGGTGGTCAGCCACATCATGTCCGGCTCGTTTTCACCCAATCCTTTGGAGCGCTGGACGTCGACCTTTTTATTGCCCAGCTTCTGCAAAATTTCCGCTTTTTCCGCATCCGAATAGGCAAAGTAGGTTTCATCCTTGCAGCGAATCTCAAACAGAGGGGATTCTGCGATGTAAACATAGCCTTTTTCAATCAAGGTCGGTGTCAGGCGGTAGAGCATGGTCAAAATCAGGGTGCGAATCTGGAAACCGTCAACATCGGCATCGGTGCAGATGACCACCTTGTTCCAGCGCAAGCCGTCCAGGTGGAAGGTGGAAAGCTCCTTGTTCGCTTTGGAGTTGACCTCCACGCCGCAGCCAAGCACCTTGATGATGTCGGTGATGATGTCGTTTTTAAAGATTTTATCAAAATCCGCCTTCAGGCAGTTTAGAATTTTTCCGCGCACCGGAATGATGGCTTGAAACTGAGCGTCACGTCCCAGTTTGCAGGCGCCCAACGCCGAGTCACCCTCCACGATGTAGATTTCCCGCTCGTTTACATCCTTTGAGCGGCAGTCTACAAATTTTTCCACCCGATTGGCAAGGTCGATGGAGCCTGCCAGCTTCTTTTTCAGATTCAGTCGGGTTTTTTCTGCATTCTCGCGGCTGCGCTTGTTGATTAGCACCTGTTCGGCAATCTTGATTGCCTCGTCGGGATTTTCGATGAAGTAGACCTCCATCTGCCGTTTGAGGAAATCATTCATCGCCTCATAGATAAATTTATTGGTGATTGCTTTTTTTGTCTGGTTTTCATAGGAGGTCTGTGTGGAGAAGGAAGAAGAAACCAGCACCAAACAGTCCTCCACATCCTGAAAGGTAATCTTGCTTTCATTCTTGAGGTACTTGCCGTTTTGCTTGAGATAGCCGTCTATCTTTGAAACAAACGCCTGTTTGACCGCCTTCTCCGGCGAACCGCCGTACTCCAAGTGGGAGGAGTTGTGGTAATATTCCAGGAATTTGACCCGATTGGAGAAGCAGAACGCCACCGACAGCTTGACCTTATACTCATCCTTGTCCGCACGGTCGCGTCCGCGCTGCTCGGTTTCCCAATACTGGATGTTGGTCAAGGAGGCATCTCCGACGATCTCTCCCACATAGTCGGTCAAACCGTTTTCATAACAGAAGGTTTCCTCTGCAAATCTGCCGTCCTCCTGTTCCATCCGCAGTAGGAAGGTCAACCCTTGATTGACCACCGCCTGCTTTTTGAGGACATCTCGAAAATAATCGGCTGGGATGTCGATGTCGGTAAAGACCTCCAAGTCCGGCTTCCAACGCTGGCGGCTTCCGGTCTGTTTTTTGTTGGTCGGCTGCTTTTTCAACCCGCCGATGTTCTCTCCCTTTTCAAAATGGAGATTGTAGCAATATCCGTCCCGATAAATTTCCGCATCAAAATACTCAGAGGAATACTGTGTCGCACAGGAACCCAGTCCGTTGAGTCCCAGTGAAAACTCATAGCTTTCCCCACTATTGGTGTTGTACTTTCCACCTGCGTATAATTCGCAGAAAACCAATTCCCAGTTGTACCGCTCTTCCTTTGGGTTGTAGTCAACCGGAATCCCTCGTCCAAAGTCCTGCACCTCAACCGAATGGTCCCGATAACAGGTCAAGATAATTTTGTTTCCAAACCCTTCTCTGGCTTCATCGATTGAGTTGGAAAGGATTTCAAAAACAGAATGTTCGCATCCCTCCAGCCCATCCGAGCCAAAGATGACGCCCGGGCGCTTTCTGACACGGTCTGCGCCTTTGAGAGCGGAGATACTCTCGTTGCCATATCCCTGATTCTTCTTTGCTGCCATAGTAGCCTCCCCGTATTGATTCTGACTGGTGAAGCTGTGCGAAAAACGCACCAGCCACATTCTTATTTATCATAACATATTTTACATCCGTTTGACAAGCTGACCGCTCCCTTGTGCTCCATCCGCAAAAAAAGAGAAGGGAAACCTTGCCCCCTTCCCTTGTGTGCTATCCTATTGTAAAGCGGAAATCCAAGCAAGCGCGCCAGCGTTATACCACCCAGATATTTTCGCTTTCGTTGCGTTTCGGGCGTCCCATCAGGTCTCGCATCGCCTGGTCTGCCGGCTTGTTGCAGTAAAGCACCTGATAGGTCTGCTCGGTAATCGGCATATCTACCCCCAGCTGGTGCGCAAGCTCTCGGGCGACCGCTGTACAGGAATAACCCTCGACCACCATACCGACCTCCTTAAGCGCCTGCTGCGCCGGTACGCCCTGCCCAATCTTGATACCGAAGCGGCGGTTGCGCGAGTGCATGCTAGTACAGGTAACAATCAGATCCCCGATGCCGGACAAGCCTGCGAAGGTTTCCTGATGTCCGCCCATTGCAACACCCAGGCGGGCAATCTCGGTGATGCCGCGGGTCATCAGCGCAGCCTTTGCATTGTCACCCAGACCCAAACCATCAGCGATACCGGCTGCAACGGCGATGATATTTTTGAGCGCTCCCCCCAGCTCCACGCCGATCAGGTCATCGTTGACATACACGCGGAAGGATGGGTTCATCAGCCAATCCTGCACCTTGCGCGCTGCCTCCTTGTCTTTGGAGGAAGCTACCACCGTGGTCGCCTCTGCGCGGCTGACCTCCTCGGCATGGGACGGTCCCGACAAAACCACATTGGCGCACTGTGGGATTTCCTGCGAGAGCACTGTCGAAAAATCGTGAAAGCTGCCCTGCTCCAAACCTTTTGCCACGCACACCACGATCTGATTTGATTGCAGGAGCGGACAAAGCTGGCGAGCGGTCTGGCGCACTGCAAAGGACGGCACTGCCAGAATAAGCAAATCCTGTTGACCTGCCTGCTGCAAGGATGCAGTGAAGGCAATCTGCTGCGGCAACTTGACACCGGGCAGCAGCTTTTTCTGCTCCCGCTCCTCCCGCAGCCGGTTTGCTTCCTCCTCACGGTGGGACCAGACGGTCACCTCATGCCCGCAGCGATGGCACAGCAGCGCCAGCGCCGTTCCAAAGCTTCCTGCACCCAAAACCATCACCTTTGCCATTTTGCCAACTCCTTCCTGTTTGATAGCAATTTTCTGTGCAAAGCCCTCTTTTACTTACGCGGCTCCGAAGGCTCCTGCGACGGCTTCTTGTCACCGATTCTGCGCTCGGTGCCGTTGAGCAGCCGCTTGATGTTCTCCCTGTGTTTATAAATAACAATCACCGAAAACAACGCTGCAAACAAAAAATCGAACAGCACCGGACGTCGCAGACACAAATCCACAATCAAGGTGATAAACGGGTAGAGCATCGCACCGGTGATTGACACCAACGAAACGATTCGGGTGATGAACAGCACCGGCAAAAAGATAATCAGTAAAATCAGCAGCACCAGCGGGTTGACCACCAGGATGATTCCCAGCGAGGTCAGCACCCCTTTGCCGCCCTTGAATCCGAAAAAGACAGGGTACAGATGACCCAGCAGGGCAAAAAATCCGGCAAGGTATCCCGCATCAAAAGCAGTAACGCCCATCAGCGAAAAAATCCATCTGCCGACCAGCACCGCCAAAACGCCCTTAAAAAAATCACCCAGCAGGGTAAAGAATGCCGGCAGCTTGCCATAGGTCCGCAGGATATTGGTCATCCCTGCATTCTTACTTCCGTATTTCCGAACATCATCATGTGCATAGATTCTGGAAACAATGACGGCAAAGCTGATGCTTCCCAACAGATAAGCCACCAAGCCTGCCAGCACACACGCTGCAATATTGAGCATGATTTGAGATTCCATTCTTCTCATCCTCCTCCAGTACATTGTATCAACTGTTTCACTATATTGCAAGCCCTTTTCCCTTTGTTTTGAGACTTTCCGATTCATCAAAGAAAAAAAAGAGCCCCAAATGAGGCTCTTTATGGGGAAAAAGAATCCATTTTGTCGAAAAATCTTTTTCCTTATTTGTGTGCTTTGTCACCTTTTTCGCGGACCAGCATCCGAATCGGGGTCCCTTCAAAGCCGAAGTTTTCTCGAATCTGATTTTCCAAATAGCGCTGATAGGAAAAATGGAACAGCTCTGCGCGGTTGACAAAGCAGGCAAAGGTCGGTGGTCTGGTGGTCACCTGGGTCATGTAGTAAATCTTCAGGCGCTTGCCCTTGTCAGACGGCGGCTGCACGCGGGCGGTCGCGTAGTTGAGCATATCGTTGAGCATACCGGTGGAGATGCGGCGTGCATTCTGCTCGTCCACCTTTTTAATCAGCTCGTACAAGTTGTTGACCCGCTGACCGGTCTTGGCAGAGATGAACAGCATCGGCGCATACGGCATAAAGCTGAAGTCGATGTCCAGCTGTTTTTTCATCTCCTGCATTGTCTTGTCGGTCTTTTCTTCCAGCGCATCCCACTTGTTGATGGCAATGATGCACGCCTTGCCCTGCTCATGGGCATAGCCTGCAATCTTAGAATCCTGCTCGCTGAAGCCCTTGGTCGCATCGATGACGATGACACAGACGTTCGAGCGGTCGACCGCCATATAGGCACGCAGAACGCTGTACTTTTCAATCGACTCTTCCACCTTGCTCTTGCGGCGGATACCTGCCGTGTCGATGAACACAAAGCGTCCATGCTCATTTTCTACCACAGTATCGGTCGCATCACGGGTGGTACCTGCGATGTCCGAAACAATAACCGCTTCCCTGCCTGCAATGCGGTTGACCAGCGAGGATTTGCCCGCATTCGGTCTGCCGACGATGGCAACGGTGATGCTGTTTTCGTCATATTCTTCCTCGGCGCTAAAGTCCAGATGCTCATACACCGCATCCAGCAGGTCGCCGGTGCCATGTCCGTGCAGGGAGGACACCGCAATCGGCTCTCCCAGACCGAGGTTGTAAAATTCGTAAAATTCAGACGGTGGTTCGCCCACTCCGTCGCATTTGTTGACGCACAGTACAATCGGCTTGCCGCTCTTTTGCAGCATTGCAGCGACCTCCTGGTCGGTGGCGGTGATGCCGGACTTCATGTCCACCACCAGAATAATGACCTCTGCACTTTCAATCGCCATCTGTGCCTGACGGCGCATCTGCGAAATGATAATATCATCCGAATAAGGCTCGATACCGCCGGTATCGACCAGCATAATCTCATGGTTACGCCATTCGCAGGCTGAATAGATTCGGTCGCGGGTCACTCCCGGGGTATCCTCCACGATGGAGAGCCGCTGCCCGATCAGCTTATTGAACAGGGTGGATTTTCCCACATTTGGGCGACCCACCACTGCAACGATTGGTCTGACTGCCATATCCTGACCTCACTTTCTAGTAGAATCGTTCTTTTTTCGTTCTCTTTCTTACCGGCTGCCCAGCATCCTTGCCAGCAGCTCAAAAGCATCGTTTTCCACCGGAAGCACCGGCACGCCCAAAGTCTCCTGCACCTGTTCGAGGGTCAAGTCATCCAGGAAGCGGTCCTGCTCATGCCGCAGCATATTGGCAGGGATCAGCAGCTCGCTGCCCAAATCCAGCCCTTCCAGCTGCGCCAGCAGGTCCTGACCGGTGATCAGCCCTGCCACTGTGATGGTGGGTCCCCAAAAATCGTTGCGGATTTTTTTGACCTGCACCTGCACCTGTGGAAATGCCTGCTGCACCCGCTCAGCAAAGTCCTGCATCATCGGGTAAGCCAGCTGACCGGTGGCAATGGTACAGCGGTGCGCGGCAGGGGATTGCTCGAGCTGCGCCTCCTTGAGCGCCTGTGTAAAATCGTGCTGCATCAGTGTCATCATGCCCACGCCGTTTTCCAACTGGGCAAAGTCCTCATAAAATTCATACGGCGGAAAATCCTTTCCGGCAAGGATGTAAAACTCATCCGAGGCGTAAGCGGTGCGGGTGCCATACTCCTTGCAGAAATATTCTCCCCAGCGCTCCATCGTTTTAACAACTTCCACCGCCTCCTGTGGAAAAAAGCCACGCAGCGGCGTCAGTTTTTCCCGATAGCGGGTCAAGCCGACCGGAACCACCGCGATGCTCTGCACGTTCGGTCCCAGTTTTGCCAGCTCAGAAAGGCTGTATTCCAGCTGCTCCCCATCGTTGTAGCCGGGACACAGCACGATCTGGGTGTTGATTTTGATTCCGCCCTCGGTGAGCATCCGCACAAATTTGAGCGATTCCCCTGCAAACGGATTCTTCATCATCTGCACCCGCAGCGCAGGATTCATCGTCTGGATGGAGATATTGATGGGACTGATATGCATTTTGATAATCCGCTGAATGTCACCCTCCTTGAGGTTGGTGAGGGTGGTGTAGTTGCCAAACAGAAAGGACATCCGGGTATCGTCGTCCTTAAAGTAAAGGCTCTTGCGCATCCCCGGCGGTGTCTGGTCGACAAAGCAGAAGATGCAGGCGTTTTTGCAGCCCATCTGACGGTCCATCAGATAGGTTTCAAACTCCAGTCCCAAATCGTCGTACTCATCTTTTTCCACCACGACTGTGCGCAGCTTTTTTTCCTGATCACACAGCAGGATTTCCAGATGCTCGTCGGTCATATAAAACCGGTAATCGAGTACATCGGTGATTGCGTTTCCGTTGATGCTGATCAAGGTATCTCCCTTGTGTATCCTTGCCCGTCTTGCCGGACTGCCCGGTTCAACGCTGGTGATTCTGACTGCCATCCGCACCGCCTCCTGTCCGCTTGGTTTGCAGCATAAAAAAGAGGGCAGGAAGGGAAAGACCTTCCCCTCTGCCCTTCATGTTCAAAAACATCCAGTCCAAAAAAGACGCAATTAGTCTTTTTTGATGATCTCTCTGCCTTTGTAGTAGCCGCAGTTGCCGCATACTCTGTGTGGAGTCTTCAGCTCGCCGCACTGTGGGCAGACGGAAAATGCTGGTGTGTCGAGTTTCCAAACATTGGAACGTCTTTTATCTCTGCGTGCTCTGGATACTTTTCTCTTCGGTACTGCCATTTTTGCGCATCTCCTTAAAACATTATCATAAAATTATAAAACAAAAGCTTTTGGGACCCTGCCGGCGAAAACTTACTCCTCGTCGGACCACTCCAGGTCAGCAAACGGTCGGACCGTTCTGCCCTGTGGCTCCCATTCCGGCTGCTGACAACCGCACTGTTCACGGTTCAGGTTGCAGCCACATACCGGACACAGACCCTTGCAGTCCTCCGAACACAACATCCTGATTGGTAGCTCAAGAAGTATGTCGTCCTGTGCAATCAAGTCCAGGTCCAAAATGCCGTCCTCGCAGACGATGTAATCATCGTCCTCCTGCTGGTTGAGCTTTCTGACCACAGTGTGGTCAAAGTCCTGACGGACCCTGCGCTCTACCGGGTCCAGGCAGCGGGCACAAGCTGTGGAAAGAAGGTAGCTGGCTGTGTAGTGTACCGTAACGATTCCCGCACGGTTCTGCACATAACCCTCAAGCTGTACCGGCTCCGCAAACGGACGGTCACCCCATTGCTCTATCTGGCTTAAGTCCATCTGATGCACAAACGGCACCCTCTGGTCGTCGCCTTCGAACACTCTTCTCAGGTCAAGCAGCATAGTAACTTCCTTTCCGGTATACATGGTATACTCTGCGGCAGCATCGCTTCGGGCCTGCCGCAGCACCGATTGACCCCGTCCGCTCCGCCAGAAGCAGACCTTTCCGGGACAGACTTATCCCTCCGAATCAATCCGTAACAGAAAATATTATAGTATCTTGTGCCTTTTTTGTCAACACTCAAAAGGCGTTTTTTCCCCTGATGACGGCACTTTTTTATACTTTCCCGCCTTTCCCACAACTTTGCTCTCTTCTGCCGGCGGGCAATTAGGGATTTTGTCGAAGGCTCTATGTCGCTTAATTTCCCAGCAGCAGCGGATACCACAGGACGGTGGTGGCAAACAGCACCAGCACCACTGCAAAAAAGTTGAAGCTGGTTCTGAAAACATACGGATGACGGATTGGGTTTTTCTGCTGGACCACCATTTTCTGAATGGTTTCTTTACCGTTTGGAGAAAGAGCCAGCGCTGCCCAGCAGCCAACCAGCGCCGCTGCCAGCAGCAGGACCATCACAGCCGCAGAAAGCACCTGCTGCGGATTGGGTCCGTGCAGCAGCAGCGTCTGTGCCACCAGAAATCCCATGTGAAAGACGCTGGTCATCACAAGACAGCCGGTTACCTGGTAGACGGCTGCGGCACACAAGCCCAGCAGCAGCGCACCCGGCCACTGCGGCAGCGGGGTCAGCAACATGGTGATGAGTCCGCTGCCGATGATTGCCGGCAAAATTCCATAGCGTCTCCACTCAAAAAAGAGGCAGCGGCGGAAGGCAAGCTCCATCACAAAGGCGGTCACCACCGCTACCAGCAGGTCCTGCCACAGAGCGTGTCCGGCACCCATCACAAAAAGGGTGCCCGGCAGCCGCTGTTCGAGCACCACCGCCAGTCCCTGGGTTGCCGACAGGGCAAAGGCGCCCAGCGCTGTACCGGAAAGCAGCAGCAAGGCAAGCTGCCCGAGTTTTTTGCCGTTTATTTTGGTGGAAAAACCCTCCCCCATCATCGGCAGTTCATATTGTTTGACCCAAAAGATTCCCACGATTGCCGTCAGCGGAAGGGTCAGGATGTCCAGGATGGTCAGCACACACAGCACCGACATCAGATAATCGACCCGGTCCGCCTGCGCTGTCGTGGAAGGTCGTTTTTGATTTGGCAAGAAAATCTCCCTTTCTTTTTAACCTTTTGCAAAGACCTCCCTGCCAGTGCGGCAGAGAGGTCCTATGCTGAATATCACAATTCTATTTTAGTCTCTGAAGTAGCTGACTGCTCCGGCAAACATCTTCTGGTCCTTGTCGCCGTCCACATTCAGGTACAGTCCGTTGGTGTAACGCTCGGAATGACCCATCTTACCAAAGACTCTGCCGTCCGGGGAGGTGATACCCTCGATGGCGTCGATTGAGCCGTTTGGATTGAAGCGGTAGTCTTCGGTCGGGTTGCCTTCCAGATCGACATACTGGGTCGCAATCTGTCCGTTTTCTGCCAGCTGTTTGACCAGCTGCTCGCTGGCAACAAAGCGACCTTCGCCGTGGGAGATAGCGATGGTGTGGATGTCGCCCACGTTGGTGTGCATCAGCCATGGGGATTTGTTGGATGCAATTCTGGTGCGCACCAGACCCGACTGATGGCGGTCGATGACGTTGTAGGTCAGGGTCGGGCAGCTTGCATCGGTGGAGATGATCTCACCGTATGGCACCAGACCCAGTTTGACCAGTGCCTGGAAGCCGTTGCAGATACCGCACATCAGACCGTCGCGGTTCTTCAGCAGCTCCATCACCGCCTCGGTGATCTGTGGGTTGCGGAAGAAGGAAGCGATGAATTTTGCCGAGCCTTCCGGTTCGTCGCCGCCGGAGAAGCCGCCCGGGATGGCGATGATCTGGGAGTTTGCAATCTTTTCTCTAATCAGCTCTACCGATTCTTTGATCTGCTCGGAAGTTTTATTGCGGATAACAACGATATCCGCCTTGGCTCCTGCACGTTCAAACGCACGAGCGGTGTCATATTCGCAGTTGGTGCCCGGGAATACCGGAATCAGAACGCGCGGCTGTGCCAGCTTGATCGAGGAGGTTTTGCGCTCTACGCACTGATAGTTGTAGGTTGGAACGGTTTCCTGCGGAGCCTTGGTGATGCGCGGATAAACCGGCTCCAGGGTTGCTTCCCACTTCTGCTGGATTTCCTGCAGGTCCACTGTTTCTCCGTTGATCTGGAGAGTATATTCCTCGGTGGTGCAGCCAATCAGTTTGGCAAAGGTGTCCAATTCCTCGGATGCCTCAAATACAAATGCGCCGTAAACCGGTTTGAAGAGGTGATGCAGGTTTTCCTGTGCTGCAAAGCCGATGCGGTTGCCGAACGACATCTTGCACAGCGCTTCGCCAAGACCCTTCATGCCCAGTGTGTAAACTGCCTTGACCTTGCCGGAGGCAATCAGGCTTTCCATGTGGTCAAATACCTTGCGGATATTTTCGTAAACCGGCATTCCGTTTTCGTCGTATTCAGGAGCCAGCAGGTATACCTTGTCGCCGGCAGCCTTAAACTCGTCGGTGACTACGTTGTTCACCTTGGCAGTGGAAACCGCAAAGGAGATCAATGTCGGTGGAACGTGGATGTCCTCGAAGGAGCCGGACATCGAGTCCTTGCCGCCAATGGCAGCGCAACCCAGCTCGAGCTGTGCCTTCAGACCGCCCAGCAGCGACTGGAATGGTTTACCCCATTTTTCCGGGTCGGTGCCAATCTTCTCAAAGTATTCCTGGAAGCTCAGCCAGCATCTGCTTCTGGAACCGCCCGAAGCGATGATCTTGGCAATCGACTCGACAACTGCCAGCTGTGCGCCCTTAAACTGATCCTGGTCGGAGATGTATGGGTTAAAGCCCCAGGACATGATCGAGCAGGTGTTGGTCTCGCCGTGCAGCATCGGAATCTTGGCTACCATTGCCTGAGAAGGAGTCAGCTGGGTCTTGCCGCCGTATGGCATCACAACGGTGTTCGCACCGATGGTCGAGTCAAAACGGTCGGACAGACCGCGCTGCGAGCAGACGTTGAGGTCTGCCATGATGGTTTCAAATTTTTCTTTGACGCTCAGGTCCTTGTTTTTGCAGCAGTGTGCTTTCTGGGCAGGAGCCTTTGCGATGACCTTTGTATATTTTGCAGCGCCGTTGGAGCCGAGGAATTCGCGGGAGAGATCCACGATGCGTTTGCCTCTCCAGAACATCACCAGTCTTGGCTGCTCGGTCACCTTAGCCACAACGGTAGCCATCAAGTTTTCACGGTCGGCAGCATCCAGGAACTTCTGGGCATCTTCTTTTGCAACAACCACTGCCATTCTCTCCTGAGACTCGCTGATGGCAAGTTCGGTGCCGTCCAGACCGTCGTACTTCTTCGGTACCAGATCCAAATCAATTTCCAGTCCGTCTGCCAGCTCGCCGATAGCAACCGAAACGCCGCCTGCACCAAAGTCGTTGCATCGTTTGATCATGCGGGTAACGTCGCCGTTGCGGAACAGACGCTGAATCTTTCTTTCTTCCGGTGGGTTGCCCTTCTGCACTTCTGCGCCGCAGCTGGACAACGACTCTACATTGTGGGACTTGGAGGAACCGGTTGCACCGCCGCAGCCGTCGCGTCCGGTTTTGCCGCCGAGCAGAATGATGACATCGCCTGCGGCAGGCTCTTCACGAACTACATTGCAGGCAGGTACTGCACCGACGACAGCGCCCACTTCCATTCTCTTTGCAACATAGCCCGGGTGATAAATCTCGTTGACCTGACCGGTCGCCAGACCGATCTGGTTGCCGTAGGAGCTGTATCCGGCTGCTGCGGTGGTCACAATCTTCTTCTGTGGCAGTTTGCCTTTGATGGTCTGCTCAAATGGGGTCAGCGGGTCGCCTGCACCGGTGACGCGCATTGCCTGGTAGATGTAAGCTCTGCCGGACAGCGGGTCACGGATTGCACCGCCCAGACAGGTGGCAGCGCCGCCGAATGGCTCGATCTCGGTCGGATGGTTGTGGGTTTCGTTCTTAAACTGAAGCAGCCACTCCTCTTCCTTGCCGTCGATGTCCACCTTGATTTTGACCGAGCAGGCGTTGATCTCTTCCGATTCGTCCAGCGCACTGAGCAGACCCTTCTTTTTGAGTGCCTTTGCGCCGATGGTCGCCAGATCCATCAGGGTCATCGGTTTGTTTTTGCCTGCGTGCAGGGTCTTTCTCAGCTCGAGGTATTCATTGTAAGCGTCCTTGACGTAATCGCTCTCGATGTCCACCTGCTCGATGTTGGTGGAGAAGGTGGTGTGACGGCAATGGTCGGACCAATAGGTATCGATCATGCGAATCTCGGTGATGGTAGGAGTGCGCTTTTCGGTTTCTTTAAAGTATTTCTGACAGAAGGTGATGTCGCCCAGGTCCATCGCCAGACCGTACTGGTCGATGAATTCCTGCAACCCCTGCTGGTCCAGCTCGCAGAAACCTTCCAGGACCGCTACGTCAGCCGGCACGTCAAATGGGGTATGCAAAGTCTTTGGCAGCTCCATGGAAGCCTCCATCGACTCTACCGGGTTGATCAGATGCGCTTTGATGCGGGCAAGCTCCTCATCGGAAACGCCGCTGATTACATAGACCTTTGCAGAAGCAACGGTCGGACGCTCATGCTGGGTTGCCAGCTGGATGCACTGGACCGCAGAGTCTGCGCGCTGGTCGAACTGACCCGGCAAAAACTGGACAGCAAACACCCGGTCCTCTGCCGCAAAGGAAGGAAGCTCATCATAAACATCGTCCACCTGCGGCTCGGAGAAGATGGTTCCCTTAGCAAGCTCAAAATCTTCTTTGGAAATATCTTCCACATCATAACGGTTCAGGATGCGCACACAGGATGCACTGTGGATACCCAGCGAGCTGCGGATATCCGAAAGAACGCCCTGCGCTTCCACAGCGAAGGGAGCCTTCTTTTCGACATATACTCTGTAAACTGACATACTTCACACTCCTAAAAATTGTACTGTACTCTCTTTATTTTATCTTGCATCTTCCTGCATCAGGAAGGGTTTGACTTCATTATACCATAATCCGCAGGCGGTTTGTATATCGACATTGTCCGAAAGAAAGCAAAATTTGACCGTAACTTTCGGCAAAAGCGTGTACCTTTCCCCGCTGCGGGAGAATTTTGGACTTAATAGCGGATTGAAAATTCCCGCTCCTGCGGCACTGTGTCGTTGTCCGGGTACTGCACCGTCAGGTTCTCCACCTGAATCCACACAGTACCTTCCCGAATCAGCTGCAACAGCAGCTGCACCGCCTGTTCTTCTCCTTGCAGCAGCATCTGGACAGAACCGTCCTCGCAGTTGCGCACCCAGCCGCCGATGCCGCGTCGGGTTGCCTCCCGCAGCACAAAGTAGCGAAAGCCTACTCCCTGCACTCTGCCGGACGCCTGCGCATAGCAGCTGATTCTCATTCTGCCTGCTCCTGTTCGGTCAGCAGCTGACCGATGCAGTAATCATCCTTCGCTTCGGTAATGCGCACCGAATAGATGCTGCCGCACAGCTCACGGTCGCTTTGTACACAGACCGGTGTATAGTTTTTGGTGTAGCCATGCTGCATCCTATCGAGCTTTTCGGTCTCAAACAGCACGCTTTCCACCATACCCACCTGGCTTTGCAAAAAGCTCTTGCGGCTTTCCTCGGTCACCTGCGCCATCTGATGGCTGCGCTGCTCCTTCTGCTGACGGGTCAGCTGGTCGGGCATTTTTGCAGCGCGGGTGCCCGGTCGGATGGAATAGGCAAAAACGTGCACCTTGGCAAAGCCAATCTCGCGGGCAAAGTCGAGCGACTGCTCAAATTCCTCCTGCGTTTCGCCGGGGAAGCCGACCATCAGGTCGGTGGTGATGGAAGGGTTATCGAACCGGCTGCGGATGCGCTGCACCAGCTCGCGGTAAAAGGCGGTATCGTAGTGGCGGTTCATCCGCTTGAGGGTGGCATCGCATCCGCTTTGCAACGACAGATGGAACTGCGGGCAGAAATTTGGCAGCCCTGCCAGGATGGAAAGGTTTTTATCGGTGAGCATCAGCGGTTCCAGCGAGCCTAAGCGCACCCGCTCGATGCCTTCGGTGGTACACGCCATCGTCACCGCATCCACCAGATGACAGCCGATATCCTTGCCGTAGCTGGACAGGTCGATGCCGACCAGAACCACCTCTTTGTAGCCTTTTGCACTTAAATCGTACAGCTCCAGTTTGAGGTCCTCCAAAGATTTTGAGCGATTAAAACCTCTGGCATACGGGATGATGCAGTAGGAGCAGTAATGCTCGCAGCCGTCCTGAATCTTGACAAATGCCCGGGTGCGCTCCAAAAAGCTGTCGGCGTGCATCGCCTCAAATCGCTCCTCCTTTGTGTGCGGAGTGATTTCTACAATGCGCTTGCCTTCCTTTAAGAAGCGGTTGACATATTCCAGCACCTTTTTCTTTTCCCCTGCGCCCACCAGAATGTCCACCTCTTCGAGCTTTTCAGCTTCCTCCGGGAACGCCTGCGGGAAGCAGCCGGTCAGCGCGATGACGGCACCGGGACTGGTGCGCTTCATCCGATGGATGATCTGCCGTGTCTTTTTGTCACCGGATGCTGTGACCGTGCAGGAGTTGATGACATAAACATCCGCTGCATCACTGCTGTCCACAATGTCGTATCCATAAGCAGAAAACTGCTGAATCAGAATCTGTGTTTCATACTGGTTCACCTTGCAGCCCAAGGTGTAAAACGCTGCTCGCATAATACCTCTTTTCTCCGGCGGTGGCTCCGGTGCTTCGACTAAAATCCACCTTTTCTTCCCCCGATGGGGAATTTATTGTGCAAATCCCGCATTTTTTGCAAAGAATCTTTGCACCGATGGCTATTGAAAATGTTATACAAATAAATTATAATGAATTTAAGCAATAAATACAACCGCCTTTCGACAAATTCTTGTAGCGAAATTCGGTCCCATTCTGAAAATAGAAGGAGCGTTTATATGAAACGGGAAATGATTATGCTCAAAACCATCAATGATGTCAAAGCTTTTGTCAATTCGGTCGTCAAATGCGATTTTGATGTTGACCTTACCTCCGGCAGATATACCGTCGATGCCAAGTCCATCATGGGCATCTTTAGCCTGGACCTTTCCAAGCCTCTTACCATGGAGATTCGTTCGGACGATTGCGCAGACTTTTTGAACGAAATCAAACCTTTTCTTCAGCGCTAAATACAGCGCAGTGTCAATGTGAGGGAGGATACAGATGGCTGAATACTGGGATATTTTCGATATGGACCGCCGCAGCACAGGCAGACAGCATCTGCGCGGCACACCGATGGCGGACGGTGACTACCACCTGGTGGTCAACATCTGGGTTGTCAACAGCGCCGGGCAGGTCCTGCTGACCCAGCGCCATCCCGACATTCCCTTTGGTCTAAAATGGGCTTGCACCGGCGGGTCGGCAATCACCGGTGAAGACACCCTGACCGCCGCTCTGCGGGAGACCCGTGAGGAAATCGGTCTGGAAATCTTGCCGCAGCAGATGGTGCTGGTGGCACAGGAGCGCCGTCTGCACAGCTTTCTGGACACCTTTGTGGTGTGCATGGATGTCAAGGACAGCCAGATTGTGATGCAGCCGGAGGAGGTCGTTGATTTTTGCTGGGTGGATGAATCGCAGTACCGCAAAATGGAGCAGGATGGACTGCTTCACCCCGCTCTCAAAAACTTTTTTACCACCTATCGTGACAAGCTCCCGCGCACTTCTCTTAAAAAGTAAGGTTTATGTCAAAAACGACCGGATTTCCAAAAAGAAATCCGGTCGTTTTTATCTTCGATTTCTGCAAAAGCATTACACCAGACGTTTGATTTTTTCTTCCAGTGTACCCGGCAGCAGGTCCATCATTGGCAGCTGCGGCAGCACATAGCAGCCCGGTGCCTGTACAACACTTGCTCTTGCACAGGCAACCATCACCTGAGAGGTCAGGGCAGGGTTGTTTATTTTCATATTGAATTCAAACAACTGATTGTGGGTCGTACCCGAAACACCCTTGCGCACCAGATTGACTCCGTGACCTTTATCCATCAGCGCATCCACCGACGGAACCGCAAAGATATGGGTTTCATCGTGTTTAAAATAGTCATCCTCCAGAATCGAAGCCTTCACCTGCTCAAAGTCGTATCCATCCTCCAGCTCGATGTAGACATTTCTTCTGTGGATACCGGTTCCCAGCGGAATGGTCATCGACAGGGCGTTCTTGACACCCGGTTTTCCCTTTGCCGCTACCGAATGACCCATGCTCATGCCGGGTCCAAAGTTGGTATCGGTGATGCCTTTTGGCGCACAAGCTTCCAGCAAAGCACGAACCACCGAGTCAGAGCCCGGGTCCCAGCCAGCAGAAATAACCGAAACGGCACCGGAAATCTTGGCTGCTTTGTCCAATTCGCAGTGCAGCTGCCAAATCTGTGTGTGGATGTCAAAGCTGTCCACGGTATTGATGCCATTTGCCAGATATTCCTTGGCATTTTCTTCTACTGAACGGGTCGGCAGACACAGCAGAGCAACCTGCGGCTTTGCCGGAAGTTTTTCCACAGAATCCACTACACAGATTCCTTCCAATTCCTTTGGCTGCTGTGCCTGTGCGCTGTGACGAATCACACCGACCAGCTCCATATCCTCCGCAGCCTGTACAGCCTGAAGGGCATACTGTCCGATGTTCCCATATCCAACAATCGCTACCTTGATTTTTTCCATATAAGACCATCCCTCCTGTTTTTTATTACACAAGGTCAAAACGACCGATTTCATTTTAACCTGTTACCATACTATCATGCACCTTTGTGTGCGTCAAGAGTAATTTGCAGGATTTATTCGCTAAAACTGCAAAATTTTGCAAAACAAAACCGCCCAAACCATTCGTTTGTTCGGGCGGTTGTTTTTTTGCATCAAGCAATTATTTTACAATGTATTCGTTTACAGATACCGGCAGGTCAGAAGCATCGCAGGAAACGGTGAAGACAATCTGAGCCTCGGTGTTCAGTTTTGCCAGGCACTGTACCATGTAAGCAAAGCCTTCATAGTCTTTTTCTACATCACCAATCTTGCCGATTTTGAAGGTACCGTCGATAAACAGGTGGGTGATGTCATAGTTGCCTGCCAGAAATCCTGCCAGGAAACCGTACAGACAAGCAAAGCCCTGAATGTCGTACTCTTCGCTGTTGACCAGGCGAACGGTGTTTGGCAGTTCGCGAACCAGTTTTTCGCCTTTTTCTACACAGACTACATTGCCCTTGGATTCTTCAGCAGCTTTTTTTGCCATCTCGATGAGGGTCTTGGTTTTGCCGGTGCCTTTGGTGCCTACGATCAGTTTAATCATTTGAAATTCCTCCCTGGTTCTTTTGATTGGAATATTGCTATTCTTATTTTAACTGCGCTTCCAGCGCCTGTTTTTGGTCCTCATACCCCGGTTTGCCCAGCAAAGCAAACATATTTTTCTTGTAGCTTTCTACACCGGGCTGATTGAACGGGTTGACGGCCAGCAGATAACCGGAAAGTGCGCAAGCTTTTTCAAAGAAGTAGATTAAGTATCCCAGCTCTTCCTCGTTGATGCAAGGAAGTTGCAATACCATGTTCGGTACTCCGCCCTGGGTATGTGCAAGGATGGTTCCCTGCATTGCCTTGTGGTTTACCACCGACATATTCTGCTCGGACAGGAAGTTGAGTCCGTCAAAGTTTGCCGGATCTGCCTCGATATAAAGGTCTTTCTGCGGCTGACCGATATCCACAACGGTTTCAAACAGGATTCTCGAACCCTCCTGGATGAACTGTCCCATCGAATGGAGGTCGGTAGAAAACACTGCCGACGAAGGATAGATTCCTTTGTTGTCCTTTCCTTCACTCTCACCAAAGAGCTGTTTGTACCATTCGGACATCATTGTAAACGCCGGTTCATAAGAAACCAGAATTTCGATTGCCTTGCCCTTGCGGTACAAAATGTTTCGCAATGCGGCATAACGATAGCAATCGTTCTTTTCTAAATCACAGACGCTCAGCGCCTCGCGGGCATGTGCTGCTCCCTGCATCAGCTTTTCGATGTCCGAGCCGGATACTGCAATCGGCAACAGTCCCACCGCCGTCAGCACCGAATATCTTCCGCCGACATCGTCAGGAATCACAAAGGTTTCATAGCCTTCCTGGTCTGCCAGCTGCTTGAGGGTTCCTTTTGCCTTGTCGGTCGTACAGAAGATTCTGTCCTTTGCGCCCTCTCTGCCGTATTTTTCGATGGCAAGGGAACGGAAGATGCGGAACGCCAGCGCCGGTTCGGTGGTGGTACCGGATTTGGAAATAACGTTGATGGAAAAATCTTTATCCTCACACAGCTTTAAAATCTGGTTGAGGTAGGAAGGACTGATGCTGTTTCCCACAAAGTAAATCTTCGGTGCATCCTGTACCAAATCGTTATACAGCTGAGAGTGCAACAGCTCGATTGCGGCTCTTGCTCCCAAATAGCTGCCGCCGATACCGATGACAATCAGGATTTGGGAATGGCTGCGTATCTTTTGTGCTGCCTTTTGAATCCTTGCAAACTCCTCCCTGTCATAATCGACTGGCAGGTCCAGCCAGCCAAGAAAATCATTTCCAGGACCTGAGCGCTCATGAATGGTGTGATGAGCCGCCTGCACCTGTGGAAAAATTGCTTCCAGCTCGCTTTGTTTGACAAATGGTTCCAGGTATTTTGCGTTGAGTGTTACAGCCATAGCTGATCCTTCCTTTCAGTTTTCCAACTGCCTTCTATTCTCTGGTGATATAGTTATTTTACATTATTTCTCTGCATTTTGCAAGGCTGTTTTTGTAAAAACCTACCTTTTTTTCTCTCAACAAATGCTTTTCGCATGAAATTTGCAAAAAGGGTTTCCATCAATCGCTCCTTTTTTACTCCACCTGCTCCTGTACAGACTGACCGTTCATCCCGATAAGTCCTTTTGCCAACAGCCACAGGCTTTTTGCATAGGTCAGCTTCTGCACCTCCTGCCCGGCGGTCACCGGCTGTTGGGCGATGATGCTGCCGTTCTGTACAAGCTGAATCCAGCCGATTGCCTGACCCTTTGCCACCGGTGCCTGAAGCTGTTCGCTAAGCTCCAGCTTTATTTCGATGCCATCCGTCTCATTTTTCTTTACCACCGCCTGTGGCAGCACCTCGACCTGCGGCTCCACCTGCGTCTGCATCCCCTGCTTGACCGCTACCGGATGCAGCCGGTCCTGCGGCAGCTGCGGCTGGTATAGGGTAAAGCCCGCAAAGCCGTAGTCCAGCAGCTGCCTGGATTCCTCAAAACGCGCATCGCTGCTTTTGCATCCCATGATGACCGAAATAAGCGACAGGCCATCTCGGGTGGCAGTCGCGCATAAGCAATGACCGGCAGCGTCGGTCGTGCCAGTCTTTAAGCCGGTGGCTCCATCGTAAAAGCGAATCAGGCGGTTGGTGTTGACCAGCTGGGTCTCTCCGCTGCGCAAGCTGTCCATCCAGATGGTTGAAAAGCGGGTGAGCTGCTCGCCGTAGCCGGTCATCAGCTCCCTTGCCAGCACGGCAACATCCTGCGCACAGGTGTAATGCCCTTCTTCGTCAAAGCCGGTGCAGTTGACAAAGTGGGTGTTTTGCAGACCCAGCTGCTGCGCCTTCTCGTTCATCAGCCGGACAAATTCCTCCTCACTTGAGGCAATGGCTTCGGCAAACACCACCGCAGCATCGTTGGCGCTTGCTACCACCAGCGCTTTTAATAGCTCCTCCACCGTCATCCGTTCGCCCTCTTTGAGCCAAATTTCCGACCCGCCCATCGTCTTAGCGTATGCCGAGCAGGTCAGTTCCTGCTCCATGGTCAGCTTGCCCGATTGCAGCTGCTGGAAAATCAGCAGAAGATCCATCAGCTTGGTCAGCGACGCCGGCGCCATTCGCTGTGTTTCGTTCTGGGAAAACAGCACCTTGCCGGTCTGCTGCTCCATCAAAAGTGCCGAACGAGCCGTAAAGCTCATTGCCACCTGCTTTTTTTCCTCCTGCGCAGCCACACCCAGCGCACCGGCTGCTGCCATCCAAACTGCCAGCAGCACAACCAGCAGCTGCCGCATCCCCGAACCCTTTTTCATGTCGTTTCCCTCCTGCAAGCGTTTTAGCTCATTATACGCACCGTTTTACAAAATTATGTTTCTGCTCTTTGCCGCTCTCCCGGTTTTCACAGATAAAAAAACGACCGCTCTATCTCGTAGAGCGGTCGTTTAGGGGGTAAATTATTTTTTTGTATATTTTCCGAGCTTTTCAAAGACGGTCTTGTCCTCGGTGGAAACTTTAAATTCACTCTTAGCGGCAAATTCCTGTTCGGCTTTGGCGCCTTTTGGAATATTGGTCAAAGTACCTGCACCACCGACGCAGCCGCCCGGACAAGCCATACCCTCCAGCAGGTAGCCGTCGCGTTTACCCAGCTTTGCAAGGGTCAGCATCTTTTTACATTCCACCAGACCCTCCGCGTGGTCGGTCTTGATTTCGCCCAGCTCAGGAGCCATCTCTCGGATACAGTCGGTAACAGCCTTTGCTACACCGCCTGCCACGCCGTAGCCTCTGCCCGAAGCGGTCGCACCGTGGTTAAAGCCGGTGTCGTCCTGCAAATCGGAAAATTCGATGTTGTTCGCCTGGAAGATACCCATCAGCTCTTCAAAGGTGATGACGAAATCGACATCGCTGCGGATGTCCTCCCGCATTGCTTCCAACTTTTTGGAAGCGCATGGACCGATAAAGACCACGCGGGCGTTCGGGTGCTTTTCCTTGATGATACGCGCAGTGGCTACCATCGGGGTCATCGAGTCGGAAATACAGTGGGCAATCTGCGGGAACTGCTGCTTTGCCATCATAATCCAGGACGGGCAGCAGGAGGTTGCCAAAAACGGCAGCTTGCCGGTCGGTACATTCTTGATGTATTCCTCGGCTTCCTCCACCGCGCCGATGTCCGCACCGCGAGCGACCTCATAGATGTGGTCAAAACCAATTTTGCGCAGGGCAGCGCGCACCTTTTCCGGCGACGCCAACGGACCAAACTGACCGACAAACGCAGGAGCCACCTCTGCGATGACCTGGTCGCCGCGCTTGATTGCCTGAATCAGCTGGAAAATCTGGGACTTGTCCGCAATCGCACTGAACGGGCAGCTGACCAGACACTGTCCGCAGGAAACGCACTTGTCGTAGTTGATCTTTGCTCTTCCGTATTCATCACTTTCGATGGCGTCCACTCCGCAAGCCGCTGCGCAGGGACGTTCACTCTTGACAATGGCGGAATATGGGCAAGCCTGTGCGCATCGTCCGCACTTGACGCATTTGCTCTTATCGATGTAGGATCTGCCGTTCACGATAGAAACTGCCTTGACCGGACAAACGGCTGTACATGGATGTGCGATACAGCTTCTACACAGGTCGGTGACGGTGTAACTGGTTTCCTCGCAGGCGTTGCAGGCAAAGGAGATCACGTTGATCAGCGGCGGTTCATAGAACATATCCGCAATGGCGCTGTCGTTGATTCCCTGTGATACCGGTGCATGCTGGTCCACTGGACGCAGTGGAAGACCGACCGCAAGACGAAGCCGCTCGCCTACAATCGCTCTTTCCTTGAAGACACTGTCACGATAATTTGCTTTTTCGCCCGGGATGATGGTGTAGGGCAGCTCCTCGATACGGGAGTAGTCCCCATCCTCATAAGCAAGACGGGCAATCTCGGTAAAGACCTGCCTCCTGATCTTGGTTACCGGCGTAGTAATCCCTCTCATTGTTATTACCCCCTGTTGTTCATTAAAACCTGTGTGCAGACAGGCGGGTCATTTTTACTGTTCCCCGTTCTGCACACGCTCGACGATATAGGCCATGACTGATTCTGCATCCGCTTTTCTAAATACCTTGTCATCGACCGCAATCACCGGAGCATCCTCCTGATGCGGCAGTCCGCCGAGGCATTTATCGGTTGCAATTTCCAACACTTCATGTTCTTCTGCTGTGTATCCTTCCTCCATCTGCTCGCGCAGGTCGCGCAGACTTTCCACCGACTCCATGATTTCCACCGAGCCGTTCATCACACACGCTGTACAAACACAAACTTTTACCTGGATTTTTTTCATAGCCTCATCTCCTGTTTTACATTGTTACTCGATTAACAATATTTCCTAGTATAGCCGCACCCTTGCGCTGTGTCAAGTCGCCCGAGAGCGCTACCGTGCCTTTTATTATACCATAGGCGCAAAATGAAAATCAAATTCAATCCTGCCCAAAAATTTTTTCATTTGTTTTATCTCCGGTCACAAGAAGATTTTTGTCGTAAATGGTAAAATCCTCGATGAAAGCTGTTCAAAATTGCCGAAAGTCGCCCGATTTTGCAGAAAATAAAATTTGCACTTGCGGCTAAAATGAATTGACAGAAGGTTTTTCGTACTATATAATGGGGTAGTGGCATTTTTACAGCAACGGAGAAAGATTATGTCCAAACAATCCTGCAAACCTTCTGACGAACAACTGGTTTTGTCTGCCCGAAACGGCGACACCGATGCACTGGCACAGCTGATCGTTCGTTTTCTGCCGGACATCCAAGCAAAAGCCGGCTGCTACAAACTGGCAGGTTTGGAACCGGAGGACCTGGTACAGGAAGGCTTGATTGGACTGCTGCGAGCCGTCAAAAGCTATGACAGCACCCGCAAAGCTTCCTTTGCAACCTTTGCTTCCCGCTGCATCCTGTTTCGGATGCTGGGGACCATCCGTCTTTTTCTGGAGCAAAAACATCTGCCGCTGAATAATTATCTGCCGCTCGATTCCGCACAGGCACTTGCCGAGCTGTCCGACCGCAACGGCGACCCACTGGAAGCCTACCTCAAGCAGGAGGAGGAACAGCTGCGCCGGCAGAAAATCAAGACCCTTTTGTCTGGATTAGAACAGGAAACCTTAACATTGTACCTCAACGGTCTTTCTTATGAAGAGATGGCACAGCAGCTGGGCTGTTCCACAAAGGCTGTCGACAATGCCCTGCAACGAGTTAGACGAAAGCTTCGGGGCAGCACCCGATAATCAAGTTGGTAGTCGCAGAAACGCTGCGATTATAAATATGCCCTTGACTCACAGCAGAGCGATACGACTTCATTGCGAATCATCTCCAGTGTTCCGGTCCATGGGCGAATATATAAAGCGAGGTAAAAAAGCTATGTACGAAGACAAAACATTAGTATGCAAAGAATGTGGAGCTGAATTCGTTTTCACTGCTGGTGAGCAGGAATTCTACGCTGAAAAAGGTTTCCAGAACGAGCCTCAGAGATGCAAAAACTGCAGAGACGCTCGCAAAGCTGGCAAAAAAGCTGAGAGAGAAATGTTCACTGCTGTTTGCGCAGGCTGCGGCAAAGAAGCTAAAGTTCCTTTCAGACCAAGAGAAGACCGCCCAGTATACTGCAGCGAGTGCTTTGCTAAAATGAAAGAAGAAAGATAAGTTTCTTTTCTCAAAAGAAAATGAAAGAGCGGATGCGTTTGCATCCGCTCTTTTTTTATCCTATCGTTTGCTTACACCCAGCTGGTCGCCCAGTTCCTCCTCCAGCTGTGCCTTGAGTCCCTGCACCAGACGCAGCTCCTCCTGCATCTCCTGCAAACGGCAGGCGCACTGACGCTCGGTGGAATCCAGCCGCGCCTGATACTGCCTTCTGCTGTCGTTTTCCGGCTGTGTGGTCAGCATCTGCTGCTCCAGCTTTGCCTTTTCATACATCTTTTCTACGGCATGAATCTGCACCAGCAGGCTGGGAATCTTTTTAAGGTATTCATTATAGATTTCGATTTTACACCATTTTTCTGCCTTGTTCTGCTCCATCTGACAAATCCTCCTTTTTTCGTCCTGCTGTGTTTTCAACAGGGCGCTGTCGATTTGGTTTAAAGCTATTTTAGCAAACCGCTTCAGCGTTTCGCTCTCCCAAATAAATTCCTCTGCGCTTTGGTAGCAAAGCTGTGCTTGCTTGAGCATCGGGAGAAACTCTGCCAGTGAGTCTTCCTGCATCGCCCAGCGCACACCCTCACACTTGGAAAGCACCAATCCCTGCCGACAGGCTGCCAGCACCCGACATAAGTTCAAAGTCAGGTAGAGCGGCTGGTCCAATATCTGCATGGGTGCATCCTGCACGTCCCGACAGATGCTGTCCAGATAGTTTTCCCGCGGCACCTGCTCAAACACCGCTGCAATCGGTTTTCCGCACAGGCAGATGCCCACCTGACGGATGACGGTGATGTGTGCTGCCAGGTCATAGTCCACCCCGTTCATGCGGCGGCACCATCCGTCCAAATCTTCGGTAAATTGCTTTTGATAGCTCTGCGAGTAGTGCAGCAGGTAGGGCGTGGGATAACAAAATGGTTTGCAAACCGTTTGCTCCACCACGCTCATCTCAAAGCCCTTGCCGGGTGCGTCCGACTCCCGGCTCAGACACAGCAGCAGGGCAATCATCTCCCTCTTTTGCTGCTGTGAAGGCGCACCTGACATGACCACGATAAAATCCAGATCGCTTGCACCGGAGGCGCAACCAAAGGCAGCCGAGCCGTGCAGATAAATCCCTGTCAGCTGTTCACCCAAAATGTCGCTGTAGCGTCGGCAGATTCTTTCCATCCACTTTTTCCCCTGCATCGGATATCCTCCCATATTGCAAAAAAGGAGAAGCCGGTATCCCCGCTTCTCCTTTTGATCTTCTGTTTGGTTTTGCCGATCAATCCTGACGGGAACGGCGGTTTGCCGAGCCACGTTTGACCTCTCCGCGGTACTTTTTCAAATCAGACATCTTGTCATCGCTGGTCTGTTTAAATTTGTTGAGCATATCCTCAAAGGATGCGCTCTCATTTTTGCGCGGATTCCACTCATAGCTGCTGACCTGCTGTGGATTGAAGGGACGTTTGCTGCTGTTGTCATAACGTCTGTTTCCAAAGTTTTTGGAACCACCCTTGCCTCCCGCATTGTGCTGCTCGGGGCGCGGTTCTCTTGGCATCGCCTTTTTGATGGAGAGACTGATCTTTCCTTCTTCTGTGATATTGATAACTTTCACCTTGACCGTCTGGTCCTTCTTTAAATACTGGGAAATATCCTCCACATAATCGGTAGACACCTCAGAAATGTGGACCATGCCGGTCTTGCCCGGTTCAAGTTCTACAAAGGCGCCAAATTTGGTGATGCCGGTAACTTTTCCTTCCAGTACGTCTCCAATCGCTAACTGCATAATTTCTACAACGTCCTCCTAAATCTTATAAAATGTAAGCTCAGCTGGCCTGGCTGTCAATATAAATATGTTCGTCCGGGTAACCATACCCGTACTGTTCAAACGCGATTCTACCGATGACCTCGCCCTGATCGTTCTTTCCCTGCTCCAACTGATTTTCCAGTTCCTCGTTGATCTTCTGCTGCTGTTCGATACTTTTTTCCAGCTGCTCGAGCTCGTACTGCTTGGCAGAAACTTCCATCTGGGTGCTCACAATCTTAAAAGAGCAGACCGCTATAAACACAGCCATCGACGCGACCAGCAGACGGTTTTTACTCAGCGGTTTCTTTTTCGATGCCATCGCAATCTCCTCTTTTCTGATTTACTCTTTTGAATCGACCAATTAAATTATACAACATCAGCCGCTTGCGTTTCAAGGTATATTTCCCCTTTTGTATAACTTTTTTTAAAATTTTTTCCAGCACCTTCGACAAAGCTGCCGAAATCCTTCTCATCAGACGATACAAACAGTACAGCGGAAAGAGCAGCACCCGCAGAATCCCTGCCACAACCCTTTGCACAATGCCCAACAGACGGCTGCCTGCCTCCACCAGCACCGCACCTGCGCTCAGGTGCCAGCAGACCCAGCCCAGCAGCTCACCCACCAGGATATACCCACGCAGTTGTCCGCGGTTATCCTTTAAAACAAAGGCAAAGTGCAGCAAAGCGCACAGCAGGAAATACAGAATGTCCTCCAGCGAAACAGCAGCTGCGCGGTGCGCGGTCCTGCGGCGCAGCACCCGCAGCAGGTCATACAGAAAAGACATCCCTGCTCCCACCGCCAACGAAAGCAGAAACAGCCGGGTTTCCTTTGCGATGGTGATACCGGTCATCATCTATCGGAAGATCCTCGCAAAAAATCCGCCTCTCACCGCAGGTTGGTCGGCGTAGGTCAGCGCATCGACCTGTCCCTGCAGCTCCAGCTCTCCTGCCTGCAGGTCGATGCGCTCGATGTGCAGCTGATTTCCGCGGACGGTCAGCTCGCCAAGACCGGTGTAAATTACCACCGTCTGATCATCAAAGCTGTCGATGTCCTCCACACCGGTCACCGTCAGTGAGCCGCGCTCCTCCAAAATCAGATTGTGTGCGCCCATGCTCTTTTTTTCCTCGTTATTCATAAAACCCGCCCTTCCTGTTATTTTGGTTCACCCTATCTGTATGAAGGGTCGTCCCATGTTAGAACAGAAAAGACGGGTTTATTTTAATATCCCAGCAACAGGTACAGCACCAATCCTGCCGCGCCCGCGCCGCTCATAACCCAGATGGGATTGAGCTTCCATTTGCGCAGAACAAACAGAGCTGCCAGAAACAGCACCGCTGCAATCCAGTCCAAGTCAGCCGGGTTCAGCGAAACCGGTCCGGCATTCCACAGGGCAGTGACCAAAATGGAGATACCTGCCGAGGCAATCATTGCTACCACCGCCGGACGCAGTCCGCCCAGCACACCCTGTACCACCGACAGATTTCGATAGCGAAAATAAACCCACGCCAGCGTCAGGACGATGACACAGGAAGGGAAGACACAGCCGAGGGTCGCAATGATAGCGCCGGGCAGTCCTGCAATCTGGATGCCGACAAAGGTTGCCGAATTGATGGCAATCGGTCCCGGCGTCATCTGCGAGATGGTGATGATGTCGATAAACTCCTGCATGGTCATCCATCCGTGCAGATCAACCACCTGATGCTGAATCAGCGGCATGGCAGCATATCCGCCGCCGATACTGAACAGTCCAATCTGGAAAAAGCTCCAGAACAATTCCAAAAGTACGGTCATGCTTATGCACCCGCCTTTCCGTTGCGCTCGTCGTGCAGGGTGGCAAACAAACCAATCAGCGCACAAACGATGATGATGAGCATTACATTGACATGAAAGAAGCAGGCAGCCGCAAAGGAGCCGAGCATAATCAAAATCGGCAGCCATCGTTTTTGCTTTAGAACATCTCCGCCCATGCTGATGACCACGTCCGCAATGACCGCCGCTACGCCCGCCTGCATCCCGCGCAGTACCAGCTTGACGATCAGGCTGTTCTGAAAAGCGGTGTAGGCAAGGGAAATCAGCGACAGGATCATCAGCGGCGGCAACACCGTGCCCAGCGTGCTGACCATCGCACCGGCAAATCCTGCCAGACGATAACCAATCAGGATGGAGGCGTTGACCGCAATCGGTCCCGGCGCCGACTGCGCGATGGCGGTCAGGTCGAGCATCTCGGTTTCCTCAATCCAATGGAATTGCTCTACAAATTTTTTGCGCATCAGCGGAATGATGACATATCCTCCGCCAAAGGTAAATGCACTCAGATAAAAGGTGGAAGTAAACAGCTTCCGATAAAAGGTGAAATCCTTTTTCATAGTAAATTCCTCCATTCTTTTGGCTGACCCAATCACACAATTACCGCTGTTTCCAGCTCGGTCGCCTGGCAGTAGGTTTGCAGCGCATCACACATCTGCTCGAGCATCGGCTGCAACGGCTGCGCGCCGCCAAACCCAAAGACGCACATCAGCAGCTGCGTGGTCTGTGGGGTAATCATTGCGCGGGTGCTGTCGCTGTTTGGATTTCCAAAAAATCCCTGCCGGTCGCTGAGCACCGGCAAAAACTCGATGTTGACCGCCTCCTTGCCGATGCCCTGGTAATGCACCCCTTCCCCTGCCGGTTTCCAGACGATGTCACCCTCCAGCTTTTCCAAATCATAGCTGCCCAAAGAATAACCGGTGTCCAGCGAAAGGAGGTTGTTGACCTCGACGACATTGTTAATCTGATACAAACCCTTTCCCTGAAGCACCCTGCGGTTGAGCGCCTCAGCGGAATTGCGGTAGCGCTTGACATCCTTGCCCAGCGCCTTGCAGCAGGCGCGCGTCTGTGCAATATGCTCTCTGGATTTGATCTGCTCGATGTTCATGCTGTCCATCAGCCGACGGCAGACGACGTCGATGGCTTCGAGCAGCTGCCGGGAGCTGGGCTGCACAACTACCCTGCACTGAACGCATCCTAAAGCTGCCTGATGCCAAACCTCCTTGAGCTGTGGGTCGATGGTAATATTGACCAAGATTCATTCCTCCTCTATTCTCCAACACCATTTTCTGTTTCAGTTATACCCCTTTTCCCCGTACAAAGTCAAGTGCCGGATTCGTTTGGTTTCGAGCATTTTTTCTCTCAGCAGTTGAGGAAAAGGAAAAGTTGTGGTAAACTGTAAAGCAAGGGTATTGTTTTATCACTGACCTTTTAACAAAATCGGAAAGGATGTTGCACCATGATTTCCCCTGCAAAAAAAGAATTTATCGAATTTATGATGAGCGCGGACGTTCTGCGTTTTGGCGAATTTAAAACCAAGAGCGGACGTCTTTCCCCATATTTTGTCAACACCGGCAACTATAAGACCGGTGCACAGATTTCCACCCTGGGCAAGTTCTATGCTCAGTGCATCATGGAAAACTGCAAGGATAACTTTGACGCCATGTTCGGTCCTGCCTACAAGGGCATTCCGCTGGCTACCTCGGCAGCCGGTGCGCTGGCACGCGACTACGGCGTAGATAAGCCATACTTCTTCAACCGCAAAGAGGTCAAGGACCACGGCGAAGGCGGCAGCCTGGTCGGCTACCAGCCAAAGGACGGCGACCGCATCATCATCATCGAGGATGTTATCACCGCTGGTACTGCTGTCCGCGAAACTGTTCCGATCCTGCAAAGCGCAGCCAAAGTGACCATCCCGGATATGTTCATTTCGGTCAACCGCTGCGAGGTTGGACAGAACGCAGGCAAGACCGCTGTCATGGAGGTCAAGGAGGAGTTTGGCATCAACGTTCATGCCATCATCACCGTTGCCGACATCTATGAGTATCTCAAAGAAAAGCCGGAGTACGCCTCCGTGCTGGTCAACATGGAAAAATATATGGAGCAGTACTGCATCCTGTAAATCCTTTGTACACCACAAAAGCAGCGGCAGCGCGGGCATCCGCGCTGCCGCTGCTTTTGCTTTCTGCCGTCTTGCTTCCCCCCAGTTTCCGATGTATAATATGGAGTAATAATCTGAACCTATCAGGAGGAATGATGATGCGTCTAAAAAAGATATGCAGCGCCAAAAACGGTTTGATTGCCTTGTCTGTCCTGCTGCTTGTTTGCCTGTCCGTTCTGCTGCTGCCTGACCTTTCCCATCGCGGGACACCCGCAGAAGAACACGCCCGCTACTATGCCGGTGAACAACAGACCGCCTTCCTGCTGGCTGTTCCGCAGGGCGGGTATGCACATCAAAACCTTTTGCATTTTCTTTCGTCACAGGGTTTTCCGGTGCTGGTCGCCGAGCACCCTGCCCATCCTGACCCGGACGCTGCCACACAAGGCAGCCTGCTGGAAAAAGAAGCGCAGCTGCTGGAATCCCTTTCCGGCATTAAACCATCCGAACAGGTTTGGATTGGCTTTCATGCAGGAGCTAACTCCTTGCTTGACCAGCTGATGACCGGCAGCAAAAGCTGCAAGGCGGCGGTGGTCCTCTCCCCGATGCTGGACAGCCAGCAGATTGACGACGCCATCATCGTCAACGGCAACTACCAAAACCAAAGCGAGTGGATCAACTCCCTGTCGCCGCAGATGGTGCGCCAGCCCATCCTTCTTTTGACCTCTAACGGCGACGACATTGCCACCCCTTATCAGATGACCTTGATGTACAACAAGTTTTCCTCCGACAGCATCATCCACATGGGCGGCGTTTACCACGCAGACCAAAACGATGTCTTTCTTTCCATCACCGACAGCGGCTTTCATGCCACCGTCCCGTTCCATTCCCAGACGATGGAGGAGATTTTACGGTTTCTCAATCCACTTGTGGAGCAGCCACTGGAGATGACCGCTCTTCCACGCCTATACAATCTGTCTGCTGTGGCAATTCCTGCCTTGCTCCTGCTAGCGCTGGCATTTGCCATCCGCCTTGCTGCCGGATATGCGCCGCAGGTTTCCTTCAGCGTCGAGCACAGCCCTTCGGCTGTCAAAACCTCCCTGCGCCTGCCCGCTGCCATCGGTCTGTCCTGGCTGGGTGCGCTGGCAGGTCTGCTGGGCGGCTGGGTCGTTTATCAGTTTTCTGCGCAGGCAATCTGGATGATTGGCTGTGCGCTGCTCATCTTCTGCCTGCTGCTGCCGGTGGTGTCCAAGCGCCTGCTGCGCAGCTCCTCCGGCGTCTTTGAATCGACCCACACCAAAGCTTCCCCGATGCTGCTCAGCTATGGAGCTGCTCTGGCAGCGGCACTTTCGCTGACCATTGTGCTGATGCACACCTTCCCGCTGCCGCCCGTTCCAACGGAATTTTCTCTTCACGATGCCCTGTTGGTTGCAGCTGCCCTTCTGCTCTTCCTGCTGTTCCCGCGGGCTGTAGTGACCACCTTAGAGCGCAGCCGCAAATCCTCTCCCGCTGCCTTAACCGGCTTGCTGCTCTCCCTGTTGCTGCCTCCTCTGTTCTTTCTGCTGGTCATCGTCGTCCTCACCGGCAACAGCTCGCTGTTCTGGGCAATCTGCTTTGCAGCCAGCATGACCCTTTCCTGCCTGATGGCAAAGCTGAGCTTCCAGCTGTGCGGCAGCCGCCTGCACGCTTCTATCACGGCGGTGATTTCGGCTCTGCCGGCTTTCCCTTTCCTGCTTTTTCTTGCATAATTTTTAAGCGCACCCCATCGGTCCGCCTGTTAAAGGAGTTGTTCCCATTTGATCTGCAAAACTGTCAACATCAAAAAAAATATGCCCTTGGTTTCTCAGGCGATGACCCAGCTGGGCAACGAAATCTGGCTGGCAAAATATGCCCGCTGTCACGCGCTCAAGGTCATCCACGGCTACGGTTCTACCGGTCAGGGCGGCGCCATCAAGACCGCCTGCTTAAAGCTGTGTGCTGACCGCAAGCGCACCGGGGTCATCCGCCATTTTGTGCGAGGAGAGGACTTCACCCCCTTCACTGCCGATGGCAGAAAAGCCATCGAGCTTTGCCCGCAGCTCAAGAGCGATGTTGATTTTGGCAGACAAAACGACGGCATCACCATCATTTTATTTTAAAACCATGCAAAAGAAAAAAGCTCTCCTTTTCGGAGAGCTTTTTTTGTTTGTGGATTTTTATTCTGCTGCTTCCTGTGCCAGCAGTTCCGGTTTACAGAGGATTTCATTTACCTTGGTTTCCAGCAGGGAGGCGGTATAGGAAGGGGTGATTATGCAGGCGGTATCGGCTCCGCCGCCGGTGCCGCCGACCACCATCACCGGCTGTTTTGCCCGAATCGCTCCGCAGTCGGCTGCCATCAGCGCAATCTCCACACAGACCTTGACGCCCTGTCCAAACATCCGCAGGGTCGCAGCCATGATTTCCACCGGATACACGCCGCCGAACGCCTTGCTGATTCCGCGCTCTGCTCCGCTCAATGCGTGCGCAGCCGTCACCACCGTCACACCCTGCTGATGCAGCCGGTCGCGCACCTCGTCAGAAAGGCTGTTTTCATTTACTGCCTTTGCTCCGTACGCACAGCTGACCGCAACCAGCTTGCCGGAAAATCCCATCTCTTTGGCAAGCTCTGCCGCTCTCAGGGCAGTGTCGCCCTTGGTAGTCGCCACCACAAGGTCCATCTCCCGCTCGAGGGCGGTCTGGATTGCCAGCTTGAGGGTCACATCGGTGTTCGTCTTTCCAACCTGCTTAAAGGTAAGCATGATTTTTCCTCCTTTTAAAATCTATACGCCATAAGGCAGTGTATGCGCACTGACGGAGCCAAACTCCCGCAGGGAGAATATCTTTTCATCGGAACTCCACTCGATAATGGTAACTCCATCAAACTGCTGCACCTTGCCTGCAAAGATACAGCGAAAATTCCATTCCACCACAGTATTTTGATTTTGGTGATAAAAGGCGTGTATTTTCCATTGCTCCACCTTGCCCTGTTGGGTCCAGTCGTCGAACCAATGCTCCAGCTGTGCGATGCCGTGGTATTCCGGCCCCCAGCTTTCGCTGTAATATACATTTTTATCAAACAGCCTGGATAGCTCCTGACGTTCTCCGGTCAGCCACATATCAAACCAGCGTTTGATTTTTTCTTCCCTTTGTTTTTCTTGCAAAACGATTACCTCCCTATGGATTTTGTCTATCTATTTCGGACATATTCCCCGATTTTTCTGCCGATTGGGCTGATTCCAATCAAAAATCCAATCAGTGCGGGCAGCACCCATCCAATGCCCAGCGAAGCCAGCGGCAGCTGCATCACCTTTTCGGTCAGACCGCCCAGCGAGATGCCCGCTGTTTTGCAGCCGTCAAAAATAGAAAAGAAGAGAGAAAACAGCATACTGAAGGCGTACACCTCGGTGCGCCCTTTCCAGAAACGGTCAAAGAAGGAGAGCAGCACCAGCACAATCACCAGTGGATACAGCACCACCAGCAGCGGCAGGACGGTATCCAGCAGGGTATCCAGTCCCACATTGGAAACAAACCAGGTAAACAGGGTGACAACGGTGACGACTGTGCGGTAGGAAAGTTTGGGGAACAGCTTGGTAAAATAATCTCCAAACGCGGTCGTCAGACCGATGGAGGTGGTCATACACGCCAGAATCATGGCGATGCCTAAGATGACATTTCCCCATTTTCCAAACAGGCTGTATACTGCATAGTTGAGCAGAACGCCGCCGTTGGCAAACGCTTCCATACCGGAGGTCTGGCTGCCCACAAAGCACAGCGCACCATAAACCAGACACAGCAGCACCACTGCCACGATACCGACTTTGGCGGTGTATTGGACCACCTGCTTGTGATCGGTCACACCCTTGTCGCGGAAAACGTCGATGACGATGATGGCAAACACCAGCGCCGCAAATCCGTCCAGTGCAAGGTAGCCCTGCAGCAATCCCTCGATGAAGGGACCATTTTCATAGACGATGGCGGTGTCCTGCACCGGTCCCAGCGGATTGAAAACAGCTGCCACAAAAATCACACCGATGGAAAGCAGCAGCACCGGCGTCATAAATTTTCCGACAACATCCACCACCTTGGCAGGCTTGAGGGAAAAGAAATAGGTGATTCCAAAGAATACAGCTGTATAAAGCAGCATCGGAACAAAATGGGAGCTGCCTTCCGGCAAAAACGGAACCACACCAATCTCAAAGGAAACGGCTCCGGTGCGAGGAAGCGCAAAAAAAGGACCCAACAGCAGGTAGATGATTGCTGTAAGCAATATGCCTACCTTTCTGCCAGCCTTCCCGACCAGGCTGTCCATGCTGCTTCCTGCCATGACCACCGCCAGGATACCTAAAACGGCAAGTCCGGCATCGGTGATGATAAATCCCAGCAGCGCCCATGGAGCCTGTGTTCCCGCCTGTTGTCCCAGCGCCGGCGGAAAAATCATATTGCCTGCGCCAAAGAAAATGGAAAACAGCATAAAGGAAACATAAATAATTTGCGAGGTCTTCAGTTTCTGGTTCAAAGAGAATCCCTTCCTTTTTATAAAGTTTCTTGAACCTATCTTATTATATTTTATACAAATTGTCAATCATTACTTGAAATATTTCTGTGGTGTTTGTTGCAATTTACACGTTTTTTCTGGATTGAGCCGTATCTTTCTCTCCTTGTGGATAATCTGTTTCATTTGGAAAAGGCTTGTGCTGCTTTCTTTTGTTTGTTCGAAGATAAAAAGTTTTTGATTTTTATGCCTTTTGACGTTTTGCAGCCTTTATTTTTGCTAAAATCGCCGCAGAAATAAACGGAAATCTGATGTTTATACCAGTTTTAGAGGTCATTATCATACAGATTGACTATGGTTTTTCTTGATTTTTTCACTTTTTCTTCTAATTTCCATTGTTGCATGATCCCGCTTGTTGTGCTATACTATCCTCAAATATTGAAGTATTTACATTACTTTGTAAGGTCAATATTCTAAAACGCTTTTACTATTCACCAGAATTTATCTGTTACAAAGGGAGGCTATCTGCTATGAATTCTTTGAAACTGATCGAAGCTCTTTCCAACGCATACGGTGCGTGCGGCTTTGAGGACGAAGTGGTAGAAATCGCAGAAAAATATGCACAGGACGAAGACCTGGGTGCTGCCAGACACGACTGCAACCTCAACGTTTATATTGACGCTCATAAAAACACCGGCAAAAAACCGGTTGTTATGGTAGACGCTCACAGCGACGAATGCAGCTTTGTTGTTCAGGCAATCAAACCAAACGGCACTCTGCGTTTCCTGCCTCTGGGCGGCTGGTCGAGCTACACTGTTCCGGCTCATAAGGTAAAGGTTCAGACCTATGACGGCAAATGGGTATCCGGTATCGTTGCAAGCACACCGGTACACTTCCTGTCCGGCGACAACAAAAATGCCTGCCCAACCATCGCTGATATGGTCATCGACATCGGCTCCACCTCCAAAGAGGAAACCGAAAAGGTATTCAACATCCACATCGGCGCACCGGTTGTTCCAGACGTTACCTTTGAGTACAACGAAACCACCGGTGTCATGCTGGGCAAAGCATTCGACAACCGTGTCGGCTGCGCTGCTGTTCTGGAAACCATGAAGGATCTGAAGAACGAAAACCTGGATGTAGACGTTGTCGGCGTTCTTTCCTCTCAGGAGGAAATCGGCGAGCGCGGCGCATTCGTTACCCGCGACGTAGTAAAACCGGACATCGCAATCTGTTTTGAAGGCTGCCCGGCAGACGACACCTTCACCCCGGACTACTTCATCCAGACCGCAATGAAAAAAGGTCCAATGCTGCGCCACTTCGACCGTTCGATGGTGACCAACCCACGTTTCCAGAGATTCTCTCTGGAGCTTGGCAGAGAACTGGGCATCCCGGTTCAGGAATCGGTTCGTTCCGGCGGCGGCACCAACGGTGGTCCAATCCACACCTCCAACGGCGGTGTTCCGGTCATCGTCATCGGTGTTCCGGTTCGTTACATCCATTCTCATCACGGTTTTGCCGCTCTGGAAGACTACCAGAACAGCGTAAAACTGGCTGTTGAAATCATCAAACACCTGAACGACGAAAAGATCAAATCCTTCTAAAACAGAAATCTTCTGAAAAAGCTTCATATAACACATAAAAAACCAGCCGAGGGAAATTTCCCTCGGCTGGTTTTTTTATGGATGAATCAAATAACAGGATGTCTTAGTTGTTTAAGAGGACCGCACCTTCCCAGTAGTAGCCTTCCTCTGCCAGTTTTGCCTTCTGTTGGTCGATTTCCTCGTCCAGCCCTTTGAGCAGCTGCTCATACGCCTGTACCACGCTGTTATACTGCTGTTGGGTAATCGTTCCATCCTGGAAGTCGTGCTGTGAGCTTAACAGTTCTGCGTCCACCTCGTTGTACTGGTATATGTTTGCTTCCAGTTGTTCCATCAATGGCAGCAGGTCATCGCGACCTGCATCCAAAAGCTGTTTCTCTCGGTAGGCGGTTATCTTCTGGCTGTTGTCCCACAGGGCGGTTAAATAAGATTCCTTGCTCATCGCATATTTTTGAAAAATTTCGCGGTCTTTTTCTATCTGTCTTTCCAGCTGCAAAATGTCCGACGGTGCCACGCTGATTCCTTCGGTTGCGATGGTTTCCTCTGCGGTTGTCTGCTGCTCATCGTCAGCTGCATATTCCTGCTGTTGCATCAGCTGTTCTTTCAGCACTTCATTTTCCATCTGGGACTGCTGAAGTTCTTGCTGCAACATCTCCATCTGCACCTGCTGCTCCTCGTACTGGTTTTTCAGTGTTTCCTCCTCGGTGGGCAGGTAGCCGTACTCCCGAATCTGCGCAAAGTTTACGAACTCGACTCCACCGCCCACACCGAAGTAGACACCGTCCTGGCTGCCGCTGGTGATGGAAACGGTTTTGGGAACCTCGATGACGATGGTATGATGGCTGCGCATTTCCTCTCGGAGAAGACTGAGCAAGCCTTCCCTGGAAAAGTGAAACTGCTGTCCTTCCAGTGTCTCCTGCTCCTGTAGACGAATGACTGCCGACTGCCCTTCGGTGGTGACTTGAGCCGTATCTCCGTCGGCAGTGTAGAGATGAATCTGCGCATCCGGCGACTGACGAACCTCGATAAAACGCTGTCCGTATCCATAATCAGTGAGATGGATGACCCGAAGGGAGGTAATCTCCTGCGGGAGGTCCTGCTTTTGCAAATTTTCTTCCAGGTTGCTGACCACATCGTTATACAAGCTGACACCTTCCTGTGCCGCCATCGGCAGGGTGCAGGTCAAACCAACTACCCCTACCACAAAACAGCTCGCAGCTGCTATGAGCGATTTTTTCATTTAGCACCCTTCCTTTCCATTTGCATCAGCCGCATTCCCCTGTTCCTCCAGCGGCGACGGCAGTGCGGTCGGCAGCAGCTTTACCTGCTTTTCAGACGGTTGTGCAGGAGATGCTTTTGCAGCAGGCTTTTCTTTGCGCTTGCTGTGATGCCCTTCTTCAATCAGCCAGCCTTCAAACTTGTGGAGCATCCGGCTCCAGACGTTCAGTCCCCAGCGGAACAGCGGCTCGCTGCCCTTCCAGCAGGAGCGCAGCGCCCGCCAGAACAAAATGGAAAGGGCGGAAAACAGACCGATGCAGGCAAGCGAACCAAAGAGCAGCGCGCCGCCCGCGCCCTTGCCGACCAGTACAAAGGCAAAGCCACACAGGATGATGCCGATACAGCCGACCAGCGCCATGCCTGCTGCCACTGCCAGTGCGGAAAACAAAACTCCCAACAGACCCGCCCAAACGGTCAGCACACCCATGCTGAGTGCAGCAACAAAACAGAAGAGCATCACAGCGATAGCAGCCAGCATCAGCCAACGGCAGCCTCTCCCGATTGCTTTGCAGAAGCGCAAAATCACGCCCTCTTCGTCGTGCTGTTTTGGTCCCGAAGAAGCTTTTTCACTCTTCTGTGGCTGCTCGACTTCCGGCTGCGGACGCTCCTGAGCGCCTTCTCCCTTGTCCCACTGGTCAAACTTTTCTTTGGCGTCCTTCACCTTGTCGGTGACATAACCCCAGGCGTGGCTCCAAGGTACTTTTTTCTCTGCACCCACATGGACCTTTTCCTCCGCCTGTTCCTGACTCTCCTCAATCAACTGCTGCGCCACCAGCTCCGGGTCCCCTAATTTGGCTGCAATCTGAGAATCCTGCTGGCTCTGGCGCCTGCCCTCCTCAAAGTACTCGGCATAATCCCGCATGATGTCTTCAATCTCTTCCCGGGGTAATTTATGCTTGAGACACTCCTGCAAGCGCTCCAAATATTCCTGTTTATTCAACAACCTCACCTCTCAAAATCTCGTTGACCATTTTGGAAAAATCATCCCAGTCCGCTTTCAGCGAGCCAAGATACCCCTTTCCTTTTTCGGTCATGTGGTAATATTTCCTAGCCGGACCGACGGTGCTTTCTTTTAAATAGGTCACAAAATATTCCTCCTGCGTCAATCGCCGCAGAATCGGATAGACCGTCCCTTCGTTGATCTCGGTGTAATAAGCGATGCTTTGTACAATCTCATAACCGTACATGTCCTTGCGCTCGATCAGGGCAAGGACACACATCTCGATAACGCCCTTGCGAAATTGTGTATTCATTTCCTCCCCCCTCTGTACCCATATTATAGCACAGTACCTTGTATTACACAATACCTAGCTGAACTTAATACCGTACAAAATTTAATAGCAGATTTTCGTTTATTTTGTTTGTTTATTTGACAGACGTGACAAAAAAAGCGGAGGGACTGCATCAACAGTCCCTCCGCATAAAAGCTCTTGATTCTTTTTTATCCCATCAAGCTGGGGGAAACGATGTAGTAGCCCAACGACTCTGCATAGAAGCAAAGCAGCCCACTGTCCTCATCCACCTGCGTCTGCAACGCCTTTAATTCCCCGTTGACCACCTCATACACATAGGAGTCGGTGCGCTGAACCGGCAGGCAAACCCTGCCCGGTTGTGAAAAGCTGTCCTCATCGCCGTTAAAGCGATAGCACTGAATATCAAATGCCTTGTAACGGTTGGCAATCTGTGAATCAAAGCTGCAATCCAAATCCAGATAGATGGTCTGTCCCGGTTGGAGCACTGCATCTTTAAAGTAGACATTGCCGCCAAAGGAAAGGATGACCTCTTCCCCTTGGTAAATCTGTCCTGCGTGCAGGTTCATCGGTGAGCTGACCTCGGTAATCCCTCTGGGCTGCACCTCTTTGACTGCGTTACCAAAGGTAAGCTTCAGCGGAAGCCAATCAGAGGAAGTTCTGCTCTGTTCATCGTACAAGGCAAGCTGACCGTACATCGGAATATCCTTCGACTGCGGTAAGGTAGCTACAAAATCAACAGCAACATTCAATTTTCCCGTTTCATTTGCCCAACGCACCTGCGAAATGACCTGCGGGTCGATGCCGGTGGTTTCGATTGCCCAGTTGGACGGTCGGCTCTTTTGGGTGTACAGCTCGCCTGTTAGGCGATTGACGATAGGGATGTAAAGGATGTCCCCCGGGAAAAAGCGCAGTTCGTCCATATCCTCCAGCTTTTCAGTCTGCTGCGGCAGAGAAAGCAACTGGGCGATAGCTTCGGTATGCTTGACCTGTGCCTGAGAAAGATGCAAGCTGTACTGCGACTGCTCCATCGACACCGGAGCGGTCTGTCCAATCATCAGTGACAGCGGTAGCTGCGGCAACTGCACTGCATAGGAAACGGCACTCAGGTTGAGCATCATAGTCATTGCCATTCCAAAAGAAACCAACATCTGTTTTATTTTTTTCATCGTGCCGCCTCCTTCTTATCAAAATAATATGCTTTCCAAATCGGAAAACATTCCAAGTGCTGCACGTTCATCTACCATTTAGTATACAATATAAATTACAGAAAAACAAGGGGATTTTTAAATTTTTGTAATCTGTTTGTCATTTTTACTCTCGTAAAGTTATATTTTGTAAATATATCCTTTAAAGTTTACTGTATTCTTACAAAGAGTGCAAAAAAAGAAGGTACAGATAAAATCTGTACCTTCTTGAAAACGTCAGTTATTCAAAAGAATCAAGCAATCAGAGATTACTCAACAATCTTGGAAACAACGCCGGAACCTACGGTTCTACCACCTTCACGGATAGCGAAACGCAGACCTTCTTCGATAGCGATTGGAGTGATCAGCTCAACGTCCATCTCAACGTTATCGCCAGGCATGCACATCTCAACGCCTTCTGGCAGTTTGATTACGCCAGTAACGTCGGTAGTTCTGAAGAAGAACTGTGGTCTGTAGTTGTTGAAGAATGGGGTATGACGGCCACCTTCATCTTTTTTCAGAACGTAAACCTGACCATGGAATCTGGTGTGTGGATGGATGGAACCTGGTTTGCACAGTACCTGACCACGTTTGATGTCAGTTCTCTGAACACCACGCAGCAGAGCGCCGATGTTATCGCCAGCTTCAGCGAAGTCGAGCAGCTTTCTGAACATTTCGATACCGGTAACAACGGTCTTCATCTTCTCTTCCTGCAGACCAACGATTTCGATCTCTTCAGAGAGCTTCAGAACGCCTCTCTCAACTCTACCAGTAGCAACGGTACCACGACCAGTGATGGTGAAGATATCCTCAACAGGCATCAGGAATGGCAGGTTTTCGTTTCTCTCTGGGGTTGGGATGTATTCGTCAACAGCATCCATCAGTTTGTAGATTGGCTCGTAAGCTGGATCGGAAGGATCGTCTGGTGCTTCCAGAGCTTTCAGAGCGGAACCACAGATGATTGGGGTGTCGTCGCCTGGGAAGTCGTACTCGTTGAGCAGGTCACGGATTTCCATCTCTACCAGCTCGAGCAGCTCAGGGTCGTCAACCTGGTCAGCTTTGTTCATGAATACTACGATGTAAGGAACGCCTACCTGACGGGAGAGCAGGATGTGCTCACGGGTCTGTGGCATCGGACCGTCTGCAGCAGAAACAACGAGGATAGCGCCGTCCATCTGAGCAGCACCGGTGATCATGTTCTTAACGTAGTCAGCATGTCCTGGGCAGTCAACGTGAGCGTAGTGTCTGTTTGCAGTCTCGTACTCAACGTGAGAAGTGTTGATGGTGATACCACGTTCTCTCTCTTCTGGAGCTTTATCGATGTTAGCGTAGTCTTCGAATTTAGCCTGACCTTTGAGGGACAGAGCTTTGGTGATAGCAGCAGTCAGAGTAGTTTTACCGTGGTCAACGTGACCGATGGTACCAATGTTAACATGTGGCTTGTTTCTTTCGAATTTAGCTTTTGCCATGGTTATTTCCTCCCTTTTCAATACGGGGATTATCCCGTAATCATAGTTTTATATGTTACAATTCGTATTGTAACAATTTATCGCCAAAAAATCAAGGGCAATCCCGCAAAAATAGCGGAAATATTCCCAAAATTTCGCTTAGGTGCGGCAAAAATGCCGCTAATGGCGATTATTCTCCTTTGGTTCTTGCAGAGATAATCTTTTCGCCAATGCTCTTTGGAACTTCTACGTAGTGAGAAGGCTCCATAGTGTACTGACCACGACCCTGTGTCTTAGAACGCAGGTCGGTTGCATAACCGAACATCTCGGACAGTGGAACAAAGGAATTTACCTGCTGTACGCCATGTCTTGCATCCATACCCTGGATCTGACCACGGCGGGAGTTCAGGTCACCGATAACATCGCCCAGATAATCGTCTGGAGTGATAACGGTTACCTTCATGATAGGCTCGAGCAGAACAGCGTCGCCCTTTCTCATAGCCTCTTTGAACGCCATAGAACCAGCGATCTTGAACGCCATCTCAGAGGAGTCGACCTCATGGAAAGAACCGTCGTACAGCTCTACCTTAACGTCAACAACCGGATAAGCGGCCAGTACACCGGCCTGCATAGCGCCCTGGATACCTGCGTCAACAGCTGGGATGTATTCCTTCGGAATTGCACCGCCGACAACGCTGTTGATGAACTCGTAGCCCTTACCGGACTCGTTCGGGGTAACTCTGATCTTAACGTGACCGTACTGACCTTTACCACCGGACTGACGAGCGTATTTCATATCAACATCAGCAGGTTTTCTGATGGTTTCTTTGTAAGCTACCTGTGGCTTACCTACGTTTGCCTCTACCTTGAACTCACGCAGCAGACGGTCAACGATGATCTCCAGATGGAGCTCACCCATACCGGCGATGATGGTCTGTCCGGTTTCTTCGTCTGTGTAGGTCTTGAAGGTCGGGTCTTCCTCTGCCAGTTTTGCCAGAGCAATACCCATCTTTTCCTGACCTGCTTTGGTCTTAGGCTCGATAGCAACACGGATAACCGGCTCTGGGAATTCCATAGACTCCAGGATGATAGGAGCTTTTGGATCACACAGGGTATCACCGGTGGTTACCTTCTTAACACCTACCGCAGCAGCGATATCACCTGCGTAGCAAGCATCGATATCTTTTCTGTGGTTTGCATGCATCTGAAGGATACGACCGATTCTTTCGGTATGACCTTTGGTTGCGTTGAGGACGGTATCACCGGTATTGACAACACCGGAGTATACGCGGAAGAAGCAGAGCTTACCAACGTATGGGTCGGTCGCAATCTTGAATGCAAGAGCTGCGAACGGAGCGTCATCGGAAGAAGGTCTGTCCTCTTCCTCGTCGCTATCCAGGCTTACGCCCTTGATGTCCGGTACGTCGGTTGGAGCTGGCATGTAGTCGACGATAGCGTCGAGCAGCTTCTGAACACCTTTATTCTTATAAGAGGTACCGCAGCATACAGGAACCATTCTGTTTGCCAGAGTATCTACACGGATCGCGTGTTTGATCTCTTCGATGGTCAGTTCCTCGCCGTTGAGGTATTTTTCCATCAGTTCCTCATCCTGCTCGCAGATGGATTCCAGCATCTTTACACGATACTCTTCAGCCTGGTCTTTCATGTTGTCAGGAATATCGACAACAGAAATATCCTTGCCCATGTCATCGTTGTAAATGTAAGCCTTCATCTCTACTAGGTCGATCAGACCCTCAAAGAAAGCCTCGGAGCCGATTGGCAGCTGGATCGGAACTGCATTACATTTCAGACGGTCATGGATCATGTCCAGAACATTGTAGAAGTCTGCACCCATGATGTCCATCTTATTTACATAGATCATTCTTGGAACGCGATATTTATCAGCCTGGCGCCATACAGTTTCGGACTGTGGTTCAACACCGCCCTTAGCACACATTACTGTTACAGAACCGTCGAGGACGCGCAGGGAACGCTCTACCTCTACTGTAAAGTCAACGTGTCCAGGAGTATCGATGATGTTGATGCGGTGGTTCTTCCAGTAGCAGGTTGTAGCAGCGGAAGTAATGGTAATACCTCTTTCCTGCTCCTGTACCATCCAGTCCATCGTTGCGCTACCATCATGAGTTTCACCGATCTTGTGGTTGATACCGGTGTAGTACAGAATACGCTCAGTGGTGGTAGTTTTACCAGCATCGATGTGCGCCATTATGCCGATGTTACGAGTCATAGCTAATGCAACGTCTCTTGGCATATTGTCCTCCTTCGCAATAGTTCAATCATATTCGGGTAGTAAAAAACCAGAACCGCCAAAGCAGCGGCGCCCAGACAGCCCCCGGGCACGGCTGCTTCAACACTGTCCTGATTAGAATCTGTAATGTGCGAAAGCTTTGTTTGCTTCTGCCATTTTGTGAGTATCCTCACGTTTCTTAACAGCGCCGCCGGTACCATTGATTGCATCAATGATTTCGCCAGCCAGACGCTCTTTCATGGTTTTCTCGGAACGAGCTCTGGAGTAGTTGGTCAGCCATCTCAGACCCAGGGTCTGTCTTCTAGCTGGACGGACCTCCATTGGTACCTGATAGGTAGCACCACCGATACGGCGTGCTTTAACTTCCAGAACCGGCATGATGTTTTCCAGAGCTTCTTTGAAAGCTTCCAGAGCATCTTTGCCTGTCTTTTCGTTTACGATTTCGAATGCACCGTAGACGATCTTCTGGGCAACACCCTTCTTACCGTCGTACATGATATTGTTGATCAAACGTGTTACCAGCTTGGAATTGTACATTGGATCTGGCAATACATCACGTTTAGCGATTTGACCTCTTCTTGGCACTTCGCTTCCCTCCTTCACAGTCTGAATTCATCGGTACTCGAAAGTGACAAAACTCCCGTTTGCCAATGTGAAGTCTTCTATGACGCCAATCGCAGGTGCTCCCTGCTTTCAGCTATATAAAAGCCCACATGAGCGGTTATTGTCGAATGAAAATGGAGTTTTATTACTTCTTCTTTGGACGTTTTGCGCCGTACTTGGAACGGCTCTGCATTCTGTTGGCTACACCCTGTGTATCGAGTGTACCGCGGATGATGTGGTAACGAACACCAGGGAGGTCCTTTACACGGCCGCCACGGATCAGAACAACAGAGTGCTCCTGAAGGTTGTGACCGATACCTGGAATGTAAGCGGTTGCTTCAATTCCGTTGGAAAGACGTACTCTTGCTACTTTACGCAGCGCGGAGTTTGGTTTCTTTGGTGTCTGGGTTCTGATTGCAGTACATACACCACGTTTCTGTGGAGAATTCTGGTCGATTGCTTCTCTCTTCAGGGAGTTCCATCCTTTCAGAAGAGCTGGCGCTGTGGACTTTTTCTCTACAGACTCTCTGCCTTTACGAACTAACTGGTTAAAGGTTGGCATATTGCACCTCCTTACTAAAGTATCGAAAGATTTGTTTTTTAATAGGACCGGCTGTTTTTTGGTGTGCAGGTTATCCCTGCGCAAGCCCTACCAATTAAATATTTTATCATTCCAGCCGCATTCTGTCAACAAATTTTCTATCGACATTTACGCCAATTTTCCACTCTTTTATGCCCTTCTCCTTATACAAAGCGAAACATTCCCGGTTACAGGATGCTCCCTTGACAGGCATTTTATTCCTGTGCAGAAAAAAGAGGGCAAATTGCCCTCTTTTTCTTTCATTTGCAGTTGTTACCGAATCCTTACAGACCAGGCGAATCTAACAGCAGCGGTTTCTGGTTTTCCCGAACATAAATCAGCTTTTGATATTGGCTGTTGGACAGCCACTCCTCAAAGCCTTTTGGAACACCATTTGTCCAGTACAAATCAATCCAGCTTTGATTGATAAACAGAGCACCGAGATTATTTTCCATCATCTTTTTCAGTTGACTGTCCTTTTGCAGCTCTTCCATTGCCTTTTCCAGCTCCTTTAAAGAAAGCGGACAAAGTTCGTAGAAAACGGTTACGCTGTTCGGATTTGTTTTGCTGTACTTTCGATACAGGGACTCGATTGTCTCTCTGTACTTGTTGCTTGGAATTCCAATTCGAACCGAAGTGTATTCATCAGAAATATAGGTATACTGTGTCTTGGAAAGATTCTTTTTCAAATATGCGGTAAGCTTGTCCACCTCGTTTGCCCGATTCTCTTCCTCAAGTCCTAAACGCTTATATTCTTCCTCCTGAATGGCTGAGCGGACAAATGAGAGTTGCTCTTCGGTCAACCCTTGATACCACTTTTTCAGTTCTTCCTGTTTTTTTATCTGCTCCGGGTCCTGAGCAGAGGATTCTGTCGGTTCCTCTGCCAGCGGCAAATCGACCCATTCATACTCCTCGACGATGGTGATTTTGGAATCGACACCGTACTTATTCTGAATATCTTGCAGCTTTTTCTTCAGTCCTGCCGATGCCTGCCCAACTACATCCAGCTCGAGCACCATCTTCTTTTTATCAATATAGGAAGTGCTCACCTCCGGGTAATCGAAAAGGGTACTCTCCTCCTTCTTCAATTCTTCCAGCTGCTTGGCAGTCAGGTTTTTACCCTTTATCCCCTTCTTTTCCTGCACGGTGGAAGAAAGGCTCATCCTAGTTCCCATGTCGATTGGGGTAGCAAAGCTGCTGATACTTAAAATTGCTGTCATAACAGCTGCAAGCAAACATGCACATATCCTTTTTTCATGGTCGTTCCTCCTTTGAAGTTGATTCCGAGTGTGCTATTATTGTAGCATATTGCAGCTATTTATCAATTCGACAAATGGCCAAATTTAGACAACTGCTTTTGTGAAATGATTCTTTTGTTTTCGATCAAAAAAAGCACACCGGAATCTTCCGATGTGCTTTTAAAAAATTTTATCTGATTTTAGAAAGCTGCCGCTTCCTGCTGCTCTTCTTCGGGAGCTTCTACGATAGCATCGCTGCCCTCTGCTTGCTCGATTGGTTCTTCCGGTTCCTCTTCCTTCTCCGGCTCGATGTACTCGATGATGCCGGTTCCGGCTGGGATGAGCTTACCGATGATAACGTTCTCTTTCAAGCCGCTGAGCGGGTCGACCTTGCCTTTGATTGCCGCCTCGGTGAGGACGCGGGTGGTCTCCTGGAAGGAAGCCGCCGACATGAAGGAGTCGGTTGCCAGGGAAGCCTTGGTGATACCCATGAGCACTGCGTGGGAGGTGGCAGGTTTGCGATGGATTCCATCCTGTGCCTCCAGAGCCAGCAGCTCTTCATTTGCTTCACGCAGCTCGGATTTGTCAATCAGCGAGCCGGTAATCAGCTTGGTATCGCCGCCGTCGTCGATGCGGACCTTGCGCATCATCTGACGAACGATGACCTCGATGTGCTTATCGTTGATATCTACACCCTGTGTACGGTATACGCGCTGTACCTCTTTGATAAGGTAGTCCTGAACTGCCAGCTCGCCGCTGACTGCAAGAACCTCACCCGGCTCGACAGAACCTTCGGTAATCAGCTGACCTTTTTCGACATACTGACCTTCCTGAACGATGATCTTGTAGTCGAATGGTACGATCTTGGTGAACACCTCTCCGTCCTCGCTGGTAACGTTGACGGTATTGGCGCCCTTGTGGTCAAGACGGAAGTTGGCAACACCGGAAACGTGGCTGATGATTGCCGCATTCTTCGGTTTTCTTGCCTCGAACAGCTCCTCGACCCTTGGAAGACCCTGTGTAATATCGCTTGCCGATGCGACACCGCCGGTATGGAAGGTACGCATGGTCAGCTGGGTACCAGGCTCACCGATGGACTGTGCGGAGATAACGCCGACTGCCTCTCCGATGCCGACCGGCTGACCGTTTGCAAGGTTGGCACCGTAGCACTTCGCGCAGACACCCTTCTTCGCCTGACAGTTGAGGATGGAGCGAATCTTAACCTGTGTGATGCCTGCATCGACGATCTTCTGTGCAGTCTTTTCGTCGATCATCTTTTCGCGGGTCGCCAGAACCTCGCCGGTTTCTGGATGAACGACATCGTCTGCCAGGTAACGTCCGGTCAGACGCTCTGCCAGGCTTTCGATGACACGTCCGCTGTCGGTGATGTCATAAACTACGATACCCTCATGGGTGCCGCAGTCGTCGCTGCGGACGATAACATCCTGCGAAACGTCTACCAGACGGCGGGTCAGGTAACCGGAGTCCGCAGTACGCAGCGCGGTATCTGCCAGACCTTTACGAGCGCCTCGGGAGGACTGGAAGTACTCCAAGATGTTCAGACCTTCACGGTAGTTGGATTTGATTGGGATTTCGATGGCTTTACCGGAGGTATTTGCAATCAGTCCGCGCATACCTGCCAGCTGACGGATCTGCTCCATAGAGCCTCGCGCACCGGAATCTGCAAACATATAGATTGGGTTGCGCTCACCGAATGTGGTGCTCAGTTCCTTCTTAACCATCTCGGTGGTGTCGTTCCAAACCTTGATAACGCGGTCGTAACGTACATCATCCGAAATCAGACCACGGTCGTACTGACGTTTGATCTGTGCAACCTTTTCATCCGCCTGTGCAATCAACTCCTGTTTGTTCTCAGGAATCAGTGCATCGCGGACAGCGACGGTCAAGCCGCTCTTGGTGGAATATTTAAAGCCCTGGTTTTTGATGCGGTCCAGAATCTCGGAGGTGCGCACGGTACCGCAGGAGCGGATGCACTTATCAATGATTTGACCGAGCTGTTTTTTACGTACCAGGAAGGTGACCTCAAGGTCAAACTGCTTTTCCGAATCGGTTCTGTCTACAAAGCCCAAATCCTGTGGAATCGGGTCGTTGAAGATGATGCGTCCGACGGTAGCGTCGATGATGCGGCTGATGGTCTTGCCCTCGATTTCCTTGGATACGCGGACCTTGATCGGTGCATGCAGTCCAACGACGCCGGTATCATATGCCATCTTGGCTTCATCGAAGTTGCGGAATACTTTTCCTGCGCCCGGTTCGTCATCGCGTACCATGGTCAGGTAGTAGGAGCCGAGGATCATATCCTGTGTCGGGATGGTAACAGGACGACCATCCGACGGTTTGAGCAGGTTGCCTGCTGCCAGCATCAAAAAGCGCGCTTCTGCCTGCGCTTCTGCGGACAGCGGGAGGTGAATCGCCATCTGGTCGCCGTCGAAGTCGGCGTTGAAGGCGGTACATACCAGTGGGTGCAGACGGATTGCACGACCCTCTACCAGGATCGGCTCAAACGCCTGGATACCCAGACGATGCAGGGTAGGCGCACGGTTGAGCAGAACCGGATGGTTCTTGATGACAACTTCCAGTGCATCCCAAACTTCTTTCATCGAAGCTCTGTCCACCATCTTGCGGGCATTTTTAATGTTGGTGGCAATCTCCTGGTCAACCAGACGTTTCATAACGAATGGTTTGAACAGCTCGAGCGCCATCTCCTTTGGCAAACCGCACTGGTACATCTTCAGGTCCGGTCCGACAACGATTACCGAACGACCGGAGTAGTCTACACGTTTACCCAGCAGGTTCTGACGGAAACGACCCTGTTTACCTTTAAGCATATCGGACAGGGACTTGAGCGGACGGTTGTTTGGACCGGTTACCGGTCTGCCGTGACGTCCGTTGTCGATCAGCGCATCGACCGACTCCTGCAACATTCTCTTCTCGTTGCGCACGATGATGTCCGGTGCGCCCAGCTCGATCAGCTTTTTCAGACGGTTGTTGCGGTTGATAACCCTTCTGTACAGATCATTCAGGTCGCTGGTGGCAAATCTGCCGCCGTCCAGCTGTACCATCGGACGGATGTCCGGTGGGATGACCGGAACAACGTCCATGATCATCCAGGAAGGCTGGTTGCCGCTGAGGCGGAACGCTTCAACGACCTCCAGTCTTTTGAGGATTCTGGCTCTCTTCTGACCAACCGGAAGGGTTTCCAGCTCGTCCTTCAGCTCTCTGGAGAGCTGTTCGAGGTCGAGGTCCTCCAGCAGCTTTTTGATGGCTTCTGCACCCATTGCTGCTTCAAACTCGTCCTCATATGCCTCGCGCATATCGCGGTATTCCTTCTCGGAAAGAAGGGTGTATTTTTTCAGATTGGTGGTTCCCGGATCGGTTACGATATAAGAAGCAAAGTACAGTACCTTTTCCAGAAGTCTGGGCGACATATTCAGCAGCAGACCCATTCTGGAGGAGGTACCCTTAAAGTACCAGATGTGGGAAACCGGAGCTGCCAGCTCGATGTGACCCATTCTTTCGCGGCGGACCTTGGATTTGGTGACCTCAACTCCGCAGCGCTCACAGATCTTGCCTTTATAGCGCAGGCGTTTATACTTGCCGCAGTAACACTCCCAGTCCTTGGTAGGACCAAAGATACGCTCGCAGAACAGACCATCGCGTTCTGGCTTCAGGGTGCGGTAGTTGATGGTTTCCGGTTTTTTTACCTCGCCATAGGACCATTCCCTGATTTTTTCCGGAGAAGCCAAGCCGATTTTAATAGACTCGAACACATTAAATTCCATTGATACGACCCCTTCTTCCTTTATTACATATTATCTTCGTTATCATCAAGACCAAAGTCAGAGAATTCATCCAGCAGTCCGCCGAAATCATCTTCCTCTGGAAGATCTGGATGTTCCACAGCAAAGCTGTCCTCAAATTCGGAGTCAACTGCAACATTTTCGCTCTGGAAGGTGGTACCATCGTCCTCCTCCTGGTAGCGTTCGCCGCCATTGAAGCCAACATCGTCATCCAAATCCTGCTTGAGGTCGATCTCCTCGTTGTTCTTATCCAGCACCTTGACATCCAGCGACAGCGACTGCAGTTCTTTGATGAGTACCTTGAAGGACTCTGGGATGCCCGGCTTCGGCACGTTTTTGCCTTTTACGATTGCCTCGAAGGTCTTTACACGTCCGATGACATCATCCGACTTAACCGTCAGGATTTCCTGCAGGGTATAAGCTGCACCGTAAGCCTCCAGTGCCCAAACCTCCATCTCACCGAAACGCTGACCGCCGAACTGAGCTTTACCACCCAGAGGCTGCTGAGTAACCAGAGAGTATGGACCGGTGGAACGTGCGTGGATCTTATCGTCTACCAGGTGATGCAGCTTGAGGTAGTACATATAGCCGACGGTAACCGGGTTGTCGAACGGCTCACCGGTACGTCCGTCGTAAACGATGGTCTTACCATCGCCGCGCAGTCCTGCCATCTCAAGGCATTCCTTGATGTCGTTTTCGTTTGCACCGTCAAATACCGGTGTCATAATCTTCCAGCCAAGCTCTGCTGCCGCACGTCCAAGGTGGACCTCCAGAACCTGACCGATATTCATACGGGAAGGTACGCCCAGTGGGTTGAGCACGATGTCCAGCGGACGTCCGTCCGCCAGGAACGGCATATCTTCCTGCGGCAGGATGCGGGAAACAACACCCTTGTTTCCGTGACGTCCCGCCATCTTATCTCCGACGGAGATCTTACGTTTCTGTGCGATATAGCAGCGAACGACCATGTTGACACCCGGAGAAAGCTCATCCGAATTTTCTCTGGTGAACACCTTGACATCCACGATGATGCCGTATTCGCCGTGCGGAACGCGCAGGGAGGTATCCCGGACCTCTCTTGCCTTTTCACCGAAGATGGCGCGCAGCAGTCTTTCCTCTGCATTCAGCTCGGTTTCACCCTTCGGGGTAACCTTACCGACCAGAATGTCGCCGGAATGTACCTCTGCACCGATGCGGATGATGCCACGCTCGTCCAGTTCCTTCAGAGCATCCTCGCCCACGTTTGGAATGTCGCGGGTAATCTCTTCCGGTCCGAGCTTGGTGTCACGCGCTTCGATTTCGTGTTCCTCGATATGAATGGAGGTATATACGTCGTCGCGGACCATTCTCTCGTTGAGCAGAACCGCGTCCTCGTAGTTGTAGCCTTCCCAGGTCATAAAGCCGATCAGTGCATTTTTACCCAGCGAAATCTCGCCGTTGCTGGTCGCAGGACCATCTGCCAGCACCTGACCGACGGTAACCCGTTCACCTGCGCTAACGATTGGACGCTGATTGAAGCAGGTGCCCTGGTTGGAGCGCATGAACTTGATGATGTGGAAGTTTTTCAGCTCTCCCTCATCGGTTCTGACAACGACCTTGGTCGCATCTACGCGGTCAACCACGCCGTTGACGTCGGAAACGACACAAACGCCGGAGTCAACTGCTGCTTTATACTCCATACCGGTACCAACGATTGGGTTCTCGGTCTTGAGAAGCGGAACTGCCTGACGCTGCATGTTCGCACCCATCAGCGCACGGTTGGTATCGTCGTTCTCCAGGAATGGGATCATCGCAGTTGCAACCGATACAACCATCTTTGGCGAAACGTCCATGTAGTCTACCTGTTCACGCTCTACGATTTTAACCATGTCGCGGTGACGAACCGATACCATCTTGTTGGCAAAGGTGCCTTCTTCGGTCAGCGGTTCGTTTGCCTGTGCGACGATGAACTCATCCTCGCGGTCGGCAGTCATATATTCTACTTCGTCGAGCACCTTGCCGGTTTCTTTGTCCACGCGGCGGTATGGTGCCTCTACAAAGCCGTATTTGTTGATTCTTGCAAAGGTAGCCAGGTAGGAGATCAGACCGATGTTCGGACCTTCAGGGGTCTCTACCGGGCACATTCTTCCGTAGTGGCTGTAATGTACGTCACGGACCTCAAATCCGGCACGGTCACGGGAAAGACCGCCAGGACCCAGCGCAGAAAGACGGCGCTTGTGGGTCAGCTCTGCCAGAGGGTTGTTCTGGTCCATAAACTGAGACAGAGGAGAGGAACCGAAAAATTCCTTGATGGAAGCAACCACCGGACGGATGTTGATCAGCGCCTGTGGGGTGATGACCTCCATATCCTGTGCCTGTGTGGTCATACGCTCGCGGATGACCCTCTCCATTCTGGAGAAGCCGATGCGGAACTGGTTCTGCAGCAGCTCGCCGACCGAGCGGATTCTTCTGTTGCCCAGATGGTCGATGTCGTCGGTGGAGCCGACGCCGTTGCCCAGGCAGCACAGATAGTTGATGGTCGCAAAGATGTCGTCCTTGATGATGTGCTTTGGAATCAGGTCATCTGCGCGGTCCTTGATCATCTGGCGCAGGTCCTCGTCGGAGCTGCAGCTGTCCAAAATCTCGCACAGCACGCTGAAGCGTACCTTTTCATTGACGCCGATTTCTTCCAGCTCATCCTCGGTGTAGCAGGAAACATAGTCCAGCAGGTCCACCATGCCGTTGGAGATAACCTTGACAATGCGGTCGCCGCACTTGAGGAAAACGGTGTCCACGCCTGCGCGCTCGATTTCCTCTGCTTTTGCACGGGTCAGCACTTCGTCCGGCTCTGCCATCACTTCGCCGGTGCGGCTGTTGATGATTGGCTCGGCAACAATGTGTCCGTTGATACGGGAAGCGATGCCCAGTTTTTTATTGTATTTATAACGTCCAACGCGGGACAGGTCATATCTTCTTGCGTCGAAGAACAGGGCGTTCAGATGACTCTGTGCGCTGTCCACTGTCGGCGGCTCGCCCGGACGCAGCTTTCTGTATACTTCCAGCAGTGCTTCTTCGGTGTTGTTGGTGCTGTCCTTTTCGATGGTCGCAACGATGCGCGGGTCATCTCCAAAGAATTCCAGAATCTGTCCGTCGCTGGAAAGTCCGAGAGCACGGATGAAAGTGGTTACCGGCAGCTTTCTGTTTTTATCAATACGAACATAGAAAACGTCGTTGGAGTCGGTCTCATATTCAAGCCATGCGCCGCGGTTTGGAATGACTGTGGTGGAGAACAGCTCTTTACCAGCTTTGTCGCGGGATACTCCGTAATAAACACCAGGGGAACGAACCAGCTGGGAAACAATGACACGCTCTGCACCGTTGATGATGAAGGTGCCGCTTGGTGTCATGACCGGAAAATCACCCATAAAGATGTCCTGCTCTTTTACCTCTCCGGTTTCCTTGTTCAGCAGGCTTGCACGAACGCGCAGAGGAGCCGCATAGGTCGCGTCACGCTCTTTGCATTCTTCGATGGTGTATTTTGGGGTCTCGTCAAGACGGTAGTCAATAAAGTCGAGCACCAGATTGCCCTGATAGTCCGAAATCTCGGAAATATCCTTAAATACTTCCTTCAATCCCTCCTCAAGAAACCATTTGTAGGAGTTTTTCTGCACCTCGATCAGGTTTGGCATTTCCAGAACCTCATCGATCCGAGAAAAGCTCATTCGAACATTTTTACCCAGATGTACCGGCTTAACATTCACCATAGGCTTATCCACTCCAATCCGCTTATTTGAAAATTGTCTATTGTGTACAACTTTTTTCCCTTTAAATTCAATATCCTGCAAGAAGGTATTGAATTTTCAACTGTTGTGTGCTACAATATATTTGGTTAAATCCATAAGTAGCCATTTTGATACATTATAATATTATATTGTATTTTGTCCTTAAAGTCAATCTTTTGCCTGTTGCGGGCTTGAAGAAAAACTCCGATTTTTTAATCGGAGTTTTGTTTATATATGCCAAATTTTTACCAATCATTTTCCGTCGGCTCTTCTGGCTGCCCTGTCTGTACGCGGGTTCTCTCAAAGCGGTGATAACGGCTTCCCTGAAAGGTCAGTTTCCCCACATCCCCCTGTGACAGCAGTCCGTATTCCCTGCCTGAAAGGCTCAGCTCCATGCGGTCCCCGCTTTCTACCTCAAAGGTGGCATAGTAGCTGGTACTGGTGTGGACATCTGCGGCACCGCCGTTCGAACGGTGCTCCCGTTTTGCCACCACCTTTGCCGGCACTGTCAGCACCGGAGAGTGGTTGTTGTGGTTCCATTCCCTGATTCCTTTTACAAACATCACCACAAACGTTGCTACGACGATTGTTATAATTACAAGGAAAAAAATTGGGAATAAAGTATCCATCCAGAAAAACATTCGCCTTCCCCCTCTCTTTTTTTATTGTACCACAGCGGATTTCTTCCTGCAATCTGCTGCTGTATAAAAAGTTTCCCTGCGCAGCAGCGATTCCATTCAGCTGCTATCCTTCCCTGTTTTCCATTCACAGCTTTCATACAAGCTCTCCTTCCATCCCCAAAAAGGGCAAAAAACCCTCCGCAAAATTTGCGGAGGGTTTTGCTTTCCTGTCTTAGTCGATTGCTGCTACCAGGAAGGAGTAGAAGCCACGGTAGGTTTCATACAGGTCAACCTTGGAGATGATCTCCATTGGTGCGTGCATGCACAGTACCGGTACGCCGATGTCAATGGTGTCAACATCCAGCTCGGAGATGAATTTAGCAACGGTGCCGCCGCCGCCCTGGTCAACTTTGCCCAGTTCGCCGATCTGCCATACAACGTTTGCTTCATCCAGGATTGCGCATACCTTGCTGGTGAATTTTGCGTTGCAGTCGTTGGTGCCGCCTTTGCCGCCGGAACCGGTGTATTTTACAACACATACGCCGTAGTTCAGGAAGGAGGTGTTCTGTTTTTCATAAGCGTCTGCAAATGCCGGGTCGAATGCTGCACTTACGTCAGCGGACAGGCACTTGGAGTTGCTCAGAACGCGTCTTACCGGAACGCCGTATGGCTCTGCCAGGTCTGCCAGGAAGTACTCGAGGAATCTGGAGTGCATACCGGTGTTGCCGTCGGAACCAACCTCTTCTTTGTCAGCGAAGATAACAACGGAGGTCCACTCTGGGTTCTTGTTGTCGATCTCAGCCATCATCTCGGTGTAAGCGCAAACGCGGTCATCGTGACCGTAAGCACCGATCATGCTTCTGTCCAGACCAACGTCTCTTGCTTTGTCAGCAGGAACTACGCACAGCTCTGCGCCGAGGAAATCTCTCTCGGTGATGCCGTATTTTTCGTTGAAGATCTTCATCAGGTTCAGTTTTACCTTCTCGGAAGCTTTGTCATCCTTGAACTGTCTGGAACCGATGAGGATGTTCAGGCACTCGCCTTTGAATGCTTCGCCCAGAGTCTGCTGTCTCTGTTTGGAAGAAAGGTGTGGCAGCAGATCGGTTACGCAGAAAATTGGGTCGTTCTCGTCTTCACCGATGGTGATGGTAACAACAGAACCGTCTTTCTTGTAAACGTCGCCGTGCAGTGCCAGCGGAATGGTCGGCCACTGATATTTCTTGATACCGCCGTAGTAATGTGGTCTGAGGAAGCCCAGTTCAGCTTCTTCAAACAGTGGGTTTGGTTTGAGGTCCAGTCTTGGAGAATCTACGTGAGCAGCCAGGATCTTTACGCCTTTTTCGATTGGACGTGTACCCATGGTGCCGAAGATGAGAGATTTACCACGGTTATTGTAGTAGAATCTTTCGCCCGGCAGGTACTTTCTGCCTCTCTCAAATTCATGATAACCGTTTGCCTCAAGCAGCTTGATTGCCTCTTTAACAGCCTCGATCTCGATCTTTGCAGCATCCATGAACTTTTTGTAGTCCTCAGCAAACGCATACGCCTTGTCGATTTCTTCATCAGACAGACGGGTGGTACCGTTTTCCTGTTTGAACAGCAGTTCTTCCTGGAGCAGCTCGCCTTTGGTCTTATCCATATCGTTCATCCTCCTGATTGATAAAATTGAGCCTTTTCCCCTTTGCGGGGACTTTTCCCTTACAGAGTCTTTCTCTTTCAGAGAAAAGAGGCATTTATCTGCACCGCATCCTGCAAGGACACGGCAGAGATCAAAATTTAAGAATAAAGCTCCTCATAGATCTGCTTTGCCTGAGAAACTTTATCATAATACCATTCTGTATCAGAATAGGGTATTTTGTCAAGTGTTTTTCCATCTTTCGAATAGTTTTCCTGCGAAAGCCAGGAGCGCACGTTGCTCATGCCCGCGTGGTAGGCGCAGATGGCAAGCTTTTCGTCCTCCATCTCCTCCAGCAGCAGGTGCAGCATATAGGTCCCGTACCGGATGGCGACCTTCGGCTCAAATATCTGCTCATAGCTGACGCCGCTGTCGTCCCCCATGCGGTACTGCACCCAGTCGAAGGCGTCGCTGGTCATCTGCATCAGCCCGCGCGCATCCGCAGAGGACACCGCCTGTGGGTCAAAGTTGCTTTCGATGCGGGTGACCGCATACACCAGGTTTTTGTCCACGCCATACTCCTTGCTGTACTGCTCAATGTAATGGCTGTACTTGCGCGGGTACATCTGCCGGTAGACGCTGTCGGTGGCAGGGCGCATCAGCACAAAGCCTGCTACCGACAGCAGCACTGCCAGCCCCAGCCAAACGGCTGTCCGTCTGCCTTTACCTTTTGAGGTACGCCTTTTTTTCAAAGACACCAAACTCCTTCGTTTTCGCTCAAACAACTACTGATTCGTCTGCTCCAGCAGCGTTTCCAATCGGGACAGCAGCATCGAGGTCTGATTCTTCAGCTCATCGACGCTTCCGTCGTTTTCCAACACCTGCCACGAGCGGCTTTTGTAGTATTCCTCGTCATGCTGGGCGTTGATTCGCTGGTCTGCTTCCTCTTCGGTCAGCTGGTCGCGCTGGATAATCCGTTCGCGGCGCAGCTGCCGGGGAGCGGTAATGGAAACCACATAGTCACATTCCCTGTCCGCTCCGCTTTCAAACAGGGTGGGGGCATCCAGCACGATAATGCCCTGCTGTTCGCGGCGCAACTGGGCGGTGCGGGTGCGGATGCTGTCGATAATATACGGAAAGATCAGGGCATTGAGCTTTTTGAGCTTTGCCTTGTCTGTAAATACCGTCTTTGCCATCTTTTTGCGGTTGAGCGTTCCATCCATATTGATGTATTCACAACCGAATTCCAACGCAATGTCTGCGATGCAGGCACTGCCGCTTTCCACCACCTCGCGGGCGATGTGGTCCGCGTCGATGATGGTGACGCCGTTCTCCTTGAGATAGTCCGAAACGGTTGTTTTGCCCGCTCCGGTCTGTCCGGTCAGTCCAACGACCAAATTTTTCATCTTATCCATCATACCTTTCCTGCTTTGGGTCATCCACCGACTGCTCATGGTAGGCTGCCGCGCGAATCAGACGATTATAGACTGCCAGCCCTACCCCATCCTTATCGGGGCAACGGGCGTACACCTTCTTTGCTCCGCGCCGGTCCAGTTCGCGAAGAGCTGCAAACAGCCGCCGCGCCTGGTCCTCATCGTCTGCACCCAAGCTGATGGCAGGCACCTGCAGTCCCGCAAGGTCCTCCTCAAAGCACAAAGCGAACAAGCCTTCCTCCCGGTGATGGTTGACATACTCGACAAACTCGCGGCTGTCCGCATCCAGAATCGTGATCTGTGCCTTTGGTGCATAGTGCTTATATTTCATCCCCGGGGAGGCAGCGGTCTGCCCTTCCCGAAGCTTGTGGGTAATGGCTTCATGCAGCTGCAAATCCGGTAAAAACGGACGGAGCATCTGCGGAGTCACTGCGCCCGGACGCAGCAGGACAGGGTGTTCCCCTGCCAGCGACAGGACGGTCGATTCCAGTCCCACGCTGCACGCGCCTCCGTCCACAATGGCGTCCACCCTTCCCCATAGGTCGTTGATACAGTGCTCGGCAGTGGTCGGGCTTGGGGAGCCGGACAGGTTTGCCGAAGGCGCTGCCACCGGTACGCCTGCCCAGTGGATAATCTGTCTGGCTACCGGATGGGAGGGGATGCGCACCGCTACCGTATCCAATCCGCCGGAGGTTTCCAGCGGGATGTTTTCCCTTTTGGGCAGGATGATGGTCAGCGGTCCCGGAGAAAACTGTTCGCACAGCCGGTAGTAGACCGGCGGAATATTTTTGGCATACAGCGCCGTCTGAGACGCATCCTCCAGATGGATAATCAGCGGATTGTCCTGCGGGCGCCCTTTGGCAGTAAAGATTCCCCGCACCGCCTGCGGGTCCAGTGCATTTGCACCCAGCCCGTACACCGTTTCGGTCGGAAAGGCGACCAGCCCACCCTGTCGGATGAGCTGTCCTGCCTTTTGCAGTGCCTGCTGTCCATCTGCTGCCGAAAGCAGCAGGGTATCACAGGTTCTCATCGTTTGGTTTTGATCCATGGTATCGCCTCTTTTCATCCGACCCTGCGATTAGTTCTCTCCGCCGGTGCTGCCGGAGCTTTCCTTGAGCTTTTCTGCCTGGTCAAAGGTATTCAGCGCATCAAACAGCTCGGTCAGGTCGCCGTTGAGAATCTGTTCGAGTTTATACAGGGTCAAACCGATGCGGTGGTCGGTCACCCTGCCCTGTGGGTAGTTGTAGGTGCGGATACGCTCGGCACGGTCGCCTGCGCCGACCTGCAATTTACGCTCGGAGGCAATCTTCTCCTCCTGCTCGCGCTGCATCTTCTCATAGATGCGCGAACGCAGAATCTTCATTGCCTTGTCCTTGTTCTTGTACTGGCTGCGCTCGTCCTGACACTCAACCACCGTGCCGGTAGGCAGATGGGTGATTCGGATAGCGGACTCGGTCTTATTGACGTGCTGACCGCCTGCACCGCCCGAACGATAGGTGTCGATCTGCAAATCCTTCGGATTGATTTCGACCTCTACATCGTCCACCTCCGGCAGTACCGCTACGGTAACGGTAGAGGTGTGGATACGACCCTGGGTTTCGGTCTCCGGTACACGCTGTACACGGTGTACGCCCGATTCAAACTTGAATTTGGAGTAAGCGCCGTCGCCGTTGATTGAAAAGCTGATTTCCTTGTAGCCGCCCAGCTCGGTCGGGTTGGCGTTGAGCACCTCGATCTTCCATCCCTGGCTTTCTGCATACATCGAGTACATACGGTACAGGCTGTTTGCAAACAATGCAGCCTCGTCGCCGCCTGCACCGCCGCGAATTTCCACGATAACGTTCTTGTCGTCGTTCGGGTCCTTTGGAATCAGCAGAATCTTCAGCTGCTCGGAAATGACCTCGATGTCCTTTTTGCTGGTTTCATACTGTTCTTCGATCAGCTCACGGAAGTCCTTGTCCAGACCGCCTTCTTCCAGCATCATCTTGGCTTCTTCCATGTCCTCGGTAGCTTTTTTATACTCGCAGTATTTTTCCACGATAGGAGTCAGATTTTTATACTCCTTCATCAGCTCGGCATACTGCTTTGGGTCGCTGACAACGTTCGGGTCCATCAGCCGGTCGTTGATAGCCTGATAGCGCTCCTGGGCGCCGCTCAACTGTTCAAACATCTTTACATTCTCCTTAAAAAAACGAATTGTGTCCTATAATCGTCTGTTTTCGAAAGGATTTTCTGGTTTACGGTCGCTCGATCTGCCGGATGTTTTTTTCGGCTTTGGAGCGCGCAACCATCACCTCTCTGCCGCAGCCGGTGCATCGAAGCTTAAAATCCATGCCGCTGCGCAGTACAAGAAATCTGTTTTCCCCACAGGGGTGGTTTTTCTTCATGACAAGAATATCTCCCACACGCACATCCATCGTTGTCCATCGCCCTCCTTTCATCCGGCTTTCCTTTCTTTTGCTTTATCCTGCATACAGAACCTATTATAGCAAACCCACACCCTCTTTAGCAAGATTTTACAGGGCTTTTTCTTTGCAAAAAAGATTTTGTTTGCCACCGACACAAAAATAATTCCTCTTTTGTCCGCATATAGATGGTATCAGCTTACTTTACAAAGACTAGATAAAGACTGTCCGCACCCAGGTGCCGGACAGAAGGAGGGAAGAAAAAATGACAAATTTCTTGCCGGAGGGTTGGCTGATGGATACCGCTGCCAACCGCAGTCTCTGCCGCAATCCAGCCGGGCTTTGGGAGGCGTTCCACACCCGCACCATCCTAGAAGCACGCGCGCTTTTATGTACCCAGCAGCACGACCTGGTCGTCGATTTCGGATTTTGCCGCGGCATCATCCCGCGGTGCGAAGGCGCTTTGGGGATTGCCGACGGCTCGGTGCGGGACATCGCTCTGCTCTCCCGCGTGGGCAAGCCGGTCTGCTTCCTCATCGAGAGCATCGGGCAGCAGAGCGACGGCAGCCTCTGTCCGGTCCTTTCCCGCAGGGCAGCGCAGCAGCTGTGTCTGGAGCAGTACATCCGCTCGCTGATTGCCGGGGATGTCATCCCTGCCCGGGTCACCCATCTGGAGGGTTTTGGCTGCTTTGTGGACATCGGCTGCGGCATCCCGTCGATGATTCCCATCGACTGTATCTCGGTTTCCCGCATCTCCCGCCCTGCCGACCGCTTTTCTGCCGGACAGGACATCCGCGCGGTCGTCTGCGCAGTCGATGCCGGCGGGCGTGTGACCCTCAGCCACAAGGAGCTGCTGGGCAGCTGGGAGGAAAATGCCGCCCTGTTTTCCCCGGGACAAACGGTGTCCGCACAGGTGCGCTCAGTGGAAAGCTACGGCATCTTTGTCGAGCTTGCTCCCAACCTTGCCGGACTTGCTGAGCCAAAGACCAGCGTCCGCACAGGACAGCAAGCCAGCGTCTACATCAAAAGCCTGATTCCCGAAAAGATGAAGGTCAAGCTGATTATCATTGATTCGTTCGATGCGCCTGCCCAACCGCTGCCGATGCACTATTTTATCCAGTCAGGACACATCGACCGCTGGCAATATTCCCCGGAATGTGCAAGCAAGCGAATCGAAAGCGTTTTCTCTCCCGTCGTTTAACAGCAAAAGGAGCCGAATCGATGGTTCGGCTCCTTTTGCTGTCTGGCTTTGTTTTCCTTTTTGTGGTACAATTTTTAAAAGAATAACACAGACCCCAACGGAAAAGAGGAGATTGGTATGGCAAAATACCCGCTGATTGTTTTGTTATGTTTCCTTGGTGCGATGATGCTCTTCCAGCCGGAACTGCTGTGCAAACTGATCTCCTTCTTTGTTGTCAAAAACAGCGAACCCAGCAACTACCGTCTGTCCTTTGTGCGGCTGCGTGGTCTTTTTTGTCTCATTGCTGCTTGCCCTTTTTCTGTAAGGTGGGCGATTTTCCACCATTCCCCATCGAAAATGTGGAAAACAACCCTGCTCTCTTTTTTATATCGGAAAAAAGTTGTCCTTCCCTTGCAGAAAACTTGCAATCCTCCAACCGTCTGCTGTATACTAAAAACAAATCGACCGACGGCACAAAAAGGAGGAGAAAAAGATGCAACCGATTCTAACCGAACGCTTACAGCTGCGCCCGCCCTGCAAGCAGGATGCAGCGCCGCTGCTTGCCATCCGCAACAGTCCCTTTGTCCTGCGCTACAACGCCATGCGTCCACTGACGCTGCCGCAGATGGAACAGCAGCTAAGCGAACTGCACGACTCGATGCTGGTGCTGTCCTGCAAGGACAGCGGGCTTGTTATCGGAGCTGCCTTTTTCTCCCCTGACCGGATGCGCTATCAGACCGGTTCGCTCTGCCTTTCCTACTATCTGGGCGAGCCATGGTGCCGGCAGGGCTATATGAGCGAGGCACTTGCCGCTCTCATCCCGCAGCTGTTTGCGCAGGGCGCACAACTGCTCTGCGCACGATGCTTTTCCCCGAACACTGCCTCCCGCGCGCTGCTTGCCAAGCTGGGCTTCCAACTGGAAGGCTGCCTGCGGCACGCCGTACTGGGGTATGGAGGAATCATCTACGACGACTGCCTGTATTCAATCCTGAAGGAAGAATTTTAATCTAGGAGGAATCTATTATGTCCGAAAAAAAACTGGGCCGCAACGACCCATGCTGGTGCGGCAGCCAGAAAAAATATAAACATTGCCACATGGAGATGGATGAACAGATCGACCGCTTCCGCCGCGAGGGTCACACCGTTCCCACCCGCCAGATGATCAAAACACCCGAGCAGATCGAAGGCATCCGCCAAAGCAGCCGCATCAACATCGCGGTGCTGGATTTGGTGGCGCAGAAAATCCACAAAGGGATGACCACCGAGGAGATCGACAAAATCGTCTATGAAGAAACCACCCGTCTGGGCGGCATTCCGGCTCCGCTCAACTACGAAGGCTTCCCCAAGAGCGTCTGCACCTCGGTCAACAACCAGGTCTGCCACGGCATCCCTTCGGAAAAGGTGGTGCTGCGCAGCGGCGACATCATCAACGTCGATGTGTCCACCATCTACAACGGCTACTTCTCCGACTCCTCCCGTATGTTCTGCATCGGTGAGGTATCCGAGGAAGCAAAACAGCTGGTACAGGTTTCCAAAGAATGTGTAGAGCTAGGACTCAAAGAGGTCAAACCCTGGGGATTTTTGGGAGACATTGCACAGGCAGTCTCCGACCACGCCCATAAAAACGGCTACACCGTCGTCCGCGAAATCGGCGGTCACGGCGTAGGGCTTGCCTTCCACGAAGACCCGTGGGTCGGCTATGTAGGCAGAAGAGGCACCGATATGCTGCTGGTGCCCGGCATGGTGTTCACCATCGAGCCAATGATCAACCAGGGCAGCTACCACGTCAAGCTGGACTCCCACGCCGACACCGCTGCCGGTCAGGATTGGATTGTCATTACCAGCGACGGCAAGCTCTCCTCCCAGTGGGAGATCACCGTTGCCGTCACCGAGGATGGCGCCGAGGTACTGACCTACTAACCAAAGTTTTCCACATAAAAGCTCCCGCTGTGTTAAACACAGCGGGAGTTTTGTTTTGGATTATTCGTCCTTTTCAAATTCGGTCACAGCGATGGCAAGCTCATCCAGGCTCTTTTTATCCACCGGGGACGGACACTGGCTCATCAGTTCGCTGGCGTTCTGTACCTTCGGGAAGGCGACCACGTCGCGCAGATTATCGCAGCCGCACATGGTCATCACGATGCGGTCCAGACCCAAAGCAGCGCCTCCGTGCGGCGGTGCGCCGTATTTGTAGGCATCTACCAGGAAGCCGAATTTTGCTTCGATCTCTTCCTCGGTCAGACCCAATGCCTCAAACATCTTCTGCTGCAGCTCGTAGTCGGTGATACGGATGGAGCCGCTGAGCAGCTCAACGCCGTTGACTACCATGTCGTACGCCTGCGCGCGAACCGAACCCGGGTCGCTGTCGATGTATGGCAGGCACTCCTCCAGCGGCATGGTGAATGGGTGGTGCATTGCCAGCCAGCTCTGGCTTTCCTCATCCCACTCGAAGAATGGGAATTCGGTAATCCACAGGAAGTTGTACTTGCCTTCCGGGATCAGTCCCAGCTGTTTGCCCAATGTCAGACGCAGCTGACCGAGAACCGGCAGGACCACACGGTCTTTATCTGCCACAATCAGAACCACGTCGCTCTGCTGACAGCCCAGGAAGTTCAGCAGTCCTTCCAGCTCCTCTTCGCTCATAAATTTTGCAAAGGAGCAGTTCGGCTTTTCATCTGCCCAGCGGATGTATGCCAGACCCTTTGCACCGATTCCCTTTGCCTGCTCGGTCAGCTTGTCGATGGCTTTTCTGGTCAGGGTAGCGGCTGCATCCTTCGCAACGATGCAGCGGACCGAACCGCCGTTTGCCAGCGCATCAGCAAAAACAGGGAAGGAGGTTCCCTTGACCTGCTCGCTCAAATTGATAATTTCCATCTCGAAGCGGGTATCCGGCTTATCCGAGCCGTAGCGCTCCATCGCCTCGCGGTAGGTCAGACGCGGCATCTTGCCAATCTCAATGCCTTTGATCTCGCGGTACAGCCGCTGGATGTAGCCTTCGAGCATGTCCATGATGTCCTCCTGGGTAACAAAGGACATCTCTAGGTCCACCTGGGTGAACTCCGGCTGACGGTCGGCACGCAGGTCCTCGTCGCGGAAGCAGCGGGCAAGCTGGATGTAGCGGTCAAAGCCGGACAGCATCAGCAGCTGCTTGTAAATCTGCGGCGATTGTGGCAGTGCATAGAAGTTGCCGTGGTGGATTCTGGATGGTACCAGGTAATCCCTTGCACCTTCCGGTGTGGACTTAATCAGCATTGGGGTTTCGATTTCCAGAAAATCGTTCTCATAGAAGTAGTCGCGGGTGACCTTTGCAACCTGGTGGCGCAGAATCATCTTCTCCTGTAAGGTCTTTCTGCGCAGGTCCAGATAGCGGTATTTTAAGCGAAGCTCCTCTTTTACCTTGCTCTTGTCGGTGATTTCAAACGGAGGAGTCTGTGCTTTGGAGAGGATGCGCAGCTCTTCGACGTGGATTTCGATTTCTCCGGTGGAGATTTCGGTGTTGACCGCTTCTCTCTGGCGAACCAGACCTTTTGCAATCAGCACATATTCTGCATGGACCGAGGCTGCCTTTTCAAACACTTCACGGTTGGTATCGTCGTCGAATACCAGCTGTACCACACCGGTGCGGTCGCGCAGATCAATAAAAATCAGATGACCCTTATTCCTCTGTTTTTGTACCCATCCACAGACAACTTCGCTGTTGCCCACATTTGCCTTGGAAAGTTTTCCGCAGTAGCTGGTCCTTTTCAGACCGTTCATCGTTTCTGCCATACTTGTTTCTTCCTTTCTGCTTGATGTTGTATGATGCTTGGTTCTAACAAAAATTGACTCTATCGGCAGTACCACTCCAAAAACTGGTACTCTGTCCGGTCGCCCTCATAGTGGACGTCCTGCTGCAAGGTCTGCACATCGGCAAATCCCAGCCGGTGATAGAGATGGAGTCCCGGAAGGTTGCCCACCCAGGTGTCGATGCGGACCCCTTCCATCCCATTTTGCTGTGCCTGCTGCTGGGCAAACCGCATCAGGCGTCTGCCCAGTCCCAAACCCTGCCAATCGGGATGGACTGCCAGCGTATGGACACACAAAAGCTTATCCTGCTCGAGCGTTCGGCTCCAGCTGACCTGCTGATAGCAGCTGTCAAAGCAGTTGTCATACGCTGCCGATGCCACCAGCTGTCCGGTCTGCTGCTCGAACAAGCCGTACAGTCCGCCCTGTGCAAACAGCTCGCGTGCAGTCCACTCCTTTGGATATTCGGTGTCCCAGCCGGAATAATTTTCTCCTGCCAGCTGGTCGGCTGTCACACATTCGTACAGCTTTCCTATCTCGACCAGCTCCTGCTCGGTGATTGGTCGAAGCTCCAGCCCTAATCGATAGCGGTATTGCAGCAGCGGCGCGTCCGAATCTGCGCGGTACATCTCATGGTTTACCGGTACATCCACTCGGCCTGCCAGCGTTGCTCCTAGCTGTTCGCAGGTCCTTTTGGAGGCAAAGTTGTCCTCTCGACAGGTAATCAGCACCTCTTCCATCCGGTGACGTCTTGCCAGCCGCAGCAGCAGCCGGCAGCTGATAAGAGCATAGTGGTGTCCCCGATGCTCCTCCTCCACCTCATAGCCGATATTTCCCGCATACTCGACCAGGTCGTTATATCCGACCCGCAGCGTGCAGCGTCCTACCGGCTGACCGTTTGCCACCATCTCAAAGAGATATGCCGGCAGATATTTCTTTTGCGGTTGTGCCGGAATGGTTTTGAGCAGCCGCAGATGAAACTGCCTGCTGCCAAAATATCCGCCCTTTTTGCAAGGCTCCAAAAAGGTCATTTCTGCTCCCCTCCTTGCCAATCCAATAAAAAAAGCTTTCCCTCCCTCACAGCCATCGGTCAGCTGCAAGGGACGGAAAGCTTTCTGCTTTTCGTGGTGCCACCCTGATTCAAGCGCTCTGATTTACAAAACGCTCCTTGTTGTTTTTCCTTAACGCGGAAGCTACGGGAGCGATTGATTCTCGCTCCAGCTAGGCAGGTGTCTTCACAAAATCCGGTTCCCGGGTCCCTTTCAGCCGGTGAGGACCCTCTCTGGTCGGTCGATATTTTGCTACTCCTCCATGCGTCAAACGCTTTTGTTCGGTATGATTTTAAAGGTGTATCCCAAATGGAATACACCTATCATACATCATCCTGCCGTCAAGGTCAAGACCTCTTTTTAAAGTTTTCCTGCTTTCAAGAAGCACTCAAAATCTTCGCAGAGCAAGCCAAAAAAGAATGCCGTCTGAATTTGCTTCAGGAATTCTAATCCTGTAAATCTCATCCGTTCTTTCGATTGGCTCTTCCCATTATACGCTCGGATTGCCGATATTTCTCCAGTCAAGGTCTCCGCGTTCCAGAGCATGAATCAATGCCTCTGCTGTTGCAATGTTGGTTGCCACCGGTACATTGTGGACATCGCACAGACGAAGGATGTTTGCCTCATTGAGCTCATTTGGTTTTACTGTAATCGGATCGCGGAACATCAGCAGAAGATCCAGTTCGTTGCAGGCGATCCTTGCCGCAATCTGCTGATCTCCGCCCTGTGAACCGCTGAGGAAACGCAGGATATCCAATCCTGTTGCCTCTGCTACAAGCTTTCCGGTCGTTCCTGTTGCACATACATTGTGGCGGCTGAGCACACCGCAGTATGCAATACAAAACTGCACCATCAGCTCTTTTTTGGAATCGTGAGCAATCAAACCAATATTCATCTGTTTTCATTCCTTTCTGTAAACAATATCAAAACATCCAAAAGTTTTCCCTTCAGATGTGACCTTGCAAGCCTTTCTCCGTTCTGTCGCAGACCTTGCACCAGGAGAAACTGCCCGTTCGGTTGATACCTGTTTTTCCCACTTTTTGCTTAAAAATATGCAAACCCTTTTTTTGCATATTTTTTCTAAAACTTTTCATTTTCCTTATTACCATTTATAGTCTATCATTATTGCTCTGTTTTGTAAACTATTTTTCTCTGATTTTTGTCTATTTCAATCAAGAAAATCTTCTTTTTTGTACGCTATCACCGTTATCCTTCCTATTTATCTTTTTTATTCACTTTTTAAACGCAAAATATTCACCTAATTGGAGATACGTGATGCAAAAAGGACGGAGGTGATTTCCTCCGTCCTTTTTATTTCTGCATTCCGTTCAGAAAAAGAGAATGCAATTTCATCTGTGTGAAATTTTTATGGGATCAGCTGCCCGTCGCTGTTCTGCTGCTCGGTCTGCTGATCGTTGAGTCCAAAATACTCGTCAAAGATTGCCTTTGCCACCGGCGCGCCACGCTGACCGCTGTAACCCTTTTCCACTACGACTGCGACTGCAATCTCCGGGTCGTTGGCTGGTGCGTAGGCAATGAAGGTCGCGTTGTCGTCGCTGCCGGTCGCCTGCGGTGTACCGGTCTTGGAGGCAACGTCGATTGGATAATCACCAAAGTAGTATCTTGCCGTACCGCGTGTAGTATCACGGGAGGCACGCAGCATCCCCTGACGTACCTGTTCAAAGGCATCCTGGTCGGCCTCCACCTGATTGAGCATCTCCGGCTCGGTGGTGGAAACGGTTTCCTCCAGATTATATGACTCGATGGACTTGACCAGATGGGAGCGCATCCGCTTGCCGTCGTTTGCCAGCGTGGCGGTGTAGTTTGCCATCTGAAGCGGCGTGAAGGCGTTGTCCAACTGACCGATTGCGGACTGGAGGACGTTACCATAGGTCCAGGTGTCATCCACCTGTCCCTGTCTGACCGACTCATAATACTCCGGCGAGGAAACATGACCGGTCGTCTCCGACAGCTCGATTCCCGTCTTGGTCCCCAATCCCAGCTGATTGGAATATTTGACGATGTTATCGATACCCTGTCGGGTGCCTGATTCATAGAAAAAATAGTTGCAGGAAACCATCAGCGCATACTGCACATTGATGGGACCGTGCAATCCCAGACAGCGCGGATTATAGCTGGTGCCGGTCTGATAGACTTGCTTACAGTCGATGAGCGTTTCGCCGTCGATGACACCGGTCGCCATACCGCCGATGGCAACCACCGGCTTGTAGATGGAACCCGGCATATAGATGCCCTGCGTGCAGTAGTTAATCAGCGGGCGCAGCGGGTCGGAGCTTAGCTCGGAATATTTGGTGTAGTAATCGGACAGGTCATAGGTCGGATAGTTGACCATCGCCAGAATCTCTCCGCTCTTGACGTCCTGTGCCACCACCGAGATGCGGTCGGCGCTTCCACCCTGTTCGGGGGAATAGGTCGCCTTTGCCATCTTTAAAAATTCTTCGCACCCTTCCAGCGCTGCCCGCTGCAAATCCTTGTCCAAGGTGGTGACAATGGTGTTGCCGGGCTTTGCCTGCTTGATGATTTCGGTGGTGAGAACATTTCCGCTGGCGTCGGTGGTGATGCGTTTTTCTCCGCGCTCTCCGCACAGCTGGTCCTCCATGGCATATTCCAGACCGCTTTTGCCGATGATGTCGCTGTATCCGTACTTTTGCTCCTGATACGCCTGGTCAATCTGCTCCTCGGTCCAGTCGGGGTGCTGCTCTTTGATTCTTTCCAAAATTGCCTGGTTGTTTGCCGTGTATTCCTCCTGGGTGATGGAGCCGACCACTCCGATGGCGTGCGGCGCCAACGAGCCGTCCACATAGCGGCGGCTGGTGGTTTCCTTGATTTCGATGCCGGGCATCTGCTGGCTGTACTCCTTGATGGTCACCACCACGTCGATGGGAATGTCCTTGGAAAAGGTGTACGGTGTGCTGGTGCTGGAGCCGTAGATCTCCATCTGATAGCGCACACCCGCAATCTTTCTTGCCATCAGCCGGTCATAGGCTTCAAACTGTTCCTTGGAGGCTCCACATTCCGGGCAGACGTAGTCCTCTTTTTCTTCTGACAGCTCTCCTTCATAGCGGTAGCCGCATTCCTTGCAGGTGTAGTGGATAAGCTTATATTTTTTGAACAGGTTGTCCAGCGTCGTCTGCACATCCGCATCCAGATTGATTTTATTGTTGGTCTTAATCTGCTCCAGCTGCCGCTTCTGCGATTCGGTTTCGGTCAAAAAGGCAAACGGCTCGGTGGTGCTGATGGGAAGGGTGTCAATCCAGCTCTGTTCCTCGCTTTCCATCAGCAGGATGATGCGCTCGATGACCGTATTTCTCATTTTATTGGGCAGATACGCCTCGTTGATCATCACATCATAGCTGACCTGATTGACTGCAAGCGGGCGACCGTATCGGTCCAGCATCTCTCCGCGCGCTGCATCGATGCTCTGGGTACTCGTGTAGTTTCCCTGTGCCATCTCCCGATATTTTTCTGCATCCACAATCTGATATTTCATCAGCCGCAGCGCAAAAACGACAAACACCGCGATGATGACACCGACCAGCAGAAAAACCCTGCCCTTGTGCTTCTGCTTTTCTTCCATGGCATAGCCTCCTTTCTGCTTCTACTCCAATTTCTCCTCAAAAAAGCGGTGCATCCGCCGTACCGCCAGAAAAATCAGCGGAGTGACCAGCAGGGTACACAGCAGATTGGGGAGCATATGCCGCAGCAAAATCTGGGAGCTGTTTTCATATCCCCACATTGCATAGTAAAAAAAGTATTCCAGCAGCAGCCGGACCGCAAACCCGCTGCCGGTAAAAATCAGGCTGTTGGTCAGCGAAGGCTGCATGAAGTAAAGCACCAGCAGTCCCACTGCCGTACAGATGATCAGATATAAAATCGAGCCAAAACCAAACAGAACGCTGGACGAGGTATCACACAAAATTCCTGCAAACAGTCCAAACAGACCGCCGGCAAGCTGCCCATCAAACATCGCAACCGCGACAGCAAAGGGCAGCACCAGCACCGGTCCGGTCCCATTGCTCAAGGTGAAATTCGGGTCGTTTTGTAGTACATATAGTATAATTATTAGTAAGATATACAAAAAATATTTTGCCAGTTGTATCTTTGAACGCCTGTTCATCTCGCCGCACCTCCTTTTACCTTTCGGCTAGTTTTCCTGCTGTTTCTGAACATCCTGTTCAAAACCGGACAGGCTGCTTCCCTGTCCTTTAAAGGAGGTGATGATGACAACATCCTTGATGCTCTTGATGTCGTTTGCCGGCTCGACCACCGCATACATCATCGTACCCTGTGGCTCGAATCCAACATCGCTGACTCTTCCGACGACAATTCCCTGCGGATACAGTCCCGAGGTTCCTGCCGTCTGAACGATGTCGCCCTTGGCAATCCCGCTTTCGCGCGGAATCAGCGACATCTTGCACTTGCCCTGCTGCGCCATCTCAATATCGCCCGAAATGGTGGCGACATCCTGGGTGCGCACGTCCTGACAGGCAACGTTCAGCCGGACATCGAGGATGGTGGTCACCTTGGCAAACACCGGTCCCACTTCGGAAACGATGCCGACCAGCCCATCCGCCGTGATGACCGGGTCCTGGTAGGACACGCCGTCCAGCGTGCCCTTGTCAATGGTGAAGGAGTAAAACTGGTCGGACGGGTCCCTTCCGATGACCGAAGCAGTCATCGTTTCCCACTGCGGATTTTCCTCCTGAATGCCCAGCTGCTCCTTTAGGCTTTCGTTTTCATGTTTATAGTTTTCATAGTCTACCATCTGCTCGATGAGCTTTCTGTTCTCTTCTCGAAGCTGCTCGTTCTCCTGCGAAATCTCGCTTGCCCGGAGAAACTGGTCCAGAAAACCGGTGATCGAACCGCTCAAACCAGAGGTCAGCGACTGCACCGGCGCAGTGATGGTCCCGACAATCTGCTCTACCACGGTGGAAGCTCCCATCGTCATGGTCGCCCGCAGCAGAAAAGCAAACATCACAATACACAGCGCCAGCAGCACCTTGAAGACCCAGCTGTGAAAAAACTCCTTCACTTTCGGTCAGCACTCCCTTCCGCCTGCACAAAGCCATTGCATTGCTCTGTGCAGCTGCGTTTTTATAAAAGAGAAGGCCACCGGCCGGGCCGGCAGCCTTATTTGCAAAACGTTTAATATTTGGAATCGTCGTCGGACAGCAGTTCCTTCATGCTGTTGAGGTTCTCCAGCAGCTTTCCGGTTCCGGCAGCCACACAATCCAGCGGATTTTCTGCCACCTGCACCGGCATACCGGTCTCCTTGGAAATCAGCTGGTCCAGTCCGCGCAGCATGGCTCCGCCGCCGGTCAATGTAATGCCGTGGTCGATGATGTCCGCAGACAGCTCCGGTGGTGTTCTCTCAAGGGTGGTGCGGATGGCATCCAGCACCGACATAATGGAATCTGCCAGCGCTTCGCGGACCTCTTCCGGGTGCAGCATCATGTTCTTTGGCAGACCGTCCACCAGGTTGCGTCCTTTGATTTCCATCGGCTGTTCATCCTCATAAGGGTATGCCGAACCAATCTGAATCTTGATATTTTCTGCGGTGCGGTCACCGATGAGCAGGTTATATTTTTTCTTGACATACTGAATGATTGCCGAGTCGAACTCATCGCCGCCGACTCTGACCGAACGGGAGGCAACGATGCCTCCCAGGGAGATAACCGCTACCTCGCTGGTGCCGCCGCCGATGTCAACAACCATGCTGCCGGTCGCTTCGGCAACCGGCAGTCCTGCACCGATAGCAGCTGCCATCGGCTCCTCGATGATGGCTACATGGCGTGCGCCTGCCTTCAAAGAAGCCTCTTTTACCGCACGGCGCTCAACAGCAGTGACACCGGATGGGATACAGATGACCACGCGCGGACGGGCAAAGATGGAGTTGTTGCAGGCTTTCTTGATAAAAATCTGCAACATACTTGCGGTGATGTCAAAATCCGCAATAACACCGTCCTTGAGCGGACGAACTGCTACGATAGAGCCCGGTGTTCTGCCGATAACATCCTTTGCTTCCTGACCCACATATTTGACGGTATAATTTCTGGTATCCACTGCAACCACCGATGGCTCTCGCATGATGATTCCTTTTCCTTTCATGAATACCAGTGTATTGGCTGTACCCAAATCAATGCCGATGTCTTTTCCAAACATAACCTTTTTTCCTCCTGCCAAAATTTTAAACAGCTGCGCCGATCTTCGCTATTTCAGGGTGCTCCCCCGCTGCCCTGCACGATCGTCTATCTATTTCACATCAAATTTATCTGAAAATTGATTGCAAAAACAGTCAAAAGCAATTCATTTTTCCCGCCAGAAGGCGGACAAACTACATTATCCTATATATTATAACCCGAAAAAGGCGCAATCTCAACAGGAATTTTTGAATTTTTTGAAAGCGGCAAAAAATTACAGATTTTGAACAAACGCCCTGTGTACAACCGCATTTCTCTGTCTAAAATCGCTAAGCTTCTGCCCTTCCCAGCGCCTTGAGCCGGCGGTTGAGCGCAGCAACCGGAAGACCCATCACATTGAAGTAGTCCCCGCAGATGCCCTTCACCAGCAGACTGCCGTAGCCCTGGATGCCGTAGGCTCCCGCCTTGTCATACGGCTCGTCGAGGTTTGCATACCAGTTGATCTCTTCTTCGGTCAACGGCAGAAAACGCACTGCCGTCCTTTCATAAAACGATTCAGTCTGCCCGTTCACTACAAGAGCCACACCGGTATATACCTCATGCTCCCGTCCCGACAGAGCCGACAGCATACGAACGCAATCTGCGTGGTCCTTCGGTTTTCCCATGATCTGCCCGTCCAGTGCCACCACTGTGTCCGTTCCGATGACCACACAGTCGGGGTAATCCTTTGCTACCGCCTGCGCCTTTGTTGTTGCCAGCAGCTCCACCGCTTCATACGGTGTTGCTCCCGGCGGGATCACCTCTTCTGCACTGCTTGCCTGCACGATAAAATCCTTTTGTATCCACTCCAACAGCTCCCGTCTGCGTGGAGACTGGGATGCCAACACCAGTTTCATCCTCTTTCTTCCTTTCCTCCTGCCTGCTTGCAGGTTTACTTTCCGGTCGAGCCAAAGCCGCCCTGACCGCGTCCGGTTTCCTCCAGCTCATCGACTTCCTCGATGTCCGGCAGCTCCACCGGCATCACCAGCAGCTGTGCGATTCGGTCCTGCGGCTGCACCACATACGGCTTGTCCGAATGATTGTGCAGACAGACACAGACCTCTCCCCGGTAGTCCGAGTCGATGACTCCGACCGCATTGGCTGGAATCACACCGTATTTGGTCCCCATCGAGCTGCGCGCAAAAATCAGCGCCACATACTTCCTACTCTCCAGCTGGATAGCAAGTCCGGTCGGGACCTTAACCGTCTGTCCCGGCAAAATCTCTGTTGGCTGTTCGATGCAGGCGTACAGGTCGTGTCCTGCACTGCCGTCGGTCGCCCTTGCTGGCAGCTGTGCCTGCGGGTGCAGACGTTTGATCTTCAGTATACTCATTGTCTCTCTCCTATTTTACATTCCGGTAATACAGCCCGCGGGTAATCTCCCGCATCGGCTGGTGCAGCTGGGTGTACTGCTTTAAGATGCGGTCCACCTGTTTAGGTCCCTCGCCGGTAAAATACAAAAGCCCGTAATCAAAGCTGTCCAGCTCCTCCATCCGATCCGCCAGATAGACCGGCTTTGCGTTAAAGATTTCCGAATAGGCGCGCTCGGTACAGCGCACCTCAAAGGCCTCCTTCTTTCGGTCGGTCAGCGTTCCCACGCCCTTGCAGTCCTTGCAGCCGCCCAGACGAATCGGGCAGTTTCTGGTAATCATCAGCGGCAGCTTGCCATAGACCAGCAGCCCACGCGGCAGATTTCCGCCGATTCCCTTTGCCCTTGCCATCGACAGCTCAAAGGAAAGCAGGCAGTCGCGCAGTCCCAGCTGTTCATACGCTTGCAGGCAGCCGGCGTTGGCAATATTCAGCCCAAACTCTCCGTGAACGATAAAGCCCAACTCTCGCCCTAAGCGCACGCCACCCAAGTTGCCGGTGGACAGATGGCGCACACCCAGCCGCAGACATTCCTCCAGCTTTGGCACAAGCTGCAAAAGGTCGTCACCAAATACCACCCGCGGCAGGGACACCGCGATTTTCTCAAGCACCTTTTTGTCCAGTCGGTTCGCTCCCCGCAGCAGCTCCGCCAGCGGAAGAATCAGCAGCTCGCAGCTTTCGACCAGTTCCTCGGTCAGCTGGGACAGCTGGCGCAGATGCACCCGCAGCGGCAGACTGCCGTCCGGCTGGCGTTTTGGCTGATGCTTCTGCACCTTTTTCGGTTCTAATCTATAAAATGGTTTTGCAACGATTTCTCCGCGCTGCTCGGTCAGCTGCTCCAAAGCCTGCCGCCGCAGGGCATTGAGCTGGGAAGCCGGACAAATCAGCCCATCGTCCAGCTGACAGCGCAGTCCATCCAGCATATAAAAGGTCCCGCCCATCTTTTCCAGACTGCGGCGGACCAGCTCCTCGGTGGTGGGCGCTTTGAGTGCCTCCTGCGGCAGCGGACCGCTCACCTGCACCTGATGTCCTTCTTTGTCCTGCGCACACAGGGTGACCGGCTGGTCTTTGCACATCGAAAAAGCAAAATTCACCCCGACCCGCGGCACATCTTTGGAAGCCAGGTCGTTTAAGCTTTTGAGCACCTTTTGTCCTGCCAGCACATCCTCCTTCTGGCGGGTGCCGAACATCTCCTGTCCCAGCTTGCCGTCAAAATACCCCTGGGTAAAGCCGCTGCGGGAAAAGACTGCCGCCATCAAATCCATATCTGCTTGCTGCCCTTCCAGCGCCTGCTTAAACTGGCTGACTGCCGCCGCAACATATTCCGGGCGCTTCATCCTGCCTTCGATTTTAAAGGAATCTACCCCCAGCTGCACCAGCTCCTGCACCCGATGGGCAAGGCTGAGGTCCTTGAGCGAAAGGGCATAGCCGCTGTCGCCCTTGCGACCGCTGGAAAACGGCAGGCGGCAGGGCTGTGCGCACAATCCGCGGTTGCCGCTGCGCTCTCCAATCACCGAGCTCATGTAGCACTGACCGGACACGCACATACACAGCGCGCCGTGTACAAACACTTCGGTTTCAATCTGCGCCTGAGAGGCGATTGCAGCAATCTCCGACCGGCTCATCTCGCGGGCAAGCACCACGCGGGAAAATCCCAGCTGCTTTGCCTCCAGTGCACCCGACAGATTGTGGACAGTCAGCTGGGTGGAAGCGTGCATCGGCATCTCGGGCGCTGCCTTGCGCACCAGCGCAGCCACTCCCAGGTCCTGCACGATCAGCGCGTCGATGCCGTAGCGGCAGGCAATCTCCAGGGTGCGCATCACCTGCTCATACTCCCGGTCGTACACCATCGTGTTGACCGTCATGTGCATCTTGACTCCGCGCTCTTTACAGATGCGGGAAGCCTCCCGCAGCGAGTCCTCGTCAAAATTTTTTGCGTTGCGGCGGGCGTTCAGCTCCCCATAGCCAAAATAGACTGCATCCGCTCCGCTGTGTACCGCTGCCAGCAGGCTTTCCAGATTGCCTGCCGGCGCCAGCAGCTCTATCTTCTTCATCGTCTTCTCCTTTGTCCTTGCAACCGTTTGCTCCAGCCGAAAACAGGGAGGTATCTCCCTCCCTGTTTTCTTCAACCTATTTGAGTGTTTTTTCCCGCTTGATGCCCTCGTAGCTTCCCTCGACCATCGGTCCGGTGTACAGATACCCCATACTCTCATAAAAAGCGTTCAGGCGGTCGTTGCCCAGCTGGCAATCCAGGCGGATACTCTGCTTGCCCTCCTGCACCGAAAGCTGTCGGCAAAATTCCAGCAGCGCTCTGCCGGCGCCCTTGGCGTCCGACCTTGCTGCCAGATGATGCACATAGTAGCAGTCCTTTGGTTCATCCTCTGCCCAGCGCGGGTCCTCGGTCAGCAGCGCCATCAGCCCTGCCACCTGGTCCTGCTCGTCCAGTGCAACATAAAACAAACCCTTTTCAATCCTCTCCAGGAAATATTCCCGCGGGTATTGCTGCATATAATCCGTTTTGTTCCACTGGTGCAGTCCCTGCTTGTCCATCCATTTGATTCTGTCTCGAATAATCTCAATCATCTGGTCCACATCCGCATTCTGTGCGTGGCGAAACCGGTATTCCATCTGCTTTCGTCCCTTCTTGGGCAGTCGTTCTGCTGCTGTATCACATCTGCCCGTCATATTCATATTCATCTTCGCCATAATCGTTGCTGACCTCTTCCTCCGGCTGGAACAGCAGCCTGTCCATCGTGGAGAATTCTGCTTGTGTCAGCGGAGTCCTTCACGGCTCTCTGCCGATATTCTGGCGCAGAATGTCGATTTCCTTTCTCAGCTTTTCATTTTCACGCTTGTACTCGTCAATCTCCAGCTTGGCTCTGGTGGAGTCCTCCAGGTACTCGGTCAACTGGCTGCGAATGTGGTCGGCATTCTGCTCGCTTTTTTCATACAGGTCCGCATAGTTGAGCAGCGCCAGAAAATAGGCATCGTTGAGCGTGACGTTTGGACTGGAATCCATAAAATGTTTTACCTTACTTTCGATGGCATTTGCCAGCCTTTTGACATACTCCACCGGTTCGTTGGAGGATACTACATATCTTGAACCGCAGATCTCCACCCTGACTTTATTTTGTGCAGCCATGCAGACCATCCTTTCTATACTCCCATGATTTTGCCCGCCGGGCGGGTCGGGATTTTTCTCTTTGTTTTATTATATATGATTGGAAGGTGGAAAGTAAAGGGCAAAGACAGTTTTTGACGGACAAAACGCTCGCTTTCCCGACTGCTTTTAGATTAGAAGCAGGTAAATTCCATTTTAAAAATTCGGAAACTTTACTGTTATCCCCATCTAATTGTGTCCATCCTGCCAGAAATCCTGTCTTCTGCTTGCAATAACTCTTGTTTTCAAACGTTCAATATACTATAATTTATCGTGTAGTGCTGTCGTGTACAGCCTCTCTTTTCCCCAAAAGCATTCAGCGCAATCCTCCTTCCGCACCGGAGCGATTGCTGCTTTTTACTGACTGACTACCAAACGGTGCGGAGAAATGGCGGTTTATATGCTTAGTGAAAACAATCTTGCTTTAAAAGAAATCCAAACCTCCATCGTTTCTGCGGATAAAAAACTGACAACCCAGCAGATTCAATCCATGCTGGTTTCTCAAATCAAGGCATTGGGCTTTACTCCCGACACCGCATCGGACGAAATCTACTATAAAGCCTGTGCCATGGTGGTGCGCAGCATCCTCAAAGAAAAGCGCCGCTACTTTATGGCGGATGCAAAAGCCAAGGGACGCAAGCAGACCTACTATATGTGCATGGAATTTTTGCTGGGACGTTCGCTGAAGAACGGCATCTATAACCTCAATCTTGCCGGTGAATTTTCTCAGGCGCTTAAAGAGATGGGGGTTCGGATGGAAAATCTGTTCGAGCTGGAGCCGGATGCCGGTCTGGGCAACGGCGGTCTGGGCAGACTGGCTGCCTGCTTTATGGATGCGCTGGCAACCTGCGGCTACCCTGCCATGGGTTATTCCATCCTGTATGAATTTGGTATCTTCAAACAGAAGATTATCGACGGCTGGCAGACCGAGCTGCCGGACGAGTGGCTGCCCGGCGGCGAAGTCTGGCTGGAGCGCATCCCGGAGCACACAGTCGATGTCAACTTTGGCGGACACATCGAAGAATTTTGGGACTATGGGTATCACCACGTCCTGCACAAGGACTATACCACTGTTAAGGCAGTTCCTTATGATATTATGATCTCCGGCTATGACGGCAAGGGCGTCAGCGTCCTGCGTGTATGGAGCGCACAAAGCTCTGCCATCGACATGGATGCCTTCAACCGCGGCGACTACATCAAAGCCTTCGGTCAAGACTCCACTGCCGAGGCAATCAGCAAAATCCTCTATCCTAATGACAACCATCCGGCAGGCAAAAACCTGCGTCTGCGCCAGCAGTACTTCCTGGTGGCTGCCTCCATCTCGGACATCGTGCGCCGCCACATGGAGCTGTACGGCACACTGGAAAACTTTGCAGAAAAGAACGCCATCCACATCAACGACACCCACCCTGCTCTTGCCATTCCTGAACTGATGCGCATCCTTCTGGATGAGTGCGGTTATCCGTGGGACCAGGCGTGGAAGATTGTCAGCGACACCTTTGCCTACACCAACCACACCGTCATGCCCGAGGCGCTGGAAAGCTGGAACGAGGATATGTTCCGCACCCTGCTGCCGCGCATCTATCAGATTATCGTAGAAATCAACAACCGCTTCTGCCGCCAGCTGACCGAGCAGTTCCATCTGGACGGCTACACCGTATCCCGTATGGCAATCATCAACGGTCACTCGCTGCACATGGCAAACCTGGCAGTGGTCGCTTCCCACAGCGTCAACGGCGTCTCCAACCTGCATAGCAACATCCTGCGCGAATCGCTGTTCCACGATTTCTATAAGATTTGGCCAAACAAATTCCAGAATGTCACCAACGGCATCGCCTCCAGAAGATGGCTGTACCAGTCCAATCCGCAGCTGAACAACTACATTCGCGAGCTGATTGGCGACGGCTTTATGCACGATATGACCCAGCTGAAAAAACTGCTCCCTTATCAGGACGACAAGCAGGTGCTGGAGCAGCTGGCAAAAATCAAGCTGGAAAACAAGCGCAGCTTTGCCGAATACATCCAGGAGCACACCGGTCAGGTCATCAACCCGAACTCCCTGTTCGATGTACAGGTCAAACGTCTGCACGAGTATAAACGTCAGCATCTGAATGCGCTGCACATTCTGTCGCTGTATAACGAGATTAAGTCCAACCCGCACACCGACATCCAGCCGACCACCTTCATCTTCGGCGCCAAGGCAGCTCCCGGCTACTATATGGCAAAGCAGATTATCAAGTTTATTTGCAGCCTGGGCAAGATGATTGAAAACGACCCGCAGACCCGCGACATCCTCAAGGTGGTCTATCTGGAAGATTACCGCGTCACCCTGTCCGAGCTGCTGATGCCTGCCAGCGAGGTCTCCGAGCAGATTTCCCTTGCGGGCACCGAGGCTTCGGGCACCGGCAACATGAAGCTGATGCTCAACGGAGCCGTCACCCTGGGAACCTGGGACGGAGCCAACGTCGAAATCGGTCAGTCGGTCGGCGAGGACAACATCTTTGTCTTTGGTATGCGCACCCCTGAGGTCCAGCAGCTGAAAAAATCCGGCTACTACCCCAGCGAGCTGTATCTGAGCGACCCTGTGCTCAAGCAGGCAATCGACATGATTGGCAAGGACATCGCAGGTGACCGCTTTGACCAGATTGCCACCTCCCTGAAGACCAACGACCCGTACATGGTGCTGCGCGACTTTGAGTCGTATGACCAGACCAAGAAGAGACTGCTGTCCACCTACCAGCATGACCCGATGAAGTGGCAGAAGATGTCGCTGAACAACATCGCTCAGTCCGGCTACTTCTGCGCGGACCGCGCCATCCAGGAATATGCGCACAATATCTGGAATTTAGACTAATACGGTCTTTGCAGCTCCGGCGGAAACCTGACCGTTCCCGCCGGAGCTTTTATCAAACATCATCCTGACGGAAAGGAATCATGCTATGGATTTTTGTATCTATGACAGCCGGCTTCCCATCTTTAAAGAACCCTTCGGCGCTGTGGCTGCCGGCACCAGCGTCCGTTTTTCCATCTGTCTGCCCAAGGACCTGCTGCCCTGCAAGGTAGAATTTGTCCTGTGCAGCGACGGGGAAAATGACCGATTCTTCCCGATGGAGCTGTGTGAAAGCAACCTGCGCTTTAACCGCTACACCCTCACTTATACTCCACGACATCCAAAACTGCACTTTTACTATTTTCAGGTCACCGAAGCCGACGGCACCCTGCACATCATCCACGCCAACGAGTCGATGCGCGGGGAGCTTAACCTGCACTCCGACCGCTATTGGCAGCTGACCGTCTACGACCCTTCCCAAAAGCGTCCTGCCGCACTGGGCAACGGGATCATCTACCAGATTTTTCCCGACCGCTTTTGCAATTCCGGTTCCCCGAAACAAAATGTCCCTGCTGACCGCACCCTGCGCACCGATTGGGGAAACTTGCCGGTCTATCTGCCCAACGAAAAGGGCGAGGTGACCAACTCCGATTACTTTGGCGGAGACCTTGCGGGCATCACCCAGCATCTGGATTATCTTGCGCAGCTGGGTGTCACCTGCCTGTACCTCAATCCCATCTTTGAAGCGCACTCCAACCATCGCTACAACACCGCCGATTACCTGCACATCGACCCGCTGCTGGGGACTGAGGAAGACTTTGCCCGGCTGTGTGCCAAAGCAAAACAGTACGGCATCTCGGTCATCCTTGACGGCGTGTTCAGCCACACCGGCAGCGACAGCGTCTACTTTAATCGCAACGGTCGTTATGGACAGCACAGCGGAGCCTACCGCGACCCAAACAGCCCCTACCGCGAGTGGTACACCTTTCACCGCTACCCCGACAGCTATGAAAGCTGGTGGGGATTTCTCACCCTTCCCAATGTGCGGGAAAACAATCCGCAGTACATGGATTTTATCTGCGACCCAAAGACCGGCGTCCTTGCCAAATGGCTGCGACTGGGCGCCTCCGGCTTCCGTCTGGATGTTGCCGACGAGCTTCCCGATGCCTTTCTCGACCGAGTGTATCAGACGGTGAAATCCTTTGGAGAGGACAAAATCGTCATCGGAGAGGTATGGGAGGACGCTTCCAACAAAATCAGCTATGGCAACCGCCGCCGCTACCTGCTGGGCAATCAGATGGATGGGGTGATGAACTATCCGTTCCGCAGCAGCGTGTTGGATTATATCCTCAGCGGAGACCCGGACAAATTTTTAAATGATGTGGTCTCCATCGTGGAAAATTACCCACCGCCTGCCATGAACTCGATGATGAACTCGCTGTCCACCCACGACACTCCGCGCGCCATCACGGTGCTGGCAGGGGAGTCGATGGAAGGAAAGCAGCGTCCCTGGCAGGCAGAACACCACTATCTGCCGATGGATGCCTACCGGCACGGGCAGGTGCTGCTCAAGCTTGCCAGCACCCTGCAATATTTTCTGCCCGGTGTGCCCTGCCTGTACTACGGAGACGAGGCTGGACTGAGCGGATATACCGACCCGTTCAACCGCTGCTGCTACCCATGGGGATTTGAAAACCATGAGCTGGTGGACTGGTTCTGCCAACTGGGTCAGCTGCGGCTGTCGATGCCCTTTTTGACCGAAGCTGCCTTCACGCCGCTGGCGGTCGACCACGACCTGTGCGCCTATATCCGCTCGCAGGATGAACAGAAGATGTTAGTTGCCATCAACCGAGCCTACCACCCCAGAGAACTAAGTCTGCCGTCGGAATTTGCATCGGCACAGGTACACCTGCTGCTGGGCGGCTACGAAAACGGTGTCCTGCAAAGGGAGAGCGCAGTCCTACTTTCCTTCTGTCAGCAGCCGCATGATTTAGCTATTTAAACCAGTTTTTTCGGACGCTCGTGGAATATTTTATGTGCTTTTGTATGATTTCATCTTCGTATCTTTAGACAAAAAATCGATTGATTTTTCCCTCTTTCCTGTGTATGATGGACTTAAAACAAGTGATTTTCACAGGAAAGGGGGCAATCTGGATGTATACTACAAAAGAAAACCTGTTCCGCTCTCTACGTCTTGCCGCTGCCATTACCGCTGCCGGTATTTTGTTGTTGGCAAACCTTCGGTTTCCCTATACTTTTTCCTTTTTCTTTGAAGATGTCATCAGTTTCCTACTGGTGTTTATCTTCTTTTTTATTGCCTGCTTCTGTACCGTTCAGCTGTATGGAGTTTGCAAAAAACAGCTCCGTCAACTGTTTTTCTAAGATCCCTCCTTGACATTTGAACGGATTCTCCCTTCCCCATCAGATGAAGCTGTGTTGCGCAAGATAAAATCATCTAACAATGCAAATTGACGAAGGTGTGTGTACGCGGATGAAAAGACTTCTGCTGCTTCTTTCAATCTTATTGATTATACTGACCTTTGCAGGCGCTGTCTTTGTTCTTGCTTCCAACGGGGCAGCCAACGCCGGTTATGCCGTCATCCCGATGGTGATGGCTTTGGCTTGCTTGGCAGGATACAAGGTATATACAAACAAAAGGTAACCCTGTTCCAATCTCTTGAACGGATATTTCGGCGTATGAATCGTCCGCCATTCTTAAATCCATCCCAATAGTAAAAGGGTGTTTTTCTGCCTTGACAGCGCAAGGTCGGTCACGTTATATTAAATCTGCATAATTTTGTAAATTTATTCACTATTTTTCTATTTAAAATCAATAAAACTTCTGCTGCTTTTAGGCAAAGCATCTGAATCATTATAAAAACGATACAGAAAGGAATCGACATGAAATATGACATCATCCTTTTGGATGCAGACGAAACGCTGATGGACTTTCCCGATGCCGAACATCAGGCGCTGGTTCGCACCTTTGGGGACCATCAGCTCACCCTTACCCCGTCCATCGACCAGCTTTACCAGCAAATCAACAGCGGACTGTGGAAACAGTTTGAACAACAGCTCATCACCCGCAAGCAGCTATTGTCCACCCGCTTTGCACAGCTGTTCGATACTCTTGGCATCACCGGCATCGACAGCGAGAGCTTCAACCGGGAATACCTGTTTAACCTCGGCTACGGCAGCAAGACGATGCCGTATGCGCAGGAGTGCTGCCAGCAGCTCTATCAAGCCGGCTGCCGGCTGTATATCCTGACCAACGGTGTCGCCGCTACCCAGCGCCGCCGGTTGGATGCCAGCGGTCTGATGCCTTACTTTTCCGGTGTCTTTGTATCGGAGGAAAGCGGCTATCAAAAACCGCTGAAGGAATATTTTGATTATGTCTTTGCGCGCATCCCCGACTTTGACCGGCAGCGGGCGCTGATGGTCGGCGACTCCCTCTCATCGGACATCGAAGGCGCCAGACGTTCCGGTGTGGATGCCTGCTGGCTCAATCTGCACGACAAACAGCCGCCGGAGGGACTGCCCATTCGCTTTACCATCTCCTCCCTGCGCCAGCTGCCCGACATCATCCTGCACGGCGCAGAATCGTTCCAGGTCCACAAGGAGGAAAAATGAAAAATTACCAAACGCTCAATTCTCAAATCATCGACTCCTGGTGTGAATCCGGCTGGCAGTGGGGACAGCCCATCTCCCACCAGCAGTATCTGGATGCCTTTGCCGGAAACTGGGGTGTCTACCTCACCCCGACCAAAACGGTCCCAAAGGAATGGTTCGGAGATTTGCAGGGCAAACAGCTGCTGGGACTTGCCAGCGGCGGCGGACAGCAGCTGCCCATCTTTTCTGCTTTGGGCGCACAGTGTACCCTGCTGGACTATTCCAGCCGCCAGTGTGAAAGCGACCGGATGGTCGCCCAGCAGGAAGGCTACTCTATTCACATCATCCAGAGGGATATGACCCAGCCGCTTCCCTTTGCAGATGAGAGCTTCGACCTTATCTTTCATCCGGTATCCAACTGCTATGTGGAAAAGGTGGAGCCAATCTTTCTGGAGTGCTACCGCATTTTGAAAAAAGGCGGCATCCTGCTGTGCGGACTGGACACCGGCATCAACTACCTGTTTGACGAGGAGGAGCGCTGCCTGACCTATCCTCTGCCTTTTAACCCGCTCAAGGACCCGCAGCTGTACGAGGTGTCGATGAAAAACGACTGGGGAATCCAGTTTTCTCACACGCTGGAGGAACAGCTCAGCGGTCAGCTAAAAGCCGGATTCCTCCTCACCGACCTGTACGAGGACACCAACGGTGAAGGCAGGCTGCACGAATTTGGTGTCCCGAGTTTTGTGGCTACCCGCGCAGTCAAATAAAATACACCCCTGTACTTCTAACTCCGACCGGTGTTTTTGCCGGTCGGAGTTTTTTTGCCAAAGTGCACTCGATTGGTTATCGCCCGCAAAGAATCCCATGTGTTAAAAATAAAATATAATAGATTTAAAGTAATATATACTTGACTTATTATCACTTTTGTTTTATAATTCAAAGTACAAGGAGGCGAGCGGATGAGCAAAAACATCAATCTGAAGATTGCCCGCGCCAGAAAAGATATGACGCAAAAGGAGCTGGCGGAGCAAATCGGTGTTTCCAGACAAACCATCAATGCCATCGAAAAAGGGGAATATAATCCCACCATCAAGCTGTGCCTAAAAATCTGCTGGGCACTCGATTGCCGATTGGACGATCTGTTTTGGGAGGAGAAAGAAAATGAAGAATAAAGTGATATTGGACGAAATGCAGCAAAGGACCCTTTTGGAAATCGAACACAAAACCTTATACATCACCCTGACCGGATTGCTGATTGTCATCCTGATGCAGCAAATCTTTTGGAAAGACGGACAAAGCACTCTGGGAGAAGCAGCAATCCTGCTGATTTCCTCCGGCTACCTGCTGCTGTCCTACATCAAAAACGGAATCTGGGACCGCACCAAACCCTTCAGCGCAAAAACCAACCGGACTATCAGTCTGCTGGTCAGTCTGGCAATGGGCATCTTCTTGGGAGTGAACAACCAACTGCGCTACCATGACCCACTCAGCTCCGTCCTCACCTTTGTGATAAGCTTTCTTTCTATGCTTGTGCTGCTGGGTGTTTTCTTTGCCGTCATCGGGAAGCTGTATCTGCGCCGAGTCAAACAGCTGGACGAACAGGCAGACAAGGAGGAAGAGGAGGACCGACTCCGCTGACCCTGCCTTTTATGCAACGCAACAAAGCGCCTCGACACACCGTTTGGTGTGTCGAGGCGCTTTGCTTTTCCTTATTTTGTTTTGTCCGCCTGATATTCTTTCCAGATGAATTGCAGCACGCAGTCGGCATCCTCCTCCAGGACGGCAGTCGCTGCCTGTCTGGCTTCCTGCGGCGCCTGCGGGACCACATAGCTGCGGTCGGCTGCCAAAAGCATCGGGATGTCGTTGTGGTTGTCGCCAAAGGTCACCAGCTGTTGTGCGCCCAGCATCTGCTTCAAAGCCACTGCCGCCTTGCCCTTGCCTGCCCGGTCGGAGCCGATGTCCACAAACCAGCGGCGGGAGTCATAGGGACTGCAATGCAGCACCGCGCTCACACCCGGCATCTGCTTTGCCTGCTCATAAATAGCGGTGATGGCTTGCTGTTCCCCACTGGAGCCGATGTACAAACACTCTCCCTCCAACAGCTGCGACAGCGGCACATCCACAAACGGTTCGTCGTACACCAAACCGTTCTGCGGATGAACGGCGTCCTCACAGCCCTGCTCGATGCGCTTTTTGCGCTCACTCCAGTTGGGCGAGCGGTAGCCGTTTTGCAGGTAGGTCACACAGCGCTCCTCCTGCGGACGAAACACGCAGGTCTTATAGGGGACCTTCTGACGGTCGAACTGCTCGAACAATCTCTGCGCATCTGCCGGCTGGATGGGAAAGGTCCGCTCTGCCTTCCCCTTGCCAAAATCATAGATGACTGCGCCGTTGTAGGCGATGACCGGCAGGGTGATTCCGCAACTTACTGCAAGGTCATACACGCCGTACAGGTTTCGTCCCGAAGCCACCGTCAACCCAACTCCCTCCTGCATCAGCCGGATAAACAACTCTCTGCCCGTCTCGGATAAGCCTTCGCTTTTTCCCCGATACAGCGTTCCGTCTACATCCGAAACATACAGTTTTTTCATCACACGCCCGCTCCCTTTCCTGCTTCCTTCGTTTTCACCTCTTTATTATAAGGATGCGGCAAGGAAAAATCAACCGCCGATTCTCTTCTTACGACTGCCTTTCTTTTTGTCTAACCCTTGCGGAATTTGCTGCGGCTATGCTATAATAGGAGCAAAGATTCCCATTGCTTTGAGGAGGTATTTTTATGAGTAGAAAAGCACCCGTTTTTGCCATTTTCTGTCTGATTACCGCTGCACTCAGCCTTGTCTATCTCATCGTCTATCATCTCTGGCTGCAACCTCAGGCATATGAAATCAATGGCTACAGCCTGCTGTACGACCTGCTGTGCCGGCAGCTGCTGAGTTTTTCTGTGGTGGGTGGAACTGTGTCCTTCTTCACCAATTTCTTCTTAAAAACGATACCGGCGCCTGTCAGGATGCTTTTGCTGATTGTTCCCATCTTCTTCCTGCTGATGTACGCCTTTGGCTGCCTGTTCCACATAACCGGGTGGCTCTCCCCTTCGATGTCCCTGCTGCTGCACACCTTCACTCATCTCGGGTGGTTCGCCGCGGCAGGCGCACTGTTCGGTCTGGGGTCTGCACGATAAAAATTTTGTCGCTTTAAAAACGGGAGCCGTCTGAAAATCAGACGGCTCCCGTTTTATTTGTTGGTTAGAGCTTTACTTACTGCTCCATCTTCCATTTTACACCCTGTGGGGTATCCAGCAGCACGATGCCGCGTGCCTTCAGGTCATCGCGAATCTTGTCTGCCAGCGCAAAGTTTTTCTCTTTTCTTGCCTGCTGACGCTGTACAATCAGCTCTTCGATTTCATCGTCCAGGCTTTCCTTCTTGCGGTTGTACAGCAGACCCAGCACATCTGCCAGACGGTCAAACTGCTGTGCGGCATACTCCATCGGCTCCTTTGCTTTCGGGGAAGCAATGAAGGTGTTGATGTCGCGCACCAGATCAAACAGGGCAGCAATGCCGTCGGCGGTGTTCAGGTCATCGTCCATCGCCTGGATGAACTGCTCGACCCTTGCATCCACCTGCTTTTTGAAGGCTTCGTCCGCTGCTGCATCCTCGCTCTGTGCCAGCGCGTTCTGCAAGGAGAAGTCCAGATTATCGCGGCAGTTGTACAGACGCTCCAAAGCCGACTTGCACTGCTCGATGATGGTCAGGTTGTAGTTGATTGGGCTGCGGTAGTGTGCGGAAAGCATCATGTATTTGATTGGCTCATAGCCGTACTTCTCCGCTACCTCGCGCACGGTGAAGAAGTTGCCCAGCGACTTGCTCATCTTTTTGTTGTCCACATTGATGTAGCCGTTGTGCATCCAGTAGTGTGCATACTCCTTGCCGGTGCAGCACTCCGACTGTGCAATCTCATTTTCATGGTGTGGGAAAATCAAATCCTGTCCGCCGCAGTGGATGTCGATGGTCTGACCCAGATGCTTGTGAATCATGGCAGTACATTCGATGTGCCAGCCCGGTCTGCCCTCTCCCCAGCGGGAGGTCCAGCTTGGCTCTCCCGGTTTTGCCGACTTCCACAGAACAAAGTCCAGTGGGTCCTCCTTGTGTTCGCCGACGCTGATGCGTGCGCCGCTCTCCAGCTCCTCCAGTGGCTGATGGGACAGCTTGCCGTAGCCCGGGCACTTTCTGGTGCGGAACAGCACGTCGCCGCCCGCTTCATAAGCAAAACCGGTGTCCTCGAGCGTTTCGACGATGTGTTTGATCTCGTCGATGGTTTCGGTCGCCTTTGGATGGATGGTCGCCGCGCGGATTCCCAAGCCCTTGGTGTCGGTAAGGTATTCGTTGATGTAGCGCTCTGCAATCTCCTTTGCGCTCACACCCTCTTCATTTGCCTTTTTGATGATTTTATCGTCGATGTCGGTGAAGTTCTGGACAAAGGTGACCTCGTAGCCACGGAACTCCAGATAGCGGCGCAGGGTGTCAAAAACACAAATCGGACGGGCGTTGCCGATGTGGATAAAGTTGTAGACGGTCGGTCCACAGGCATACATCTTGACCTTGCCCGGCTCGATTGGCACAAACTCTTCTTTTTCTCTTGTCAGCGTATTAAATATTTTCATGGAAATCTCTCCTTCCTATGATTTACAAATCAGATGATTTCGGCAGATCCTCCCAAAAGGCGCTAAGCTCTTTTGCCAGCTGCTGCGGAGCCTGGAGGTTCACCTCATGCGCCGCTCCTGCAACCTCCCGTTTCCGGGCGTTTGGCAGCAGGTGCAGCATCTGCTCGGAGGCTTTGCGGTTGACCTTGTCCTGCTCTCCGCACAACAGCAGTACCGGACAGCGCACTGTACTCAGCTGTCTGCTCAAATCCAGCGGAATCATCGAGCGGTTTAGGCGCAGCATCTGCTCCTTGCTGATTCCCAACTGCGCAAAATTGCTTGCGGGCATCAGGGAAAACAAAAGGCTCTGCACCGACAGCAGGAATTTGGGTGAACGGTATTGCCCTGCAATCAGCACCAGCGATTCCACCCGCTGTGGGTGTCGGATGGTGTAGTCCAGCGCCAGCACCGCTCCCAGCGACAGTCCGCACAGATGCAGCCTGCCGGGCAGCTTCTGACAGCTTTGCTCCCATCCCCGGTACAATCCCTCATAGCTAATCTCCTCGGTCAAGGTAAACAAATCAGGGGTGTGCAGCAGTTCCTTTTGCTCTGTCGGCAGGCAATCGATCACCTGTTTCCAGCTGTCGCTGTTCTGTCCCAGTCCATGCAGCAGCATTGTATGCGGCATTTTATACGGCACTCGATGTTCCATTTGAACTCCTCCTTTGACAAAGCTTGCAAAAAAGCCGCCCTCCTCTGCCCATTGGCAGATGAAGGCGGCTTTATAAGTTCCGCGGTTCCACTTCACGATTTATCGCTCTTGCCCTTTAACGCAGGGAGTACGTCCCTTTATACTGGCGCTGTTTCCTGCGCGTTCCAAAGGGCAGCTGACAGGTGCATTCAAAAAGTCGCATACCCCTGACCGGCTCTCACCTGTTCCGATCTCTCTGTCGGGAGGTCCTTTCCTACTTTTCCTGTGTCATCGCTTTGTTGGTTTTAGGATTGTTTAATCAGCGTACCATATTTTTCACCCGATTGCAAGAGGGGAAGCGCCCTCTCTTACAAAGACTTTTCCCTTTTGATGCTGCAAACTATTTTGCCTGTGCAATCAGCGCGCGGTTTTTCCACAGATAGTTGGCGCCCGAAATCAGGGTCAACGCCAGCGAAAGCGTCATCAGCACCAGATGGATAATGGCAACGATGCCGCCTGCGTCCACCGACATCTGCGGGTAAAAGTTCTGTGCCAGCAGCGCATAGCAAATCCAAACCATGGTGGTCGCTGTCTTATATTTGCCCCATTTGTCCGCCGCAATCACGATTCCTTTTCCGGCAGCGATCAGCCGCAGCGAGGTCACCAGAAATTCCCTTGCCAGAATCAGGATGACCACCCACGCCGGAGCCAGTCCCAGTGGGATAAAGTAGACCAGAGCTGCCGTCACCAGAATCTTATCCGCCAGCGGGTCCATAAATTTTCCAAAATCGGTCACCATATTATTTTTTCTGGCGATGTACCCGTCAATGTAATCGGTCAGCGATGCCGCCACAAAGATGACGAACGCCCACAGGATGTGTCCCGGCAGGCTGTCCCACTCGACAAAGACCATAAACACCGGTATCAGCAGGATACGCAGCATGGTCAGCTTATTTGGTAGATTCATCCCTACCCCTTCTTTCCGTTGAGTTTGTTTGATTAGCCGATCTGACGTCCGATCAGGTCATATCCGACCGAATCGAGCACCTCGACCCAGACGAAATCGCCGACCTGGACCTCCTCCTGCTCGGTGACAAAGCTGGTGCGGGTGTCGATGTCCGGCGCATCCATGTAGCTGCGTCCGTAGTACATCTGCTGCTCGTCGTCATATCCTTCGACCAGCACCTCCAGCTTCTTGCCGACCAGCTCCTTGCCCATCTGGAAGGCGATGTCCATCTGCTCTTCCATCACAAGGTCGGCGCGGTGCATACGAACCTGCGGGTCTACCTGGTCCTCACGCTCGCCTGCCGGTGTGTCCTCCTCCTGCGAGTAGGCAAAGCAGCCCAAGCGCTCAAATCGAACGGCGCGCACAAATTCGCACAGCTGCTCGAAGTCCTCCTCGGTCTCTCCCGGGAAGCCCGCGATGAGGGTGGTGCGCAGAACAACGCCCGGCACCTTGCTGCGGATTCTCTGCATCAGCGCGCACAGCGAATCAAAGTTTCCGTTGCGGTTCATCTCCTTGAGCACCCTGCCGCTGGCGTGCTGCAAAGGCAGGTCGATATATTTGACCACCTTCGGCTCCCTTGCCATGACCTCCAGCAGCGAATCGGTCACACGGTCCGGGTAGCCATACAGCACACGAATCCAGTGGAAGCCGTCGATTTTACACAGCTCGGTCAGCAGTTTATCCAGGGAATACTCGCCGTACAGGTCCTGTCCATAGCGGGTGGTATCCTGTGCGACCAGATTCAGCTCCTTGACACCGCTTGCTGCCAGTCCTCTGGCTTCCTCAAGGATGTCCTCCATCTTGCGGGAGCGGAATCCGCCGCGAATCAGCGGGATGGCACAGAAGCTGCATCGGTTGTCGCAGCCCTCTGCAATCTTCAGATAAGCCGAATAGTTGGCGGTGCTCAGCACCCGATCGCCGTTGAGCGGCAGGTCTGCCTTGTCACCAAAGGCAGATACCCGCTGTCCGTCCAGCGCCTTCTGCACCGCCTGTGCAATCTGGGTGTTGCTGCCGATGCCCAGCACAACGTCTGCCTCCGGGATTTCACTGACCAGCTGGTCGCGGTAACGCTCTGCCAGACAGCCGGTCACCACCAGCACCTTGACCTGTCCCTGATTTTTCAGCTGCGCAAATTCAAAGATGGTTTCGATGGATTCTCTTTTGGCGTCCTCGATAAAACCACAGGTATTGATGATGACCACATCGCACTGCTGTGCGTCCGCGCAGATTTCATATCCGTTGTTGACCATCAATGCCAGCAGGATCTCGGCGTCCACCTGATTTTTTGAGCATCCCAACGATACCATTCCTACTTTTACTGCCATATTCTCTTCCTTTCCGGTTATTCAAAAGGTCTTTGATTTTCTATTCCAGATTTTTTAGCCCGTCGTACAGCCGGGTAAACGACTGCTTTTGCCGACAGCGTCCAAAGGACAGTTCCCTGTTTTCTCCAAATTCCAGCAGAAAACATTTGGTCAGCTCTTCGACTGTCTGCTCCAAAGAAACAAAAAACTGTCTGTATGCAAAATCCTGTTCTCGACTGCCATCTTCAAAGCCGGACAGAATCAGCGATTCGGTCACCTGATCCAGTGGATACAGCTTGAGGTGCATCAACTCATGGACGATGATTTCCTCCATATTTTCCTCCTGCTTGGGATTGCAGGCGTTGAGCATCAAAATTGCCTTCTTATCCTCACAGTCTACCTTAAAGTCGCCTGTTTTGTGCCAATCCGGGTCCTCGACCCACTCCAGTCTGATATCCCAATCGGGGGACAGCCTGAGCTTTTTACACCAGACTTCAAAAATTCTTTGATAGGTCTCTCTGTTCATTTTTTATTCCTCTTCCGCCAGTTGCTTGAGCACCGACCGGATGTCTCCATAGGCATAGCCGCGGCGCATCAGCGCACGGATGGCACGTTCGATCCCCTTTGGGTCCTCCAGATTTTTCCGGTATTTTTTGAGCAGCAGCGCCCGAATTTCCTCCTCCGGGTCAGAAGGCTGTTCCGGCTCCTCCTCCGGTTCCAGCTGCTCCATCGCCCGCTGCATCTGGCTTTTCACGGTGCCTGCGTCATACCCCAGGCGCAGCAGCGCCTGAAAGGCTCGTCTTCTTCCCTTTTCCTCGATCAATGCCGCAGCAAACTTTTTTTCCAGCAGCTGCTGCACCGCCTGCTGCTCATCAAAATCTTCAAACTCCTGCATCGCATCCTCGATGTCGTTGTCGTGGATGCCGCGATGGCGCAGCTCCTGCCGCACCCTTTGCAGGCTGTAATGCTTGATGTTGATTAAATCCTTTGCACAGCGCAGCGCATAGTCGGCGTCGTCGATCAATCCCAGCTCTTCGACCCGCTCAAGCACCTCCTGCACACAGTCCTCGGGAAAATCCTGTTCCAGCCTCTGCCGCAGCTGCGCAGCAGGATAAGAACGGCGGGACAACAGCGAAAAAGCCTTGTCCCGCGCCTTTTTGTACTGGGTTTGCAGCCGCAGCTGCTCATATTGCCCAGCGGTGTACCGCTTTCCTACCGCCAGATGATACTGTACCAACGTTTCATCATCGACCGAAAAATCAAATTCCCCGTCAAAAAAGACTGCAATTCTGCCCTGTTTGGTCTGCCGCAGGTCAGTGATGGTCCTAAGCGCAGCACCGTCACCTGTATGTTCCATTATTTATCGTCCGCTTCGATGTCGATTAAGCTGCTCGAGGACACCTTCTGCCCACCGAAGTCATCGTCCAGGTCCGGCATCGGGTCATGCTTTTCTGCCATTGGCTCTGCCGGCTGTGCCGCTGCCTCCTCCGGCATCTCTGCCGCACCGCCTGTTTCCTCGTCCTTTTCCTTCTTTTTGCCTTTTGCCATCAGCATCAGGCGCTCCTTCTGGTCCATGACCTGCTTTGCAATCTGCTCGGCAAATTCCGGGTTCTCTTTAAAATACTGCTTGACCTTATCTCTGCCCTGACCGATGCGGGTTCCTTCGTAGCTGTACCAGGAGCCGGACTTTTTGATGATGTCCAGTTTGACCGCCAGATCGACGATCTCCCCTTCACGAGAGATGCCTTCTCCGTACATGATGTCAAACTCCGCTTCACGGAACGGCGGCGCCACCTTGTTTTTGACCACCTTAACCTTTGTCAAGTTGCCGATGACCTCTCCGCCCTCTTTGATTGGGTCCTTCTTGCGGATGTCCAGACGAACCGACGAGTAGAATTTCAGCGCACGACCGCCGGGTGTGGTCTCCGGGTTACCGTACATCACACCGATTTTTTCACGCAGCTGGTTGATAAAGATGCAGACTGCATTGGATTTGGAGATGGCTCCGGTCAGCTTTCGCAGCGCCTGCGACATCAGACGTGCCTGCAAACCGACAAAGGAATCGCCCATTTCGCCTTCGATCTCTGCCTTGGTGGTCATTGCTGCAACCGAGTCGACGACCACAACGTCGATAGCACCCGAGCGAACCAGCGCTTCACAGATTTCCAATGCCTGCTCGCCGGTGTCCGGCTGAGAAACCAGCAGCGAGTCGATGTCTACACCGAGCGCCTGTGCATACACCGGGTCCAGTGCGTGCTCAACGTCGATAAAGACCGCTTCGCCGCCCATCTTCTGCGCTTCTGCCACAATGTGCAGGGCAACGGTGGTTTTACCGGAACTTTCTGGTCCATAGATTTCGATGATTCTTCCTCTTGGAACGCCGCCGATTCCCAGCGCGATGTCCAGCGAGAGGGAACCGGTCGGGATTGCCTCTACGTTCAGCGAAGAGTTCTGTCCCAGCTTCATGACAGCACCTTTTCCAAATTGCTTTTCAATCTGTGCCAGTGCTGTCTGCAATGCTTTTTCTTTTTCGGATACTGCCATGTTGTCCTCCTTTTATACCAAACCATTTTATGGATTCTCTACAATATATATGCCCAATACTTGTCTCTGTTCATTATAGTACATCCACGCTTAAAAATCAACGCACTGCGTCGGGCAAAAAAGGAGCGCATCCTCCCAATCAGGGTGCGCTCCTTTTTTAGTTTACAAAATCGTGACCGGCACAAACGGCAGGACCGAACGCCAAAGCAGCTCCAGCCATGCCTGCCCGGAACCCATCGACACAATCAACGTCAGCGCCCAAAGAGAAAGCAGATTCAGTCCCACTCCCAGCAGGCGAACCCACCACCTGCGGCAGGATAAGACCAAAAGTGCGCCGCTGTAAAAGGCAATCCAGAGCCAGTTGTCGATTCTAATATGGGTCCATCCCACAAAAAAGCCCAACAGCAGCAGGGGAAAAATCAGAACGAAACAGGCAACCACTCCCTTCCAGAGGGCATTGGTCTGCATCAATGTAAAAAACGCTTTTCCTTCCCATCTTCGGGCAAGCCTGTCCAGCAGGAAATAAAGCCCTGCCCAGACTGCCGCCTGTCCTGCAAATGCAAGATACAACATCCTGTTTTCCTCCTTTGCTCTGGTTTTTGCAAATCAGTTTGGATAGACCGCTCTTGGACCGCCGATCAGTTTGGGTCGGCTGCGCACAAAGGTGGCGTGTGCCGCACCGATTTGGTCGATGTCCAGACGAACCGGAATCTGTACGTGCTTGATGTGCTGACCGATAAAGGTGTCACCAATATCCATCCCAGCTTTTGCCGTGATGTGCTCCACCATAACCGGGTCCTCTGCGCGGTCATAGGCGGCTACGGCGCAGGCTCCACCGGCGTGCAGGGCAGGCTTAACGGTGACGATCTCCAAATCATACCGCTCTGCCGCTTCCCGCTCGACAACCAGCGAACGGTTGATGTGCTCACAGCCCTGCACCGCCAGAAAGATTCCTCTTTCCCGCAGAACCGGCAGGATGGCGTCGATTACCACCTGTCCCACCTCTTCGCTGGAGGCTTTGCCGATGTGTCCGCCGCAGATTTCACTGGAGCTGCATCCCAGCACAAAAATATCTCCGGCTTTTAAGTTTGCCTGCTCCAGCAGCGCTTTTGTCGCATGGACCACCTGCTGCCGGATGACCTGTAAATCCAGTTCCATAGTAAGCCCTTCTTTCTGCTTATACACAGCAGACTTATCTGACCTCGATGACCGATTTTTCACCCATGTACATTCTCAGCGCCTCCGGGATGCGGACCGAGCCGTCGTCGTTGAGGTTGTTCTCCAAAAATGCAATCAGCATACGCGGAGGAGCCACAACGGTGTTGTTCAGGGTGTGTGGCAGATAGGTCTGTTTGGTTTCCTTGTTCTTGACACGGATGCCAAGGCGTCTTGCCTGAGCATCGCCCAGGTTGGAGCAGCTGCCTACCTCAAAGTATTTCTGCTGACGTGGGCTCCATGCCTCTACGTCCAGGCTCTTGACCTTCAGGTCTGCCAGGTCGCCCGAGCAGCACTCCAGGGTGCGGACCGGGATGTCCAGCGTACGGAAGAAATCTACGGTGTTGGTCCACAGCTTTTTGAACCAGTCCATGCTCTCCTCCGGTTTGCAGACGACGATCATCTCCTGCTTTTCAAACTGATGGATGCGGTAAACGCCACGCTCCTCGATGCCGTGTGCGCCCACTTCTTTTCTAAAGCATGGGGAGTAGCTGGTCAGTGCCTGCGGCAGCTGCTCTTCGTCAAGGATGGTGTCGATGAATTTGCCGATCATCGAGTGCTCGCTGGTACCGATGAGGTACAGGTCCTCGCCCTCGATTTTATACATCATATTTTCCATCTCGGCAAAGCTCATAACGCCGTTGACCACGTTGGAGCGAATCATAAACGGCGGGATGTAGTAGGTGAAGCCGCGGTCAATCATAAAGTCCCTTGCATAGGACAGGATTGCCGAGTGCAGTCTTGCAATATCGCCGCACAGGTAGTAGAAACCGGTGCCGCTGGTTCTTCTTGCGCTGTCCAGGTCGATGCCGTGCAGGCGCTCCATAATGTCCACATGGTAAGGAACCTCAAACGGAGGAACGACCGGCTCGCCAAAGCGCTCCACTTCCACGTTTTCGCTGTCGTCCTTGCCAATCGGAACCGACTCGTCGATGATGTTTGGAATGACCATCATTCTCTTTTTGATTTCCTCGGTCAGCTGCTCCTCTTTGACCTCCAGGTCAGCCAGCTCCTGTGCCATGGCGGTCACCTGTGCCTTGACCTCTTCTGCCTGCTCCTTCTGACCTTTTGCCATCAGTCCGCCGATCTGTTTGGAGAGGGTGTTGCGCTGCGAACGCAGGTAGTCGCCGCGGGATTTGGCATCGCGGAACTGTTTGTCCAGCTCCAGCACCTCGTCCACCAGGACCAGCTTTTCGTCCTGGAATTTTTTCTTGATGTTTTCTTTGACAAGCTCAGGGTTTGCCCTGACCAGTTTGATGTCCAGCATAGTTTACATCCTCCTTGCTATTTTAAAACGGCGGCGGAAGGTCGCAGAATATAAAAAAACCTTCCGCCCAAATCCATGGGACGAAAGGAAATTTCCGTGTTGCCACCCAAATTGCACAGCCGACTGTACGGCTGTACCGCTCTTTGACGACGCTGTAAGGGGCATCTCCCCCCGACTTTCATCGGGCGCTACGGAAGCGGAAGTCATCCTCTTGCCTGCCGGCTTGCAGCATCCGCCGGCTCTCTGGAAGGCTGTTGGGAACGGTGACCTTTTCCATCATCGCGCACTTTTTTATTCTGCTGTTTCATGCCTATTATATACCCTTCCTCTGCTTTTTGTAAAGACCCGTTTGAGGATTTTTCTTTTTTATCCTTTACAAATTTGCCCTTTATAAGCCAAATCCTCTCGGACTGTATGCTGGTATTTTCCTCTGATTTATGCTAGTATAAAGCTGCATCCACTAAAAACCGAGGTGATACCAAAAAGCATTTCTATTGATCAGCCAAAATTATCACAACCAATCAAGGAGGATTCTTTAGATGGAATTTCGCAAGATCGACCGCTCCAACTATTGGGAATGTATGGAGCTGACGGTCGATGACAGTCAAAAGGATTTTGTTGCCGACAATAAGCAGTCGCTGGTGGAGGCTGCCTACGAGGAAAATCTGTATACCTTAGGGATCTACTGTCAGGATACCATGGTCGGATTCATCCTGTATGACTATGATGACCAAATCCCCGGCTGGTCGATGAGCCGCTTTATGATTGGCAAACAGTACCAGGGAAAAGGATATGGCAAACAGGCGGCGCTGGAATTTCTGGATGATTTTCACCGCAGCCACAGCGACGACCCTCTTTTCATCAGCGTATCCCTTGAAAATACCGTTGCACGCAAAATGTATAGCGACATCGGATTTCAAGAGGTCAAAGAGGTGGAGTATTCCTTTTTGGGCAAGGTCTGCCGCGAGATACAGATGCGCAAGGACTGGTAAATCAATCCCTGTATCCTAAAGAAACGCCCTGCTGCCCAAAATCTTGCGGCAGCAGGGCGTTTCTTTTATTTGATTAAGATTCCACCGGATGTTTCATCTCGGGTCTGGATCCAGCCGTCCTTGATGCTGACGGTCCATCTGCTGACCTCCTGCTCGTAGGTGAAGCCGTTTTCGTCCTGCGCCCGCATCACCATCGAAATCACATCGTCCTCCTTGAGGTTCTGGATTTGACCGTTCCACAGATAGCTGCCCGGCTCCTCGTTGTTGTATACCTTTTTGACCGAGCCGTCCTCCTGTTTATAGCTGATGGTCGGTTGACCCTCTTCGGTCTCTTCTCCCAGCTGGCGGGTCAGCAGCTCCTCTCCGTTGAGGTAGAGGCTGACCGAAGCGCCGGTCATCTTGGGACCTCTCATCACACCGCCTGCGTCATAGCTGTTCATCAGGTCGATATTTGCATAGGCTCCATAGTCGATGCTGGTCTTATCGGAGGCGCTTGCCTTGTAGTAATCGAAGCCGCCCTCCATCTGCGGATGCAGCAGCTCCAGTCCCCACGCCGTATACTGGTCCTCCAGCTTTTCCTGGCGCACCGTCTGTCCTTCCTGTACCTCTGCACTCAAGGTCACGCAGTCCACCAGCGGAATGGTGATGTTCGCTTCATACACACCCGACTCCACCCGAGCCGCCGATGCGCTCTGCTCGTCAAAACCTTCGGTGTCAAAGACCATATCATAGCCCTCTCCCTTGAGCGAATAGCCGCTGTACCGGACCCGCACCTGGGTGTCGTCGCTGAACTCCTTTGGCATGATGCGCACCGTCATCTGCATGGTCTTCTCCTTTTGGCTGCACTCTCCCCATACGACCTTGTAGTCGGACACGATGCTCGCCTGTTTTTCCGCCGTCTGGGTGATGGTGGTGATGGCGGTGTTGAGGGTGGAGTTGATGTCGCTGTCGATGCTGGTCACCGAGTTTTGTACCTGCGACAGATTGCTTTCCAGTTTTTTAAGCCTTGCCAGTGTCACCGCCGAAAAGCTGACCGACAGCACAGCTACCGTACAAAGGCAGGCAATCGCTGCCGTCTTCCATTTTTTATCCATAGGAGTCCCTCCTTGTTCAAGCTTTCCTCTGGTTTTTTATATCCGTCTTTTTCTGTTTCTCGTTTGGATGCTTTTAGTATATCTGATTTTAACATTTATTGCAAGTTGCATTTGCCTGCCATAGATTTCCATAGTATAATGGTTTTGTAAACTTTTTAAATTCGTAAAAGGAGGCTTGCCCTATGCAGCCACGCAGCGGTCTTGTGCAAAGCGCAGACGCACAAATTTTTTATCTGGAATACCCCTCTCCCCATCCGCACGCACAGACACTCATCCTGTTGCACGGCAACGGTGAGGACCACCGCTACTTTGCCCGACAGATTGCAGCCTTCTCCGCCCGCTTCCGTCTGGTGCTGATGGACACCAGAGGGCAGGGACGGTCGAGCGCCGGTCGCGGCAAGCTGAATTTTTCTGTTTTTACACAGGACCTGCTGCGGCTGATGGATGCTCTGCACATTCCCAAAGCTCACCTGCTCGGCTTTTCGGACGGCGGCAATCTGGCGCTGACCTTTGCGCTTGCCCACCCGCAGCGGGTGCTCTCGCTCATCCTCAACGGTGCAAACCTTGCGCCGCAGGGGATGCGTCCTCTTGTCCAGCTGCCTGTTGTGGCAGAGTATCACCTGTGCGGTCTGCTCTCTCCCTTTTCGCAGAGCTTTCGTCAAAAGCAGCAGATTCTGGGTCTGATGGTCAACCATCCGCACATCTCTCCACACCAGCTTGCGGCGCTGACGATGCCCGCTCTGGTCATCGTCGGGCAGCACGACATGATCCGCCATCAGCACAGCCTGCTGATTGCCCACTCGCTGCCGCGCTCCCGCTTTGTCTGCCTTCCCGGCGCCGACCACTTCTGCGCTGCCAAACAGCCCGAAGCTTTTAATCGGGAGGTCCTCTCCTTTTTGTCCGCTCTGTAAGCCGTTTGGTGCTCAACCCTCCTTTGCCCGCATAAACTGGGGACAAAGGAGGGATTTTGTTTTCCATGAAGATTTTTGTTTTTCGTGCAGGAGGCTCGCTGAAAGCCGCTCTTTGCTGTGCAGTCGCTCTTGCACTGGTCGGATTGACCGCTGCGTTTGCCTGCGACAGCCTGTTTCTGCCGCCCAAACAGGCATTCTGTGCTTCCAACGGGCGCAGTCTGCCCATCTACTCGGTGCAAACGCCGGAGAAAAAAGCTGCCATTGGTATCAACTGCGCCTGGGACGACCGGGACATCCTGCCGATGCTGTCCACCTTGCAGCAAAACGGGGTGCGTGCCACCTTTTTCCTGCTGGGAGAGTGGGCACAGAAATACCCCGATGCTGCCCGGACCATCGCGCGTGCCGGTCAGGAGATTGGCAGCCACTCCAACAGCCACCGCGACATGGATACCCTTTCGCAGGAGGAGATTTTACAGGAAATTCATCTGTCCTGTCAAAATATCCATGCTGCCTGCGGACAGACGCCTGTCCTCTTTCGTCCACCTTCCGGTGCTTACAACGATTTGGTCATCGACTGCATCCATCGCAGCGGCTGCATCCCCATCCAGTGGGATTTGGACACGCTGGACTGGCAGGGTCTGTCCGCACAGGAGATCGAGCAGCGGGTGCGCCGTCAGCTTGCTCCCGGCTCCATTCTGCTGCTGCACGCAGGCGCTGAATACTCTGCTCAGGCACTCCCTTTGATTTTAAACGTTGCGCAGGAGATGGGCTATCAGCTGTTCCCAGTCGGAGAGCTGATTGACCCTGCCAGCAGCTGTGTGGACCCCAGCGGACGTCAGCTGCCTGCCCAGTCCTAGATTCTACTATTGGTAATCTAAATCCTTTTTCATTTTTCGACATTCTATTTCATTATTCTGTAAATTATTGCAGTATTTTTCTTAAAATGACAAAATATTCCATTTTATCCGCATTTATTATGATATTTAATAATTTGACAATAATAAATTATGAAATTGTACATAGGCTATTCATCTTTCTGCGTTATCTTGGAATTGCGCAAAGATATACCAAAAGTAAACAACGCGCACAATCAATTCACGCTTGAAAGGAGATTTTCCTATGAAACATCTTTTTGCCATCCTGCTGGCGTCCGCAATGGTCTTTGCCTTTGCCGCCTGCTCCTCCTCAAATGACGCGCCTGCCTCTCAGGGCACAACCGAGCAGGAGGTTGCAACCGACGAGGAAAAGGAAGAGCCTGCCGCTGATGCTACCGAAGAAAAGCCGGTGGAGCCAGAACAGCCGACCGATGCTGAAGATGCTCAGCAGCAGACCATCACCGGTACCATCGTAGAATCTGCCGAGGACACCGTCACCATCCAGACCGAGGATGGACAGGAGCTGACCTTCTCCCTCTCCGATGACACCGACCGCTCCCAGACAGACAGTCTGCTCGCCGGCAACACCCTCGAGGTCATCTACACCGGTGCTATCGACGGCTCTGATACCTCCAACGTCACCGTTGTCCAGCTGGTTGAGACCGGTGCAGAGGCTGAATAAATCTCGCTTTCCTCTCTTCTCTTATACATCCATTTAAACAAGACAAAGCAGCCGCGGAAAAATTTCCGCGGCTGCTTTGTCTTGTCCTGCTTTTATGTATAAATTCCCTTCCTTTTGCCCACCCTCCCGAGCAAAAGGAGGTCATTTTGATGTTTTCATCCTTTCGCCTGCGCAGCTTTCTGATGGCTTTCACCTCGGCATTCCTTGCCTTTCTGCTGTTTTGGATGGCGGTGTTGATGCTGGCGCACCCTTCGGCTGCCTTGTCAAACGTGCAGCCCTCCGCCGATTCGCAGGACAGCTTCTACCTGCCCGAGGAATCGGACTGCATGACCCTGCTGTTGTGCGAGCAGCGGCAGGACCCGCAGCTGTTTCTCCTAATGCGCTTTCAACCGGTGCGCGGAAAAATCTTCCTCTTCGCTTTTCCCCGTCAGATGCTCCTGCAACTGGACGGAATTTCCGAGCCTGCCGGCAGCATCTTTGCCTCCCACGGCATCCAGGGGGTGCGCACCGCCCTCGAACAGAGCTTCTCCATCCCCTGCGACCGCTACCTGATGTTGCCGCGCAGCGCCTTCCCACAGCTGCTGGAAGCGTTTGGACCCACCCGCCTGAACCTTGACCGGGATGTCACCCTCACCGTCAACAGCGTCATCCTCACCTTAAAGCAGGGGATGCAGCTTCTGGACGGACAGCGGATGTGGCAGCTGCTGCTTTCCTGCACGCCCGCTTCTCCTGTCCTGCAATGCGAACTGCTGCCCGAACTGCTTGCCCTGTGCATCCATCAGCACCTCTCCTTACTTTCCGAAGAAAACTCCTCCCGCCTGTTTACCGCCGTAGTCAATGCAGGCAGCTCCGACCTTGTCTATTCCGACTTTGACTCCCGACGGAAGGCTGCCGATTTTCTCTCCCGCTTTTGTGAACAGCCCGCCCAAATCGTACCCTTTTCCTTTGTGAAAAACCCGGATGCCACCCTGTCCCTCTCCAATTCGGCAGAAAAGGAGCTGCTCCTGTGCTTTTCTGCCGACTCATCAGAGGTAAAAGAATAACAAAAGCTCTTGAACATCCTGTTAAAATCGGGTATCATAAAATCACAAAAATAAAACAGGGAGGTTTCTTTCTATGAGCAACTTTCATCCGATTGACCTTCACCAGCTTTCTATCAATCCCTTCCAAGCCATCGCCGACCAGTGGATGCTGATTACCGCCGAAAAACCGGTGGACGGTCAACCAAAAGCCAACACCATGACCGCCAGCTGGGGTGGACTGGGACATCTTTGGGGCAAGGATGTCGCTTTTGCCTTCATCCGTCCGCAGCGCTACACCAAACAGTTTGTCGATGAAAACGACTGCTTCTCCCTCTGCTTCTTTGGCGGAGAGCAAATGGAAGCGCTGCGCTATTTGGGCACCGCCTCCGGTCGGGATGAGGACAAGATTGCCAAATCCGGTCTGACCCTGACCCACATCGACTCGGTTCCCTGCTTTGAAGAAGCAAGCCTTGTCCTGCTGTGCCGCAAGCTGTATGTCCAGACCCTGGAGCCGGAACAGTTCACCGACCGGGCAGTTGCCGACAGCTGCTACCCGAACCACGATTTCCACGACCTGTACATTGCGGAGATTCAAAAAGCGTTGGTACGATAAAAAAGCAGACAGCTGCACCCAATGACGGATGCAGCTGTCTGTTGCTATTCCCCGCGCCTTTGCCTGCGCTTTCTTTTGAGCAGATAAAACGGCAGGATGCTCACCACCAGCGTAAACAGCACCATCAGCAGCACGGCACTTTGGTAGTCAAATCGTTTGGCTGCCAGCTGCCACGAGCTGCCTGCGGCTGCTCCTAGCGCAATCAAAACGGCATCCCACACCAGTGTACCGACCGCACTCAGCAGCAAAAAGGGCAGCAGCGGCATCCTCGCCGCACCTGCCGGCACCGAAATCAAACTGCGCACCACCGGCACACAGCGGCACACCAGCACGGCGATCCGTCCTTTCTTGCAAAACCAGCGCTCGGCTCCTTCAATCTCCTCCCGCTCAAATCCCAGCCGCTGCAATTTTTCCACCGGCAGCGCCCTCCCCAAGCCATACAGAATCAGCGCACCTGCCAGCGAACCCAAGGTCGCAAAGAGGATTGCCTGCCAGCGGCTCATAGGAGAGCAGGTGGTCAAAAATCCTGCAAAGGTCAGCACCACCTCCGACGGAATGGGGGGAAAAAGGTTTTCCGCCGTCATCAGCAGAAAAATCCCCACCGTCCCCCATTCTCCCATCGATTGCATCAACTGTATAATCCATTCCTCCATCGCTTCTTTCCCTCCTGTCTCTGCACGTTCCTTGCTTTCTATTTTATGACCTCGGAGGTCCCGATATGAACGAAAAACAATACCAGTCGCTGTGCGGTTGGGCTGCCCGTACCCCTGCCCGCCAAAAATGTTTGACCGCCTGCTTTCGCCTGCTGCCGGTGCTGTTCGTTTTTTTGTACGGCATTGGCTCGGTCTGTACGCTGTCTGCCCTTGTACAAAAACAGGTCGGTCTGTGGATTGCCGCCTTTTGGACAATCCCCGCTGCCGGCTTTTTGCTGGTCACCCTGATTCGTAAAAAGCTCAATCGTCCCCGTCCGGCGCAACTCTTTCATTTTGTCCCTCTGGTACAACACGAGGACGGATGCTCCTTCCCCAGCAGACATACTTCCAGCGCATTTTTGATTACCTGCGCTCTCTTCTGGCTCTGCCGATATACCGCTCTGCCTGCCGTTTTTCCGCTGATTGCCGCTGTATCCGCCGTCCTCACCGCCTTATCCCGCGTCGTTGCCGGTGTCCATTTTCCCCGTGACGTCATTGCCGGAGCAGCTTTTGGCATTGGTTTTTCTGTTTTGTGCTTTTCTGTCCTTCCGTTTTAAATCCATCGTCATTTTATCCTATTTTTACTGTGGATGTTTAGCTAAATCCTTGTAACGTTGTCTAGTTTTTGACAATGATTTTGTACAATAAGCCTTGACTTTTATCTGTTGCTTTTATATAATGTGGATGGATAGAGATTCTACAAAACGTTTTGGCATATCTTCTAACCAAATAAAAAAAGAAAGTCTGTTTCGGGGCGAGGTGAAATTCCTCACTGGCGGTAATGGGTGGAGCAATCCTCACAAGTCCGCGACCCGGCTGTATCCAGCCGGCAGATTGGGTGCGATTCCCAAACCAACGGTAAAGTCCGGTATGAAGAAACGGCGTGTTTTTCTGCACGTTTCCCCCTGGAACAAATGTTTCAGGGGGATTTTTATACCCTTCCTCCAAAGGCAACAGACCTTCTCGATCACAAATACTCGGCTTTTTGCCGGAATTGAGAAAGGGATGCTTTTATGAGCAACACATCATTCCCAGCTTTGCAAAACAATCCTTCTACCCCACCGGTCTCCAAGACCCGGATGATCACCCTCATCGGCGTCTTTGCTGCCATCTCCACTATTTTGATGTTCATCGAGATGCCGCTGCCGCTGATGCCGCCCTTTTTAAAGATCGATTTGAGCGGCGTACCCATCCTCATCATCGGCTTTATGTATGGACCGATGCCTGCCATCTATGTCACCATCATCAAGGATTTGGTACATATGCTCTCCAGCCAGACCGGCTGTGTCGGCGAGCTGGCGGACATTCTGGTGCTGTCCAGCTTTGCAGTCGTTTCCTCTTTGGTCTTCCGCAAAAATCCTTCTCAGAAGAGCGCTGCGCTGTCGATGGCAGCCGGAGCAGCCACTATCACTGTGGTCGGTTCGCTGGCAAACAAATTCATGCTGATTCCCTTCTATTCCAAAATCATGCCGCTGGAAGCTATCATCGACGCCTGCCATGCCGTCAACCCGATGATTGACAGCATGGACGCCTATGTTCTGTTTGGAGCCGCACCCTTCAACCTCATCAAGGGCATCATCCTCTCGCTGCTGACCCTGCTGCTGTACAAAAAGATGTCCGGCTTCATCCGCTCCAGGATGTCCTGAGCCTTGAAAAATTTGACTGCGCACAATATCTTTTCTATTCACCATACTTGCAAAAGACCGGCTGAAGGAAATCTTCCTTCGCCGGTCTTTTGTTTTACTTCTTCAGCTGTTCCCATTCGGCTTCCTTAAATCCGGTCAGGACAAAATCTTCCCCTACGACCAGAGGGCGCTTGACCAGCATCCCGTTGGTTGCCAGCAAACTCAGCTGCTCCTCTTCGCTCATCTGCGGCAGCTTGTCCTTGAGGTGCATCTCCTTATAGAGATTGCCGCTGGTGTTGAAAAACTTTTTCAGCGGCAGCCCGCTTTTGTGATACCATTCGGTCAACTCCTGTTCGCTGGGGTTTTCCTCAACGATATGGCGCTTTGTAAAGGGAATTTCATTCTCCTCCAACCATTTCAGCGCCTTTTTGCAGGTGCTGCATTTGGGGTATTCCAATACTAAAATCATGCTTCTTCCTCCTTTTGCTTTCTAAAACAAAAAAGGCAGGACCTTTTCAATCGGTCCTGCCTTGTCTGATTCGATAGGATTATTTGCCGAAGTATCTGTTCAGCAGACCCTGGAAAGCGCAGCCGTGACGAGCTTCGTCTTTTGCCATTTCATGAACGGTGTCATGGATAGCGTCCAGACCCAGCTGTTTTGCTTTGGTTGCGATCTCTTTTTTGCCAGCGCAAGCGCCGTTTTCAGCAGCAACGCGCAGCTCCAGGTTTTTCTTGGTGGAGGTGGTTACAACCTCGCCCAGCAGCTCTGCAAATTTTGCAGCGTGCTCTGCTTCTTCGAAAGCAGCTGTTTTGTAGTATTCAGCAATTTCTGGATAGCCTTCTCTTGCTGCCTGACGGGACATTGCCAGGTACATACCAACCTCGGTGCACTCGCCCTGGAAGTTCATTCTCAGACCTTCAAGGATTTCAGCATCAACGCCTTCTGCTACGCCGATTCTGTGCTCGTCAGCCCAAACCAGCTCGCCGCTTGCCTGCTCTTCGAACTTGGAAGCCGGAGCTTTACACTGTGGGCAGAATTCCGGAGGTGTTTCTCCTGTGTAAACATAACCGCAGATTTTGCAAACCCATTTTTTCATGATGAATTTCCTCCTTAAAATTTATGATGGTGGACCCTCCTATTGAGGTGTCCGATTTCTTCCTTCGATTTAAATAATACCACATTGGTATATTATTTGCAAGGGTTTTTCGATATTTTTTTTTGAATTTTTTTCGGATAAATCTTGTCTATTTTTGCCAAATCCCACCTTCCTCTGCCTCAAAAATCCTCCTGTATGAATATCTTTGCCCAAAATCCGGCATACTATCATCAGCGGGAAAAATTTTTCTGAGATTTTTGCAATCCATAGGTTCTAAAAATCTCGCTCACAAAAATATCTTTCCGCTATTTCTTACAATCGGAAAGGATGGACCGTTATGTCGAAAAAGTCACACAAACTCACCCCAAAAAATCCTCCCATTGATACCCCTTTGCAGACCGGTAGCAACTGCAAAGATGAAGCTTCGGAATGCAAGACCAAGCATCCGGGCAAACCGGAAGCCAGAGACTATTGATTCTTAAAAAAACACGGTAAAAAAAGCATGGATGGAAAATTTCCATCCATGCTTTTTTCTATTTATTTTGCTTTTGTCTCTTCGTTTGGCTCCAGCTGAGATTCAATCTCTGCAAACAGCTGGTTGATGCGTTCGATCTTGCCCTGCAAATACAGGTAACCGAACAGACACTCCAAACCGGTGGCGCGACGATAGTCGGTCATATTGCCGTTTTTGGGCGGCTTGATCGAGCTGATGTTCCTTCCGCGTTTGAGCGCAGCCAGCTCTTCCTCGTCGAGCATCGGCTCGATGACAGCGTATGCCCTGCTCTGGTAGGAGGCACGCACCTGCTCCACCGCCTGCAAATGCAGCTTGTTGACCGGCATATTTGCCTTGTGGACAATGCGCTCCCTGACTAAAATCTCATAGACGGCATCCCCCAAAAAGGCAAGCGCCTGCGGGCTGTAAAGACGGATGTCCACCCGATCGTTGTGCAGCAGCTCCATCCTTCTCCTCCTCTGTTAACGGATATAGTCGAACTCAAAGTTCAGGATGCTGACCGTATCTCCTTCGTTGATGCCCATTTCCTCCAGACGGTCGATGATACCGCTCTGACGCAGCACCCTCTGGAAGTAACCCAGAGATTCCTCGTCCTCCAGGTTGACCATGCCCAGCACCTTGACCAGCCAGTCGGCTTCCACAACATAGACGCCGTCCTCATCGACATTGATTTCAAATTTCCATTTGTCCTCGTCCTTTTCGGGCATGACCGGAACGTAGTTGACTTCAAAGCGTTTGATCGGCGGCAGCTGCTCAAGTTTGTGGAAGATGGCGTGTACCAGCGGCTCCACACCCTGTCGGGTCGCTGCCGAAATGCAGAAGAAGGCATAGCCCTGCTCCTCGATGAACTGACGGAAGGACTCAACCTGCTCCTCGGTCGCGATGTCGCTCTTGTTTGCCACGACGATCTGCTCGCGGGTGGACAGCTCCTCGCTAAAGTTTGCAAGCTCCTTGTTGATAGTTGCAAAATCTTCCTTCGGGTCTCTGCCCTCGCTGCCTGCCACATCCACCACATGAACGATCAGTCGGCAGCGCTCCACATGGCGCAAAAACTCGTGTCCCAAGCCGACGCCGTCGCTGGCTCCTTCAATCAGACCCGGGATGTCCGCCATAACAAAGGATTTTTCCTCAGCCACCTTGACCACGCCCAACACCGGCGTCAGGGTGGTGAAGTGGTAGTTTGCAATGACCGGCTTTGCTCCGCTGACCACCGAAATCAGGGTGGATTTACCCACATTCGGATAGCCGACCAGACCAACGTCTGCCAGCAGCTTCAGCTCCAAAATCAGCTCAAAGCCTTCCCCGGGGATACCCGGCTTTGCATAGCGGGGAATCTGTCGGGTCGGAGTCGCAAAGTGGCTGTTTCCCCAGCCGCCTTTTCCGCCGCGTGCAATGACCACCGGCGATTCATCCACGATGTCCGCCATGACCTGACCGCTTTCGGCATTTTTAACCACCGTTCCCACCGGCACCTTGATAACAAGGTCCGGCGCACTCTTTCCAAAGCAGCGGTTGGTCCCGCCGTTCTGTCCGTTTTGCGCAATGAATTTTCGTTTGTACTTAAAGTCGATCAGTGTGTTGATGCTTTCGCAGCCCTGCAACACGATGTTGCCACCGCGTCCGCCGTCGCCGCCGTCCGGTCCGCCTGCTGCGACAAATTTTTCTCTGTGGAAGGAAACGGCTCCGTTGCCGCCGCTGCCTGCCTGCACCTTGATCGTCGCCTTATCAATAAACATAATTTCCCTTCTTTCCGTTGTTGCCTCATTTTTGCAGAGCGTTTGACCCTGCTTTCATCTTATCATGCCACCGCTTTTTGCCGATACTCCCGCCGGCAAAAGCCGGGGAGGATTTTTACATTTAAAAAAATCCCGAGACAGTCATCTCGGGATTTTCTCTGCACAAAATATTGTTCGATTACTGAACCGGGATAACGCTTACTTTTTTGCGGTCGCGGCCCATGCGCTCGAATTTTACCTTGCCATCTTTGAGAGCGAACAGAGTATCGTCGCTGCCGATGCCTACGTTCTCTCCTGGATGAATGTGAGTACCTCTCTGACGGTACAGGATGTTGCCAGCCAGTACGAACTGACCGTCTGCGCGTTTTGCGCCAAGACGCTTGGATTCAGAGTCACGGCCGTTCTTTGTGGAACCAACACCTTTTTTATGAGCAAAGAATTGCATGCTAAGTCTAAGCATTGTTGTACACCTCCGATAGATTTACCTGGATCGTTCCCTCATAATCTTCCGACAGCAGATTCAGATGGAGCAGCAGCGCCTGTAAAAACGCCTGTCCCTTCTTTGCATCCGCGCGGTCGAGGGTCATTTTAATTTCATTTTCTCCGACATCCACCTGAGCGCCAAGTTTCAGCACCTCTGTGATGCCGTTTGCTGCCATTTGGACTGCCGAAGTGACCGAAGCGCAGACAATATCGTGACCGTAGTCATCATATCCTGCGTGACCTGTCAGACAGAAACCTGTCAGCAGATCGCCGGTCTTAACAAAGTCTGCATGGATCATTATGCGTTGATAGCAGTGATCTCAACTTTGGTATATGGCTGTCTGTGGCCCATCTTGCGTTTGCTGTCTTTTTTGGATCTGTAGGTGAATACAGTAACCTTTTTGGACTTACCGTTTTTGATAACTTTGCCGGCAACCTTAGCGCCCTCAACAACTGGGGTACCTACTACCATTCCATCCTCTTTGCCAACAGCGATAACGTCGAATTCAACGTTCTCTTCTTCCTGTGCATTGAGCTTTTCAACATAAACTACATCGCCTACGGATACGCGATACTGTTTGCCGCCGGTCTTGATGATTGCGTACATAATATATACCTCTTTCTGTATAAACTCGCTGCCTTTCCAGGCGGTGGACCCGTTTTGGAGCACACTTAAAACAGCCCGTGACATGCGGTACAATTTACTTTATCATATCTTTTTGGCTTTGTCAAGCCATTTTTCCGCTTTTTGCGTCTTTCTTTTGCAGTCCCTTTTTCGCTTGCAAGCCCTTGTATCAGGATGCTGATGAAAGAAGGAAAAGCACCTCTCTTTTTGTGCAGTTTTCTCCGCTTTCCCCTTTTTCCTTCTTTGCTTGACAGCGCTGTTTTTTTCTTCTAAAATAAAATTGCTTTCCTGCGGTATCGACAATCTTTTTTTGCCATACCGCGTAAAACAATTTGAAAGGAGCCTTTTTATGTCTGATTTTTTCCAACTGGTCGAACAGCGTGAAAGCTGCCGCAACTACGACCCGCAAAAGCGTCCAACCAAAGAACAGCTGGTTCGCTGCATCCAGGCAGCACAGCTCTCCCCTTCCGCCTGCAACTCGCAGCCGTGGAGCTTTCTGGTCATCAATTCCCCTGAAAAAGCCGCTGTCGTTGCCGCTTCTACCCAGTGCGCCGGCTTCAACAAATTCACCGACAACTGCCCTTCCTTTATTGCAGTCTGTGAGGAGGATGCCTACCTGATGGGCGACCCGCAGCACCCGAACCAGAAGTACGCCGACATCGACCTGGGCATTGCCGTTGCACACCTGTGCTACGCTGCCAAGCAGCAGGGATTGTCCACCTGCATCATGGGTGCCTTTGACAAAAAGATGCTCCTGGAGGGTCTGGGCATCACCGAGGACAAACGGGTCCGCCTGGTTCTCTCGGTCGGCTATGCTGCCAACGATCAGCTTCGCACCAAAAAGCGTAAGCCGCTCGAGCAGATCATGACCTATATCGACTGATGATGGAGCAGAAAATCACCGAGGTGGTTGCCGCCCTGATTGTAAAAGACCACCGCTTTTTAATCTGCCAGCGTCCTGCCCACAAGGCAAGAGGTATGCTGTGGGAATTTGTCGGCGGCAAGGTAGAGCCGGGTGAAACTCTCCCGCAGGCACTCATCCGCGAGTGCCTGGAAGAACTGGGCATCCGGGTCACCCCGCAGGAAATTTTCATGCAGCTGGTGCACACCTACCCTGACATCACCGTCCGCCTGACCCTTTTTTGGGCACAGACACAGGATACCCCGCAGCGCCTGGAGCACAACGACCTGCGCTGGATCGGCGTCGATGAAATCGACCACTTTTCCTTCTGTCCTGCCGACCGGGATATTCTGGCGAAATTAAAACAAACCGAGATATAACAATCGAAAAACCACCGCGTCCGTGCCTGCTTGCAGCCCGGATGCGGTGGTTTTTGCGAAGGTAGGAAGTAAATATCAAAATAAAAAAGAAATCAAAATGAACGCTGTGCTTACAATCAGCAGTTCCACGAAGTTTTTTTCATAAGGATTCTGCTCGACCCAACCGACAAAATCCTCCTTCGTTTTTCCAAAAAGCCTCTTGGTGCCATAGATGGTTGTGTCAAACAACCCCAGGCGGCGCACAACGCGGAACAGTCCCATGCACAGGAAGAACAATCCCGACAAAAACAGCGCGCTGCCCACCATGACCGTATCATACAGGCGGTAATAGTACAGGGTGATACCTGCTGCCAACACCGACATCCACAGCAGATGACGTAAGAATTCATCTCTGTGCAAGGCTTTTTTACTCATGCTCGTTCTCTCCCAGATAATTTTCGTACTCTTTTTGTGAGATGAATGCCAGATGTCCCGGTTCCACTTCGATCATCTTCGGTTGGTCATCCGGTGTGTACTGGTGCATCGAAGGATTGTACTCAAAGCGCACCCTCTTCTTCTCCAACAGCGGGTTCGGAATCGGAATCGCAGAAAGCAGCGATTTGGTGTACGGATGTACCGGATTTTTGTACAGCATCTCGGACGGTGCCATCTCTACGATGCGCCCACGGTTCATAACCGCTACTCGTTCCGAGAAATATTTGACAACCGACAGGTCATGCGCGATGAACAGGATGGTCAGACCCAGCTCCTTGCGCAGGTCGTTGAGCAGATTGAGCACCTGTGCCTGGATGGAAACGTCCAGAGCGGAAATCGGCTCATCGGCGATGATAAGGTCCGGTTTTGTAATCAGCGCACGGGCGATACAGATTCGCTGGCGCTGACCGCCGGAAAATTCATGTGGATAACGGGTCGCGTGCTCCGGTGTCAAACCAACCATCTCCAGCATTTTGCGGACGTTGGCTTTCAGCTCCTCCTTGCTGGAAAAGATGTTGTTGATCTTCGCGCCCTCCGAGATGATTTCCTCAACGGTCATACGAGGATTGAGCGAGGCGACCGGGTCCTGAAAGATCATCTGCATCTTGCTGGTGACCGCCCGACTCTCTTCCTTGCTGAGTTTGCCGTCGATTCGATTCCCGTTGAACCACACCTCGCCCGAGGTCGGCTTGTACAGACGGATGATGGTGCGTCCGGTCGTTGTTTTTCCACAACCGGACTCGCCAACCAGACCGAAGGTTTCCCCTTTGAACACCTCGAAATTGACATCATCCACCGCTTTCATCTGGGTGTTTTTGCTCGAAAAATATTTACAAAGGTGTTTTACTTCCAGAATTGGCTTATTATCCATTGACTTTTCCCGCCTCCTCCAGCTGCTGTTTGATTCGTTCCTTGAGCATTTGCGGCATCTCTACCTTTGGCGCATCGGGGTGCAACAGCCAGGTCGCCGCATAGTGAGTGTCTGAAACCTTAAACATCGGAGGTTCCCGCTCAAAGTCAATCTTCATCGCATAGCGGTTTCTCGGTGCAAAGGCATCTCCCTTTGGCGGATAGAGCATATTGGGAGGTGTACCCGGGATCACCATCAGCTTATCTCCGCCCTGGGTGTCCAGGTTCGGCATAGATGCCAGCAAACTCCAGGTGTACGGATGTCTTGGGTCATAGAAGATGTCCTCAACGGTACCCTCCTCAACAATCTTGCCCGCGTACATAACATAAACACGGTCCGCCATATTAGCAACGACACCTAAGTCATGGGTGATGAAGATAACCGAAAGGTTCTTTTCTCTCTGTATCTTTTTAATCAGTTCCAAAATCTGCGACTGAATGGTAACGTCCAAAGCTGTGGTCGGCTCGTCACAGATGAGCAGCTCCGGATTGCACGCCAAAGCAATGGCAATCACAATTCTCTGGCGCATACCGCCGGAAAACTGGAAAGGATATTCTTCAAAGCGCTTTTCCGCATTCGGGATACCCACTGCCTTCATCAGTTCCAGCGCCGTTTTCTTTGCCTGATCCTTTGGCATCTTCTGCTTTAAAATCAGGGTCTCGGTAATCTGTTTTCCAATCTTCATAACCGGGTCCAGAGCCGATAGCGGGTCCTGGAAGATCAGACTGATCTGGTTTCCTCGAATGTTATTGAATTCTTTTTCGCTGGCGTGCAGAATATCCTTGCCTTTATAAAAGATTTCGCCGCTGTCGATCACCGCATTGTCCGGCAAAATCCGGGTGACCGCCTTGGTCGTCACCGATTTGCCCGATCCGCTTTCTCCCACAATGGCAAGTGTCTCCCCTTTGTTCAGGTGGAAATTGACCCCTCGGATTGCCTTAACTGCTCCCGCAAAGGCATTAAAGTGGATGTGCAGATCTTTTACTTCAAGTATTTTTTCCAAAGCGCTTTCCTCCTTATTGGATCATTCAACCTTGAGGTGCTTTTTCAAAAATGCCGCTACTTTAGGATAGCAGTCGAACTGGTTCTTTCTCTTGGAAATTCCATGTCCTTCATCGGTGTACAGCAGATACTCTACCGGAACATTTCGATCTCTCAAACTCTGTACAATCTGCTCTGCTTCTCCTACCGGCACTCTCGGATCGTTCGATCCATGTACCACCATCAGCGCTGCGGTGATCTGATCTACCTTATGGATCGGGGAAACATCATGCAGAATCTGGCGATGATGTTCCAATGAGCCGTATTCGCTCTCACGATGCGATCTGCGGTAGTCGGCAGTATTCTCCAGGAAGGTTTCCAGATTGGACATTCCCACGCTATCTACGCCTGCTGCCCACAGGTCTGGATAACGGGTAACACAGGACAAGGTCATATATCCGCCGTAGCTGGCTCCCATGATTGCAATTTTATCCTTGTCTGCAATCCCAGTCTGCACCAGATGCTCTGCCAAGCAGGCAGCATCGTGGACACTATCAAGTCGTTTTTCAATATCATCCAGATGATGATAGGTCTTGCCATAACCAATGGAACCGCGCACATTCGGCGCAACAATGGTCAGCCCTTCGTTGAGCAGATATTGCAGCATCGGTGAGAAGGTTGGACGCTCCTGGCCTTCCGGTCCTCCGTGGACTTCGATGACAACCGCTTTGGAGTGACTGCTGTTGCTTCCCTTGTACAGCCAGTATGGAACGGTCAAACCGTCAAAAGAGGTGAAGTGGCACAGCTGTGGCTCGACCATATCCTCTTTATTCAAACCCTGAAGGTCTGTAAAGGTCACCCGCTCCACCTTTTCGTTGTCTACATCCAGCATCCAGATGTCTGCCGGACGCTGACCGCTGGTCAAGGTTACCAGCAATTTATGGCTATTGGGTGCCCAACTGCTGCCATAGTAACCCATCATGCCCTTTGGCAGGGAAGGCAGGTTTTCAAAGACACCCTTTTCCAGATTGTAGATTTCCAGTGCAGAATACCCGTCGCGGTTAATCTTAACGGCAAGATATTTGTCATCACTGCTTAGCTCAGCATCTTCGATGTCCCAATTCTCACCATAGATTTTCTGGAATTTCTGCTCCTTCAAATCATAGTAAGCAAGATATTTGTACTCGCTGTCCTTATCAGTTAGGAAGAAGAAACCGCTGCTGTCCTTTTTCCAGGTTGGGTCGGTGTACTGTGCAAATCCCGGCTCGCTGTCGATGTTCTGCGCCTGACCGGTCTGGATGTCCAACATCCACAGACAGTTGTCCGACTGACCCTTCAGCTTGTTGTACAGCAGGTATCTTCCGTCCGGGGAAAGGGCTGCCGGTGTATTGTAGCTGTCGGTGTTTTGCAGCAGGATGACCTGCTCTTTGGTTTCGCTGTCCATCTGGCACAGGTCAAAGCTCTTTGGATCACGGGCATTGCAGGCAAATACCACCGTCTTGTGGTCCGGCTTGATGCCGCCAAACTGATGGCGTGCCGCATTGTTGTCGGTCAGATTAACCGGTTCGCTGCCCTGGTCGAGGCGGTAGATCTGTTCCTGTTCGTTGCCGCCCAGGTCCATAGTAAAAAAGATTCTGCCATCGCTGACATGAACGCTCCAAACTCGCTCTCCAAAAAAAGTCAGCTGCTCTTCCTTGCCGGTGGACAGGGTCTTTTTCCAAATCTGGTTCACACCACTTTTGGTGCTCAAATATACAAACTCATCGTCGTTCAACCATTTTGCACTTGTGGAAGAACCGATACTGAAATATTGCTGAATGGTAGCCATATCCATTTCCTCCTTGTAAATTGTCTTGTTACAGTCCTCTCATCCTTGGGTCAAAGGCGTCGCGCAGGCCGTTACCGAACATATTGAACGCCAACATCAGCGCCGATACAACCAGCGCCGGGAAAAGGGTCAGATGTGGGCTGCTGGTCAACACTCTTTGTCCCTCTGCCAGAAGAACACCGATGGACGGTTCCGGTGCTTGGATGCCCAAACCGAGGTAGGACAAAAAGCTCTCCGAAAAGATTGCGGAAGGAACGGCAAAGGTTGCTTGTGTAATGATCGGTCCAATCGCGTTTGGAAGGATATGACGGAAGATCAGGGTTTTATCCTTTGCACCCATCGTACGAGATGCCATAACATATTCGTAGTCCTTATAGCGATAGAACTGCGCACGGATCATTCGGCTCATTCCAATCCATCCGGTGATAATCAAAACCAGGATGAAGGAGGAAACGCCCGCTCCCAGCACCATAATGAACAAAATCGACATAACGAGGAATGGGATACCGCCCAGCACCTCGATGAATCGCTGCATAATCATATCGACCTTGCCGCCGTAGTAACCGGAGATGGAGCCGTAGGTAACACCAATAAAGCAGTTGATAATAACCGAAAGGAAACCAATCAGAAGGGAGATACGGGTGCCTCTCCACAAACGAACAAAGAGGTCACGACCGATATTGTCTGTACCAAAAATAAAATAATGCTCTTTCGCACCCTTATATTCGTACATATCAATATCTGCAACTACTTTTTTGATTTCTCTGTTTTTATAGTTCCAGATGTACTCCTCTTTGATCTCTTTTACTGCGCTTCCATACTCCTCCAGGTCTGCTTCAAAGATGTCCATGGTGACACATCCGTCTGCGATGCCAAAGTTTTCCAGCACCGGGATGCGCGGTGGAAGGGTACCAAAGCTGGTATGCTGTTCTCTGAAGTGGTAAGGACTGAGCATCGGAGCAAAGATAGCCATCAAAATAATGAAAAGAATGATCCACATCGCTCCCAACGCAGCTTTATTCTTTTTAAAGCGAAGGTAGGCATCTTTAAAAAACCCGATTGCTTCACCTTCGATTTGCTGGTCATAAATCTTTTCACCCGCTACCTGTTCGAACATGGAGGCAGGAATCTTTTCTTTCGCGATCTGCTCGGCATCCAGTGGTTTTTCTACCGGCAGCTTGTTTGGTTTTTTACTCACGAGCCTTCCCTCCTCCGATTCTGATTCTAGGGTCAACGATACCATAAGACAGGTCTACCAACAGCATGGATGCCAGACCGATGATGGAATAGAAGAACAGGACCGCTATGGTCAGGTAATAGTCCGAGGTCTGGATGGATGCTGCGGTCAAAGAGCCGATGCCGGGAATACCAAAGATATTTTCTACAACCATCGATCCACCCAACAGATTCATAAACATTGGGATGATAACGTTACACAACGGAATAAAGGAGTTGCGCAGCGCATGACGCAGGGTGGATTGAACGCGGGAAAGACCTTTGGATTTGGAAAGCAGCATATATTCCGAGTTGAGCGCTTCAAACAGCTCTGCACGCATATATCGGGTAATGGTCGCAATGCCGCCGAACGACAGCGCCAAAATCGGCAAAATCATGGATACAAATTTGCTCATCGAAAAACTGGAATCCAATTCCAACAGGAAGGGGAACCACTCCAGTTTGTATGCAAACACATACTGCAACAGCGTTGCAAAAACAAACGCAGGAACGGAAACGTTAAAGACAACCATTGCAGAGATGGCATGGTCCACCATCGTGTTTTTCTTGAGTGCCGCCGCGATACCGCACGCCAATCCTATGGGTATGGTCAAACATAGCGAAAAGACATTCAGCATTAGGGTCAGTGGAATCTTATCGCGGATGATAGCAAATACCGGACGTCTGGGATACAGGGTCATCGACTCGCCAAAATCAAAGGAGAGGAAGTTTTTGATAAAGATTGCGTACTGTTCTCCCAGCGGTTTGTCCAGATGATACCTTGCTTCCATCGCCTGTTTGATCTCAGGAGCTGCGTTTTCACCCGCAACATCTCCCGGGATCAGTCTGATGGCAAAAAGCTCAGACTAATGATGATAAACAGCGTAATGATCATAGCGACAATACGCTTTGCAACATACTGGAGCAAGTAAATTCTCCTTTCCAGGGATTCTGATAATAATACCGTACCCCGAAGGAGGTACGGTATTATTTTGTTTTGTTACGGTGCGGTAATATCGCACTGGTCCTGACCATAACCAACGAACGGCAGATATTCCGATGTTGGCAGGGTGATTCTGTCATTGTACATAACGGTGTTGTCGTTCTGCATAACCGGAACGAATGCACCGTAGTCAAGCAACAGTTCTTCCATTCTTGCCAGCGCTTTGACTCTTCCTGCCTGGTCGTTTACAAGTTCGCCGTAAACACAGTCAAACTGCAGTTTGTCAAATTCTTCGCTCTCAAAGCCGGTGATGTATTTATCTGCATAGTTACTGGTCCAAACATTCATCGTAGTCCAAGGATTGAATACGTTTGCCAGACGAACACCCAGACCCAGGTCATAATCGCCGCTTCTGTATACGTCATAAGCTGCAGACGGTGGCATTGCGCGCAGAGTCATGGTAAAGCGATCTTTGCCAAACAGGTTCTCAAAGGTTTCCTGCAGAATCTCCGCCTGACGTTTCTGGTCTTCCTGTCCTTCAAAGTAGATGTACTCAATGGATACAGGGGTACCTCCGTTTGCTTCGTATGCTTTGTCAAACAGTTCTTTTGCTTTTTCCGGGTTGGTTGCATATTTTTCTGTGATTGCTTTTGCTTCCGGTGTATCACGGTAGTATTCACCGCCGGAAATTGGGTCGCCGACATAGATACCGCTGGCTACGATGTAAGGAGCAGCCGGGTACAGCTTGTAGACGTCCTCTGCGATACTTTCACGAGGGGTGCCATAGTACAAAGCATTTCTGAAATCTTTGTTCTGCATAATAGGGTTTTTGGAAGCGCCATTTACAAAGTATCCCCATACGTTTGGAGAGAGCATTGGGTATGCGCGAGGGTCGTTCTTGTACTGAACATAGGTCTCACCGGTCAGCGAGTGGTTATCCAGTTCACCTTTGAAGAACATCTCTTCTCTGGTTGCATTCTGGCTGATATATCGTCTGGTCACGCTGTCCAGCTTGATATAACCTTCTTTTACCAGTGGGTCCTCATCGTTTCTTACAAACTTGTCGTGTCCATCGGTAATCCACTCGGTCACAGTAAACATACCGGCAGATGGAGTGGTTTCCAGAGTTGTACCATAGGTAGTGCTGGTACGGTCTGCATTCATGCACTTCTCATACATTTCTTCCTGGACCGGCCAAATCAGGCTGCAAATGGTCGTGTAGAAATCCAGTTCTGTTGCAGGATATTTCAGAGTGATTTGCAATTCATTGTTGTTGACTAATTTTACACCAACATCTTCCCATGCACACTGACCCTTGAAATATTCCTCTGCATTATTAACTACGCAGGAGTCAAACATATAGGTTGCATTCTTATTGACCAGTTTTGGATCAAGCAGCATCTTCATGCTGTATTCATAGTCGGTTGCATCCAATGGTGTACCGTCACTCCATGTCAAGCCCTCACGGATTTTGATATTCCATGTTGTACCGCCATCCGAAGTAGTCGGCAATTCGGAAGCATGATGAGGAACAAACTCCAATTTGTTCTCGCCATCTTTATTTGCCAACATTGCTACAAATGTACCCAAGTTCATAAAGGTCTTAGAGTTGGTGTACATATGTGGATTAAAGGTAGCCATCGAAGTGGTCCATCCTCTGTAATCCTTTGGTCCGTTGTAGGTTTCCTCTGCAGGTGCCTGTTCGGTGCTTTGCTCTGTTTTAGGAACTTCAGCAGAGGTGCTGCCTTCCTGCTTTCCTTCGCCGCCTCCCTGTGCGCCGCCGCACGAGGTCAGAAGCATGACGCAAGCTGCAAGCAAAGCGATCAGTCTTGTTTTCTTCATAGTGTCTCCTCCTTTTAATCGAACTTTCGCATAACATTTATTCTTTCGGTGGTGTCAGATCAAAGCCTTCCGGTGGCTGCTGCCCCAGCAAATGCCGAACAAAATAGTCCCACTTTTTGCGGATCACATATGGGAATCTTGCAACTGTATGTGCACTGTTCGGGAAAATCAGGCTGTCAAAATCCTTGTTTTCTGCAATCAGTGCCGCAATCAGCTTGATGGTTGCCGCCGGATGGACATTGTCGTCCATATCACCGTGAATAAGAAACAATTTACCCTTGAGGTTTTTTGCGAAATGATGGTTTGCCTGGTTATAGTATTTTTCTTCGCTGTATGGTCCCATCCAGCGTTCTCCCCAGTGTGCGTGGTAGATTGCCTGGTCGTGGTTGCCGCACATCGACACACCTACTTTGTAGAAATCACCGAATTGTAACAATGCCCTCGCGGTCGCATAACCGCCGCCGGATGCACCCCAGATACCTACACGCTCGGTGTCAATCCACGAAAATCTCTCGCCTAGCTGGCGGATTGCCTCTACATGATCGGTCAGTCCACAGCATTCCTCTGCCTTTTCATAGATGACATCATGGATAGCTTTGCCTCGCAATGGGGTTGCCAATCCGTCCACGATTATACCTACAAATCCCAGGTGAGCCAGATATTCCAATCCACCATAAGGCAGTGCGCCCTCATACAGATTAAACTCAAATGCCTTCGGTGTGTTGATTCTCTGTGCGCCTCCGTAGATATAATCAACGACCGGATATTTTTTGGATGGATCAAATTCAGCGGGTTTGATCAATATTCCATAGATTTTGGTCTTTCCGTCCCTTGCCAGCGCCTCAAACGGCTCTGGCTGGATATAAAGATGTTCAATCAGACTGATGTCCGCTTGTTCCAGCTCCAAAAGGAGCTTTCCTTCTAAATCCAGCACCTGTGTAACCGGCAGGGTCTGTACCGTCGAGTGAGTATCCACATAGTACCCACCCTGCGGCTGGAAGAAAGCAAAATGTTCCTGCTTTTCCTGCGAAAGCTGTCTTCTTTCGCCGCTATCCATCGAGCAGGCAAACAACTCTTGATAGTATGGGTCGATGCTCTTGTCGACTCCAGCTGCGGTAAAGTAGAGGATACGGTTTTCCTCGTCGACATATTTTAAGCGCCGGAACACCTCTGTATCCGCAGTATATCTTCTTTTTTTCTCCCCTGTCTTTAAATCAATCAACCACAGGGTCGACCAGCCATCGGTTTCCGAGTGCCAGAGCAGCTCCTGCGTCTTTGGCAGATAGCGCATACTCATTTCTGAATAATGCTCCTGAGAGGCGCTTCCGTAGTATTCCACAAAGCCGAAGGTCTGGTAGCTTTCCTGCCAGATGACCTTTGCCAGGGCGGTCTTTGCATCAATCAGCACACACTGGATGGTCTTGAAAAACCGGTCATACCGCACAAGATATGCCTCATCGGTGTCCTTTGTCCACTTGACCTGATCTCCATCTGCGTTAAACATTGCCAGAAGATACAGGATCAGTGGCTGTTCGTCCAGAGTAACGCGGGTCAGTTTTCCTTCCTGCACATCCCCGATAAAGACCTGTGCTTCCAGAATATTGTCATCACCCGGAAGTGCGTAATGGTATTCCGGGTGATTTGGTCTGGCTGGTCCCCACTTCGGATTGGATTGAACCAGTCCAAGCTGCCCGAGCAGTCTGCGGTCGGTTCGATAGGTGATGAAGTATCTGCTGTTCGGCGACCAAACGACCGCCGGTTTCTGCTTCATTGGCTCTTCACTCAAAAAATTATCGCTGACCGGCATGAAACGAGTTGCCCAATCAATGTCCTGGCATCCGTCTTTACTCAGCCGTTTTACCTTTCCGGTGCGGTTGTCCCGACTGTATAGGTTGTGTTCTCTAACAAAAATCGAATAGATTTGGTCAGGTGAAGTAACCTCCTGCGAATCATGCAGAGCAAATTCCAGACGGGTCAACTCATTTTGAACGGTGTCATATACAAATTCCCCTGCACGTCCCTTGAGCGAAAAGTAGAGCTTCTCCCCTTCCACCACGATATTTTCCAGCGGAAGAGCTTCCTGCTTTTCAGGTTCGGCAGTCTCTGGCAAAAACGGTTCGATTGCCTTTTTCAGCTGTTCGGTGCAAAACAGCTCAACTGCCTGGTTTTGCTGTGCGCGGTATCGCACATATTCCTTCTGCACCTTTTTCTGCTGATTCAGAACATCCCGAACATACCAGAAATCCTGACTGTCTTTGATAAAGTTTATCTGAGGTCGCTCGTTGAGTACACATTTTTTGCTGCACACCCGATACAGTTCGGCAGCCGATTCATACGCTTTTTGCATATCCATCGCCTATTCCTCCCGATAAACGATTTTCCCATCAATGATGGTGCAGACAACGCGTGCTGCGGTATCCACTGCCGGACTGCCTGCAAACAGCACCAGGTCTGCGTCCTTTCCTTCCTCCAGCGAACCGATGCGCTCGGAAAGTCCCAAAATCTTTGCCGGATTGATGGTCAGCATCTCCAGTGCCTTCTCCTGTTCCAGACCAAAGCGAACTAATTCGCCTGCTTGACTGACGATTAGGTCGGGATTCATCACTGGACCATCGGTCATGATGGCACAGCAGACACCCCGTTTATCCAATTCGATCAGACTTTCGATGTCGACCTTACCGCATTCACCCGGGGTCAGATAAACTCCGATTGGTCCAAAGACGATTCCCTTGAGGTTTTCGCTGGTTGCCATATCGTCATAGTAGTCGCTGGAACCCCATGCGTGCTCAATGGTCAAATCAACATTGAATTCTTTTGCGATGCGCAGGATGGTCAGCATATCGAACTGCTCACAGTGCACCTTCATCGGGATTTCTCGTTTGAGCACCCGGCACAGATTTTCCATTCCCTGGTCGTATGCAACCTCTTCTCCTTTTTCCTTCTTGCTTAGGTATTCCTGCGCTTTGATGTAGTTGTCACGGATGACCTGTGCGATTCCCATTCGGGTCATCGGCAGCTGTCCGCGTTTTCCATATACGCCTTTTGGGTTTCCTCCCAGAGCCATTTTCATCGCTATCGGATTTTTGATGCAACACTGCTCCATCGACTCGCCTGCCGATTTTACTGCGCACACCAGTCCGCAGATGACGTTTCCGCTGCCCGGTGGAATTGCCGAAACGGTAATGCCTGCCTTGCACACCCGCTCAAATGCCTTATCCTCCGGGTCGATTCCGTAATAGGATTCTACCTGCGGCGTTGCGTTGCAGGTCATTTCGTTGGCATCCTGTCCGTTTCCATCTCCAAACAATCCGATGTGGCTGTGTGCGTCCACCATACCCGGCATCGCTGTCAGCCCGTTCGCGTCGATAATCTGTGCTCCTTCAGGAGTTTCCAAACCTTCTGCAATCGCCTTGATTTTTCCTGATTCGATCAGGATGTCTCCCTTTTCATATACCTTCTGGGCAGAAGTGAAAATCTTCGCATTCTTGATTACCAGCATGAAGCATATCTCTCCTTTTCCAAAAGATTTTCACCCTTGACATAAACTGCCTTCACCGCAGCTCGATATGTCGTGATCGGGTTTGCCGTCCATACGACCAGGTCTGCATTTTTACCTTCTTCCAAAGAGCCTGTCAACTCCTGTACGCCCAGCAGCTTTGCCGGCACACTGGTCATCGAACAGAGCACCTGATTCTGCGGGATTCCGTGTTTATACCACTGGATGCCGTTCCACAGCAACGACTCCTTGCCCGAGCCAAATCCATCTCCACAGCAGGCACAGGCAATCTGCGCTCCCTGCTCCATCAGATTTTTTAGTGCTACAAAATCCACCTGTCCGCTGTATCGGTTAAAGGCATCGGTCAAATCTCCCAACACAACGGACACTCTGCCGTCGGCGATTTCTGCGAAGCTTTCATCCAACCCGTAAGCACCGGTCAAAACGACCTTGACCTGCTCAAATTCTTTCAGCAGGTGCAGCACATTTTTCATCTGCCCTTTGGTGGAGCAGTTGACAAACAACGGCTGTTCTCCGTTCAGTACCGCTGTCAAAGCAGCACATTTTGCATCGTATCCTTTTTCCGGTTGATAATCGCGCGCCTTTTGAAGGGCTTGTCGCAACAGAGCAAAGGAACCCATCGCTGTCATCGGTTGTTTGTTCTGTGAGCCGTATGTTTTTTTCGGCGCTTCGCTGACCGAAGCTATTGCGGCTGCTCCTTCCTTGAGCAGCATCTGATAAGGATGACGTCCATATGTATAAAAGACGGCTGCCTGCCCTGCCAACACATTGGAGACCGACGGGGTGATCCCGCTTGCCGTCACACCATAGCGGTAGAGCTGCTGAAAATTCATTGCATCCTGATCAAACGCATAGACCACATTCAATTCCGGTTGAACCGGGTCGGTGTGTTCCGCCAAATCGTTGTCACCCCAACCCGGACCTCTGCATCCGTACACATTGAGTGAATCAATAAATCCAGGCAGTATCATACAGCCCTCAACATCAATCTGCTGCGCCTGTTCACAGTTTATCTCCCTGGCAATCTGAACAATTTTTCCTCCATCGACCAAAAGGTCTGTACGATAGGGATCGCCTCCCAGTCCATCCCAGATTTCTCCTCCTTTTAAGATAAACAACACATTCCCTCCCTTGAATTTCTCTCTTCACTGATGTATGATATGAACAAATTCATATTAATAAGTTCATATTTCCTGTATTGCTTGTATAATACTAAAATTCTTCAACTTTGTCAATTAAATTTATTCATATTTTTCTTTTTTCTGATAAAAAACTTTTGTTTTATTCCAAATTATGGTATAATCTAACTGTAATTCTGTTAAAAACAGCTTTACACTTATTCTCATCATTACAGAAAGGGATTTCTATGCCAAAACAAACCTTTTTCAATCTTCCAGATGCAAAAAAGGACCACATTATCCGCGCTGCTGTAGAAGAATTTTCTAAGGCTCCGTATCAAGAAATCAGCATCAACCACCTTATCAAGTGTATGGAGATACCAACCGGCAGTTTCTACCAGTACTTTGATGATAAACGTGATTTATATTTTTATATCCTTTCCCACTATCTGGACCAGATGTTGGATGAATCCGTCCACGATGGAAAACATCTGGATATTCTCCATCCCAACAGCAAATCCACAAACACCTCTATTTTTGCCCATACCCGCAAATCAACTCCATACTATCAGGAAATCTTTGTCGATAATTTTAATAAAGCGCCCAGAGACCTCAAGAGAGAATGGACTTTTGATAAATTGATTGGTAGCAAGTATATGGCGCTATATAATTATGATTTATTCGATTCCTCTGATATTGACCCCTATATCAAAGAAAACAAATACCTGATGATGGGACTGGCTATGTCGGTCTCTTCTACCTTGCAATGCTTTTGTTCTCGCAAAGAAGATGAAGAAAAATACAAAGAACTTTATAAGCTCTGCATCAACGTCATCAAAACCGGCATCATCAACTATTCCCCTGAGCAATTATCAGGCAACTAAATGATGCTCTATTGTATGCCTGCCCTGCGGCAATGATTCTGTTAAAATAAAACATGGGAGCGTTTCTGAATCAGAAACGCTCCCATGTTTTATTTTTTTATACTCGATAGAAATGTGGGGTATTTGCAAGACACTGTCTTACAACAGTGCTGCACAACTGATTGTAGTTGTCTAGATATGCCTTTTTCTCCTTCCTCTCGATACTGCTTTGATACAAAAACTCTTTCCAGCGCGCACAGTTTTTGTGGCAGCCTTCATAGTATTCAGCACAGTTTTTCCTGCATGGAATCATGGAAAAGCACCCCTTTCAACTCAAACAAAAACAACCGCCCTGTCCGGTCCAACAGCTGCAAAGATGCACCTCAGACCAAACGATTGCGGTTGCTTATGGGTTCCTCATGGAAAGAGCAGAAAACATCCAACAATTCATCGGTCGTTCATCTCCTGTCCAGTTATTCTGTTTTTATTATACCTCTTTTGCTGCGCAATGTCAGCTACTTTTCTGTAAAATCTATGAAAAATGACCTATAAAGATACCTTTTGACTGTGCATCCAGAATAAATTTCATCTTCCTTCCGCAACTTTCATTTTCTCCTTCGAGTTTACAACTCTTTCTTTTGGTGTTACAATATTGTTGATTTAACCAGTACAGAATCCGAAAAAGTTAAGGAGGAGTATCCATGAATCAATCGGAGATGATTGGCAGCCGCTTAAAAGAAGAACGTCTCCAACAAAAACTGACGCTCAAACAACTGAGCGAAAAGGTAGGACTTTCCATCGGCTACCTGTCGCAGGTAGAGCGGGGATACGGCACACTGAGCCTGAGCGCACTGAAAAAACTGTCATCTGCCCTTGGCTTGGAAATGAGCACCTTTTTTGATAACCACCCTGAAGACGAAAATGACAAGCTAGTCATCCGCTCCTGGCAGCGGGAGGAATTGCAGCTTTCTCGTCAGTTTATCCAGTACACCACTTCCTATTCTTTACCCAATACCAAGATGCGAGGATTGATATTTGAGTTGCAGCCTTCCTTCGACCCGGAGGAACCGCTTTACTCCCATCTTGAAGAAGAAATTCTCTATGTTCTGGAGGGCAGCTGTCTGCTTAACCTGGAAGGAAAAGAATATCTGCTCAACCCCGGCGACTGCGTACACATTCCTGCCAATGCACCACATTCCTGGAAAAATCCTACTGCACACACTGCCAAGCTGTTTGGAGCTTACTGTGTGTAAAGCACAAATCAAACGGAGCCGAAGCTGTATATAACAACTTCGGCTCCTGATTTTTTTATCGTTCGATACTTCCCTGTTCGTAGGTCCCTTTGACCAACAGCTTGCCATCCTCCATCATCAAACGACCGTTTGCAATCACGCAGTTTAAATCCAAGTTTTCTTCCATCAGCAGCAGGTCTGCATCAGCGCCCACCTGAATGTGTCCCTTGCGTGGGTACAGTTCCAGTGCGTGTGCTGTATTGCTGGTTCCAAAGCAGAGTGCTTCCTCCAGCGGCATCTCATATTGCTGCACCAACTTTTTGATTTCCTCATAAACGGTATCCACCCTGGAATAACCAATCTTCAGCAGGTTGCCCTGTGCATCATAGGTGGACCAGCTGCCCATTCCGTCCGAGCTGAGGGTGATGCGGTCCATCGCTACGCCTTTTTCCTTTGCCTGCATGATGCAGTTTGCCGGCGCCGTCTTTCCTTTGCTGCCACAGGTCATGTCAATATAGCCGCCGCGGTTGGCAAACTGATATGCCTGCTCCAGCAGACGCTCTGCACGGGTCACATGGGTTGGATGGAAAATCTTGATGGGAATGGAGGTCTTATCCAAAGCTTCCATCACCAAATCCAGCGCGCGGTCATCACCGCCCATATGCAGGGTGACCATTCCACATTTACCGGACAGCATTCCTGCCACCCGGGTGTCGCTTGCCAGTCGAATCAGCTCATCCAGCGTCACATTCGGAGCGCGGTGGTCGGAAATCGCCAGCTTTGCTCCGATAATTTCGTCCACAAATAAAATATCCTTGCGCACATCGCCGGTTATGGTGGTGCTTGGGTATCCGTAGGAGCCGGTCAGCGCATAGACCGTCAAACCCTGTTCCTTCAGGCTTTTTGCCTGTGCAATCAGATTTTCCACGCTGCGGGTCAATCCGTCTGTTCCCAGCAAGCCGACCACAGTGGTAACGCCGCCTTCGAGCAGCTCCGACAGCTTAACTGCCGGCACCTGGGTGTGGAAGCTGCCTTCTCCTCCACCGCCTGTAATATGAATATGCGGGTCCAAAAATCCCGGGGTCAATTTCTTTCCATGTCCATCTACCACCTTGCAAAAGGGAATCTCCCCGTCAATGTGGTCTTCGATGGCTTCAATTTTGTTTGAGCAGATCAACACATCCTTAATGCCCAGATATTCCGGTGCATAAACAGCAGCCTGTCTGATCAACAGCATAACATACACTCCTTTAGCTTTGAAGATTCTATTATCATCTTCATTTTCTCTCTTTTTCCCATTATAACACATTTATGAAGTAAACACTATATTTAAATATAAATTTCTTCGATTTATATGCCATCTATATTTTGTTCACTTTATTTTTTACCACTTTGACGGTCATTTCCTCAGTTTGCATTGATTCTTCTTGTCTAATTATTCAATCTGACAAAGATATATTAAAAAAAGCATCGTTGATGTTCCAACGATGCTTTTTTCTACAACTGATGTTTTTCTTCCAAAGGCAGTTCCCATTCCAAATCGAACAACTGCGGATCATATTGCAGTAGCTGTCCTTTAAAATCTTCCAAACAAAAGACTTTCTCTTCTCCATGCTGCGGATACGCCATTCCCAACAAGTAGCTTTGCAGCAGTTCGTCCCAACCGGAAAAATGATCCTGAAGAATCACCGATGCCTGCCAGCAAAACTTCAATCCTTCCTCCAGGGTCAAATGCCCGACCATAAAGCCCATCTGCGCCACCGCAATAGCGCGGCACAGGTCATAAGCCAACACCGCGTTTTCTGCATACGCTTTATATCCATCAATCATCCGGCAGAGCCAGTTTAACTGGTTGGGTTGAATCTGTGGGAAGATTTCCTGCGAGCGCAGCTGCTCGGGAGTCAGCGCAAAAAAACCACGCTGGCGATAGTGGTCCATCTCCTGCTGATAGGCAAAGTGTTCTCCCTGCTGCATCAGCTCATCGAGCTTTTCCAGCACGTCTTGTTTGCAAACCGCACTGTATTGGGATTGTAGGCGCTCATAATCCTGTGAGATTTTCTCTTTATTGCCAGCCCAGTAACCACCAAAAATCCGCCAATCCTTGCCCTGGTGCAGAAAAACAGGTGCGGCAGCTATATTAAACCAGAGGACCGTATCAATCTCCATCAGCTCTTTTTGCTCGACTTGGTGTGCATTTTTGCGAAAAAGGAACATAAAACTCCTTTCATAATATACAATCAGTATTTATTTTGATAATTATACAGTTTATTTCTTTTCCGGCAGATTTGGATTGAGCAAACGCCCATCCCACTGTTTCATAGCCACTCTGGCAGAGCGCGCCATCTCCTTGCTGAAGGCAGATCCGGTTTTTCTGGCATAAAACGCCTGCGCATAGTTGTCCGCATGATAAGGATTCTGCAAAGAAAAACTCTTTGCCTGCTCTGCGAACATCTGCTCATACTCATCCGCAGAGAGATGTCGGTACTTTTCATCAAAAACGATGTACTGCTGCTCAAAACGAGGACGAAGCTTTTTCAAGTGATTTTCCCGATAGTAGCCCAGACACAGCATCCCGATTGGAAACGCCCAATCCGGCAGGTCAAACAGCTCACAGTGGAACTCATAGTTTTCCATGATGTCTCCGATATAGCAGGAACCAATGCCCAGCGACTCGGCAGCAATCACCGCATTCTGTGCTGCAATCATTGCATCCTCGATTGCCAGCAGCAGGTCGGACTCCTGCGGCGCTTCAAAGCGCAGTCCCTGGCGGTCGCAGTAGCCAGCCACATCATTTTGCTGATAGTAGTCAAACCATCTCTGGTGGTCCGCCAAAAAAATCAGCAGCACCGGCGCAGTTGCAATGAACGCCTGATGGTCGCAGCTTTGCGCAAGCTTTTGTTTCGTCGCATCGTCCCGCACAACGATTACCGAATAAAGCATCTGGTTGCCTGCAGTAGGTGCGCGCATCATCGCCTGCAAAATCTGGTCCAATGTTTCCTGGGAAATACCCCGCTTGTCATACACACGCAGCGATGCCCGCTGATTGAGCAGGCGCAAGGTTGGATTTTCCTTCACAGCTCTTCCCTCCTCATGGTCCGTTCAAAAGATCCTGATAAGAAAAAGAGCCCCGGCGTCCCGGAGCTCTTTTTCCCATAACCCTTTATCAGGCGAATGCGTCCATTCACGAACTGACCTGATCACAATCGGTTCTACCCGAAAAGCGTCATGTAATCGTTACCTGTACATAATAGCACAGGTTTTTGCAGATGTCAAGGGGCTCTTTTATACCGGTCCCCCACTCCTGTTGTGTGCTGTGCAAAACGACACACAACAGGACCGGTTATATCGATATATCCGGTGGAATATCTGTCAAAAACAGATAACCTAGATCAATTCGATGATTGCCATTTCAGCTGCGTCGCCGCGGCGTGGGCCAATCTTGATGATACGGCAGTAACCGCCGTTTCTCTCTTTATATTTTGGAGCAATGTCGTCAAAAACCTTTTTAGCGACGGTTTCCTTTGTAACATAAGAATAAACCTGACGCTTGGAATGCAGATCATTCTCCTTAGCCTTGGTAATGATCTTTTCGGTCATTGCCTTAACTTCTTTTGCTCTTGTAACTGTGGTCTCGATCTTGCCGTTTTCCAGCAGGAAAGTTACCATTGCTCGAAGCATAGCCGTTCTATTCGCAGTAGCTCTGCCGAGTTTTCTGGTGCCTGGCATCCAAATTCACTCCTTTTTAATGGATTGTGGAATGTATCTCAACTATTCGTCGTTTTTGTTCAGGCTGAAGCCCAGAGAATCGATCTTTGCAAGAACTTCTTCCAAAGATTTTTTACCCAGGTTTCTTACCTTCATCATTTCATCTGGTGTCTTGGTCACCAGATCACTTACTGTGTTCACGCCTGCACGTTTGAGGCAGTTGAACGCACGTACCGAAAGATCCAGCTCCTCAATGGTCATCTCAAGGGCTTTTTCCTTACCGGTGTCTTCCTGAGTATCCATGATCTCTGTGTTGCTTACCTCTTCGGAAAGGTCAACAAAGTGATTGAGCTGTTTGGTCAGGATTTTTGCAGAAAGGCTGACCGCCTCTTTTGCAGAGATGGTGCCGTCTGTCCATACTTCCAAAGTCAGCTTGTCATAGTCGGTGATCTGCTCAACACGAGTGTTGTCAACAGCATAGTTTACCTTCAGTACTGGGGTATAGATACTGTCGATGTAGATCTTGTTCAGGGACATCTTATCGACCTGGGTCTTGTCCTGGATGGATTTGTCGCTGCTCTTGTCGCGGGCGATCTGTTTGTTCTTTTCAGAAGAAACATAACCCTGACCTTTGTCCAGCACGATCTCCATGCGCAGGCTTGCATTTGGTCCCAGTGTTGCAATATGCATACTTGGGTCCAGGATTTCGACGTCGGCATCACACTGGATAGAACCAGCGGTAACCTCGCCTTCACCTTCCGCATTGATGTAAACGACCTTTGGTCCGTCACAATAAAGCTTTGCAGTTAACCCCTTGATGTTCAGGACGATCTCGGTGACGTCCTCTTTCACGCCCTCAATAGTTGAGAATTCGTGTTGTACACCATCAATTTTAATCGATGTGACTGCAACACCAGGAAGCGAGGAGAGCAACACACGTCTGAGGCTGTTGCCTAATGTTGTACCAAAACCTCTGTCAAGCGGTTCTACAACAAATCTGCCGTATGTTCCATCAGATTTAAGTTCTGCGGTCTCAATCTTTGGTTCGATTATCTTTACCATTTTAACCCCCCTTAAATGGCAGCGGCCTTCTGACCGCCGTTATTTTCGCGTTCCCATGCTGATTTCCTTGTGTCCACCAACTCAATAAGAGCGGCGGTACCTTTCCAAAAAGCGCTCTGCCATCTGGAAAGCATACCCGTCTTATTACTTGGAGTACAACTCAACGATCAGTTGCTCATTTACCTCGTAGTCGATGTCGTCACGGGCTGGCATTGCAGCAATTTTAGCTTCAAAGGAGCCTGCTTCTTTTTCGATCCACTTTGGAGTTGGGTTTTTGCCCAGCTCTTCAACGAGGGTCTTGAACTTTGTGCTGTTGCGGGATTTCTCGCATACTGCAACCACATCACCTGGTTTTACCTGGTAAGATGGTACGTCAACGCGCTGGCCATTTACGGTGAAGTGTCCGTGACCTACCAGCTGGCGAGCTTCACGACGGGTGTTAGCAAAGCCCATACGGTAAGCAACGTTGTCCAGGCGACGCTCCAGCTCCTGCAGAAGGATTTCGCCGGTTACGCCCTGTTTGCGTTCAGCTTTCTCATAGTAAGAGCGGAACTGTTTTTCCAGAACACCGTAGATGAATTTAACCTTCTGTTTTTCGTTCAGCTGCAGACCGTACTCAGACTGTTTGCGGCGCATCTGCTTTGGATTGCGGCGGGTCTCCTTGGAGTAACCAAGGACGGCCGGGGAAAGGCCCAGCGTTTTGCAACGCTTGAGAACTGGCTGTCTATTCTTTGCCATAGTTTTGGTTCCTCCTTAATTACACTCTTCTTCTCTTTGGTGGACGGCATCCGTTGTGTGGAATTGGAGTAACATCTTTGATCATGTTTACTTCCAGACCTGCTGCCTGCAATGCACGAATAGCAGCTTCACGTCCTGCGCCCGGTCCTTTAACAAATACTTCTACAGATTTCAGTCCATGGATCATGGCAGCCTTTGCAGCTGTTTCAGCAGCGGTCTGAGCTGCGAATGGGGTGGATTTTCTGGAACCTCTGAAGCCCAGACCACCTGCGCTTGCCCAGGAAATTGCGTTGCCCTGAGTGTCTGTAATAGTAACAATGGTATTGTTAAAGGTAGACTGGATATGAGCAGCGCCGCGCTCAATATTTTTACGTTCACGACGTCTTGGTGTGGTGGCTTTCTTACCGTTGTTAACTTTAGCCATTTCTCAATATCCCTCCCCTTACTTCTTCTTGTTAGCGATTGTTTTCTTTGGACCTTTTCTTGTGCGGGCATTGGTCTTGGTTCTCTGTCCTCTTACAGGCAGACCCTTTCTATGACGAACGCCTCTGTAGCATCCAATTTCAATCAGTCTTTTGATGTCGAGTGCAACGTCACGACGAAGGTCACCCTCAACAACAAAATTCTTATCAATGTAATCTCTCAGCTTTGTAACGTCATCCTCATCCATGTCTTTTACTCTGACATCAGGATTAACACCTGTGGCTGCCAGGATGTCGTTTGCGGACTTTCTTCCAATACCGTAGATATAGGTCAGTCCAATTTCGATCCGCTTCTCGCGAGGCAGGTCTACACCAGCTATACGAGCCATACTTTTGTTGCACCTCCATTATATAGGTCTTGCATATCCCAAAGAGCTATCGGTTTTCGATTAGCCCTGACGCTGTTTGTGCTTCGGGTTGCTGCAAATTACCATAATGCGTCCTTTGCGTTTGATGATTTTGCATTTTTCGCACATGGGTTTAACGGAAGGTCTTACTTTCATTTGAAACTACCTCCTTGTCATGAAGCTTTCTTTTTCAAAAAGCTTCTTTACCCTTTTACTTGGATTTATTTGGAACGCCAGGTGATTCTGCCCTTCTGCAGGTCGTATGGAGACATCTCCACAGTCACCTTGTCCCCGGGAAGGATTCTGATAAAGTTCATTCTCAGCTTGCCGGAGATATGTGCTAAAATCACATGGCCATTTGGCAGCTCAACTTTGAATTGAGCGTTTGGCAAAGCTTCCAATACCTTGCCTTCAATTTCGATTACGTCTTCCTTGGACAAGTAAAAAACCTCCTTTTGGCGTTGGTTTGACCGCCCCTTATCGAGTGCGGACAAAACCCAGACTGTTCAGTGCTTTTCTGAGCTGTTTATTGGTCGTCACCGCAGCTTCCAAAACCGCTCCGGTTTCTTGTATGTGGCACAGCTTTTTTCTCTTGGGATGTTCCAGCTTGCGCTTTCTTCCGTCCGAGAGCTGCACCCAGCATCCTTCGACGCTTTGCACTACAAAATACCGGTCCTGGTCCTGTCCTGCCGTCGGTCTGACGATGGAGCCTGGTCTGATCATCACTGCCCTCCCGCTTTGTTTACCGTGTCAAAATGACCGGTCCAGAGGCTGTGATGGCGACGGTGTGTTCAAAATGAGCCGAAAGGCTTCCGCTTTTGGTAAGCACCGTGCCGTCGGGTCTGACCACCACTGCGCTGCCCTTTATGTTGATCATTGGCTCGATTGCCAATGTCATCCCCGGCAGCAGCTTGAGGCCATGTCCCTGGGTGCCGTAATTAGGGACTGCTGGATCTTCGTGCAGTTTCCTGCCGACGCCATGTCCCACATAGTCTCTGACCACCGCAAAGCCGTAGCTTTCGGCGCAGGACTGCACCGCGTGCCCGATGTCGCCCAGCCTGTTGCCAGGCTGCGCCGCCTGGATCGCCCTGCAAAGGCATTCCTTTGTGACGTCCATGATCTTCTGCGCTTCCCCCGAGATGCGGCCTGCGGCAAAGGTTGCCGCATTGTCACCGGTGTAGCCGTTGATGGCAGCGCCTACATCGACGCTGACAATATCTCCGTCCTGGATGATCCGTTCTTCGGAAGGGATTCCGTGGATCACCTCGTTGTTGATGGAGATGCAGGCACTTGCCGGAAAACCGCCATAGCCCAGGAAGGTCGGTCTTGCTCCCTGAGAAAGAATGAACTCGTGGAGCATTTTATCCACATACGCTGTGGACACGCCTGGTTTAATCAACTCGCCCGCAAGTCTCAGTGCCTGAGCGCTGATCTTGCAGGAAAGTTTCATATCGGATAATTCTTTGCTTGTTTTGAGTACAACCATTGGGTTTAACCCTCCAAAGCAGACTCGACTCCCAACGCATTGAGTGTATCTTTGGTCACCTGCTCAACCGGATTGGTGCCCTCGATCATGTACAGAAGGCCGAGCTGTTCATAAAAATCCTTGAGCGGTTCGGTCTGTTCGTGGTAAACCTGCAGTCTGTCTTTGACCGTATCCGGGTGGTCATCCTTGCGGATGATCAGCTCATGGCCGCACTTGTCACAGATGCCCTCAACCTTTGGCGGGTTGTAGACCATGTGATAGGTTGCGCCGCAATCGCCGCACACTCTGCGTCCGGTCAGACGCTGCATGATGACTTCGTCAGCTACCTCAATATCGATGACATGATCGATCTCGACACCCATATCCTTGAGCGCCTGTGCCTGTGGCACGGTGCGTGGAAAGCCGTCGAGGATAAAACCGTTTTTGCAATCATCCTGTTTCAGACGTTCGTTCACCATTTCGATCACTACTGCATCTGGCACCAGTTTTCCTGCATGAACGAATTCTTGTGCCTTTTTACCAGCCTCTGTTCCGTTTTTCATTGCTGCGCGGATGATATTGCCGGTACTGATCTGAGGAATATGACAATACTCACAGATTTTTTCCGCCTGAGTACCTTTTCCGGCTCCGGGCGCTCCGAGAAGTATGATGTTCATAATAACAGATCCCCTTTCTGGAAATTGATTATTCCAGGAAACCTTTATAGTGACGCATCATCATTTCAGATTCCAGCTGTTTTACTGTATCCAGTGCAACGCCGACGATAATGATGATGGTGGTACCTCCCAGCGATACGCCCTGAATGCCGGTGAGGGCTGCGATACCGATTGGAAGGATTGCGACTACCGCACAGAACATCGCGCCGATCAGTGTGACCTTGGAGATGATTCTTGCGATAAAGTCTGAAGTTGGTTTTCCAGGACGAATACCTGGAATTGCGCCGTTGTTCTTTCTAAGGTTGTTTGCCATCTCGACAGGATTGTACTGGATGGCAACATAGAAATAAGCAAAGGCAATGATCAGGATGAAATACAAAAATGCGTAAAAACCACTGTTGTAGTTAAAAATCTGTACAAACTTCGCCCAGAAGGAACCCTCTTTCGGTTCAACGAAAGCAGCGATGGTTCCTGGAATTGCCATCAGGGAGCTTGCAAAGATGATTGGCATAACGCCGGACATGTTTACGTTGACTGGGATGTAGCTGGACTGTCCACCGTACATCTTGCGACCAACAACACGTTTTGCATACTGAATCGGGATTCTGCGCTCTGCTTTTGTCATCAGAACGATGAAGCCGATCATAATAACAAAGATAACTACAAGTACCGGGATACCGATCATATATCTCAGACCGGTTCCGGTGCTGCCTGCCTTGAGGCCCTGGTAACCCAGTACCAGATACTGCCACATGGTCAGTACAACAGATGGACCTCTGGAAACGATACCAGCAAACAGGATCATCGAGATACCGTTGCCGATGCCCTTTTCATCGATCTGTTCGCCCAACCACACACAGATCATAGAACCTGCGGTGAACATCAGAATGATGGTGGTAGCCAGCAGGAAGTTGCCAAAAGCATTTCCGCCGTCTACAACCGCACCGCGGCGGTTGAGCAACTGATAGTAACCAAAGGACTGGATCAAAGCCAGACCAATGGTGACATATCGGGAGATCTTGTTCAGTCTCTTTCGGCCCTCAGCGCCTTCTTTGGCCATCTGTTCCAGAGCCGGAATTGCAACAGCCAACAGCTGTACAACAATGCTGGCGGTGATGTATGGGGAAATCGAAAGTGCGAACAGAGTTGCGTTCTGGAACGCGCCGCCGGTCAGCATATTCAAAAATCCCAACAGGTTTCCATCGCCAAAGCCCTGCATCACCGAAGCGTCCAGGAACGGAACCGGAAGTGCCGCTCCAAAACGGAAGATGACGATGATCATCAAAGTGAAGCAGATCCTTCTTTTCAGGTCAGGCAATTTCCAGGCATTTTTGAGGGTTTCAAACATCCTAGATCACCTCGGCCTTTCCGCCTGCCTTTTCAATCTTTTCTTTGGCAGAAGCGGAGAATGCTGTAACATTCACGGTGAGCTTTTTGCTCAGTTCGCCGTTGCCCAATACTTTAACACCGTCAAGTGCTTTTTTAACCAGGCCGGTCTGGACGAGAAGTTCTTCGGTGACAACGGTGTCGTTGTCAAATTTTTCCAAATCGCTTACGTTTACGATAGCAAACTGTTTTGCGAAGATGTTGTTGAAGCCTCTCTTAGGAATACGTCTCTGCAGAGGCATCTGACCACCTTCAAAGCCTGGTCTTACACCGCCGCCGGAACGAGCCTTCTGGCCCTTGTGTCCTTTACCTGCTGTTTTACCATTACCGGAACCCGCACCTCTGCCTACACGGTAAGCTTTTTTTGTAGAGCCGGGAGCCGGGGAAAGTTCGTGCAATTTCATTGTTCGCTGCACCTCCTCTTGTTAAGCTTCGGTTACCTCTACGAGGTGGGAAATCTTTTTGATTTTGCCTTTGGTGGCTGCATTATCCGGCTGGATAACCTCGTTGCCGATCTTTCTCAGTCCAAGGGAAAGAGCGGTAGCAATCTGGTCGTCCTTGCGGCCCTGGAAGCCGCGAACCAGTTTGATTTTCAGGTTTGCCATAGCTGCTTCCTCCCTTAACCAAGAATCTCTTTTACTGTTTTACCGCGGATAGCTGCAACCTCTTCAGCGCTTCTCAGGGAAGCCAGACCCTGGATGGTTGCGTTTACTACGTTGGTTGGGTTGTTGGAGCGCAGACATTTAGTACGGATGTCCTTAATGCCAACGGTCTCCAGTACTGCACGGACAGGACCGCCAGCGATAACGCCGGTACCCTGTGGAGCAGGTTTCATCAGAACGCGGCCTGCGCCGAACTCGCCGATGATTTCGTGTGGAATAGTGGTACCTTTCAGAGAAACTCTGATCAGGTTTTTCTTTGCGTCCTCGATACCTTTTCTGATTGCGTCCGGTACCTCTGCGGACTTGCCAGTGCCAAAGCCAACGATGCCGTTGCCGTCGCCAACAACTACCAGCGCTGCAAACTTCATGACACGGCCGCCCTTAACCGTTTTAGCTACACGGTTGATGGCTACTACTTTTTCACTCAGTTCGAGTGTAGAAGCGTCAATGCGAGTCAAAAGTATCCCTCCTCGTTAGAATTTGAGGCCGCCTTCGCGGGCTGCTTCAGCCAGCTCTTTTACACGACCATGATAGATGTAACCGCTGCGGTCGAATACGACCTCGGAAATACCCTTCTCGAGAGCTTTGCTCGCAATGTTTTTGCCAACTTTGCCAGCTGCTTCCTTGTTACCGCCAAAACCTTCAAAACCTTTATCCATTGAAGATGCGCTTACCAGAGTGGTTCCGGTAACGTCGTCAATAATCTGGGCATAGATATGTTTTGCGGAGCGGAATACGTTGAGGCGTGGACGCTCAGGTGTGCCACTGATCTTAGCTCTGACTCTTTTGTGTCTTTTGAGTCTAGCTGCGTTGCTATCAAGCTTTTTCACCATTTCGATTCACTCCCTTTAATTATTTACCTTTACCAGCTTTACCTTCCTTGCGGATGATAACTTCGTCAACGTACTTAATACCTTTGCCCTTATATGGCTCTGGTTTGCGTTTTTCACGAACTTTAGCTGCAAACTGTCCAACGACCTGTTTGTCAGGACCGCTGATGATGATCTTGTTAGGACCTGGTACTTCAATGCTGATGTTTTCGATCTCAGGCATTACTACCTTGTGGGAGTAGCCCAGGACCATAACCAGGTTTTTGCCTTCTTTAGAAGCTCTGTAACCAACACCGTTGATTTCCAGCTCTTTTTTGAAGCCGGTGGTAACACCTTCTACCATGTTGGAGATCAGTGTTCTGGTAAGGCCATGTAAGCTTCTGTCTTCTTTGTCATCGCTTGGTCTGGTAACAACGATTTCGTTGTTCTCAACTGCGATGTTCATTCTGTTGTGGAAAGTTCTTGTCAGGGTGCCTTTTGGACCTTTTACGGTTACAGTGTTACCGTCCAGGGTCACTTCAACTCCTGCAGGAATCACGACAGGTTTTCTACCAATTCGAGACATTTATCTTGCACCTCCTTACCAAACAAATGCAAGGACTTCGCCGCCGACATTCTCTACGCGAGCCTGTCTGTCGGTCATGATGCCCTTTGGAGTGGACATGATTGCGATACCCATGCCGTTCATAACTTTCGGCATTTCCTTGCAGCTGGTGTAAATGCGCAGTCCCGGTTTGGAAACTCTACGCAGACCTGTGATAACAGGCTCTTTGCCCAGACCGTATTTAAGGGTGATACGGATAACTCCCTGCTTACCATCGTCTACAATCTGGAAGCCTTTGATGTATCCCTCATCCAGGAGAATCTGTGCAATTGCTTTCTTCATGTTGGAAGATGGAACATCAACCGTGTCATGTTTCGCTGCGTTTGCGTTTCTGATACGAGTCAGCATATCAGCGATTTTATCAGTAATTTGCATGACGTCAACCTCCTTTGCTCGTGCTTACCAGCTCGCCTTTTTCACGCCAGGGATCTGACCTTTGTAAGCCAGCTCTCTGAAGCAAATTCTGCAAATGCCGAATTTGCGAAGATATGCGTGTGGTCTGCCGCAGATTTTGCATCTATTATATGCGCGAGTAGAGTATTTAGGTGTTCTTGCCTGACTTACCTTTTTCGATGTTTTAGCCACTGAACCTTTTCCTCCTTACTTCGCGAACGGAGCGCCCATCAGAGTGAGCAGCTCACGGGATTCCTCGTCTGTTTTTGCGGTTGTTACGAACGCAATGTCCATACCGCGAACCTTGTCGATTTTATCGTATTCGATCTCAGGGAAGATCAGCTGTTCTTTCAGACCCAGGCTGTAGTTGCCGCGGCCGTCAAAACCGTTTGGATTGATTCCTCTGAAGTCTCTTACGCGTGGCAGGGCAATGTTGAAGAGTCTGTCAACAAACTCGTACATAACCTCGCCTCTCAGGGTTACTTTTGCGCCGATAACCATGCCTTCACGAAGTTTAAAGTTCGCAACGGATTTCTTTGCTGCACAAGGAACAGCTTTCTGGCCGGTGATGGTAGCCAGGTCTGTCATGATTGCATCGATAATCTTATGGTTGTCTCTAGCCTCGCCACAGCCAACGTTTACGACTACCTTATCCAGCTTAGGAATCTGCATGACGCTTTTATAGCCAAACTTTTTGTACAAAGCTGGCGCTATATCTTTAACATAGGTCTCTTTAAGCTTTGCCATGTTTTCTCCTCCTAATTAGAATGTTTCGCCACAATCGTTGTTTTTGCAAAGGCGAGCTTTTGTGCCGTCTGCCAGAATCTTGTGAGCAACTCTTGTTGGCTTACCGCATTTCGGGCAAACGAGCATTACTTTGGAAGAATACATTGCGCCTTCAGCGTCAACGATACCGCCCTGCTCACCCATACGGCGAGGTTTTACATGTTTTTTAATCATGTTGCAACCTTCGACGATGACCTTGCCTTCTTTTGGGCTTACCGCCAAAACTTTGCCTTTTTTACCCTTATCTTTACCAGACAGGATAACAACGGTGTCACCTGTTTTAACGTGTACGTTCATTCTTGAGCACCTCCTAAAGAACCTCTGGGGCGAGGCTGAGAATCTTGAGGTAATCTTTATCTCTCAGTTCTCTCGCCACTGGGCCAAAAATACGTGTGCCCCTTGGATTTTTATCTTCTTTTACAATAACAGCTGCGTTCTCGTCAAAGCGGATATAAGTGCCGTCTTCACGTCTTACACCTTTAACGGAACGAACGATAACTGCTTTAACAACGTCGCCTTTTTTAACCATACCGCCTGGAGCAGCTTTTTTAACGGAAGCAACAACAACATCGCCGATGTTTGCGTATCTGCGTCTAGAACCACCCAGAACACGGATGCACATGAGTTCTTTCGCTCCGGTATTGTCGGCAACTTTCAGATAGGTCTGCATCTGTATCACAGTGCGTCCCCTCCTTTCGGTTGTACTGAAATCAAATATCTATTCAGAAAACTTTGCAAGATAATCTTAATTATTTTGCTTTTTCGATGATCTCGACTACTCTCCAGTGTTTGTCCTTGGACAGAGGGCGAGTCTCCATAACCTGTACCTTATCGCCAATGCCGCATGCGTTTTCTTCGTCATGAGCCTTAAACTTAACGGTACGTTTCATGATCTTTTTGTAAAGAGGGTGTTTTACGTTATCTTTGATCGCAACTACAACGGTCTTGTCCATCTTGTTGCTGACAACGGTGCCGACCCTTGTTTTTCTAAGGTTTCTTTCGTCCACCTTGCGTCCTCCTTCCAAGAATTACTGCGCGTTCTTCATTGCGTTTTCCTTGATAATCGTGGAAATTCTGGCAATATCTTTTTTAACTGCCTTAATTCTCTTCGGATTCTCAAGCTGGTTAATGGCGTGCTGGAAGCGGAGGTGGAAAAGCTCAGCCTTCAAGTCTACAAGCTTCTCGGAAAGTTCTTTTTCAGACAAGTTTCTGATCTCAACAGCTTTCATTACTTTTCACACTCCTTTTCTTCTTTCTTGATGAATTTGCACTTGATTGGCAGTTTGTACATTGCCAGACGCATAGCCTCGCGAGCAAGCTCTTCGGATACGCCACCGATTTCGAACATAACGGTGCCTGGCTTAACAACTGCTACCCAGTACTCCGGGCTACCTTTACCGGAACCCATTCGGGTTTCAGCTGGCTTTTCAGTGATTGGTTTGTGTGGGAAGATCTTGATCCATACCTGACCGCCACGTTTGATGTAACGTGTCATTGCAATACGAGCAGCTTCGATCTGGTTGGAAGTGATCCAGGACGGCTCCAAAGCCTGCAGGCCGAAATCGCCGTAAGCAACGTAGTTGCCCTTGTGTGCAGCACCTTTCATGCGGCCTCTGTGCTGTCTGCGGTATTTAACTCTCTTTGGGAGAAGCATTAGTTTTTGCCTCCTTCCTTACGAGGCTGTCTCTTTACTGCCTGGAGAACCTCTCCGGCGTAGATCCAAACCTTGACGCCGATTTTGCCGTAAGTGGTGTTAGCCTCTGCGAAACCATAGTCGATGTCAGCACGCAGTGTCTGCAGCGGAATGGTTCCTTCGTGATAATGTTCGCTTCTTGCGATTTCAGCTCCGCCCAGACGGCCGGAAACCTGAACTTTGATACCCTGTGCACCCAGTTTCATGGTACGTCCGATGCACTGTTTCATTGCGCGGCGGAAAGAGATACGTCTTTCCAGCTGAGAAGCAATGTTTTCTGCAACGAGCTGTGCGTCCTTGTCTGGCTGCTTTACTTCAACAATGTTGATGAATACCTTTGCAGGTACCTCTTTATCTTTGTTGATAATCTTTTCGCACTGTGCGCGCAGCTTTTCGATCTCAGCTCCGCCTTTACCGATAACCATACCTGGTTTTGCACAGTGGATGTGGATTCTTACCTTGGTTGCGTCACGCTCGATCTCGATGCGTGGTACACCTGCCAGCTGCAGGCTGTTTTTCAGGAACTTACGCAGATTGTAGTCCTCTACCAGGATATCGCCAAAAGCGTCGTCCTTAGCAAACCAGCGGGAATCCCAATCTTTGATAACACCGACGCGAAGTCCGTGTGGATTAACCTTTTGTCCCATAGTTTACCTCCTCCTTTGGCTATTCCTTTTCTTTGAGAACGATCGTGATGTTCGAAGTTCTCTTGAATACTCTAAATGCTCTGCCCTGTGCTCTTGGTCTTACTCTTTTGAGTGTAGGACCTTCGCCAACAAAACACTCTGCAACATAGAGGTTGTTAACGTCCATGCTGTGGTTGTTTTCTGCGTTAGCGATTGCGGATTTCAGAAGCTTCTCAACCGGCTCGCATGCGGCCTTTGGAGTGTGCTTCAGAATAGCCAAAGCTAATTTTGTCGGCTTGTTTCTGATCAGATCAAGCACGATCTGCACTTTACGTGGTGCAATACGGGCATATTTCAGGTAAGCCCTTGCTTCCATTTGTTATCCTCCTCTCGGCCTTTGCTTAGTTACCGGATTTCTTGGCGCCGGCGTGGCCTCTATAGGTTCTTGTAGGAGCAAATTCTCCCAGTTTGTGTCCAACCATATCCTCGGTTACATAAACCGGAACGTGTTTGCGACCGTCATGAACTGCGAATGTATGTCCAACGAAATCAGGGAAAATGGTGGAAGAACGGCTCCAGGTTTTCAGAACTCTCTTTTCACCGGCAGCGTTCATTTCCTTTACCCTTTTCAGCAGTACAGGCTGCACAAAAGGTCCCTTTTTAATACTTCTACCCATTAGTACGTCTCCTTTCAGCCTGCATTACTTGTCGTTGCGGCGTTTGACAATGTACTTGTCGGAGCGGTTGCTCTTCTTTCTGGTCTTATAGCCAAGAGCAGGTTTGCCCCAAGGAGTAACAGGGCCTGGACGGCCGACTGGGGATTTACCTTCACCACCACCGTGTGGATGGTCGCATGGGTTCATTACCGAGCCGCGTACGGTCGGTCTCCAGCCCATGTGGCGTTTACGGCCAGCTTTACCAATCGATACGTTTTCATGGTCGATGTTGCCTACCTGGCCAACGGTCGCCATGCAGTTTACAGGTACGTTTCTCAGCTCGCCGGATGGCAGTCTGATCAGTGCCTGGTTGCCTTCTTTTGCCATCAGCTGAGCCATGATACCAGCTGCACGAGCAAGCTGTGCGCCCTTGCCTGGGTAAAGCTCAACGTTGTGGATGAAGGTACCAACCGGAATGTTTGCCAGAGGCAGTGCGTTACCGATCTTGATGTCTGCTTTTGCGCCGGATTCGATCACGTCGCCAACCTTCAGTCCGTTTGGAGCGACGATGTATCTCTTCTCGCCGTCTTCGTACTGAACCAGTGCGATGTGAGCCGAACGGTTCGGGTCGTACTCGAGGGTGAGTACGGTTGCAGGCATGTCGATCTTGTTACGTTTGAAATCTATGATGCGGTATTTTCTTCTGTTGCCGCCGCCACGGTGGCGAACAGTGATTCTACCGTAGCTGTTACGTCCTGAATTCTTTTTCAGAGGAGCCAGCAGGCTTCTTTCAGGAGCAACCTTGGACAGCTCGGAGTAGTCAGTAGTAGTCATCTGACGTCTGCCGGATGTCGTTGGCTTGTAAAATTTAATAGCCATGGTTTCACTCTCCTTGTGCGTTTTCGCGGGACACTATCTGTCCCATACATAACTTCGGGAAGGATTATCCTTCGGGCAATTACATCATGGAATCGAAGAACTCGATGCTCTTGGAATCCTCTGTCAGGGTTACAATCGCTTTTTTCCAGTCAGCGGTGTAGCCGCCGTTGAGACCCTGGCGTCTGTATCTGCCGTTAACGTTCATAGTGTTAACCTTGGCAACCTTTACGCCAAACAGTTCTGCAACTGCTTTTGCGATTTCGATTTTATTTGCATCCTTAGCAACCTTGAAGGTGTACTTTTTGTTTGCAATTCCCTGCATGCTAGCCTCGGTGATAACAGGCTTCAGGATGATGTCGTGTGCAGTTTTCATTATGCGTACACCTCCTCGATCTTCTCGAGCGCACCCTTTGCAACGATGAACTTGTCGCAGTTGAGGATGTCATAAACGTTGATGGTGTTTACCAGCGCAGTTTTAACACCCGGGATGTTTGCAGCGCTCTTGATCAGTTTCTGGTCAAGCTCTGGCATTACGATGAGTGCCTTTTTGTCTGCACCCAGTTTGGAAAGCATCTCTACAACCGCTTTGGTTTTGAAACCTTCTACTGCGATGTTGTCAACAACGATCAGGTCGTTGTCAGCAACCTTGGTGGAGAATGCGGACTTCAGAGCAAGTCTCTTTACTTTCTTTGGCAGCTCGTAGCTGTAATCTCTTGGCTTAGGACCCAGAGCGATACCGCCGTGTGTCCACTGTGGAGCTCTGGTAGAGCCCTGTCTTGCACGACCAGTGCCCTTCTGTTTCCATGGTTTGCGGCCGCCGCCGGAAACCTCGGAACGGGTGAGGGTGGACTGTGTGCCCTGACGCTGATTTGCAAGGTAGTTTACTACTGCAGCGTGCATAACGGAAGTGTTTGGTTCGATTCCGAAGATGGCATCGGAGAGGGTCATTTCACCAACGCTCTTGCCGGTCATATCAAATACAGTAACCTGTGGCATCGTGTTTCCTCCTTTCCTTAGGCCATCTTAACGCTGTCAGTGATGTATACTACGCCGTTTTTAGCACCCGGAATAGCACCCTTGATTGCGATAAGATTGTTTTCAACGTCAACTTTAACGATTTCGAGGTTCTGAACTGTAACTCTTTCAGCACCCATGTGGCCTGGCAGGCCTTTGCCCTTAAATACACGGGAAGGGTCGGAACAAGCGCCGTTGGAACCTGCGTGGTTGCCGACCGGGCCGGTACCGTGGGTTGCTTTGAGGCTACGATTGCCGTAACGTTTAATTGTGCCGGCGTAACCTTTACCCTTAGAGGTGCCGCATACGTCAACTTTGTCGCCGTTTGCGAAGACGTCCGCTTTGATGAGGTCGCCGACATTCAGTGCAGCGCAATCATCGAGTCTGAACTCTCTGAGCACCTTCTTCATAGCAACGTCGCTCTTTGCGAAGTGGCCCTGAAGGGGTTTGTTTACGTGTTTGCTTGTGACCTCGCCAAAACCGATCTGCACGGCTTCGTAACCGTCGTTTTCGATTGTCTTTTTCTGAACGACGACACAAGGACCAGCTTCAACTACTGTTACGGGAATGAATTTGCCATTCTCGTCAAAAAGCTGTGTCATACCCAGCTTTCTGCCTACGATGCATTTTTGCATGGTATATACCTCCTGTTGGTTATTGGTTGGCAGCGTCTGCTGTCAACATTACCTTTGCAGACAAGCATCTTTTCTCTTCGAAAAGTGCCGGAGGACCTGGATTTTCCGTCCTCCTAAATTTCAGCGGAAAACTTTTGATTAAAGTTTTACTTCGATTTCTACGCCTGCAGGGAGCTCAAGACCTTTGAGAGCCTCTACTGTTTTCTGTGTTGGTCTCAGTACGTCAATGAGTCTTTTGTGGGTTCTCATCTCAAACTGTTCGCGGGAATCCTTGTACTTATGAACAGCACGCAGGATGGTTACGATTTCTTTTTCGGTTGGCAGCGGAATAGGACCGGAAACTCTGGCACCTGTTCTTGTTACCACCTCAACGATTTTTGCTGCGGAAGAGTCTACCAACTGATAATCGAAACCCTTCAGTCTGATTCTGATTTTTTCTTTGACTGCCACATCATCGCCTCCTTAAAGCATTTTTTGAGTGGGACGACGTCTTTTGGCTTTTGCGTTTTCCCCATCGCCCAAATGTGCTTTGTGGAAACTCACCTTCTGCCTACACCGCTGTATTTCTCAATCGCAGAGTGTCTATGCTTTGAACACGCTTCCGCGTGTTTCCTGATTTTCTAAATAAAAAATCGGGCAAACTGCTATTACGCAGCTTTACCCGGGACTTTAGACAATCACAGCTTTCACTGTCTGTCAGACTGGAATTACTTTCGTGTTATAAAGCCGCCCGGTTTAAAATCGGACATACTCGGCGGAAATTACCTATCTCTGGGATAGCAACCTCCCGCTTCAACGCATATCTTGTGCAGTCACGCTTAATTATAATACAACAGTTCCCCGATGTTTGCAAGTGTTTTTTTGACGAAAAAAGCGATTCTACTATTCCGTTCATTTTAAAGAAATTTAGGTTAGGTTTATGTTAAGTTTGCACAAAGCCCTCTGTTTTCCATTATGATCAGGCTAAAAATACCGCCGGCAACAACTTGCCCGCGGTATTTTCTTCCCTTTATTTATTGTGCCAAACGGCAGGTGTTGATGCAATTTGTAAAATCCGCATAGCTTTCCTGCGGCAGAACAAATTGTTTGGAACCCAGGCTAAAGGTCATATAGCTTTCTTCCACGCCGGGCAGATAGCCCTGACTCATCACATTCAGCACGACCTCCTGACCCTCGGTATAGCCCAACGTCATGGTCAGCGTGCGGGAACCGTTGCCTGCCAGCACCTGAGAGGCGGCTGCGCTGCTGACCTGCTGTGCCTGTCCCAGCAGCTCCATTAAATACTCCACAGCTGTGCTCTCCTCATATTCCTTCTGCAAGTCCAGCTGGTGCTGCATATCCTCCGAGGAAATCATTACCCGCTCCGGTGTTTGCAGCTGCGGTCCCTGCTCCTCCAGCGGCAGTGCCGCGTCATCCACTCCGGCAGCACCTTCGGCAAGCACACCGATCTGACGGATCCCGCTTAAAATCAGCTGCTCCCCCTGCTTTTGGAAGGTATAGCGGTAGATCGGTTCCCCTTCCAGCTCCTGCTGATAGTTTGCCGCGGTCAGTTCCACCGTTCCGCCTTCTGCCTTGCGGTACAGCAGCGGTTTGTCGCTGCCCTGTATCTCGGTCAGCAGCAGATCAACGATTGCTGTCGTTTCTCCATCGTCATAGCGGACTACCATCGGCCAGACCTGTGTCTGGGTGCGCTCCCCCTTGTGGGCAAAGACTCCTTCGCGTGCGTAATAATAATAGGAAGGGCACTGGTCCTGGAAGCTGAGCGCCCGTCCCGAGCCAAACAGATGGCTGTACACTGCCGCTACATCCTCCTGGTAGTAAAATTCCCGCAGGTCTCTGCCCTCCTCCTGCTCGTTTTGCAGAAGAGCAGTCAGCACATGGTCGGGATAGCTGTCGCTTTCTGCCTGCAAGTTTCCTTCGCTGTCGCGGGTCATCCGGAATTGCAAATCGATTGCCGGTGTCTTTTCCAATGCTACCCGCAGCAGGCGGCTGGTTCCTGCATGCTCGATTCCGTCAAATAAATCCGCCGGCTCTGCATCCGCGCTGACCTTCTGCACCTGTTCGACCAGACGCAAAAGGGTATCGTCCACCTCCGTAAGATACTGTGAAGGCAAGATCTCCCTGTTCCAATCCTGCCAACGGTCCACAAAGACCCCTTCTCCCTCCAGCTCGGTTGGAATCCTCTCGGCAGACAAAACCTGTTCATCCTGCTCTTCCTGTGATTCTCCCACCGTAATCGACTGGCTGGACTGAGCCGACTGCGACTCTCCCACCGTTGTCCCGCTGCATCCTCCCAGCGCCAACATCAAAGCAAGCAAAGTTGCTGTAAACTGTACTTTTTTCATGGCTATGACTCCTCTGTTGTTTTCCATCTATCAAAGCAAACGCATCTGTTTTCTTCTTATCTAATTATCATACCATCATTTCCACCGCTATGACAAGCGCTAAACGGTCGATTTTCCTTTCCTGCTAAAACTTTTCTGTCTTTTCATCCTCTTTACTAAAACAGGCAGCAGTGCAAAGCGCCTGCTGCCTGTTTGTCTATTTTTCAAAATAAACCCCGATGTCTCCGACACCGCCATCCACCGAGATGCTCTTTTCACGACCCTGCTCAACGGTATATTCTTCGTCCAGCAATCCCACATTCTTGCCGCCAAAACGGATTTGTCCCACGCCGCTGTCGATGTGGCAGTCAAATTCGTTCTCTTGCGCTCCCTGCACAGTCAGGCTGATTTCACCCACACCGCCGCTCAGCTCGATTTCTCCGCCGAAGCTGCCGCTGACCTGAACCGCTCCAACTCCGCCGTACACCTCCAGCTTTTCGCTGACCTGAATCTCGTTCGCTTCAACACTTCCGACCCCTGCAATCAGCTCCATCTCTTTGCTGCTGATTTTCTGGATGCATGCTTCTCCGACACCACCGTCCAAAATGAATTCATCCAGTTGTAACGATTGCGGATAGGTCAGAAGGATGCGGTCCTGCCGGTTCCTGCCATCCGTCTTGATTTTAGACAGGTCGTAGCTGACCGTCAGCTTGCCGTCTGAAAATTGGTACTGCAACCGCTGCGGCGCCGTCAGGTCATACCCCTCCAGCGACCAGTCCTCTCCCGGCTGCACCTCGATGCTGCCGACGCTGCCTTCCACCTCCAGCTCCCTGACCGCTCCATCCAGCCGGATGTCGATTTCGGTTTTCGCGCCGGAAGGCAGGATGTCCTCCTGCAAGTCCAGCGCTGCCAGACCGATCCCTGCCCTTTGGGTCGGGTCGATGGTCAATCCGTCCTCCCCCCAGGTCAGGGTCATCGCACCCAATCCGTAACCGATGGCGCTTAGAAGAATTCCTGCGACCAGCAATGCCGCCGCTACAATCAAAAGCTTTGTCGAACCTTTCATCCTGTATCCCCCTTATCTTGCATGCGCCCTCATCAAACGCTTTTTCTTTGTCTTATCGTCCTCCAGACCGATTTGACCGCACCGGCTGCCCACCAGAACAGTGCGACACACAGCAGCGTCAAACCCGCACAGATCAGCGCACCGCCCAGCACCGCAATTCCGGTTGCTGGATAAAGGGTCAGCGACCAGATGCCTACCCCGATGAGTGCCAGCGCAACCACTCCAAAGACAAAGATGAGCAAAGCGATGGTAAACAACAGAGTCGCACCCAGAATACCTGCCACAAACAGCACCAGCAGCCAAACCGGACTGGTCACCACCGCCAACGTTCCCAGCACACATCCGGTGTGGGCAGATTTTTCTTCGACTGCGCTCTGGGCACAGTCTGCAATGATGCGCTCTGCAACCTGCTGCGGCGTACCAAGCTCCTCGATGATCTGCTCCATCGGGCGATCACCGGCATCCTCCAAATATTCCATATAATACCGCAGCGCCGACTCCTGCTCCTCCTTCGGTAGATGGGAAATGCGCGCTCTCAGCTCTCTGATGTACTCCTCTTTGGTCATCCATTGATCCCTCCGTCCATAATGCCGTCAATTTTATCCCGCAGCTGTCTCCATTGATCGTAAAACTGCCAGAACTGCTCCTTGCCGCTGGGGGTCACCGAATAATACCGCCGGTTTCGTCCCTGATACGGTCGGTCATAGGTCGTCAGATACCCGTCCTTCTGCAACCGGCGCAAAACCGGATAGAGGGTCGATTCCGACACATTCATAATCTGTTTTACCTCCTGTGTCAGTTTGTACCCATAGGTGTCCTCCCGCATCACGATTGCCAGCACGCAGGCATCCAGCAGCGCTGAACCCAACTGAAATGCCATCCTCACCTCTCCTTATTTTTCATGTTATAGTATATTATATATAGTATAGTATCATTTGTCAATAAAAAAAGAGGACATTCCTGCCCTCTTTTTTCTCGTTAAAATTGAACCTCTACGCACAGCAATCTGCATCCTGCGCTGCCGCCGGTCAGAAGGAAGCTTCCTTCTTCCTTTGCGACCGCCAGTCCGCGCTCCGGCAACGCTTTTCCATCGACCACTGCCGTTCCCTGCGCGGCAAATACCGCGGTCAAACCGTTTGCAGCCACCTCAACCGATGCCTGTTCGTTTGGGTTTACATCCAGCAGCCGGACCTGTGCCTGTGTTCCTTCCCGCAGCATGACATTAAAATCAGTCGCTCTACCGACGCTCACCGTTTTCCAGCCTCCGTCAAAGCAGTCCTGTTCAAACGGTTCCAGCTTCTTTTCCCCGTGTCCCTCATAGAACAGATGCAGTGAACCGCTCAGCGGCAGGATGATTCGCTCCACCTGCGGCAGGCTGGTAAACTCCGAACGCTCACATTCCACCGTTGCGCTGCTGATGCGCAGCAAAAAGTTTCGTTTGGCATACTCGCTCCCCTGCGGATAGATGTACAGCTGGGTGGTCTTTCCTCCTGCCCACTCGGATACCGCGTACTCCTCCGGTTTGATGATTTCCACCTGATTTGCTCCCCTTTCCTTGCCCGCTTGCTCGCCTTACAGACGAGGTACGGCTTTTACCTCTGGTATAACAGACCGACGGGCATTTGTCAAGCTACCCGCACCTGCGCTTTTACCCCGCTGACTCCATTGTTATAAAACCGCACCTTGATGGTCCCCTCTTCAAAACCTTCCAAGGAAAAATACTGGGTGTTTTCGTCCGAAGTCACCCTGCTCTCCCGCTCCAGCGTCCTTCCGTCCCGGGTCTGCTGGGTAATCTGCATCCGCATCCATTCCCCCTGCTCAAACTGAAGGTCGACCGCCAGCTGCTGCCGCTGCGGGTCCTCCAGTGTAAATCGGGAGGAGGTGTGATAGTTTTCACTTGCCCGACTGTACCGAAAGGACCAGCTGCCGCCGCTGTTGCTTTCCAGATTCATCATCACCCAGCCGCCGTTCCACTCCGGCTCCCAGCCCGACGAATGGACCGCAAAGAAAATCATCCCCACCAAAGACAGCACCATCATCACGGCACTGGCAGCAGTCAACGCAAGGTATCGGCGGTTGCGCTTTTTCTGCTTTGGGTGCTCGAGCATCAGGTCCTCCTTATATCCGCTGCCCGGCTCACAGAAGGGGAACTGCTTGCCACAGTGGCTGCAATAGTGGGAATCCCTTTCCAGCATCCACCCGCAAAAGCGGCAGGGTCTGCGCTCCTCCCTGCGGGCAATCAGATAGACCAGACCACCCAGCAACGGCGATGAAATCAAGATAATCAGCACCCACAGCCAGGCGCGTTCTCCGCGCTCCTTTGCATCCTGATAGACCCAAATGCACACACCGGCAGTCAACAGTAGCGCTGCCAGAATCACCATCCCAAGACAAAGATAAAACCAGAACATCCCTTTTCCTCCTCATCGCTCTATATACCAGGTCAGCCTGCTTTTTAAATCGAACATCCGCACACCCAACCAGGTCAGAATAAAACCTGTTAGACTGCCTCCTGTCGCTGTCACCGCTGCCAACAGTTCCAGCAGAGGATTTTGCACCAACAGGCAAATGACCAGCGCTGCCAGCAGCAGGATCAGTGCATGGAGCACTCCCGGCAGATACCACATCGGGATCGAACGCCGCTGCTTTTTCTGCTCCATCCTTGCGCGCAGCAGATTGTTCTGTACAATCATCTCCTGCTTTTCCGGTTTTTCTTCGGAAAGACTTTCTCGCAGCAGCCTTTCCCATTCCCTGTCTTTTTGGTGCCTATTCTCCATATCCATACGCCTCCATTTCCTTGCGCAATTTCTTTTTTGCCCGATTCAATCGACTTTTAATGGTTCCTTTGGGCACCCGCTCGATCTGTGCAATCTGCTCGATGCTCATTCCAAAGCCATACATCAAAAGGATCGGTGTCCGAAATTTCGGTTCCAGCCGCTGCACTGCCAACGAAAGCTGTTGTCGGCAAATCCGCTCGATCACCTGCTGCTGGGTGTCCTCGGTGTCGGGCAGCTCGAGTGCATCCTGGGTTTGTTCATCCTCCAGGCTGAAGCTGGGTGCAATCAAGGCGCGCCGCATCAGCTTACGGCGCTCGTTCTTCCAGATGCTGTTGGCAACTGCAAATATAAACGCCCGCGGATTTTTCTCCCGCTCTATCCTCACCCGCATCTCCATCAGCTTTAAAAAGGTCTGCTGATACAGGTCCTGTGCATCGGGCACACAGCCGGTCAGCCTGCGGCAAAAAATCATCACCTCCGTGCCGTACTGCTCAATCAGCTCGGATACCACCTCGATTTCCATCCATTTCCCTCCCTTGCTCCTGTTACCTGTATTTCGTCGCCACCGCTCAAAAGGTTCCCCTTTTTTATTTTGCATTGCACAAAAAACAGCATCCACATAGCTTCTATGCGGATGCTGTACAATTTGTCCGGTTGTTAACCAACAACGATTCTGCCCTCCGGCACAATCAGCTTGCGGCTGACGTTCTGCTGTGCCGCCAGGGAAAGTCCAAAAGAAACCGGTCCTACCCTGCCGATGAACATCGAAAGGATGAGCATTATCTTCGAGAAGGGGGAGCCAATCGCAGTGGAGCCGCTGGACACCCCGACGGTCGCAAAGGCGGACACCGCCTCAAAGGTAGCGTCGATGCCGGTCAATCCATTTGCCTCCAGCGGGCTGGTTGCCATCAGGGTGATGGCGGTAACACCCACCGTCACAACACCCAAGAACAGAATGGCAAGCGAACGGTAAACCACGTTAGCAGCGATACGGCGTTTGAGCAGATACGGTTCCTCCTTGCCGCGGATGATGGAGACCGCCGTCATAATGATGACCGCGATGGTAGTCACCTTGATACCACCTCCGGTCGAGCCCGGCGCTGCACCGATGAACATGAGAACAATCGAAAAGACTTTGGTAGAATCCCGCATGGCGTACAAATCCACCGAGTTAAAGCCGGCGGTACGCATGGTGACCGACTGCATCAGCGAAGCGCCGATCTTCTCCTTCATCCCCATCGGCTGCAAGGTTGCCGGATTGTTCCATTCAAACAGCATAAAGCAGACCGTGCCGATGAAAATTAAAAAAGCGGTGGTCAACAAAACCACCTTCGTATGCAGCAGCAGGGTTTTGGTCTTGCGGTATGCCAGCAGGTCATTCCAGACAATAAAGCCCAGCCCGCCGACAATAATCAGCGCCATGATGGTGAAAATCACCAGATACCGCCCGTTAAAGGTCATCAGCGAGGTGTACTCTCCCAAAAAGCCCAAAATATCAAAGCCGGCATTGCAAAAAGCTGACACCGCCAAGAAGATGGCGATAAACACCCCATGCAACCCATAGGCGGGCACAAAATAAAGTCCCAACAAAACCGCTCCGATGCTTTCCACCGTCAAGGTAAAGGTAAAAATCATCCGCAGCAGATGCGGAACATCCCCGAAGCTGGTGGAGTTGATTGACTCCGACGCCAGTTTCATGCCACGCAGTCCCAGCTTTTTGCCGACCACCAGGTTGAAGAAGCTGGTCAGGGTCACCAGACCCAACCCTCCAATTTGAATCAGCATCAGCAGCACCCCTTGTCCCAGCGGGTTCCAGTGGGTCCAGGTGTCATACAGCACCAACCCGGTTACACAGGTAGCGCTGGTCGCTGTAAATAAGGAATCCAGCAGCGGGGTGAATTGCCCGTCCCGGGAGGAAATCGGCAACCACAGCAGCAGCGTCCCGATGGCAATCACCGCTACAAAGCTTTCTGAAATGATGCGGGCGGGATTGCTGGACGAGCGTTTTCTAACCGCTTTCATCAATGTCATTCTTCCTTTCGTTGGCAGGTCTTGATCTGTGACCTGCCGGATTTACTGGAGGCGTTTTCCCGCCATCCAAATCAGATTTTTATCATTTTTAAAGGTGACCATGTGGTACGCCTTGTGAATATCCATCCAGATGATGCGGCTGATTTCTTCCTCCTGCATATGCAGGTCATTGCTGGTGGCTTCACCCAAAAAGTAGACCACCTGCTTTTTGACGTTTGGTCGGGGAAAATATTCTACCGCATGACGAAAACCGGATTGCAGGCTGATGTCCAATCCTGTTTCCTCTTTGACCTCCCGCAAAGCGGTCTGCACCTCGGTTTCTCTTCCTTCCACATGACCCTTTGGAAAAGACCAGTGCCCTCCATATCTGTTTTTGATAAGCAGCAGTTCAATCTGTTCTCGGTTCCTGCGGTAAACCAGTGCTCCACAGGATTTCTCTAGCCTCATTTCCTTCCTCCTGTCTGTGATCATTGATCCTGCGCTGTAAAATTACAACGTTCTCTTTCTTACCCGACAACTACTATATCACTTTTTCCTTCGATAGAAAAGAGGGGGTACACATCTTTTTGCCTTTTCCACCGCTTTCCCGTGGCATGACCTGTCTTTGGGATGCAGATATTGACAAACCCAGCGTAAAATAGTAAACTAAGAAAGTTGAGAAAACCTTTTGTCTCCGTAGCTCAGTAGGATAGAGCGTTCGCCTCCTAAGGTTGTGCTCTACCAGCTGCCTTACGGGGAAAAGTGATCGTTGC